>Ga0316202_10000378_pt1 | contig 52658 bp, 55 predicted proteins | sample 3monrhotite_MG_FD_204934 | JGI IMG/M metagenome (GOLD analysis project Ga0316202, IMG submission 204934) | Microbial mat bacterial communities from mineral coupon in-situ incubated in ocean water Damariscotta River, Maine, United States -... | ecosystem: Environmental > Aquatic > Marine >...
CTGTGATGAGGATGAGTTAAACACCGGCCATCGCCGTGAAGGCCTCTACAGCGCCGTCTTCGCACTGGTCTACAAAACCGCTATCGGCATCGTAGCTTTAGGAAGTGGCGCACTGCTCGCCTGGGCCGGAGTAGTCGGTCAGGAGACCATGCTCTCGGATGATACGCTGTTAAAAGTCCGCACTGCCTATCTGTTTATTCCGGTACTGTTTTTAACTCTCGCCGTACTATCAATGTGGCGTTACCCACTCACCCGTGAACGCGTCACTGAGATTCAGTCCCAACTCCGTGCGCCACAGGAATAAAAATCAAACAAATATGCAGACTGTCTCTCCCCCTATAACAGCCATTCCTATTGAAGTATCTATGAATGAAGCACACTATTTGTTCTTTACTAGACATCGGGAGGCTTAATGGCAAAACCAACAAAAGCTGCTGCTAGCAAAGCAGCGAAAGTATTAAGTAACCCTAAAGCGAGTAAAGGAGCTAAGTCAGCTGCGGGAAAAACTCTTGCCTCACGAAGTGTCAAAGCAGCCCCTAAAAGAGGAGCTGTGCGCAGCACTACTATTAAAAGAGCAGTGAGATCTGTCACCGCATCTAGAAAAAAAGGGTAGCATGGCAGTCACTTCATATGCTTCCAATGTGTTCATTAACTGTCCATTCGATGATGATTATTTAGAACTTAGAAACGCTCTAATTTTTGCTGTTTATGACTGCGGCTTTATTCCTCGGTGTGCGCTTGAAGAAGATAATGGTGGCAATGTTCGGTTTGATAAAATTCAGAAGCTTATTGCAGAGAGCAAATTTGGCATCAACGACATAAGTAGAACCGAGCTAGATGTGAAAAACAAGCTTCCAAGGTTTAATATGCCTCTCGAACTTGGTGTGTTTATCGGTGCAAAACACTTTGGTGATAGACATCAAAAGCTAAAGAACTCACTTATTTTGGATACAGAGCAGTACCGATATCAAAAATATATTTCTGATATCGCAGGCCATGATATTCGTGCGCATGACAATGACACTGAAAAACTAATCACCTGTGTTCGCAACTGGTTAAATGATGCGTCAAAACGCTCAACAATTCCGGGAGGCCGAGAAATAGTCAGACGCTTCCGTCTTTTTGAAGCAGACCTACCCACAATGTGTGCAGAAGTTCCTATTGATGTAGATGAGCTAACATATAATGATTATTCAGGTTTCATCTCCTGCTGGCTCCAAGAGGTGGAGTGAACGCCCCTTAAACATCTCTAAATGCTCTTAGCCTTTCAGTTCTTTCCTACACTGTCGTCATGGCCAAGCATCGGGGTCGGAATATCTGATGAAAGCCCTTCAGAAATTGATTGAGTACGACATACAATCTGTGTCATCTCTCTAATCCTATCTACAATTGGTTTAGCATCATTGCCAAACTTACCTATTGCCACCCCAGCATCTCCAATCAGTCCCCAGAACCTATCCAAATCAGACATTTTCTTATGTAGTTCTGATTGCATCCTTTCTAACCGGGCAATCATTCTTAGTCGATGTTCCTCTTCAAATAAATCTGACTTACTTATTATTTCTCTCAATTCATTGATCAGCCGTTGCAAATTACTTAAATCACCATCTGAAAAAGCGTACGCAAATTGATTTCCAAATCTAGCTGAATGTTTACTGTTAAAACTAGCCATCTTAAGCGCCAGTTCATACTGTGATATTTCAATATTCAGCTTAGAAAAATATAGAATTATCCTATTAAGAATTTCGTGATTTCCTCCTGATATTGCAACCCCATCAACATATATATCATTGAGATTATTCATTAACACTACAGAAACTGAATACGCTTCTAGATATGTATCAATATCCTCTATTCTTTCTGAAACCGAGGGTGTTGCTGCTATTCTATTTGAAATATCAGTTGTGATCTGACTAAGCGCTGCGAGTGAGTCACTTGGTAATCTATCTAAATAATCATCATCAAACATATTCTTCTCCACACAAAACTTTCTCAATTCAATCCATACTACTAAACGATCAAAGTACTACCAATTATTCATATAGACTCTTGTGCTTTCAGTACTGAATATTGCACAGCTTATACCTATTGCTTTGATCGGAAAGACCCGAAAACACAATACTTAACTCCCAACACCTGAGGCCTGCTCTTTCAGGAGGGCAAGAGGTCAGGACTTGTTTTGCGCATTAGCTGGGGTACTGCTATTTCTATGCAGATCAATCCTCTGCTATCATTGCCTTCATATTGTATAAGGGGTACGCGCCATGAGTGACAACATTAAGGAAAACATCTCCGATAGCGGCATCTGGATGCGACTGATGTTTATGCTGTTGTTTACCGCCCTGTTTTGCATTGTTCGTTTGCTGCTGGGTGCAGTGGTTGTCATTCAGTTCTTGTGGGTGCTCTTTAGCGGCGGGAAGAATGACAAGCTGTTGAGCTTCGCTAACCAGTTGGCCACCTATATTTATCAAGTCTACCGCTATCTGAGCTTCAATACTGAGCAGCGTCCGTTTCCATTCGATGATTTTCCAACACCAGCCACACTGATCCCGGCAACAGCAGATGATATTGAAATCGAATCAGCTGCAACTTCAGCTCCGACTACAGATGATCGGACTACAGATGATCAACCAGCAGAGAGTGATACAGCGACTAAAACGAGCGAAACTGAAGCCCCGTCCAACGATAGTGAGACCGCTTCCGAAGCAGCTTCGGAAACCGGTATCGAAGTTGATGAAGAGAAGAAGCCGTAAGCACCTGAACAGTCTTAAAAACAGCTTCAGATCAACGCGAATTCAACCTGTTCGCCTGCCTCACCCTGCTGAAAACAATGGCAAAGCCACTATGGCCTTGCTCTTCGGCCGGTAAAATATTTACCCCCGCAACATCGAGTTTGATCGGCGTGTTTATGACTCCCAGTCTGGAACAACATTACGCGCCATACTCAAGCGCTCTTTGTTGTAGACCAATACAGTATCGGCACTGGCCATGGCTGAGTCAGCAACGGTGAGACCATATTCTCCAACCAGGGTTCCATCACCATGAATGGTGTATGAAGGGGTGTAGAGAGCAAAACCGTAGGGAATCTGGAAAGCAGTGAAGTTGAAAAATTTGGCTGAAACCTGTTTGCCGATGACGATATAACCGCCACACTCCTCATGCATAGGAATATGAATATGAGGGAAATTGTGCGTTTCAAGAAAAACACCACCACCGCCATACTTCTGCATCAGGAAATCCTTTTTGTAATCCTCGGTATAATCGTATTTCATCATGGCAATCTGAAACTGATCCGATGAGATGGCGAAATCATCACCATTGGCGATCAGCTGCAGATCGTAGTGTTTAATGTTCTCAGCAGTTGCCATCACCGTTGGAATATTAAACCCGTCAGGCACCAGCAGTGCGCCCAGAGAGCCGAAGGAGTTGGCACTACCGCCATAAACCACTTCGATCCCCTTCTCCAGCGCTTCCTGTGTTGTATACCAGCGGGCTTTCACCTTCACATGCGGGGTATCGGTTTGCTTAAGCGTGATAGCCTCTTTTGCCGCCAGATCAAACTTCCAGTTTGTCACACCCTTCTCGACAAAAGCGATCTCACCTTCGGTGCTCATCACAACCTTGTGTTTATTCTCATGCTGCCCTTTCACAGCGTAACGGGTGAGTTCCACACTCGCTACAACTGTCTTTTCCAGCAGCCCATGCTGATAATTCGGCCTCTTCTCTTTTTTACCCATATCCACTCTCCCTGATCAAACGAATCACCGCACCAGTTGGGGAGATTCTTCTTTTATCTCTCTAGCTCTGATCTTTTCCAGGATGCCGAGACTGGAGGCAAATAGCTGTTGTCAGCACTAGTTAACTTTAACCTCATTGAGCATGCCCTCTTGGCAGCATGGACACATGCCATGGCTGAACTCTGCATCGGAGTTCTCCACAATATACTTCTCAACACTCACCCATTGATTGCTGGCATCCTTGATCTTGTGTCCGCACCATGCGCATATCGGAATAATGCCACCAATTGTTTTGATCGTTTGCAGTGCTCCCTGCAACTCACTGTTGGACGTTTTCAGCTCAGCATTGGACTCTTCCAGCGCCTGTTCCAAGGCCTTGCGTTCACTGATATCGAACATAAAGCCGACCAGCGATTCAACCTCACCATCATCATTGCGAATCACATGCACCACATCGCGAATCCACACATATCCGCCATCTTTTGTCAGGGCGCGATAATCCGCCTCATGGTCAATTCCTGCCTGTGATTGAGCAATACAGTAGTTAACCACACTCTCCCGATCATCCGGATGCATTCTTGCTCCCCAATCCTCAGCACTTCTCCAGCTTGATGGTTCCCAGCCCAGAAGGCTTTCAATCTGCGGACCAATATAGGAAAAACTCATCGTTCCCCAATCAAGCTTCCATGGAATGGCTTTGGTGGATTCCAACAGGGTCTTATACACGGCCTCGTCGGCTTCCATTTCAGCTGCAATATCGGTCATAACGCTCTCCAATAACTGTTCTTCTTAAACCCTCAACGCATAAGCGTACTTTTCAGCAGTTATCATCATCACTCGCTGTTATTTGTCTATAGAAGATTATCTAATTCTGGAGATATAACTCTTAATCCCAAAAGCTTCTGAGCTGAAGTTTCAACCGTAAAGAGCTGTACTACTCATGCCTCTTGCTTTGATGGGGAGGAAATCTATCGTTCAGTGCATGAATGATTCTTCCTCCAATCCAATCCTGAAAGGGATCACTACTGCACTGCCACTTTTTGATCAGATCAAACCTGAGCATGTATTGCCGGCAATTGATACGGAGCTTACGCAAGCGCGCAAGACTGTGGCTGAGCTGACACAAATCACTGATCCTGATTGGGATTCGCTAATGCTGCCGCTGGAAGTGATCGAAGAGCGTCTCGGACGAGTCTGGGGGCCGGTCAGTCATTTTAACGGGGTTTGTGATTCAGACGAACTACGCCCGATATATCAGCAGGGTGTGGCAAAAATGACTGAGTGGGGAAGTGAGCTGGGACAGAATGAAGAGCTCTATGCTGCCATTCGCAAAGTTTCTGAGCGTGATGATTTTGCTTTTCTCTCTGAAGAGCGCCAACAGGTCGTTAACCACGCCTTGCGCGATTTCAAACTCTCCGGTGCCGAGCTTGTGGGCAAAGACAAGACCCGATTTACTGAAATTCAGATGCGGCTTTCAGAGCTGGCAACCAGCTTCAGTGAGCATGTGATGGATGCCACCCGCGCCTTTGAACTGCACCTGACAGATGCAGCCGATGTTGCGGGCCTGCCTGAATCGGTACTGGCCTCTGCTGCACAGCGCGCCACCCAATCAGAGAAACTCAAAGCATCAGGTAACAACAGCGGCTGGTTGATTACCCTTGATGCCCCCTCCTACATCCCGTTTATGCAGTTTGCAGAGAACCGAAACTTACGTGAGACGATGTACCGCGAATATGTCACACGTGCTTCAACTGGTGAGCTGGACAATGGTCCTGTTATCAATGAAATCCTCGCCCTGCGTAGCGAGGCTGCAGAGCTGCTTGGGTTTGAGCACTACGCCGCATCATCATTAGCCAGCAAGATGGCAACTGACGTGGAAGAAGTAACAGGCTTTTTGCGTGAGTTGGCAGACAAGAGTAAATCGATTGCACAAAAAGAGTTTGCCGAGCTGCAGTTTTTTGCGGATACCGAGCTGAGCATTGATGAACTGCAGGCATGGGATGTCTCTTTTGCATCGGAAAGATTACGTCTGAAAACCTATGCCATCTCTCAGGAAGAGCTTAAACCTTACTTCCCTGAGCAGAACGTCATCAACGGCATGTTCGGATTGGTTGAAAAACTTTACGGCATCACCATCCGTGAACGTGATGATGCCCCTCTCTGGCATGAGAGCGCCCGTTATTTTGAAGTCAGTGATGCCAGTGGGTCACAGATCTCCGCCTTCTACCTTGATCCCTACGCACGTGCGCACAAACGCGGTGGTGCCTGGATGGATGAGTGCATTGTACGCTGGCAGCGCCCGGACGGTGCACTGCAATTGCCGGTGGCATACCTGGTCTGCAACTTTGATGCACCTGTTGGCGACAGGCCAGCCCTGTGGACGCATGATGAGGTGACCACACTGTTCCACGAGTTCGGTCATGGTCTGCATCATATGCTGACTACCGTATCTGAGCTTGGTGTATCCGGTATTCGCGGTGTGCCCTGGGATGCGGTGGAGCTGCCAAGCCAGTTTATGGAGAACTTCTGCTGGGAACGTCAGGTGGTTGATCTCTTTGCCAAGCATTATGAGACGGGTGAAACACTGCCGGATGCGCTGTTTGATAAGATGCTGGCCGCCAAAAACTTTCAGTCTGCCATGATCATGTTGCGTCAGGTCGAATTCGCCCTGTTTGATGTGCTGGTGCATTCCCAGTTCGATGCCAACGGCGATGAAACAGTGCAAGAGCTGCTCGATAGCGTACGTGATGAAGTCTCCGTCTTTTCACCACCAGCGTTTAACCGTTTCCAGAACAGCTTCTCACATATCTTTGCAGGTGGTTATGCAGCCGGTTATTACTCCTACAAATGGGCCGAAGTACTGTCAGCCGATGTCTACGCCACCTTTGAAGAGGAAGGTGTCTTGAACGCCGATACCGCTGCTCGCCTGCGCAACGAACTGTTATCCATTGGTGGCAGTCGTGAGATTATGGATGCATTTGTAGCCTTCCGCGGCCGCAAACCGTCGGTAGATGCGCTTCTGCGTCACTCCGGGCTGTCTGATTAACACACATCAAAATATTTTCACCACTAAGGCACAAAGTCACTAAGAAAAGTAACAATAAGGAGTACAAATATGTGGGGACGCAAAAAGAAAGCTACAGCTGCAGCACGTCATATTCTGGTAGCAGATGAAGCGCAGTGTGAAGCACTGAAAGCTGAGATCGAGGCCGGTGCTGATTTTGCTAAATTAGCCGAAGAGCACTCTAGCTGCCCGTCCGGTAAAAAAGGTGGTGATCTGGGTACATTCAGAGAGCGTCAGATGGTCAAAGAGTTCAATGATGTCGTCTTTACCGATGAACTACACAAAGTGCATGGTCCGATCAAAACACAGTTCGGTTATCACCTTATTGAGATTACTGAACGTACAAAGCCCTAATCATTCGACCGGACATCTACACTATTCGTAGCTATTCAGATTGCCTTTGGTTTTTCTGAGGACAAGGCGAAAAAAACGCAGCTTACTACTGTAAGTGAGTATTTCTCAATCAGGAAAATCAGAGGTGGGCCGAGTAATTACGCAAGAACAGGGAATGTGGCTGCATGCCGATCAATCCATTCAGATGCGGCCTGCTCCTGACTCAACAACCTGCCTTCACAGCCTAAAACGCGTTGGCGATAATTTTCAATCTGGCAGAGCTGCTCCAGCATACGCATACGGAAGAGTTCTTCTTCAGACTGGAATGACATAGCAATCATAAAACCGTGACTGGACCGGGAAATCGATGTCACCTGCCCTTGCAACATCTCTTGCGCGTTAATGCTTGGAACGCAAATACTCAACAATACACCGACTGCGATCATCATGGGAAAATGAAAACTAAGCTGTCCGCAAACCACCTTTTTGCGATTGGGTTGATCATCAGCGACAACCGCTTTCACTTCAAGCGGAATATCAAAGGGGTGGCGAATAATATCATATGCTGTGTTCATAGCTTTCTCCATGCATACATCGTACCAAGTCGAAAAGTCTGTTGATACGCTGTTAAACTGCGCCCTCTGGATAAATATTTCCTCCTTATCCGACCCTGAGCGGCAAATTCTTCTTATGTTCTATTCTTCGCCTCAATCCAGCGCGACATAAATTCTGTACTGCGATGTTGATGGTGACGCAACATCGAACCGGTGAAGTTTTGCAGTCGATGCTGCTCAAGATCACTACGCAGATCCTGAATCCGCCTGATCAATGCGGGTCCATTTATAGACATGTCAAACTGGCTGAACAGGATGTCAAAACCACGGCTTTGAGCCTGTTTCCAATCATCTTCCTGCTGGTAGAGGCTCACTGCAGCATCTGCAAAGGCTTTGGCATCATCGGCAATGGTGCCACCCCAACTCAAACCTCCGGTCATCCCCTCTGCCCCGACGCTGGTGGTGATGCTCGGTGTACCATTGCGCATCGCATCAGTCAGTTTGGTTTTAATACCTGCACCAAAACGCAACGGAGCCAGGCAAACTTTCGCCTGCATCATCACCGCATCGACATCTGCTGCGCGCCCCAGCACATGAAAACCAGACCTGGCATCATGCAATGCTGTCGCTTTCGGTGGTGCATATGCGCCATACACATGCAGCTCTGCCCGCGGCAATTGGGCACGTATCAAGGGCCATATCTGCTGCTTAAGCCATAACACCGCATCCCAATTGGGTGCATGACGGAAATTTCCAATGGTCATAAAATGCTGACGCATTTCAAAATCCGGCAAGGGGGCCGGGTAGTCCGATGCATCAAACAGAAAAGCAGAATGGTGGATCAGTTCAGCAGGCATAGAGAAAGAGTCCCGCAACAGCTCCATCTCATAGCTGGAAGTCAGAATGGAGAGATCAGAGCGATAGATCGAGGCAATTTCACGCTGTGCGACTTCACTATACAGATCGGAGTTCTCTACATGCTGCACCACTTCAGCATGGCGCTTAAACTGCATATGACGGGCATGGCGCAAACAGTGCAGATCTATTGTTTCGAGCAGGCGCAGCGCCTTCGGACAGGTTCTCTCCACCCGCCAACCGAACTGCTCTTCCATGGCGAAACGATCAAACAACACAATATCCGGCTGCAGTTGTTCCAGGAAATCATCAAAGGAACGCTCATTCACTTCGACCGGCACACATGCCACAGATAACGTTTCAAGATCAGCCATGAACTCACTCTCAGCTGCTGTGCTGACAAAGGTTACAGACCAACCTTGCTGCCTGAACAGCTTGATATATTGCATCAGGCGCAAGCTGGCTCCGGAGGAGGAAGGTTCAGGCCATACAGAGCCAATCATGAGTATCTGTAACATCGCTACACGCTAACCCAAGGGGCTGCTCAGTTGAACGGAAAGCTTAAGCAGGCTCCATCATCCATTCAGGCAAAGGCAAGAGATACACACCTAACCCTACGGCCATATACAACAGGATATAGGAGCCCCACGATGATGGACTGAACAGGGTCAACGCAGTGCCAAATGACGCTTTTAAACTACGCCCCATAAAATCAACACTGTAGAACTCATCCAGCAACAGATGCACCAGATAACCACCACACATAAAACATGCTGCCAGCCATGAAAACTCCACACTCCAGTACAATCCATACAGACCAATGCCAACTACAAACAGAGCAAACAGCATGGCAGCAGGCAGAGAGTGGAACAGGCCTCGATGTTCTGTCATCGAGGCAAAGAGAGGATAGATAATATATCGCACAGATAATGCTGCTAAGCCGGCCATGCCAAGCAGATAAAAAATATTCAACTCCTCCACAAAACAGGCAACGACAAGCAGTGCCGCCACAACACTTAAGAGTTTAAATAACATGCGCGTGGGTACGGAATAATCCGAATCAATATCGGGAAGAATGCCTGCCAACACACCCAGTGAGAACGGGATAAATGCCTGACGATGACTGACTAAATCTGCCTGCATACATGACAGTGTTGCAGCACCAGAGGCAATAACAGCAACAGTGATATGAGTGCGGAAACTGGCCACATGGCCTCCTAGGCGGATTAAATTGAAAGACTTCTCAACATCGAAAGCTGTGTATTTACCTTAGTGACACTGTGACCTTGATCACGCATCAATGGATTATAACATCACGGCTTCTGGCTCATCCTCTTGCATGAATGGTTTGAGCAAATGATCCAACCACTCTTCCAGCTTCTGCATGCCTTCGCGCACATCATTGAAATCCTTATGGGATAGTACCCCATCTTTGTTCCTGTCCATACCATCAAATGCCACACGTGCTGACCGCTCTACTTTCTTCATCACCTCTTCAAAGGTGACTTGACCATCACCATTGGCATCAAAGTCCTGCGACGCTGCTGGGCCGGCCCAAGCCGATGAGGCACAAAATAGACCTACAATCAAAAGAATAGCCAGAAAAAGCGGATTCGTTTTGCGCCTGTTATCAGTCATCATCACCTCCATATTCAAGGGCACAGCTTATCAATGCCAGTAGATGTGAAAAGCCATGCGATTCACCCCATCAGGTGTACAAATTCCAGTAAGCTAAAAAACGTTTACCACAAAAGCACAGAGCCACAAAGGAAAATCAACGTCATAATAACGATAAGTATCTGAAATAAATTAACAATTATTATAAAAAACACACGATCTGTTTTGCTACACTCTACAAATTCAAATCTCTTTACCATTCTTAAGGTTTTCTCTATGTCTTAGTGCCAAGGTGAATGACGCTACTAGCGTAAGAGAGAGCACCCTGGGGTGCTTCGTGGTTAATTATTACTCATTTCTTCATCACTAGCGTAATACCATCAGCAATCGGCAACATATTGATTTCAATACGTGAATCTTCCTTTAAAGCCCGGTTAAATGCCCTGATCGCCAATGTGCTGGTATTCTGATTATCAGTATCAATCACACTGCCGCCCCAAAGCACATTATCGATCACCATCAAACCACCACTTCGCAACAATATAAGGCTGGATTCAAAATAGGCTGAATAGCTCTCTTTATCCGCATCGACAAAGACAAAATCAAATGTCTCTGATTGCCCATCCGCAATCAAGACCTGCAAGGTCTCGATTGCAGGAGCCACATGCAGTCTGATTTTGTCTGTAACACCGGCCTCCTTCCAAAATGGAATACCCACCGATGCCCACCGATCAGACAGATCACAGGTGATGATCTCCCCATCATCCGGCAGAGCCATTGCCATCCACAATGTCGCATAACCCGTATAGGTGCCAACCTCCAGAATACGCTTAGCTCCCATCAGCTTGATCAGCATGGCCATCAACTGCCCCTGCTCAGGAGCTGAACGCATCACAGAGAGCTCTTCCTGCTCCGTTGCATGCCGCAAACGCTGCAACAGCTCCGGTTCACGTAGACCTGAATCCAACAGATAACCATACAGCTCTTCACTCAGGCCGATACTACGATTCGCCATCAGATACCTCCCACGCATTCAATGCAGTTCTCGCCTCTGCGAACTGCAACTCACTGAACACAGCGATGCCATGCTGTTGCAGCAAACAAGCAGTCACACCCTGCCCTGTTATTTTTGTACCTGAGAAACTGCCATCGTTGATCTTGTTTACACCACAAGATGGGCTGCCCTCTTTCAGGATCGCAATGTGAATATCGTGCTGCATGCATAGAGCCAGAGCCATTTCAGCACCCCGCATGAAAGCGTCAGTCACATCCATACCATCCTTGCGACGAATAGCGGCTTCACCATTGATAACAGCTTCGGCATTACCGGCTTCAATTTCTGCCGGAGCGCGAGGAATGGGTAGGCCACCGGCCACTTCCGGACATAAAGGGATCAAACGCCCTTGTTGCTTCCACGCTTGCAGAACATCTGAATTGATTAGACTATTTTTGCCATCATAGCGGACATTTTCACCCAGCAGACAGGCACTGATAAGTATTTTATGCATGCTCTGCCTCCAAAAATACATCCATGGCACTATCATCGGGCAGAGCACGCCGTGCTCCCAGCTTCGTACAGGTCAGTGCTCCAGCAGCTGACGCAAAACGCAGCAGCTCAGGCCATGCCATATCTCGCGCCAATGCGAGAGCTAACGCGCCATGAAATGCATCACCTGCACCTGTAGAATCGACCGCATCGACTTTGAACGCATCCATCTTACCTGACTCTCCGTTACAGCTCCAAATCAATCCTGCGTCACCCTGCGTAATCACCACATGTTCACAATGCTTCGACAAACGCTGCAGAGCAATGCTCAGCTCATCCGTTTCAGAGTAGTGGCGGGCAAACTTTTCTGATGCCACCAGATAATCTACTTCTGTTGCTAATGCCCGTGTACCCTGATGCAAGGAGCCTGCATCCAGCACGGTGATCACACCGTGCTCTTTTGCCCATCGACACAGCGACATTGATAGCAGCGGCTCATGGCCATCGAATAGCATCACTTTTGGCGGTTTAGAAAGACGTACTGCATCAGACCCAAGAAAAGCGGTATCACCTTTATAATTCACAACAGACCTGCCACCATCGGGTTTAGCCAGTATTTGAGAAACAGGTGTGGCATCTGCACCACGCACCAGATTAGAGATATCCACCCCTTCGGCGAGAAACTCCCGCACATGCGCCTCACCAAAGAGGTCATTGCCCAGATACCCACAGAAACCGGCCCTTCCACCCAAACGGGCCACACACACCGCCGCATTGGCTGCTGGCCCTCCACCAGCCAACTGCATCGCATCAGCCACACACTTCTCATCCGGTTCGGGATGATGAGGCATAGCCATCGAAATATCGTATGAAGCGTGCCCCACGCATAACAGATCTAACATAAGCAGAGCGTATCAGTAATGCCATGTCATTGACAAATTCAAATTTATCATCTATTTACATAAGGTAATACACTTTTGCCGCACCTTCCCCTCCCCTGTCTTTGGTGCGGCGGCGCCCCGGCACTTGTCGGGGCGTTTTTTTTATACCCCTCATCTTATAATCTTGACAGTTTTACTCGGGTTTATGACGATGCTGCCCCTACACTGCATGCATCATTTCTCTGCATGATGCTGCATAAGGAGTTTCTCATGGTTTCCCAGGCTGATGTTCTTCAAGCACTCTCTGTCATTATCGATCCCGATTTCAAAAAAGACATTGTCTCACTCGGTTTTGTGAAGGATATTGTCATAGGCGATGCATCAGTGGCACTCACCATCGAATTAACCACGCCTGCCTGTCCGGTCAAAGAAGAGTTCAAGCGTCAGGCTGATGAAGCACTGATGGCATTGCCTGGCATTGACGAAACCCATGTCAACATGAGTGCCAAAGTTGTAGCTTCCAAGAGTAAAGAGGGCATTCCCGGTGTAGCCAATATCATTGCCGTGGCATCCGGTAAAGGCGGGGTCGGCAAATCGACCACCACGGTAAATCTGGCTGTGGCTATGGCTCAGACTGGCGCGCGTGTAGGACTGCTGGACGCTGATATTTATGGCCCATCAATCCCCCGCATGATGGGTTTAAGCGGCAGAAAGCCACAAATGGACAGAGAGACTGAAAGCATCATTCCATTAGAGAATTATGGTGTAAAAACCATGTCGATCGGTTATCTGGTAGAAGATAAGCAGGCCATGATCTGGCGCGGTGCGATGGTGGCCGGAGCGCTGAAACAACTATTGGGTGATGTCGAATGGGGCGAGCTCGATTACCTGTTTATTGATATGCCACCGGGCACTGGTGATGCACAACTCACACTCACACAAACCGTACCTGTCACCGGCGCTGTCATGGTCACCACACCACAGGACATCGCGCTCATCGATTGCCGCAAAGGCATCAATATGTTCGAGAAAGTACATGTCCCCAACCTTGGTATTGTGGAAAACATGAGCCAGTTTATCTGTCCACACTGTGGTGAATCCACAGCCATCTTTGCAGAGGGCGGTGCCGAGCGTTTAAGCCAGGAACATAACACTGAAGTACTGGCGCATATCCCGCTGGATCTTCAGATACGCATCAAGGCCGATGAAGGCACGCCCATTGTCGCAGCCATGCCCGATAGCGAACAGGCCAAAGCCTATCAGACCCTGGCTGGTGAAGTGGCGCGTAAAATCAGTATCCTGAATCGTCGCCAGGTGAATATTCCTATTATCATGCAGAGCTAGCTGTTATATTCAACAGATGAGCGCTGATCATAAAATCATCATTGACATGGATATCCTCATGGGAAATCCGGAAATTCTGCGAAAGTTCCATGAATGCGCCAATTTGATGATTATCGCTTCCACACCTGAGCAGGTACAACAGGGCTATGACATGCTTGAAATCGTTGATGATTGCATGGCCGAACTAAAAAACAGAGACGATACAGGATAACGCCCTCTGTGATCATTCACAGGTAAATCCACAACGCTATAACACCTCTTTGCCCAGATTACGCGGTTGCTCCACATCTGTGCCTTTCAGCGCAACGTGATATCCCCCTGCACAAAACAACGATGAGCCTGTCATTGAGAGTGGACATTGAGAGCAATATCTGCTACTAATTAGTCACTGCAATAAAACCAATTCACCCTGCTTTAAGAAAAGCTTCAGGAGGCCTGTGTTTGAGCATGGAAATATTAATGCCACCCCTCGCCGAATCACTCAAACATCTATGCTTGCATAGAATAGCTGAGAGTAGCTGATGAAAGCACTCTCTATTGCCTCCATCGCGTCTGCCTCACTACTACTATTGTACGCATTCAACGCTACTGCTCAAAAGATCACTGTCTTTGACATGGCCCTGGAGGCTGAGAGTGCAAAAAAGATTGTGTCCAGCACAGCCAGCTCACCAAAACAGGATCATGAGGAAGCGTTAAGGCTGGCGCGTAACAAAGAATTCAGCAGAGCAGCGGATTTACTGGCGCCCTATGCTAAACAAGCAATGAAGTATGTACTGATCACTGGCGATCACCTGGTATTCCTCAGCTGGTCAGACGAAAAAAAACTGGCAACTGATGGCTATGAGAGACTTCCAAGCACCTTCCCGAAGAGCATCTATCTACTAAGAAATATAGCCAAGGCTTACTATGATCAACACAGATATACTCCTGCAGCCTCACTGTATGCCAAGGTGCTCGAATTAGACCCAACAGACAAACAAGCGCAAAAGGGCCTCTCCCTTAGCCTGCATCATGCAGGTAAAACCGAAGGGGATGGCACCAGGCTGAATGATCACCTTAAAAACGGACCAAACGCACTAGAACAACACCCCATAAAATCACCAATGTTAATCAGCCATAGTGCGTACGCGAAGAGATGGGGAGAACAGGCTGATCTGATTCGTCGAACAAAGCGTTCGTCTATTGAGCAGCACAGGGCATGGGAATCGCTTCTGGCATCGGTGCCAAAAGATCAACGCAAGCCTATGACCGCAGAGCTAAAGACTGCAGCCTCTTCCGGACAGATTTTAGATATAGAGAATTATATTCTGGCCCTTGCCCTGCAGAGACAGTTTTCTGATCTAGTCACCAGCTATGAGTCTGCTGCTATCAAGTCTGATCACTATTCACCATATGCTGCCTACTGGATTGGCTGGGCTTATTTCAAAGCGGATAAACTGAATCAATCCGAGCAGCTCTATCGCACTCTACTAAGAAAACATCCAGAGAATTTTCATGCCAACACCGGCCTTGCATACCTTCTGGGCAGACAAAAGAAACCACAACAGGCATTTGCACTGCTGGATCAGCTTCCAACAGAGCCCTCCTTGATGTCAGAGATCCATTTTGTCAGAGCATATATTCATGAACAGCAGAGCGATTACTGGTCAGCAATCCAGGAGTATGACGCCATTCTTACGCAACACCCCGATTTTCATACTGCAAAAAAGCTTAAGCTCATGGCCTTGTCCGCATTGGGGGCAAGCAGTCAGGCCCTCAGTCAGGCGGATCAAGACAACGCATTGAAAAACTATATACGGGGTGACATGGCCATTGATCGTATGCATTGGAGCGAGTTCAAACTCTCCCTTAAACAGCTTGAAGTGCTGATGCAGAACAGAGTTGCCTCTTCCCGATTTGACCGCATTGCCGTTCTGGTTAAGGACCTGCAAATGAAGCAGGCCATTGCCGAGTACCAAATGCTTAAATCTGAAGGCGTAAAGCTGCCATACTGGTTGATGAACAGTATTGGCCACGCCTTTTTCTATCTCGATGCGTGGGAAAATGCTCTATCCATTTATAATCAGGCCTTGGAAAGTGATCCAACATCATTGGACGCTCGTCTTGGCAAGTTCTATGCCCTTTCCAAGCTACGTCGATGGTCTGAGGCAGAAACAGTTTTGCATGCGCTGGAGAAGGATGTCATTCCTGAAAAAGGACGCAGCTCTTATACGCAGGACCAACAGATGGAGGTGCTCATTGCACACGGATGGTTTCTGATTGATCAGGATATGTTGCGCGAAGCCGACCAGTACTTCAGCCGTTACCATAACCTGGCTCCTGCAAACACTGAACTGAGGTCCGCTCTTGCTCACACACACCACTTCAGGGGCTGGCCACGCCAGGCGCTACGAGAACTTCAGACCATTAGAGCCATGGAAACCAGAGATATAAATCCAGGACCCAGTGTCGGCCATGCCAAGGTGCTCAACGAGCTGAGCCATAAAGAGCAGGCCCGCGATATGCTTAAAACACATCTGACCAAACAACCTCGCGATAAACATGGCATGCGTGTAAGCAGAGAGCTGGAAGTGGATGAGATGCATCAACTGAATACAAACCTTGTTTATGAGCACTCTAATGATGGCTTTGATGACGTTTACAGCGCTGCGGAATACAGCCATCCGATCAACCTCTACAGCAACTTCTTAGCCATGATGAATTATCGCAGGAGTTCGCAAGCTGGCATAGCCGCTCTATTCCAGCGGATCGGAGTCGGGTTTGATCACACCTTCAACAGCGACTGGTTCATCAGAGAGATGGTGTCGATGGATGTTAATGCAGGAGGAGAGTATGGCTCTCAAACATATCTAAGGTACACACCAACCGATCACTGGATATTTGAGCCTAGATACGACTCTTTTACGATGGACGTACCATTGCGTGCTCGCGTAGCTGGCATCACCGCTAATCTGACTGCTCTGGATGTAACCTACAGACAGAGTGAATGGCGCGAATTTGGACTTGGCAGCAGTTACTCCCGTTTTTCCGATGGCAACCGCAACATTGCTCTGAGAGCCCGCACTGAGCAGGGGCTGCTGGCGCAAAACAACTGGCGCATGAGTCTGATGATAGAGGGTGATATGAGCAAAAGCTCTCTGAGAACAGCGCCCTATTTCAATCCATCCAGAGACTGGAGCAGTTCAGCTACTCTGAAAACCGAACATACGCTCTGGCAACGCCAAGCGACGTTCAAAGAATATTACACCCGCAGTCTGATTCACCACCTCAATCTGAACGCAGGCATCTATGGACAGCAGGGCTTCAAAAACACCTTGCTAAGCTCCATAGGCTACGGTCAGGAGATTATCTTTTCGGACACGCACCAGTTGCTCTGGGATTTCATTTCATCTCGCCACTCCTATGATGGCGTAGCGGTAAGCAATTATGCTATCGATGCAACATACCAATGGCTCTTCTAATGTTTCAGCCACGAATGATCCTGTTGCTTACGATGCTCATTTGCCTCCTCCCTGCTCTGGCATCAGCTTCCTCAACAAAAGCTGCTCCCATTCCTTTCAAGCCGGGGCAGTTTCTTATTCTCTCCTATCATGCCGTAACGCTCAATGCCCGCGCCGGGGACAAGTACACGATCACGCGCGGGCAATTTACCGAGCAGATGGAGTATCTGAAAACCCATGCTTACCACCCGGTATCTTTTCAGGACGTGCTCGATGCAAAAGATGGCAAAACAACACTTCCCGCCAAAGCAGTACTGCTTACATTCGATGATGCCTACTTCTCATACTATGACTTCGTTGCGCCGCTACTAAAGCAATACGGCTTTCCATCCATGCTGGCAGTCATCGGAAGCTTCATTGATCAGCCCCCAAACAAAGGGCTGCCAGAGAAACTCATGACCTGGAAACAGATCAACGAGGTGGCTAGCAGCCCCCTCATCGAGATCGCTTCGCACACCTATGGTCTGCATAAAGCTATTCAATATAATCCGATCGGTAATGTTGGAGCAGCTGTCAACGTTCGGCAATATTTCCCGGAACAACAACGTTATGAAACCGAAGCTCAGTACCGCAACAGACTAACAACAGATTTCATACGTCAGAACAGACTGCTTGAAAAGAAAATTGGCTTCAAACCTCGTGTGATTATCTGGCCTTTTGGAAAACACAACGCCATCTCCTGGAACGTAGCTAAAGATGCAGGATATCACATGGGACTCACGCTGGAGTGGGGCCTGGCAGACTTGAAAAACCTTGCAATGGCACCACGGGTCATGGTCGAAAGCACACCTATAAAAACCTTTATTGAAAGCATTCTATACCCAAACCATGAATCGACAATTGTTCGTGCAGTACAAGTCGATCTGGATCTTATTTATGATGATTCGATCAAACAGATGGATAAAAACCTCGGCAAACTGATAGATCGTCTGCATGCCATGAAGGTTAACCGTGTCTATCTGCAGGCATTTGCAGACCCTGATGGTGACGGCAATGTAGATAGTGTTTACTTTCACAACAGATTTCTACCTGTAAGGGTAGATTTCTTCAGCCATGCCGCCCATCAACTCATGATCCGCGGCGTAGAAGTGTATGCCTGGATGCCCTCCATGAGCCTGATTTTCCCAGATCAGGACTTTAATGAGAAATATCGTGTTCAGGAGAAGGCAAAAGGGGAAATTCGTCCTTCCCACTCATGGTATCAACGACTGACACCCTTCAGCCACAATGTCAGGCAACGCGTCGGTGAGCTGTATAAAGATCTGGCTGCCTATAATCAGATTGATGGTATCCTGTTTCAGGATGATGCCTATCTGACCGACAGGGAAGATTTCCATCCTCTGGCAATGGCTGCATACAAAAATGCCTATGGTCGGTCTTTTATACCGCAAAATGATACGGAAGATCCCGCCGCAGCAAAAAAATGGGGTGAATACAAAACGCTGGTACTGATCGATTATATCAAAGGCCTGATCCGGGAAGTCAGACGCATGCGTCCCGAAGCTAAATTCGCGCGTAATATATATGCCTCACTGCTAACCGATCCACAATCTGAAGCATGGTTTGCCCAGAACTATCAGGCCTTTCTCAGCAGTTATGATGAAGTTGTCATTATGGCCTATCCGCAGATGGAAAATGCCAGTGACCCATCTGTATGGCTTAACCAGCTGGTTGATAAAGCCAGGACATTCAAAGGCCTGAAAAAGACAGTTTTCAAGCTGCAGGCTTATGACTGGAAAAAAGAACGCTGGCTGGAGAGTGAACTACTGCTTGAAGAGATGCGTGACCTGCTCGTAGCAGGCGGCATTCATCTTGCCTACTACCCGGATAATGTTTACAAAAACAGGCCCCTCCTTTCCGAAATAAAACTGGAAATGTCCCGAGAAAACTTCCCGCTGGCGAGGTAAGAAATGTCTGAAATAGTCAATTTCATCAACGACTTCCCGGACCCATATCCACTGGTCATGAGTTTCATCAGCGACCTTCCAGACCTATATCCTCTGTTTATGCGTTTCATCAGCGACTTCCCTATCCTCTTCCCTCTGTTTATGAGTTTCATCTGGATTACCGGGGCACTTATATTTTACTGGAAGGAAGAGCGACATATCACCAAGGTTCCGCACCTGGATCACTATCCGATGTTCTCCATTCTGGTGCCTGCACATAATGAAGCGCTGCAAATTGAAGATACGCTCAACAAATTGCTGGAACTGGACTATCCCGATTATGAAATCATCGCTATCGATGACGGCAGTACCGACGGCACCGACAGACTGATCCATGCCATGGCCGCAAAACATGCAACGATTCGCGCCCTCTATATGCGCGAGAACCACGGTAAAGCTTCAGCAATGAATGCGGCCTGTGCAATGATCAGGGGTGAGTATGTGCTTGGTCTCGATGCCGATACGCTTATTGATTCTCAGGCCTTGAAATGGATCGGATGGCATTTCAATAATTACCCCCGTGTAGGTGCAGTCACAGGTAATCCCAGAGTATTGAACAGAACAACCCTACTGGCAAAAATTCAGACGGGTGAGTACTCCACAATCATTGGTCTGATCAAACGCTCACAGCGTATTCTAGGCAAGGTACTGACAGTATCCGGAGTCATCGCAGCTTTTCGAAAACAGGCCCTTGAAGACATAGGGTTCTGGGATACACACACAGTCACAGAAGATATCGACATCACATGGCGTCTGCAGCGCCACTTCTGGGACATCCGATATGAACCACGCGCCCTGGCATGGATTCTGGTTCCAGAGACAATTTCAGGATTGTGGCTCCAGCGTCTGCGTTGGGCGGAAGGTGGCATTGAGGCACTGCTCAAGAATGGTGGTATCTGGCATGACTGGCGACAACGCCGATTGTGGCCGATCTATATCGAATATCTTGTCAGTACAATATGGGCTTATAGTTTCTGGTTGTTGATCTCCCTATGGGCCATTCAAACCGCATACAATCTCTATTCACCAATCGACCTTCTCCTCTCCCCACCAAAGCTGTGGGCAGCCTCGTTACTCGCCCTGGTCTGCATGATGATGTTCACAATGAGCATCATCATGGACAGCAGGTACGACAAGAAACTTCTAAGGTCACTATTCTGGGTTATATGGTATCCATTCTGCTACTGGCTGATCAGTGCAACCACCGTGGCTGTAGCAGTACCCAGGGTACTGCTCAGAAAAAAGGGCTATGTCGGTTCCGGAACATGGCAGAGCCCTGATCGTGGCATACATCTGGATAACTGATGCAGCCACCCTAAAAAGGGTCAGGAGAGAATGATGACTGATATTCAGATCATCGATAAACCAGAAGCAAAATCAGCGCTCAGAAAACTCACTGAGTTAGCAGTAGCTACCGTCACCTTAAGCCTGTGGCTTCTTCTTTTACTGCCAGTTCTCAATGCAGGAATGTGGTTTATTGGACTAACTTCCATTGATACGGAGTTTATAAATAAGGGTGTTTATCTGGTTTTTATCCAGCTCATTGAGCAGATGGGCCTGCTGATCCTGGTATCATTTATCACCATGCGCACCTGGGGACTCTATAACTACTATCGTTATGGCCACCACGAACGGCGTAATCATAAAATGCCCGAATCCATAGAAAAATCATCACACTTCTATTGCCTGCAACCTCAGGCACTCATGCATCTGGAAACAAGAAAGGAGATCATCTGGCCTCACAAAAGTGACAATGAGAATGTGAGCCTATGGCTTAAAAACAAAGGAATGCATCAATTAAAACGAAGGGACAGTAGAAACAGACCGAAGCCAACGATCAAACGCCCCAATACAATAATTTCTATCAGCATGGCTTCGCTGATCTCTTTTCTCTATATTGTAATCACTGCCGGGGTTATCCTATATGCTGCAGGAGGCTTCCAGTAGAAGGCGAATATTGAGCTGATCAAGGCCTCATAAGCTTTGAAATCACAACAAGCATCCGTACTCGCTTTTTAGCAACAACGGTGAGTTATTCGACAGTCACGGATTTGGCCAGATTGCGTGGTTGATCCACATCGGTCCCTCTGGATAAAGCGACCTCATAGGCAAGAAGCTGTAGCGGCACGCATACATAAAGCGGTGTAGAAAAGTAATCGCCTTCAGGGACGGATATAATTCTATCCACATTATCCGGCCATGCCTCTTTTGGGAGGTCGGTAATCAAAATAACCTTAGCCCCTCTGGCCTGAACCTCTTGCAGATTCGACATCACCTTATCGAGGAAATATTGCTGTGGTGCAATAACAATAACCGGCAAATTACGGTCGATCAATGCAATCGGACCATGCTTCATTTCACCCGCTGCATAACCCTCGGCATGCAGGTAAGATATCTCTTTGAGTTTCAGTGCACCTTCCAGTGCAAGCGGATAACAAGGGCCACGGCCCAAAAATAGAGACCCTGAAGTTCGGGCGAAAAGCGGTACTACAGATGAAACCTGCGCCGCACGAGCCAGCAGATCAGTCAGACCGTCCACCGCACGCCATAGATTAGCCAGATGTATGGCCAACGCATCTTTAGGCATCGCACCGGCCCGATTGGCCAGAAGCATGGAGAGTAGAGACAGGACTGCCAGCTGAGCCAGATAAGCCTTGGTAGAAGCAACACCAATTTCAGGGCCGGCATGCAATTGAATCAAACCATCAGATTCACGAGGCAGTGAAGCACTGGCTACATTACAGATCGAAAGTGCTCTGTTTTGTGGCGTCCTTCGTTTAAACAAGCGTAAGGCTTCAAGTGTATCTGCCGTTTCTCCGGATTGAGAGAGTGTGATCATCAGCGTATTGTCACCGATAACAGGATTGCGATAACGGTATTCGCTGGCCACATCAACCTCTACCGGAACAAGAAGATAACGTTCAAGCCAGTAGCGGGCTGTCAGTGCCGCATGATAAGAAGTACCGCAGGCAATAATGACAATACGATTTGGCAGCTCCTCAGTTGTCAGCCATTCTGCCTGTGGGAAATGAATAGCACTGTCATCAACATAAGCATCAAGAATTCGCTGAAGAACTTCAGGCTGCTCGTACATCTCTTTTTCCATATAATGGCGGTAGCCACCCTTACTGCTTGTGGAAGATGCATATGGCATAGCCTCCCACGCTTCAGGGACAGATTTACCGTACTGATCGAAGACCTGATAACCATCTGAGCTGGCAAAGCCCCATTCACCTTCACGCAGATACATGATCTCGGTTGCGAATCCTGATACAGCCAGTGCATCAGAGGCAACATAGGTAGCATCAGCTGAACGGGCGAGCAGCAATGGGCTTCCCTTGCGGGCAAACCACAACGTTTCTGTACCAAGATCAATCAGGCCAGCCAGTGCATAAGCACCTTCCAGCTGCTCCAGCATGGCAAACCAGGCCGCTGGCAACGAATCTTCCTTGCTAATAGCCTGCGCCAGAAGATTAGGAATCACCTCAGTATCGGTATCTGATGCAAAAGAGAATCCAGCCTCAAAAAGCTGGACTCTCAACTTATCATGATTTTCGATAATGCCATTATGTACAATGGCGCAATGCTTAGAGAGATGTGGATGTGCATTGATTTCATTGGGAGCACCGTGGGTCGCCCAACGTGTGTGGCCAATACCAATTGAACCAATGCAGGCCTGTTCATCCAGCTTTGCCTTTAGCATGGCCAGTTTTCCGGCTGCCTTGACACTTTGCAGTTTTTGATCGTGTAGCACACAAATACCTGCACTGTCATAACCACGGTATTCCATCTGACTTAATGCCGTCAACAGATCTGTCTGAACATCCCTGTTAGCCAGCGCACCAATTATCCCGCACATTAGCGTTTATCTTTTTGAGGACGTTTCCAGTCAGATAAATACTTCGTAGCTGACCGTTCCGAAAGTGTAAGACCACCGGCATCTACATTTCTTGTAATAGTACTGCCCGCACCAATCGTCGCATTATCACCAACACTTACCGGAGCCACCAGCTGGGTATCAGAACCGACAAAGACATTATCCCCAATGATGGTCTCAAACTTATTGGCTCCATCATAATTACAGGTAATCGTTCCTGCACCAATATTACATCCCGAACCAATCGTACTATCACCAATATAACTCAAGTGATTAACCTTGCTGCCTTCACCGATAACAGATTGTTTGATTTCGACAAAATTGCCTACATGTACTTTCTCATCCAGTGCAGCCCCCGGACGTAAACGAGCATATGGACCAATCACAGTATCAGAACCTACATTGGCTCCATGAATATGACTGAATGCAAACACATTCACACGATCATCCAACCGTGCATTAACCAGCACCGCGTTCGGGCCAACCCTGCATTCATCACCAATTTGTGTAACACCGATCAGATAACAACCCGCTTGAATCGTAGTATCAAGACCAATACTCACACCTGCTTCAATACGCACAGTATCAGGTTTTTCAATCGTAACACCACGACGCTGCCAGTCCTGAATAATACGTTTTTGCATCAGATCTTCGACATGTGCAAGATCCACACGATCATTCACACCAACCATCTCATCAGAATCATCCATAGCTACCGCAGCTACAGACTGCCCTGCTTTTAGTGCCAGTGGCACAATATCAGGCAGATAATACTCTTCCTGTGCATTGCTGTTATCGATGCCATGCAGAAGATCAAACAACACATCATAACGCACACAATAAATTCCGCTGCTCACCTCTCCGATTAAGCGTTGATCGTCAGTAGCGTCCTTCTGCTCAACAATACTCGTCACATTACCAAGTTCATCACGAACAATACGGCCATATCCAACAGGGTTAACCGGTTTGGCGGTCAGTACGGTGACATCTGTAGCAGATGCTCTGTGCTCTTCCACCAGGCGTGCCAGTGTCTCAACCGACAACATCGGAGTATCACCACAGACGATTAGCACATCACGCACATCACGGATGACTTTCTCACACTGTTGTACAGCATGACCAGTCCCCAACTGTTTATCCTGAATAACCCAGTCAAGGTTAGCCGGCTGGCCTACATGTTCACGCACTTTTTCAGAAGCGTGTCCCGTAACAACAGCAATGGACTTGGGGCGCAGCGCCTCAACAGTATGCAGCACATGATCAATCATGGCTCTGCCAAGTACTTTATGCAGCACTTTCGGCAGATTGGAACGCATACGCTTGCCTTTCCCGGCAGCGAGTACACATACCTGAAGATCAGGGTAATGGAGTTGAGTCATTGGTCCTCCGTTGAGATGATGAATGAGCAGGAACTATAGGGAAAAATAGTAGGATTGCAGTTTCTTTTTACAATAAAAAAAGGGCCGCACGATGGCGGCCCTTTAAATAGATAGGAAAATCTTATCTCTTTTTCTTCTTAAGCCATAGCAATCGAGCAGATGTCATTGCCAATTCAGCTTCGGCCTTGGCATAATCGATATCACCTTGCTGCGTTTCAACAGCTTCTTTGGCAATACGCTCAGCTTCAATAGCTGCTGCTTCATCAATATCACCAGCACGCTCTGCTGCATCAGATAGTACCGTAATCATGTCAGGTTGAACTTCAATGAAGCCGCCTGAAACAAATACTTCATCTACCTGTCCATCTACAGTGATTCTCAGCTCACCAGTAGTTAATGCTGCTAATAACGGGCTATGTTTCGGGTAGATACCCAGTTCACCAGCCGCCCCAGGAGCAACCAGAAACTCAGCATCACCGCGATACACTTCGCGCTCAGCCGTAGCAACCAATACTTGCATCGTGGAAGCCATTAGCCTTTCGCAGCCATTTTCTCAGCTTTAGCAACAGCTTCAGAGATATCACCAACCATGTAGAACGCCTGTTCAGGCATGTGATCATATTCACCAGCCAAAAGACCTTTGAAACCTTTGATAGTCTCTTCTTTCTTGGCGTAAACACCTGGGGAACCGGTAAATACTTCAGCAACATGGAACGGTTGAGACAAGAAACGCTGCATCTTACGAGCACGCTGTACAATTGTTTTGTCTTCATCAGAGAGCTCATCCATACCCAGGATTGCAATGATGTCTTGAAGCTCTTTATAACGCTGTAGTGTTTGCTGAACGCCCTGAGCCACTTCGTAATGTTCGATACCAATAACTTTTGGATCAAGCTGACGAGAAGTAGAATCAAGTGGATCAACCGCAGGGTAGATACCCAGCTCAGCAATCTGACGGCTCAACACAATGGTAGAATCCAGATGCGCAAACGTTGTAGCAGGTGCCGGATCGGTCAAGTCATCCGCAGGTACATAAACAGCCTGTACAGATGTAATCGAACCAGTCTTAGTAGAAGCAATACGCTCCTGCAATCGACCCATCTCTTCAGCCAGATTTGGCTGATAACCCACAGCTGATGGCATACGACCCAACAGTGCAGATACTTCAACACCAGCAAGAGAGTAACGGTAGATGTTATCGATGAAGATCAGAACATCACGGCCTTCGTCACGGAAGTACTCAGCCATAGTCAATCCTGTCAAAGCAACACGCAGACGGTTACCTGGAGGTTCGTTCATCTGACCATAAACAAGAGCCACTTTATCCAATACGTTAGACTCTTTCATTTCATAATAGAAATCATTGCCTTCACGTGTACGTTCACCAACACCAGCGAACACAGACAAACCACCATGTGCTTTCGCGATGTTATTGATGAATTCCATCATGTTTACAGTTTTACCAACACCAGCACCACCGAACAGGCCAACTTTACCACCCTTAGCGATTGGCGCGATCAAATCGATCACCTTGATACCTGTTTCCAGAATATCAGAAGCTGGAGACAATTCATCGAAGCGAGGAGCTGAACGATGGATACTCCAACGTGCTTCAGAAGCAACCTCTTCACCTTCAAAATCGATGCCTTCGCCCAATACATTCATGATACGGCCAAGCGTTGCTTCACCAACAGGAACCTGAATAGGTGCGCCTGTATCACTCACTGGCATGCCGCGTACCAAACCGTCAGTACTGCCCATTGCAATAGCACGTACTGTGTTATTACCAACATGCTGTTGAACTTCGAGCGTCAACTTTGGATCAGTCATCTTCAATGCATTGTAGATGCCTGGCAACTCACCTGCATTGAAACGAATGTCCACAACCGGACCGATCACTTGAATAATGTTACCTGTACTCATGTTATGACCTCACTTAATCCTTAAACTTTTTAACCAGCCGCAGCTGCACCGGCACAAATTTCAGCCAGCTCCTGCGTAATGGCGGCCTGACGGGCCTTGTTATATGTGATGCTAAGATCTTTAACAATATCCTTAGCATTATCAGTAGCAGCTTTCATTGCAACCATACGAGCAGACTGTTCACACGCTTTGTTTTCCAACATTGCCTGATAAACCAAAGACTCAACATAACGACGCAGAATGCCTTCAAGCACAAGTTTAGCATCAGGTTCGTAAAGATAATCCCAGTAACCCGATTCATCTTTTTCTTCAGGAACAGGACAAGGAATCAACTGCATAGACGTTGGTTTCTGAGTCATGGTGTTCACAAACTCGGAATAGACCAGATGAAGTTCGTCGATACCACCATCTTTAAACTTCTCGATAGCTAGTGTGATCACACCTAAAATATCAGCCAATTCCGGAGAATCAGGTATATTCTCAGCCACACCTTCAACATCTGCACCAATGCGGCGCATGAATGAACCAGCACGACGACCGATAGTAAACACTTCAACATCAGCGCTCTGTTCTTTCATTAAACCTAGAGCTTCTTTCAATGCATTTGTATTCAGACCACCACACAAACCCTTATCGGTAGTGATTACGATCAGGCCAACTTTCTTGACCACGTCGCGTTCAACTAAAAAAGAGTGTTGAAATTCAGGGTGTGCACCCATCAAATTTCCAACCACACGTTTGATGCCTTCAGCGTAGGCACGAGCTTCAATTACACGAGCCTGTGCTTTACGCATCTTAGATGCGGCAACCATTTCCATCGCCTTGGTAATTTTACCAGTGTTCTGGATAGCCTTGATTTGGGTGCGTATTTCCTTAGCAGATGCCATGACTAGTTCCTAATCAATACGTGCCAGTCGATTTAAAGTCTGCAACAGCATTCTGCAAACCTTCTTCAACCTTCTCATTCAATGCAGGAGCAGCGTTCAAACCATCCATCAATGAAGCGTGCGATGATTTAAGATATGCCAGATATGATTTCTCAAACGGGACAATTTTCTTGGAGTCGACATCATCCAAATCACCATTGTTCAGTGCATATAGAATTGCAGTCATCTCAGCAACACTCTGTGGTGCATTTTCTTCCTGTTTCAGCACTTCAACACCACGTTTACCACGTTCAATCTGTTGACGCGTCGCAGCATCCAAATCTGATGCAAACTGTGCGAATGCGGCCAATTCACGATATTGAGCCAGATCCAGACGCAGACCACCACCCACTTTCTTCATCGCTTTAGTCTGAGCAGCACCACCAACACGTGATACAGATAGACCAGCATTAATAGCCGGACGCTGACCAGAGTTGAACATTGCAGTCTCAAGGAAAATCTGACCGTCAGTGATAGAAATTACGTTGGTAGGAACGAATGCAGACACATCGCCTTCCTGCGTTTCAATGATTGGCAAAGCAGTCAATGAACCGGTTTTACCTTTCACTTCACCGTTGGTGAATTTTTCAACATATGTCTCATCAACACGGGATGCACGCTCAAGCAAACGGGAGTGCAAGTAGAACACGTCACCAGGATATGCTTCACGGCCCGGAGGACGACGAAGAATCAATGAAACCTGACGATAAGCCCAAGCCTGTTTAGTCAGATCATCATAAACAATCAGTGCATCTTCGCCACGATCGCGGAAATACTCACCCATTGTGCAACCGGCATATGGAGCAAGATATTGCAGTGCAGCAGACTCAGAAGCTGATGCAGCGACGATAATGGTGTTATCCAACGCACCATGTTCAGTCAGTGTACGCACTACAGTTGCAACAGTAGAGGCCTTCTGACCAACGGCCACATAGACACAAGTAACACCTGTGTTTTTCTGGCTGATGATGGCATCAATGGCGATTGCTGTTTTACCAGTCTGTCTATCACCAATGATCAACTCACGCTGACCACGACCAACAGGAACCATCGCATCGATTGATTTAATACCAGTCTGCAAAGGCTGATCAACTGATTTACGCTCGATTACACCAGGTGCAATTTTTTCAACCGCATCAGTTTGTGTAGTTTTAACTGGGCCCTTGCCATCAATAGGCTGTCCCAATGCATTTACTACACGACCTTTAAGCTCAGGACCAACAGGAACTTCAAAAATCTTGCCAGTACATTTGACTTCATCACCTTCAGACAAGGTAGTAAACTCACCGAAGATCACAGCACCAACACTGTCTTCTTCAAGGTTAAGTACCATAGCCATGATGCCGCCAGGCATCTCGAGCATTTCACCAGCCATTGCGCCGGAAAGACCGTGGATCAAGGCAACGCCATCACCAACGGATACAATACGGCCAACATTGGCGTCAGCAGCACTGACTTCAAAGCCTTTGATCTTGTCTTTAATGATTGAACTAATTTCTGTGGTATCGAGCTTCATGTCTATTTTCCTCTAATACTCAGTCTGTTACTCAGGAAGCCAGGACACGGTGCAAACCGGCCAACTTCGAGCGTAATGAATAATCTATTTTGCGGTCACCAATCTGGACAACCATGCCACCAAGGATAGCTTTATCTTCAGTAACGCTTACACGCACGGTTTTACCCGTTGAGTCTTCCAATGCTTTGATTAACTTGGTCTTGGTGTAATCATCCAAAGTAGCCGCAACGGTCACTTCAGCATCAATTTCACTTTCAGACAAGCGAACCATCTCTTCAACAAGAGCTGAAATCTCAGGCAGCAAGCTTAGTTTATCACCCTCAGCCAACACAGCTAACAGGCGATCAACTTCTGGCGTTATTGTTGCACCAACTGCTGCAGCGATCACTTCCTGTTTCAGCGAAGCGGGGTATTCTGGTGAAGCAACCACTTCAGACACTTCATCCAGAGCTACTACAGCAGCTGCCTTAGCAAGGTCTTCCCGTAAGTTTACGCCTTCGCCAACCAATTCAAACAGGGCGACTGCGTAACGACGAGATATTTGTGTGGTACTCATGCGTTACCAAAACCCTTACTGACAATACCTTCTATCAACGCGGAATGACGTGATGCATCAAGCTCAGCTTCAACAACCTGCTCAGCAGCAAGCATCGCTATATCAGCAACTTCAGAACGAAGCGTCTGTCTGGCACGATTAAGCTCAGCACCTACTTCTTCACGAGCAGAATCAATAATTGATTCGGCTTCGTTACGCGCTCTGGTTACTGACTCTTCACCAAGTTCTGCAGCACGTTTTTCAGCAGCAGCAATAATCTCTACAGCTTTAGCACGCGCCTGATTCAATTGCTCAGCAATTTCAGCCTGTGCATTTGCAAACGCTTCTTTACCAGCATCTGCAGCAGCCAAACCTTCAGCAATCTTGTTAGAACGCGCTTCCATCAATTCGGCCATAGGACCGTAAAGGTATTTCCTCATCAGGAAAACCAATGTCAGGAAAACAACAATCTGACCAATAAATGTCAGGTCTAAACTCATATGACCTCCTCTTTAATCATTAATTCTTTCAGCAGTTCTTTTACAATTAGCCCAAGAACGGGTTAGCGAACAAGAACCACAGAGCGAATGCCATGATGATGAAAGGGAAAGACTCCATCAGACCAGCAAAGATAAACATGTTGAACATCAATTGTGGGCGCATTTCTGGCTGGCGAGAAATACCTTCTAGTGCTTTTGAACAGATGAGACCCCAACCAATAGCAGAACCTAGTCCTGCAGCGGCTAGAATAACACCAACCGAGATTGCAGTTGCAGCTGTGATGATAATATTTGCGTCCATTTTATATACTCCTTTCGTTTAAAGTTTTAATATAGTGATTTGAAAACTATCAGTGTTCTACTGGCTGGTGTGCAATTGACAGATACACCACAGTTAGAATCATGAAGATGAATGCCTGAAGAACCCCGATGAATAGATGGAAGATTGTCCATGCTACACCTACAAAGAAACCAGCAGCCATACCTACCGCACCACCACCCAGCAACAGGAATGCAATCAGCAGGAAGATAACTTCGCCAGCAAACATATTACCGAACAGACGGAAGGACAGACTCAAAGGCTTAGCAATTTCCTCAACAACCTTCAAAATCAGGTTGATCGGCATAACGATTGGCTTCAGATAGATCGGCACCAAGTTTGTAAATGGTTCCATCACGAGCTCTTTCAGGAAGTGACCAGGCTTAAGCTTGAACTCATAATAGAGCACCAGAACAAACACAGAGACTGCCATTGCTGCAGGCAAATTAAGGTCATTAGTAGGAACTGGGCGGAAATGCTCAACTCCAAACAAACCAGCCACATTACCAAGCAAGAAGGCTGGTAAGATATCAATAGTATTAATGAGCGCGATAAAAATGAACACTGTAAACGCAAGCGGTGCAATCAATGGGTTATGTACAGGAAAGTTATCGGTAACCGTCTGGTCAATAAAACCAACAACCGACTCCATGAAGTTCTGCGCACCAGACGGGGCACCTTCAACCAGACGAGCCTTCAACCACAAAGCAAACACAAACAAACCTGTCGCTACAACAATCGTAACCAACATCGTATCAAGATGGATTTGCATGAATGGATTGGATTCATCAATTTTCAGTGTCCAATATTCCAGGTGTCCAGCAATGCCGCCGTCACCATGACTTGTATCAGCCAAACCGGTCTCCCTTAAGCTCTTTTTCCACGATCAGATATCTTTCTGATCGAATGAATCTTTTCTCATACCGACTCATTTCTCAAGTCGATCAGCGCAAGCATATAAACCAACACTTGTGCTGCAAACATTCCGGCCGCCACTACCATCAGGTGCAAACCCAGCCAATGACCCAACAGCAAACCAGCTATCAGAATCACGAAGCGTATCGCAGCTCCGGCATATATGGAGCGCTGAACCGCCTCTACACTCATTTCAAGTGCCTGATTCAGCCTGCGAGCTAATAGCCATGCATTCACAACCATCAGCAACACACCATAAAAGAAGGCAGTTGCAAACAGAGCATAACCCAGCATCAACAAAATCAAACTACCGAGGATTCCCGCTATAACCTGCATGCGAACGATTCGCGACAGTGCAGTTAAATTTTCCAGAGCATTAACTCCCCAGTAAACTGATAAGATGATTTACAACGAATGTTGAAAGTCCCCTACCCCTCGATTTGAGCGAGGCGGATTTTAGCGCTCCCCCCACCTCGTGACAAGCATATATTTCTCGTTAACTATATTTTCAGCTGTTTTGCACTCACTGATAGCATTTATATCAATCCTACTACAGCCGCTTTACATGCGTCCATTAATGGATCCGGATAAATACCCAGCGCAACAATCGCAATAGCTGTAATAACAACAGTTGCCTGCATCACCCTACTCTCTGCAAATGCAAACTCAACACGTGCTTCATCAAAATAGATGTATTTAACCACGCGGATATAATAAAAGGCACCAACAGCTGAAAATAGCAGTGCATACAGTACTAAATAGAGGTGCCCTGCTTCGATAGCAGCAATAAAGACAGCGTATTTAGCCCAGAATCCTGCCAGGAATGGAATACCACCCAATGAAAAGAGAAACAGGCCCATAGCAAGGGCATAACCAGGACGTACTTTTGCCAGACCTGCAAAGTCATCCAGTAACTCACCCTGAATGCCTTCACGACGCATCAGAATGATAATCGCGAATATACCAAGCGTCATAATCAGATAGATGGAGAGATAAATAAGTATACCAGCATACCCGTCCGCACTGCCGGCAATCACACCCAGAATCACAAAACCGACATGACCAACAGTTGAATAGGCCAGCATGCGCTTGATATTGCGCTGTGCAATCGCAGCAAGATTACCTACAGCCATAGTCAGTATCGCCATACCTGTCAAAATAGTCATATACTCAGCTTGCATAGCAGGCAGGGCATCAACAGCAACACGGATGATCACAACAAAACCAGCCACCTTGGGTGCAACTGACATAAAGGCTGTAATTGGTGTTGGTGCACCTTCATAAGCATCCGGTGTCCACATATGAAATGGCGCCATTGAAACCTTAAAAGCAAGGCCGGCCAGCAAGAACACCAGACCAAGCAACACAGCCGGATCAGAAGCGTTATCTGCCGCACTGAGCGCGGCACCCATCTCAGAATAATCGAAACTGCCACTGACCCCATACAGGAAGGTAATACCGTACAACAACATACCCGATGACAATGCACCAAGAATGAAATATTTCAGTGCAGCTTCGTTAGAGCGCAATACTTCACGCTGGTAACCCACCAATACGTAGATACAAAGAGCCATAAGCTCCATGCCAAGATAAAGAATAATGAAGTTGGTTGCTGAAACCATCAACATCATGCCCAGCATGGCAAACAATATCAGCACATAATATTCGCCGAGGTGATTTTCATCCTTCATATAATCTATGGAGATGAGTATAGATATTGCAGTCGCCGCAAAAATGAGCAATTTGCTAAAAGCAGCAAATGGATCAAGCACAAAGAAACCATAAAACGCTTCAATTGTACCACTAGGGTAGAGTTGAATGGTTGCAATAGCAGCTGCAACAATAGTCATCACCGCCAGATACACGGTCCAGATTTTATTCTCTTTTGAGAGAAACAGATCCAGTAACAGCAGGACCATAGCCATTACAGCTACAATCATTTCAGGTAGCAGCGTGATCAGATGATCAGGGAACGGAAATGGGAATGTAACATTAGCCATGGTTTACTTCCTTCAATGATGCACTGCATCAGCAACAGGCATGGCCTGAAGCAGTGCAGCAGCTGCATCTAACTTAGATGTTGATACCTGATCAATCAGATGTGATACGGAAACGTGCAGGAAATCCAACACTGGAAGCGGATAAAACCCAATCCACAATGTTAAAATCATCAATGGTACAAAATAACCAAATTCTCGGAAGGTCATATCCTGCATAGTTTTAACACTGTCCTTAACCAGATCACCCATGACTACACGTTTATACATCCACAATGTATAGCAGGCCGAGAGCACTACACTGGTTGCCGCTGCGACTGCAATCCACATCGCGGAAACACCCAAATGAGTTGGCGCCGCTTCAAATGTACCAATCAACACCATGATCTCGCCGACAAAGGCCGATGCACCAGGCAAGGCGATATTTGCCATACAGAAGAACAGCATCACGGCAGCAAACACAGGCATCACATTCACAACGCCTCCATAATCACCGATCTCTCGTGTATGCAATCTATCGTACATCACACCCACACAGAGGAATAGAGCGGCGGCAACGAAACCGTGTGAAATCATTCCAATAATCGCGCCTTCAAGTGCAGCCTGTGTAAACATGAATGTGCCCAGTGTTACAAAGCCCATATGGGCGATTGATGAATATGCAATCAAACGCTTCATATCTGTCTGCATCATGGCCACCAGTGAGATGTAGACAATCGCAACCAGCGACAATCCGACCATCAGAGGTACGAAATATTGCGATGCATCGGGCAACATAGGCAGTGAGAATCGCAGGAAACCATAAGCACCCATTTTCAACAGGATACCGGCCAGAATCACTGAACCTGCAGTTGGTGCTTCCGTATGCGCATCAGGCAACCATGTATGTACTGGCCACATTGGCACCTTCACTGCAAACGCAATGAAGAACGCGATCCAAATCCAGAATTGCCAGGTAAAATCAAATGGATAGTCCATATAAGCTAGCATGCTGAATGTATTCGTAACTTCAGGAGGAGCTGCTTTAAACGACATCGCCAATACAGCAATCAACATTAATACAGAACCAGCCAGCGTATAGAGGAAGAATTTAATCGTTGCGTAAACGCGGTTTTTACCGCCCCAAACACCAATGATCAGATACATTGGAATCAGCAGTGCTTCCCAGAAGAAGTAGAATAGAATCGCATCCATTGAACTGAATACACCGATCAGGGTGGTCTCCAATATAAGGAATGCAATCATGTACTCTTTCACACGGGTTTGAATGCATTGCCATGCTGAGACGATACAAATCACGGTCAGCAGACTGGTCAGTACAATAAACGGCATAGAGATGCCATCAATACCCAGTTGATAGTTGATATTAAAAGCAGGAATCCAGTGATGAAATTCCTCAAACTGCATATGTGCAGTTGTCGTATCAAACTGCAGCGCCAGAGGCAAGGTAACAAGGAATGTTGCAACAGCAACAATCAATGATGCCCAGCGCACTGCGTTATCGCCGCGTACAAATAACCAGATAATCAACGCACCCAGCGTTGGCAAAAATATGCTCAGCGACAGGATTGGAAAGTCCAGAACGTTATGTAGCTCCATCGTCGTTCTCTCCCCTTAACCGTTTAGCAGCAGATAGGTCAGGAATCCGAAGACACCTATAACCATCGCAAATGCATAGTGAAATACCATACCGGTTTGCATCGCACGCATGCGTGCTGCACCGCCTTTAATCGAATCAATAATTCCACGGTGAATAATACCCTTGTCGATCATCGCAAGATCGCCGGATTTCCAGAGTAAATTACCCAGACGGCACGTTGGAGCCACGACAAATTTGTCGTAAAACTCATCCCAGTACCACTTATTCAGTAAGAAGGTATACAGTGGACCGGCAGCCTTAGCGACTTTAGCAGGTATGGCTGTCTCACGGAAATACATCACATAAGCCAGGCTAATGCCACCAATTGCCAACCAGAAAGGCATAGTCAGTAGGAAGTGGAACATGCCATGCTCACCATGCTCAGCCAACTTCATCAGCGGATTATGAGCATCCAGTACAAACAGACTGGTTCCGAAGTAACCTTGAGCAATCTCAGGGTTCGCAATATCCAGGTACATCACACCCCACATACCAGAACCAACAGCACCGATAGCCAATACAATCAATGGGATAGTAATCACTTTAGGTGATTCATGCAGATGCGCCTTGGTTTCAGGATCCACACGATCGGAATTATGGAATGTCAGGAAGAACATGCGGAAGGTATAGAAGGCTGTCATAAACACACCGGTTAACAGTGCGAAGGTAGCAAATGAACCCACCCATCCATATTCAGTAAATTCACGCATCATGGTTGCTTCGATAATTAGATCCTTGGAGAAGAAACCGGCGAAAGGCGGAACACCGGATAGAGCCAAAGCCGCTAATAACATTGTAATGTAGGTTATCGGCATATATTTGCGCAACTGCCCCATTTTGCGAATATCCTGCTGAGCCAGAACGGCATGAATCACAGAACCGGCAGCAAGGAATAGGAGCGCTTTGAAATACGCATGAGTCATCAGATGAAAGATACCTGCTGAATATGCCGACACACCACAAGCAACAAACATATATCCCAACTGCGAACAGGTTGAATATGCTATCACACGCTTAATATCATTCTGAACCAGGCCAATGGTTGCACACATCCAGGCTGTTATCGCACCAACCAGTACTACTGCAGCAAGAGCCACTTCCGAGAATTCAAACATCGGAGATAGACGCGCCACCATAAACACACCGGCAGTTACCATTGTTGCAGCATGGATCAATGCGGAGATTGGTGTTGGACCTTCCATGGAATCAGGTAGCCAGACATGTAGAGGCACCTGACCGGATTTACCCATTGCTCCAATGAAGAGTGCCAGACAGATAAATGTAATGGCTGAGAATTCCCAACCTAAAAAGCTGAGTGAAACATGTTGTGCGAAAAGATCAGGCACCATGGCAAATACAACAGAATACTCGACGCTGCCAAAGAAATACCACACGGCCAACACACCTACGAGAAAACCAAAATCACCAATACGGTTTACAATAAAGGCTTTCATCGCTGCATGGTTCGCAGACTCACGTTTATACCAGAAACCGATCAACAGATATGAGAACAGCCCTACCGCTTCCCAACCAAAAAACAGTGTGAAGAAGTTATTACCCATGACCAACACAAGCATGGAGAAGGTAAAGGCTGAAATATATGAGAAGAAGCGTGAATAACCCGGATCTCCATGCATATAACCAATGGTATAAATATGCACACAGGCCGAAACGATCGTCACAGTGATCATCATAATGACAGTCAAGCGGTCAATTAGCATACCTACAGGTACTACAAAATCACCCGCCACCATCCAGGTCCAGAAGTTGCCTTCGAATGAGGCTCCGGCCAATACCTGTGTAAATACATGAATCGATAACAGAGCTGACAGAATCACTGATCCTGATGTAATAATATGTGACAGCTTCTCTTTTAAAGCCCAACCAAACAGACCAACCAGTAATGCCGCCACTAATGGTAAGGCAGGAATAGCAAGCAGTTCAGTAGTGTTCAATGCCGTTACTTCCACTTTACTCCCCCTTAACCCTGCAACGTGTTGATGTCTTCAATTTCAATCGAACGACGTAGTCGATAGAAGCTCACCAGAATTGCCAGACCAATTGCCACTTCACATGCAGCTACAGTTAACACGAAAAATACAAAAATTTGACCCGATATATCATTCAAAAAGTGTGAAAAAGCTACCAGATTAATATTCACAGCCAGCAACATCAGTTCGATACACATCAAAATAGCGATAACATTTTTACGATTTAGAAACAGCCCTATCACGCCAAGGGAAAACAACGCAGCGGCTACAATGAGATATTCAGATAATCCAACCATTACATACTCACCTTGCGCACACGATCTTCTCTGCGCACATTGACCTGTTTTGATATATTCTGGTATTTTGCATCCTTACGGCCACGGATCGTTAATACGATTGCACCAATCAGGGCCACTAACAGAATAATCGCTGCGATTTCAAAACCCAATAGGTATTTGGTATATAATACGTAACCAATCTCTTTGGTATTGTTCACATCCACGGGAAAATGTTCAGCCGCCGCTTTCGCGCCCTCTGTGAACACACCTGTCGTTGAGGCCGCGACAAATTCAATCATCAGAATCACAGCAATCATGCCACCCAGTGGTAAGTACTGTTGGAAGTTATCACGCATCTTGGACACATTGACTTCCAGCATCATGATGGCAAACATAAACAACACCATCACAGCGCCCACATAGATCAATATCAGAATGATGCCCAGGAACTCCGCATCCAGCAGAAAGAACAGGCCAGCCGCATTAAAGAAACAAAATATCAGGAACATGACTGCATGCATGGTATTGCGGGACAACACCACACCAAGGCCTGCAAAAATCGACAACCCGGCAAACAGATTAAAAAATGCGGTTTCGAGCATTACGCCTCCCTAACGGTTATAGAGCTAATTATTATCATATCAGCCCCTGATCAACTGTAACGTGCATCGGCTGCAATATTCGCAGCGATCTGTTTTTCATAACGATCGCCAACAGCCAACAACATCTTTTTATCGTAATACAATTCAGCACGCGTTTCTGTCGCATACTCAAATTCATGCGTTTCCACGATCGCATCTACCGGACAGGCTTCCTGACAGAAACCGCAATAAATACATTTACTGAAATCAATATCATACCGTGTAGTACGACGCGAACCATCATCACGTTCTTCAGATTCAATCGTAATGGCCAAAGCAGGACAGACCACCTCACACAACTTACAGGCAATACAACGCTCTTCACCCGATTCATAACGACGCAAGGCATGCAAACCACGAAAACGTGGTGATAGCGGCGTTTTCTCTTCCGGATATTCTACGGTGATTTTCTTTTTGAACATATAACGGCCAGTCACAGACAGACCAATCAAAAGCTCCCAAAGAAACCACGTTTTAAATGCACGCTTCAGCATATCGTTACCTCCACGCCAGCCAGAAATCGATGATGCTATCCAAGCCAGGTGTGTAAATGAAAATACCAACTACAAAGATCCAACCCAATGTCCAAGGCAGGAAGATCTTCCAACCCAAACGCATCATCTGGTCATAACGGTAACGCGGGAATGTTGCACGGAACCAGATAAACACAAAGATCAGAAAGGCACTTTTGCCCAATAACCAGACAGTACCCGGAATGAAGTCAAGAGCCTCAATCGGTGCATACCAGCCACCCAGAAAAAGGATGGACGTAAGCAGGCTGATCAGAATCATAGCGCCATACTCAGCCAGTGAGAATGTTGCGAACCACATACCTGAATACTCAGTATAATAACCGGAAACCAGTTCTTCAGTCTCAGTCAAATCGAATGGTGTACGTCCGGTTTCAGCACAACCAGAGATAAAGAAGACCAACAGCATCGGGAACAGCGGAATCATATACCAGTGTAGAATACCACCGGCTTGCGCGTGCACGATATCAGTCAGATTTAGAGATCCGGCCAGCATCATCACTGTAACCAGACCAAAACCCATGGATATTTCATACGAAATCATCTGACATGTGGAACGAATCGAACCCATGATGGGATATTTGGAGTTGGATGCCCAACCTGCCATCAGTACACCATAAACAGACAGTGAGGAGATCGCCATCACATAGAGCAGGCCAACATTGAGATTAGATATCGCCATGACATGCGGTACTTCCCACAAACCGAATAACGATGTTTCGCCAAATGGAACCACTGCAAAAGCCACCAGAGCCGGCATCAAAGAGAGCAATGGAGCACCGATAAACAGCATTTTATTCGCTCGTGCTGGAATAATTGTCTCTTTCAAGACCAGTTTCAATCCATCGGCCAATGGTTGCAACAGACCAGCAGGCCCAACGCGGTTACATCCTTTACGTACCTGAACCCAGCCGATAATTCGACGTTCAAAGTAGGTAATATAAGCAACAGATAGTGCAATCGGTACAGCAATCGCAAGAATTTCCAGAGCCCATATTCCACCCTGGATCGCCATATCTAATCCACTCATACAGCACCTCCGTGTGCTGTCCCTTGCAGGCGCGTATTTGCGCGTGCAATTTTACTATCCTGAATAGTGTCATCACAGCGCGTCCATGCACTGCGCCCTTGCAGGCGTGCTAAAGCACGTGCAATTTTTCTGTCCTGAAAAATTGTCATACCGCACCTCCTGCGATCGAGGCTTCTGTTAGATCAGACAGATCACCAGCCACCCCGCGCTTGGACACAAACAATACACCGGGGCTTACGTCTTCACGCACGCCTATTTCGTAGGTGGATTCACCGAGGAAGGTGCGTACAATGTTTTCACCTGCTACCAATCCATTGGCTGCCAATGTATCGGGGTGCACAATCACATCACCTAGGGCATGGATCCTGCCAGCCTCAGTCAATGCTTCAGATGCTCTTACCCATGCACCTTCACGGTACATCGAATAACGACTCACTACATCCAGATCAAATTTACCTTTTTGTGTAGCTGGAGCAGTGATCAGCCCTTTATTGCGTGCAGGGGAAACCATTACACTATCCCGATCAGCACCCTGACAGGCCTGAGCCAACAATGGCGCACTTTGACAAGCCCGCTCACGCAACTCTGCCAAATCCACAACCGGCACTTCACCACCCATGACCTGAATCATGCGCATCATCACTTTCCATAGCGGACGCTCCTGACCAAGTGATTTAATCGGATTTGTCGCAACACGAATACGGCCTTCCATATTCACAAACGTACCTTCTATTTCTGCATAGGCAGCAGCAGGTAACTGTACTGCCGCATACGCACTAACCTGTCCGGAAACAGCAGCAACCTGAATCAACGGTACTTTTTCCAAAGCAGCCTTGGCAGCCGACGGAAACAGGCCATCACCAAGCGGATCACTACCAACCAGAATCAACGCATCCAATTCACCTGCAGATGCAGAAGCGAACAATTCACCCGCACTAACACGCACATCAGCATAAATCGCACTGAGAAGCTGTGTATTCATACCTTCTGGAATCAAGTTACGACCATCGTTATCTTTTTCTGCATGACCACATGCACGCATCAACAGGTCCAGACCATTGATCAATGCCGCTGCATCAGCATGCGAACGAATTTCCTCACCCACCAACAGCGCACAACTATCAGCCATCAACGCATCAGCTAGAATTTTACCTGCTTCATGGCGCTCCGGTACCGCAGCCATCCAGGTATCAAAACCGGCCGCAGTTTTACCTAATACACTGACTTGCTCCATTGCACGCGCAATAACAGCAGGCCAATCACGCGGACGAATCAGAGCATCATTGGTCACATCCATATTGGTACGGTAGTTCATAGCACCAATTCTTGAGACGGGTTTACCAGCCAGACCACGCTTACGCAGACGCTGCATCAACAATGGCAGGCGCTGCCTTAGATCAGAACCCAACACCACAACCTGATCGGCGTCTGCAATCTGAGCCGTAGTCATCGAAAACCCTTCTTCAAAGGCAAATGGACGCATATCACGACGATGCAGATCATAAGCAACATGCGCATCAGGAAATAGCGCATCACGCATCAAACGAATAGAGGTCTGACCTTCCACACTCCAGTCAGGTGAAAACAGAATACCAACACGTTTACCTTTCAACAACTCAGATACTGTTGCAAACGCATCATCCCAGGCGACACTGACCAGTTCACCATTTTCACGCACTTTTGGCGCCAGAATGCGATGTTCAGAGCGGAATGCATCATAAACATAACGGCCACGGTCACAAATCCACGGCTCAGGACTGTTTTCGATCGGTTGAATACGCATCACTTCATCATCACGTGATTCAATTTGAATATCACAACCATTAGGGCACTGCGTACATGTGCTCTGATGATGGGTCATTTCCCATGGGCGAGAGACATCATGTGAAGGTTTATCAAGCAATGCGCCAACCGGACAAATATCCGGCAGGTTGCCAGACAATTCAGACTCCAGCGCTTCCTCAACAATGCCTGCAATGGTCATATGATCAGAGCGATTCAATACACCGATATCGCCAGTTCCAGCCACTTCATCGGCAAAACGAACACATCGCGTACAATGAATGCAGCGTGTCATACATGTATTTACAAACGGACCCAACTCATAATTCACTACAGCGCGTTTAGGTTCAGAATAACGACCCTTGGATGCGCCATGTTCTACAGTGTAGTCCTGTAATTTACAGCTTCCGCCCTGATCACAGACAGGGCAATCCAGTGGATGATGAATAAGCAGATACTCCATCATCATCTCTCGGTCTTTTTCCAGAGATGGTGTTTCTGTAACCACCTTCATACCTTCACCGACTGGTGTACAGCATGATGCAGCAGGCTTCGGCCAACCCTCTACCTCCACCAGACACATACGGCAATTGGCCGCTACGGAGAGTTCAGGGTGGTAACAGAAATAAGGAACATCAACACCGTTTTCACGGCACGCTTCTAAAATACTGGTTCCCGCTGCGACTTCGACTTCCTGGTCATTGATAAATAAAGAGGTCATGCCGCACCTCCATGTGCGTCACCCTTACGGGCGATTTTCAAGCGTGCAATTTCTCTGTCCTGATAAATTGTCATGCCGCATTCTCTCCCAAACAAGCTTGTACATCTTCAGGGAAATGTTTAAGCAGTGACAACACCGGAGCCGCTGCACCTTCTGCCAGCGCACAAATAGTTCGCCCTGCCATATGTGTTGCAGCATCACTCAATACTGTCACATCTTCCTGCGTTCCCTGACCATTTTCAACACGTGTAATCACACGCTCCAGCCAACCTGTGCCTTCACGGCATGGTGTACACTGGCCACACGATTCATGCGCATAAAAATGCGTCAAACGACGCGTGAATGCCACCAGATCAGCCGTTTCATCCATGACTATAATGGCTCCGGAACCCAGGAATGAACCCGCCTTCATCAAATCATCATAGGTCAACGGTGTATCATAATGTTCGGCCAGCAACCATGGCGTAGAAGAACCACCCGGAATTATAACTTTCGGTACTGTTCCATGCTGAAGACCACCACAATAATCCTCAATCAATGTTTTCAGCGACGTGCCCATCGGTACTTCATAGTTTCCCGGTTTATTGACATGTCCGGAGACTGAAAAAATCTTACACCCTGTATTGTTTGGAATACCGATGGCTGCATGCCAGTCGCCACCAAACTCCAGAATAGCTGGTACTGTCGACAATGTTTCCACATTATTGACTACGGTTGGGCAGCCATAAAATCCTTCAATAGCAGGGAACGGTGGTTTAAAGCGCGGACGACCGGGTTTGCCTTCCAGAGACTCAATCAAGGCTGTCTCTTCACCGCACACATAAGCGCCAGCACCACGATGCACCGTAAGATTCATGCTATAACCACTGCCAAGGATATCTTCACCCAGCAGATTGGCGGCATAAGCCTCTTGAATGGCCGCATTCAGCACATTAATTTCATGCAGAAATTCACCACGCACATAGATGTATGCATCTTTCACATCGAGCGCAAAACCGGCCATAATCATGCCTTCAATCAGCAGATGTGGATCAAAACGCATAATATCGCGATCTTTGAATGTACCCGGCTCGCCTTCATCAGCATTGCACAACAGATATGTAGGTTTACCTGTATTGCGTGGTACAAATGACCACTTCAGACCAGTTGGGAAACCAGCACCACCACGTCCACGCAAACCAGATGTTTTCATTTCACCAATGATTTTACTTGCATCGAACTCTTTCAATACCGTAGGCAGGAACGCGTAAGCACCATGTTTCTGTGCCACGGCTAGGGTATTCATATCTACTACAGTGATATTATCGAAACAGATCTGTTTTACCTGTTTAGGATCAGAGGAGATAGTCATGCCGCACCTCCATGTGCGTCACACTGCGTGCGCGCTAAAGCGCGTGTGATTTTGCTATCGTGCAAAATCATCATGCCTGACACCCCATATGCATCACACTGCGAGCATGCTATAGCACGTGTTATTTTGCTATCCTGCAAAATTATCATGCCACACCTCCATCACGAACTCTAGTGATCAAGGCATCCATATCAGCAGCAGTAACTTTTTCATGGTAAGCGTTATTCACCTGCACAACAGGTGCACCACCACATGCTCCCGCACATTCCACTTCGGTCACTGTAAACAGACCATCTGCAGTGGTTTCACCCTGCTTAATACCCAGGGTTTCACACATATGAGCAACCAGCTCATTGGCGCCATTGAGCATACAGCCTGCATTGGTACACACTTCCAGTAGATATTCACCGGTAGGCTGCTCTCTGAACATTGTATAAAAAGTCACCACTTCACGAACCTGCATCAAACGAAGACCCAGTACTTCAGCAATCATCTTTTGTGCATCCATGGAGATATAACCAAAATCTTCCTGCGCCATATACAGCACAGGCATCAAAGCCGACTGCGCACCGGGATATCTCTTCACCAGCTCTGCAATCTCGGTCAGGCGCTCATCACTGAAGCGAACTACATTCGCACTCATCGGTCAACCTCCCCAAACACAATATCCTGGGTACCAAGAATCGCCACGACATCGGCAACCATGTGACCTCGAATCATATAATCCAAGGCTTCAATGTGGGCAAAACCAGGTGCTCGCACCTTCATGCGGTACGGCTTATTGGAGCCATCAGAAACAATATAAACCGCGAACTCACCCTTAGGATGCTCCACAGCCTGGTACACTTCACCTTTAGGAACATGGAAACCTTCCTGAAAGTATTTAAAGTGATGGATCAACGCTTCCATATCCGCTTTCATGTCCGCGCGACGTGGATTGGTCAGCTTATAATCATCAATCTTTACAGGCCCGGGGTTCTGTTCAAGCCACTCAATGCACTGACGAACAATGCGATTGGACTCGCGCATCTCTTCCACACGCACCAAATAACGATCATAACAGTCACCTGTCACACCGACAGGGATATCAAAATCCATCTTATCGTAGACATCATACGGCTGTTTCTTGCGTAGATCCCATTCAATGCCAGAACCACGAATCATCGGGCCAGTAAAACCCCAATCCAGTGCAGCCTTTTCATCCACAATAGCGATATCTACGTTGCGCTGCTTCCAGATACGGTTTTCAGTCAATAGTGTTTCATACTCATCAACATAGGTTGGAAAGCGCTCGGTGAAACCTTTGATTTTATCCAGCAAACCATCTGGCAGATCTTTTGATACACCGCCAGGGCGGAAATAGGCGGCATGCATACGCGCACCACTAACTTCTTCGTAATAATCAAAAATATCTTCACGTTCACGGAAGCAGTACAAAAAGACAGTCATCGCACCAATATCAAGTGCTACCGCGCCCAACCACATGGTGTGATTAAGAATACGTGTTAATTCAGCATACATCACGCGAATATATTGCGCCCGCTCTGGAGCCTCGATGCCAAGCATTTTCTCAACACCCAGTGCATAAGCATGTTCATTCGCCATCATCGAGACATAATCAAAGCGATCGAAATATGGCACATTCTGAAGATAGGTCTTGTATTCAAACAACTTTTCGGTACCACGATGTAGCAAGCCGATATGCGGGTCAGCTTTTTCAACCACTTCGCCGTCCAGCTCAAGCACCAAGCGCAACACACCATGAGCGGCAGGATGCTGGGGACCAAAATTCAGCGTATAATTCTTAATTTCAGCCACGGTCAACTCCCGGCCACGTACGATCTACCAACACACGTTCTTGCACTTCATTGGATCGATACACGCAGCGCCATTGCGCTTCATCAAAGAACATTTCAACACGACCTGTAACGGGGAAATCTTTACGCAACGGATGTCCCTCAAAACCATAATCGGTAAGTAGACGGCGCAGATCAGGATGATGATTAAAGATAATACCATACATATCAAACGCTTCACGCTCAAACCAGTTGGCTGTAGACCATACTTCAGTCACCGAATCCACCAGTTCACGCTCATTCACACCAACCTTCAGACGAAGGCGCTCGTTTTTGGACACGGAAAGCAGATGATAAACCACTTGAAAACGCGGTGCATCTTCTGGCCAGCCAGGCATCTCTGAGAGATCGACACCACACAAGTCCATCACCTGTTCAAAAGCATGTTCATTTTTCAAATAATGACACGCCTCTGCAATCGCGTCGCGATGCAACAACACTACCTGACAATCCAGTCCTTCACTTGAATCCAACACCAGATCACCAAACTTATCTCGTAAACCTGCAACTACAGAAGAAGCTTCCGCCGATGCACTTATACCAATGTCGTCCTGCAATTTCTCTGTCATCATTACCTACCGAGCAATCGTATTGGTGCGCTTAATTTTTTCCTGCAACTGAATAAAACCATAAAGCAATGCTTCTGCGGTAGGAGGACAACCCGGCACATATATATCTACAGGTACAATGCGGTCACAACCACGCACTACCGAATATGAATAATGGTAATAACCGCCGCCATTGGCACATGACCCCATAGAGATCACCCAACGTGGTTCAGACATCTGGTCGTACACCTTACGCAGCGCAGGAGCCATTTTGTTACATAGCGTACCTGCAACCACCATCACATCAGCCTGACGTGGGCTTGGACGGAACACGATACCAAAACGATCCAGATCATAACGTGAAGCACCAGCATGCATCATCTCAACGGCACAACAGGCCAAGCCAAATGTCATAGGCCACAACGAACCAGCACGAGCACCATTAATCAGCTTATCGGCTGTCGTAGTAATGAATCCTTTTTCAAGAATGCCTTCTATTCCCATTGCAAGGCTCCCTTCTTCCAAGCGTAGATATATCCAACCAGTAGAATCACCAGGAACATGACCATTTCAACAAAACCAAACAGGCCAATCTGATCCAGCACGATAGCCCATGGAAACAGAAAGGCACTTTCAAGGTCGAAAATCACAAACAAAATAGCTAACAGATAGAAACGCACATCGATCTGCAACCTGGCATCTTCAAATGCTTCAAAGCCACATTCGTATGCAGAGAGCTTCTCTGCATTCGGCTTTTGCTCAGCAATAAGAAAAGTTAGAGCGAGGGGGGCAGCACCCATCGCAAGCGCAATGAGTATAAAAATAAATATTGGTGCATATTGATTAGCGAGATACTCCGCGCCCATGAATCCCCTCCCTGAAGCCCAAAACCACCCTTTTTAGTGCGGGTGCTTGCTACCACCGACATCACTATCGGTCAAGTTTTACAGCACTCTACAGCATTAAAAAGCCGCACTAAAAATATGGTGTTTAAGACTCCCCGTAAGGCCACATCCTAAGCCTTTTCAACACAAAAAACCAAGCATTACAATTGACTGCTTACTAAAAGTCATCACCGCGCCCATCAACGCTCTTTTTACGAATTCATTACAGTTTAACACGCCGCGGCACCACCACGCCTTCTCCCAACTCCCTGACAGACAAAGGATACAGCCCCCGCGGACAGGGGCCAGCCAGACATTCACCAGACAAGGGCTCAAACAGTGCGTGATGTGTATGACAAACCAAAGAGTCTCCATCATCACTAAAAAACTGCCCGGGAATCCAGTCCAACGGAGAGCCTGCATGCGGACAGTGATTACGCCAGGCGCGAAGCTCACCCTGAAAGCAGAGTAAAAACCCCTGCTCCGTCAACTCCACTGTCGCCCCATCAGAAAGAGTCATCGTTGCCTGCAGATCAAAACAGACAGCCTCCCCCTCTGCGGGTCTTGATACCACCTGCCAATCACCATCATCATTCATGAGCACACTCCAGCAGTGATTACCAAGCAATTCAACCCCTTCCGCATCAACCTGGGCCCTAACTCTTGTCACCTGATCAATCTACATACATACTACTTGCACTATCTTAAACCAGACCACGCAAAGGAGCCATCACACCCATGACAGAAGCAAGCTGCCTGCGCATCTACCTGCATGAATCCAGTAAAATTGATGGCCAACCAGCCATGGAAAACATTCTTCAACTATGCCACACAGCCGGGCTTAGAGGCGTCTCCGTATTGCGTGGTATAGAAGGCATGGGACAAAGCGGCGTTCACTCCGCATCTTTCTTAGCCCTGTCCAATGACCTGCCACTTATTATCGAAGCCATCGACACAACCGAGCATGTAGAAACAGCACTCACACAGATGCAAGACCACCTAGATGATTGCACTGTAGCCACATGGCCTGTTTCAATCCGACTTGGCTGCATCAACAGCAATGGAGCAACGCATGGAAATGATTAATACGCTCAGAAAAGTCCCTCTTTTCACAGAACTTGATGATGACGAGCTGAAAGCAATAGCAGCACTCGCATCCAGCATCGAGGTTCCCAAAAAGAGCATCGTAGTACAGGAGTTCGAACCCGGAAACTCTCTATATATTATCTTATCTGGTGAGGTAAAAGTGTCCACCTACTCCATGGATGGCCGCGAAGTCGTATTGGCCCTGCTCGACAAAGGATCATTTTTTGGTGAGATGTCACTACTGGATGAAGAACCACGCTCAGCTAACGTCACCACCATGGGAGAGTGTAAATTCGCCAATATTCGCAGACGCGACCTGGTCCCCCTACTATTAGAACAACCAAGAATTTCACTAAAACTGCTTACCGAAACAGCAACCAGACTGCGCAAAACCAGCGGCATGCTCAAACGCGTCAGCAGCATGGATGTACCTCATCGTCTATACACCTATCTGGTCGAGCACTGCCAACGCTTTAGCCAACAGGACGCTGACGGCTGGTGCGACACAATCCTCCCCACCCACCAACTACTGGCAGATCAACTATCTACCAGTCGCGAAACCATTTCACGCGCCATCAGCCAACTTAAAAAGGACAACATCCTCAAACAGGGTGAAGGACGCGGAAAAATGCGCATCAATGTAGATGTACTGGAAGATCTGCTGGCTGATTTTTAAAGCAGACACAGAGAAGTCACCTCACAGCGATAACTTCACCTCAAGACCGAGCCGTTCAATTCGCCCAGCCAGCACCTGCATCCATTCACTATCAAGTGTAGCCAGGTAAACCGCCTCATCCTGCAATGAAGGACGCGCCAAGCCGTACAACAACACCCCGTCAATCTGCACACCATCATGCATGAGCGCTTTCAGAAATTCGATATAAGCCACCAACTCAGACTCAGAAGGCACATCCCCCTGCCAGCTAAACATACAGGTCTGAACCCAGACAGGACAAACAGCCACCACAGCCTCAAGCTGCTGACGCAATCGACTTGCCCCCAGAGCAACGCCATTAATACGCTGGATACCGGCATCGGTGACACTATCCACCTTCACCCATGCTTCACCGCCATGCTGCGCCATCAAGGCAAGACCACGCTGCACATGCGCCTTGTGCACATAAGAACCGTTTGTAATTAACCGCAACGGCACCCGCAGCTGAAAAGCATTCATCACATCGACGATGGTTTGCACCACCGCATCAAACTGCTTGCAGCTAGTTGGCTCTCCATTGCCTGAAATCGCCACATCACACAGCTTTCGACACCCCTCCGGCACGCGCCGCACCATAAAATCACCCGAAATAATTTCAGTTAGCAACTGTTCCAACTCAGCACGCAGGACAGACAGATCAATATCAGGCGCAACACCACGCTGCAGATCAGGCACCTGACAATAGGCACAATGCCAGTTGCAGGCATTGTTCGGATTAAGATTAATACCAACAGAGACACCACCAGCGCGGCGAGAAATCACCGGATAGACATAGAGCATCCCAGCAGCATCACGATCATGATTTTCAGTGTTTAGACGATTATTCATCAGGCATACACATTAAGTAACTGCCCATTAAGCTCCGGCAATGCCGGCCCTGAAGCACCCTTACGAGAATAGGTCGAAGGCGGTTCCTGAGCTGGTCGCGCATCGCCCTGATAGTGAATCTGGACGTTATTCCGCAAGGTTTTGTTGCGCGCGGTCGAGGTAACATCAACCACTCTCTCCGCCTCAATAACCGGACGCACAGGCCGTTCACCCTGCTGAAGCGGTGGCACAGGCATCGCAGCAGGGTTGCCATCAACACGCAACATCAATCCCAGAGTAATAGACATAAGTCATAAATCATAAATGCACGGCGAACATTGTTCAACTTCGCCCGCAAAATCGAACCCAACGTCGATTCAGCTGGACACCCCATACAACCACTTACTGAAAAGACTCGAACGGCTCGACCCCATAAGTACAAAGGAAAGGTTTCGGCCAAAACCACAACACATGAAGATTTTTCGTATCAATTGTTTTTTAGAAAGAGGGAGATATCCACTTAGCCATGGTCATAACCATAGCATCAAAACTAATTGGCTTCGCTATGTGATCATTCATACCACTAGCCAATGCCCTCTCCTTATCAGTTACCATGGCATTGGCTGTCATTGCCAATACAGGGAGATCTTTGAAACGTTTTTGTTCTCTAATTTTACAGGTGGCATCATAGCCGTCCATCACCGGCATCTGACAATCCATCAACACACCATCAAAGAACCCACCCTCCAACAAATCAAGGGCCTCCTGACCGTTACTGGCAACAGCGACTATGAGGCCATTACTAATCAACAACTCCAGCATCAACTCCTGATTAATCTCATTATCTTCAACCAAAAGGATCTTTGCACCCTGTAATTTCGCAATCGATTGAGCAACAGCATTATCCTGATCCTCAGACTCTATAGTATCTGAAGCATTCTCATGCACTTTTCCCAAGCGGACTGTAAAGCTGAATGTACTGCCCACACCCTTCTCACTTTCAACCCAGATCTCGCCACCCATAGCCTCGACAATCTTTTTGGAGATAACCAAACCCAGACCTGTGCCACCATACTTGCGCGTAGTAGAGCTATCGGCCTGACCAAATGCCTGAAATAGATTTCCCTGCTCTTCAGGGCTCATGCCGATCCCCGTATCATGCATGGAAAAAAGCAAAACAACCTCGCTCTCACTCTCTTCCTGCAAATCAATTCCCATTGAGATTCTGCTATTCGATTCTGAAAACTTTAAGGCATTACTAGCAAGATTGATCAACACCTGGCTTAATCGCAACGGGTCACCAAACAACGCCCCTGGCACTGCCCCTTCCTCCAGCTTAACAGATAGCCGGACGCCCTTCTCCTTTAGCTTCAAACCGACAATATTGATCATATTTTTGATCACATCTTTCAGTTTGAAGTCGACAGCCTCCAACTCCATCTTGCCCGCCTCAATTTTAGAGAAATCCAAAATATCATTGATAATAACAAGTAGATTCTCTGCAGAGTAATGCGCCTTATTAATGTAATCCTTTTGCTTATCAGTAAGATCTGTTTGCAACGCCAAGTACGTCATGCCGAGGATAGCATTCATCGGCGTGCGGATCTCATGTGACATATTGGCAAGAAACTCACCCTTAGCGGCAGCAGCATGTTCAGCAGCCTCTTTTGCCACAACCAACAAATGTTCGTGTTTTTTCTGGGAAGTAACATCGTGCACCATTGATGTAACACCCACAGGCACACCATCTATTCCCTTCAGAGGAGTACTAAACCACTCACACTCAATAAAGCTACCATCTTTGGCTCTGTTTTTATTGAGACTCTTATCCCCACCGTCACAATTCAGTAAGTGCTGCCAAACACCCCCCACTAAATCATGCAGCTCTTCAGGAACAATGAGATCCATCGCACTGTTACCGAGCGCTTCTTCCCTGCTATAACCAAACAGCCGCTCCGCAGCACTGTTCCATGAATTCACCTTAAAATTCATATCCAATTCAATAATCCCAATTAACGAGTTCTCAATAATCAGCTTATTCCGCTGTTCAGAGATAGAAAGGGCGTGGTTACGCTCTTCAATTTGATGCTGTAACTCTTCAAACAGTAAGTTATTCCTGTCTTGTCTTCGCTGAAGATCACCTCTATTGGCATCTGAGCGCTTTAGCTTCTTCTCAAGGAGCTTTACTTGCTTCTGAAGATGCTTAATTTCATCTTCTATCACTATTCAGAACCCAGAAGTAAGGTGACGAACGTTTCATTGTGAAATTTTGATGGACCACCAGCGGTGATAGGGGCAATTTCACCAAAACCATAACCACCGAAGGCCTTGATATTGGGGTAAAAATCTTGCAACAATTCAAACTCTTCTTTGGTGCGACCACCCAGAACCTGCCTTCTTCCCGAGCAAGAGAAGCAGATCACAACTTCAGGTTTTTTACCCCCATAACTCTCTCTGGCTAAATCAATGGACTCCTTGCTAGCGGCAATAAGATTCTCTGTTACTCCGTAAGTAATTTGCACCCGCACATGTTCAGGTATATCCGCTGTAAAAAGAACTGAACCGTCCTCCTCATTGGTAACTATTGGAGCCCTTAAATAAAACTCATCTGATTCCGGATCCTCAAATATTGCCAACGGATAATCTCCAAAATGTAACCCCTTCCCCAGATATTTCTGATAAAATGCCACAGCCGATTGATTATCAACTTCAAACAACACGTTGTTTTCGACACGAGAAACGACTCCTACATCGCCTCTTGGTCTCCAGCCTGTACTTACGCCTGAACCAAACAATAGCGGGCCTGAAAAGATGAGGAAGGGAATAGCATCTGTGAGCACGCTATTTTTATAGAATTGATAGGTCTGCTTGAATTGCCACTGATCGGCAGATGACAACCCATATATCGGGAACTCGTCGCCAAGGTGCTTTTTAAACTCATCTAAAATGACTGAGCCACTCGCAGTAAGACTTAGAGGGTTAATAATACATAGTTTAGCTTCTTTATCAGATAGACCCTGTGTTGCTGAAATTGAATCTTTTATACCACCTTCAATGGTAGTCGGAACATGTTCAGCAACACCTGCTTTGATGTCCACCTCATCTGAAGAGAAAAGAACAAGGGCTACTGAATCCTCTAAAAAGCCCATCTTGGATGACAGCTCCCCATCAACAGTGCAACCAATCAGCTCAATCCCAGGGTGAGCAATATTGATAGCATCTAATAATATCTGATAATCATAATCAATAGATGAATAAAGAATCCCCGCCTGAGCCTCCAACGCCCCTAACTCATCGTGGCATTGCTTTAAGATTTCCTGTATCGCATCTTCTGCGTCCACATCTTCACTGTGACCAACTGCAACTTTAAACATATGCTCTCCAAAACCGACCCACCATGACTATCACTAACACCAGATATACCGAGCAATATTAGTGCCAAACCCACGACTACTTTGGAAAGAAAACTCAGCTAAATTTTATCAAAACACCTAAAAAGTGACCAAAAGCCCATTTATCATGACTGAATCTATATCGTGAAATTACGGTGACAGTTTTGAAATTACGGTGACAGCTTACTAAATACACCTAATGT
>Ga0316202_10000379_pt1 | contig 52656 bp, 54 predicted proteins | sample 3monrhotite_MG_FD_204934 | JGI IMG/M metagenome (GOLD analysis project Ga0316202, IMG submission 204934) | Microbial mat bacterial communities from mineral coupon in-situ incubated in ocean water Damariscotta River, Maine, United States -... | ecosystem: Environmental > Aquatic > Marine >...
ATGGCGACTTAATCAGGGTCCCCCTAGCTATTACCTAAACCGGAACAAATATAAAATACTGCTATAAAGATGACTAATATTCTGCAATTTTCTACTACTGGATCAGCGGGCAAACTTGAAGGGGTGGCGCATAACCCTTTGGGCGATGCGCAAGCTATCGCGGTCGTGTGTCACCCTCTGCCGACGATGGGCGGGACGATGGATAACAAGGTGGCGGTGACTTTGACTAAGACGTTTGCCGACTTGGGCTGTGTGGCATTGCGTTTTAACCTTCGCGGTGTGGGCGCGAGTGAAGGGGAATTCACGGGCGGCGATGGTGAGGTGGAGGACGCGCTGGCGGTGGTGGAGTTTGCTCGCGAACAATTCGGCGATTTGCCGCTGCTGCTTTCCGGTTTTTCTTTTGGCGGCCATGTGGCGGCGCGTGCCGCACAACAATTGCAGCCGCGCCATTTAATCTTGGCTGCTCCAGCAGTAGGCCGTTTTGCTATGCCGGATGTGGCTGCGGACACACTGGTGATCCACGGCGAATATGATGATGTCATTCCTCTCGCTGCGGCTTTAGATTGGGCACGTCCGCAGAAGTTACCTATTGTGGTGTTGCCGGAGGCGGGACATTTTTTTCACGGACGACTTACGCAATTACGCGATATCGTTAAGAAGCATTTTATTGGGGTTAAATTATGAAAGTCAAAATCTCACCACAGAGACACATAACCATCCACTTTCCCCGCACTTTGGGGCTTAGTGGAATAGCTAGTAGTTTCATCAGAGACACAGAGAAAGACAAGAACGAAAAGCAGATGCAAATATCGAGTGGGGTTTGCTTTTCTCTGTGTCTCTGTGTCTCTGTGGTGGATGGTTTGTAATGAGTACCATTCTACAAGTCACCGGACTACAAAAATCCTACGCCGGTCAGTGCGTGGTTGATGGGCTCAATTTATCTATTCGCAAAGGCGAGTGTTTTGGTTTACTCGGGCCTAATGGGGCGGGAAAAACGACGACTTTGCGGATGTTGCTGGGTTTGGTCACGCCAGATGCGGGTGAGGTGACGCTGTTGGGTTTGCCGATTCCGCAGGCGGCACGCGAGGCGCGTATTCGTGTGGGGGTGGTGCCGCAGATGGATAACCTTGATCCCGATTTTACGGTTTCGGAAAATTTACTGGTGTATGGGCGCTACTTCGGTATGAAGGATAGCGAGATCGAGGCACGTATTCCTTCTCTGCTGGAGTTTGGCAATTTGACGAGTAAGCGTGATGCGAAAGTGCCGACATTGTCTGGTGGAATGAAGCGTCGTCTGACTTTGGCGCGTGCTTTGGTGAATGATCCAGATGTGATTTTCCTTGATGAACCGACTACAGGGCTTGATCCGCAAGCTCGTCATTTAATCTGGCAACGTTTACGTGCTCTCACACAACAGGGCAAGACGCTGTTGCTCACCACACACTTTATGGATGAGGCGGAGCGTTTATGCCACCGCTTGGCGGTGATGGATAACGGCAAGCTAATCAGCCAAGGCTCACCGCGCGAGTTGATTGAGCAAAATATCGAGCCGCAAGTGGTCGAGGTGTTTGGTGAAACATCGGGCCAATGGGCGAAAGACCATGCTGCAAAATTTGCACAACGCTTTGAGCTTAGTGGCGAGTCAGTGTTTTGTTATGTGCAAGATGCACAAGCCTTGGTTGCACATTTGCAGTCACAAAGTGGGTTGCGCTATATGCATAGGCCAGCGAATTTGGAGGATGTATTCCTCAAGTTAACTGGTCGCGAGATGCGTGAATGAGCCTGATCTTTCGTATGCTTTATGTGTTGATATTGTCCTTGTTTCGAGAGCGACTCAGTGCGGACAATTTAGCCAGCACGCTTAGTTTGCGTGTGTTGCCAAATGATTTGGATATTAATTTCCATATGAATAATGGTCGCTATCTGACCATTTGCGATTTAAATCGCATTGATCTTTTTGCGCGTAGCGGTTTGATGAAGTCCATGTTGAAACGTAGCTGGATACCTATCATCGCTGAACATACTATGAGCTACAAAAAACCTTTGGGCATGTTCGAGCATTTTGACGTGAAGCTGAAAGTGACACATTGGGATGAAAAGTATTTTTACATGACGCACACTTTTCACAAGGGCGAGCGCATTGTGGCCGAGGGCACATCGAAAGGCTGTGTTTATGCACGCGGTCTCGGCGTGGTTAATCCAGACGAAGCGCTCGCCGCCGTGGAACAGGACAAATAAAATGAATAATTATGATTTCGAATTACCGCGTTTTAGCTGGCGCTTTTTTCCTATCTGGCAGCGTCATTGGCTGGTATGGAAGAAAATTGCGGCGGCTTCCATCATGGGCCATTTAGCTGATCCAGTTATTTATATGCTGGGGCTTGGCTATGGTCTAGGCAGTTTGCTGCCGACTATGGATGGCATGCCCTATATTACCTTTCTTGCTGCTGGGACGATGTGCTACAGCGCCATGAATAGTGCCAGCTTTGAGTCACTATATGCAGGTTTTGCGCGCATGCATGAGCAGCGTACTTGGGAGGCGATTTTAAATACACCCACGTCACTGGATGATGTGGTGTTGTCCGAGATACTGTGGGCCGCCACCAAAAGTTTGATGTCCGGCTTGTCGGTGTTGGCGGTTATTTGGTTGCTAGGGTTGTCTCATTCCTTTATGTCGCTGTGGATGATTCCGCTCGCTTTGTTGATCGGGCTGGCGTTTTCTGCAATGGCTCTGGTTATGACCTCAATTGCGCCTGCTTACGATTTTTTCATGTATTACTTCACGCTCATCATCACACCGATGATGATGTTATGCGGTGTGTTTTTCCCAATCAGCAGCTTGCCGGACAGTATACAAATGATCGCCAGCGCCTTGCCACTGACACATGCGGTGTATTTGGCTAGACCCTTGATGGAAGGCCATATTCCGCCGCATGCCATGTCACATATCGGCGTTTTATTGGCGTATACGCTGCTAGGATTTTATCTGTCCTTGGTGTTGTTTAGACGACGTTTGGCAAAATGATGCAAGCTAGTGACTACTCGGGCACGAATGCGCAAGTTTATGGATTGAGCTGCGTATTGAATTTATTTCACACACCATCCGGCGCAATTGCGTCCTACGAACTGGCTAGCTTCGCTCCTGGCAAGGGGAGACTGGGAGGTTTTTGTTTTAAAGAAAATAAAGCCTGCCGATCCTTCGATATTTGCTCTGGCCTAAAACAAGATTTTTTCAGCCCTATCAAAACACCTGTCCACAGATTACGTAGATTTGCACAGATTAAACCCAATGTTTTGAAATCTGCGCAATCTGTGGATAAACGGTTTTAGCCTTGAAGAAAAATTAAGTAGGGTGGGCAAGCTTTATCTGCCCACGCGGTCACGTTCACTAAACTACCCACCCTACGATACGTCTATGAAGGAACTTGCCATGAAGTCAGAAGTGCCAGCCGATAGTGCAATTAACGCCCTCCTAGCTAATGCCGATTTTTATGATAGCCATTGTATTTCTACACCAGACACGACAGACACCGCACTTAGCTACTTTATAACGGCCTTGGCTAATACTCCAGCATGGGTAAGTATACTAATGAGATTAAGGAATGCAGTGGTTAAGTTGCTAGGTCTAAAAGACCTTGGAGCATTAGCTGAACTGGACTTGGCAAAGCCAGCATCAACATATGTTAGTGGTGATCGTGTGGGCATCTTTACCGTGATCTCTAATTCACCCAATGAGGCTCTGCTTGGGGATAGCGATAAGCATTTAGATGTTGTGTTATCTGTATACAAGCACCCTTCAGAACAGAAAGGTATTCAGTCTATCTCGGTAACAACGGTTGTTCACACCCACAATATGCTGGGGAAAATTTATATGCTCCCAGTAACACCAATGCACAAACTTATTGCACCTGCTATATTGAATCGCCTCGTCACTAAATATTAAGCGGTTTATTGTTGCGGCTTAGGTCTCGGGCGCTTGCCAACTTTTACCTGAACTGCAACTTCTGCTTGGTTGCGTTGCAATTTGAGCAACACCACTTTGCCGGGAGTTAGGGCAGAAATGGTTTCTAACATGGTGCTAGAGTTAGTTAAGGCATCGTTCCCTACGCTGGTGAGAATATCTCCGGCCTTGATGCCTGCTTTGTCCGCAGGGCTGCCGCGCATTACTTCTGAAATTAGCACGCCTTGGGTCGTGTGCAGTTTGAATGATTCAGCCAGTTCGGGGGTGAGGTCTTGTACTGCCACGCCAATCCAGCCGCGTGTGACAGAGCCATTTTGAATAATTTGTTCCATAATTTTCTTGGCTGTGCTCACCGGAATAGCAAAACCAATACCTAGAGAGCCACCATTTGGTGAATAAATGGCACTATTAATACCTATCAAATTACCTTTAACGTTTACCAATGCGCCACCGGAATTGCCGGGATTAATTGCGGCATCAGTCTGAATAAAGTTTTCGAATGTACTTAGTCCAAGATGGTTGCGCTTTAATGCGCTGACGATGCCCATGGTGACCGTCTGACCAACACCAAATGGATTTCCAATGGCCAGCACGATGTCGCCAACACGGGATTGTTCTGCGTGGGCGAAAGTGATGGAGTGCAGATTATTGTTGGCTAACTCTATTTTGATAACAGCAAGGTCGGTATCAGGGTCTGAGCCGACGATATGTGCTTTTGCGGTACGTCCATCTGCTAGAGCAACTTCAATCTGGTCCGCGCCTTCAATTACATGATGGTTGGTAAGTATGTATCCATCGTGACTAACGATAACGCCGGAACCTAGGCTGGAACTTTGTTGCGTCGCATTGTCGTCAAATTGGTCGCCAAAGAAAAAACGAAAACGAGGATCGTCAATAAATGGATTAGCTGGGTTTTTGACTTGACTGCTTGTGTATATATTAACAACAGCAGGCATCACTTTTTTGGCTGCTTCACTAAAGCCTGTTGAGTGAAACGCGCTGTTATCGTTTGTGTTTTCATAGAGCGTCACTACGCCGTTGCGCGCGGCACTTGGCAGCAAGGAGGGCTTTAAGGTTTGAATGATAAATAATGCAGCCAAACCTACAGTGGTGGCTTGGGCGAACAAGAGCCAGAATTTACGCATGATATGATTGATTAACTAAATTGATCGGAATAAATCGAATGCAATTAAAAGAATTAAGTAATTATAACGGAAGCTTGCTGAATATTAGTGCTTTTCGAGATTATTGCCCGAATGGGCTGCAGGTGGAAGGACGGCCAGAAGTGTTACGAATCGCTACCGGAGTAAGTGCTTCCCTCAAAATGTTGGAAATGGCAACTGAATGGGGCGCTGATGCAGTGATTGTGCATCATGGCTATTTCTGGCGTAATGAAGATGCCAATATTTTGGGTATTAAGAAGCGCAGAATCGCACATTTGCTAAAGCATAATGTGAGCTTATTGGCGTATCACCTGCCGCTGGATGCTCATCCCGAGCTAGGTAACAATGCGCAATTGGCGAAACTGCTTGGCTGGCAAAAAAATGGACATTTTGCCGAGCAAGAAATTGCTAGTTACGGTGTGCCGCAGGAACAGCAAGCCCTCTCGCAACTCGCACTCCAGCTTGAAACGAAATTAGGACGGGTGCCACAAGTGATTGGTGATTTAAGTAAAACGATCAATTCTATAGCTTGGTGTACTGGCGGTGCGCAAAGCTATTTTGAACAAGCCATTGCAATGGGTGTGGATGCATTTGTTACTGGTGAAATTTCAGAACCAAATGTACATGTTGCAAGAGAAACTGGCGTTTCCTTTATCTCAGCAGGTCACCATGCAACTGAGCGTTATGGTGTGCAAGCGCTGGGCGAACATTTAGCGGAACGCTTCACTCTGGAACATTGTTTCTTTGATGACGTGAATCCGGTTTGAGCTGAAAGTTCTCAGCAATTTACGGCACTTGCAGGGACTCCTCATTAATTAAGCTAGAAAAGGCAGTTACACCACAGAGACACAGAGTAGAAACGAAACACTAGCACTCCATGGTAGTTTGCCAATCAGGTGAGTAAATTAGAACTCAATAAGCTATTGATATTTTGAATTTCTCTGTGCCTCTGTGGTGAAGGCTTTAGGGTTAAGCAGGAACATGGAGCGTGCTGTAATTTATACTAAGTTCACTGTGCTTCGCTTTTGGGGCCCACGCCGTTATCGTTAGTGGCTGCGGGCTTATTTAATGCCCAGATATACAATCTCTGAATCTTTGGCATGGGGGTGATCATTACCAGAATGGCCGTGAGTGTAATACTCACCAATACCACCATATAGGTTGTGTCACGGATGATTTCACCTCCAGCAACACCGTATTGCAATGGCAATGCGGCGAGTACCGCAGCGGCCAAACCTTTGGGGGCCATCATTGAAGTGATCGAGGCATCACGAAGACTATAGCTTGGATCGCGAAATATGAAACGCGTAAGGAATATTCTTACGGCAAACACTAGCAACACCATGGCAACCGCCACGATAGTCACAAGGGAGTCACTGAAGTGGATGGAGATGCCGAGGTAAACAAAGAAGTAGGTTTTTAAAAGGAACACGGCTTCACGGTAAAAAACGATATCAGTTTCATTTAATGGCTCAATATTTCGATCTAGTTGCTGGATATGGCGCAGACCTAATTTTTGATAATTCGTTAAGGAAATACCTAAAGCCAGAGCAGCAATAGCACCAGAAAAGCCCAACATTTCGGTTAAACCGTAAATGATGAATACATAAGCGAGCGTAGATGAAATCGTGTTGGGAAAGCCACGAACTTTACCTAGTACAAGCAGCCAACCAATGCCGCCAAGCAATCCGATGGCTGCTGCGAATACCAGCGCTGCAAGAACACCACCAAGCAGTCTCCCCGGATCAACACCGCCTTGGGTATATATCTGCAACAGCGCAAAAACACCAACGATGCATAACACATCAGTTAAGGCAGATTCAAGAATCAGTACGGTAGCCGATTTTTCAGAGAGTCGTAGTGCTGCGACCATGGGAATAACTACGGAAGAAGAGGTGCCACCTAGTGTAAAGCCAAGAATAGTAGCGGGAAGCCAAGCCAGATTTAGTGTATACAGGCCAAAAAATATGACAATGATCGTGGTCAGCGAAAAGCACCAGAATGTCAGGACGCCAGTGGTGGCTAGCGATTCTTGCAATGTACTGAGATTAAGAGATGTACCGCTTTCGAACAAAATCACAACGAGCGCAATGGTGGCAATCAAAGAGCCAATTTTGCCGAAATCGTCTGGGGTGGTGATACTTAAGATTGGGCCAATTATGATGCCGACCAACATTAGTACCAGTACATCAGGAATGTTGGTTTTGCTAAATAGCAGCGAAAGAAAATGGGCGAAGAACACCATTAAGCCGATAACAAGAATCGTTGCAGACATGTTGCACCTCAGTTAGATTTGCGGCGGATTATACATGGCATATTGCTGCTTCTCTTGCCTACAAGAAGAGCTCTTTAATAAGGGCAGGAAATGTTAAGGAAGCGCTGTTTAATCAGTTCCCGGCGCGCAACAATAAGCCTTGGTCGGCTCAATGCGCGTTGATGGCAATAGTTTCATCATATAAGCAGCGACTTGGCTGGTGCTTTTGCCCGCCTTAATCGATTGGCTAGTTGTTTTATCAGAGATACAGAGTGAAAATAACAGCATTCTCCGCTTTGCTGGTTCACCTTAAGTGTACTTATCTAAACAGTTGTAATTCGTTGATATTTTTTATATTTCTATGATTTTCGAGGGTATCTAAATCAAAATAAACCCTCAGATTGCTTCCAACTTTGCATACTCCAAAGCCAACCATTTACTACCCGCACGTTTGAAATTAACTTGCACGCGACCTTGCACACCAACTCCTTCTGCACCGGTAACCACACCTTCACCAAACTTCTGATGGAACACGCGCTGACCAATATTCCACATGGCTTTAGGTGATGGTGGCGCTTTAGGCATTGGTGTCGGACTGGCTTTAAATGCCGCCGCATAGTTATTCGTATCTGAACGGCTATTGTGAAATGTCTGGCGCGGCACAAAGCGCGGTGTAATCCAGTGCAGCAACTCTTCGGGCAGTTCGCGCAAAAAGCTCGATACCATGCCATAACTTGTTTGCCCGTGCAACATACGGCTCTGCGCAAAAGTGAGATACAAACGCCGTCTGGCGCGGGTAAGCGCCACATACATCAAACGCCGCTCTTCATCCAAGCCGCCGTCCACCCTCTGGCTATTTTGGTGCGGAAATAAACCTTCCTCTAAACCGGTGATAAACACCGTATGAAACTCAAGCCCCTTCGCCGCATGCACCGTCATTAAATGCAAGGCATCGTCACTATCGCCCGCCTGATGTTCACCGGATTCCAAAGTGGCATGAGTTAAAAATGAGGTGAGACTGTCATCTTCACTTTCATGCACGAACAAAGTTGCCGAGCTAATGAGTTCGTTTAAGTTTTCCAGACGTTCTTCCGCCTCACGTTTTTTTGCCCCAGTTTCATTTTGATAATGAGCGACCAGTCCGCTATGTTGCAACACATGATCGACGATTTCTGGCAGCGGCAAATCTTTTGTCGCGTTACGCAAAGATTCAATCAGCCCGACAAAGGCAGATGCTTTGCCGCCTGCCCGTGCAGCCGCATCCCACAAGGTGGTATTGAATTGCTTGGCGGATTCTTGTAGTTGCTCAATACTGCGTGCACCTATGCCGCGCGTGGGGAAATTTATAATGCGCAGTAAGGCGTTGTCATCGTCAGTGTTTTCCATCAAACGCAGATACGCCATGGTGTGCTTGATCTCCTGACGCTCAAAAAAACGCAGGCCACCATAAACACGATACGACAATCCTGCCGAAACTAGAGCATGTTCCAGTACGCGGGATTGCGCGTTGGAACGATACAGCAATGCCATCTCGGTAAGGTTCACGCCCTCGCGCTTGAGCTGCTGAATTTCTTCAACAATATAGCGCGCTTCTTCTACATCATTGGGTGCCTCAGACACGCGCAGCTGCTCCCCGCCTTTTTCTGCGGTCCACAAATTCTTGCCGAGACGATTGCGATTATTGCTAATGAGGGCGTTGGCCGCATCTAGAATGTTGCCGTGCGAGCGGTAGTTCTGCTCTAGCTTGATGACGCTTTCCACATGAAAATCACGTAGCAACTCTTGCATATTGCCCACGTTCGCACCGCGAAATGCGTAAATGGATTGATCGTCGTCACCTACTGCAAATAATGAAGAGGCTTGTCTTTCACTGGCGGGAGAAGATTGAGATGAGCTGCTGTCACCTGCTAGCAACTTCAACCAACGATATTGCAGCGGATTGGTGTCCTGAAATTCATCCACCAAAATATGTTTAAAGCGCTCTTGATAATGCTCGCGCAATGGCGCATTCCGCGTCAACAATTCATAGCAACGCAGCAGCAATTCGGAAAAATCCACCACCCCTTCGCGCTGGCATTGCGCATCATATTCTGCGAACACCTCAACTTTGCGCCTTGTGTATGGATCATAAGCCTCCACTTCATGCGCACGCAGCCCCTGTTCTTTGCTGCCGCTAATAAAATTTTGCATTTCGCGCGGCGGATATTTTTCGTCATCCACATTCATCGCCTTCATCAAGCGCTTGATGGCGGATAGTTGGTCACCTGAATCGAGAATTTGAAATGTCTGCGGTAAATTTGCCTCGCGATAATGCGTACGCAACATACGGTTACACAGTCCGTGAAACGTGCCAATCCACATGCCGCGCGTATTGATTGGCAACATCGCCGTAAGACGCGTCACCATTTCCTTAGCGGCTTTATTGGTAAAAGTCACCGCCAACAATCCGTGCGGACTGACTTGACTGCTACTAATAAGATAAGCAATGCGAGTAGTTAAAACCCGCGTTTTACCGCTACCCGCGCCAGCAAGAATCAGGGCGGATTGCGCGGGAAGTTCGACAGCGGCACGTTGTTCTGGATTGAGACCGGAAAGTAATGATGAGTTCATAAGCTAATTATCCCACAGCCCGACACTTCATTGCTTGTACACGACCTTAGTTATTTCGAGCACTCCTCAGACTTTGATATTTTGAGTATTTCTGTGGTGAGGATTATGGCTTTATAGAATGCTATCGGCTTCTAGCATTTAATACCAGCAAATAAAAACGGGGAATCAAGACGCGCCTGATTCCCCGTATATTTTATTGCGTAATGCTTACTTGTTTTTCTTCAGGATCATGTCGTGCATGATCGGTGCGAAGATGATTTCCATGGCATGACTCATCTTGCCGCCAGGCACGACCATGGTGTTAGCACGCGACATAAACGAATTAGGAATCATGCTGAGCATGTATGGAAAATCAACACCTTTAGGCTTTTTGAAGCGAATTACAACAAAGCTCTCGTCTGGTGTTGGAATGTCACGAGCAATGAAGGGGTTTGAAGTATCAACTGTCGCAATGCGCTGGAAGTTGATGTCGGTATTTGTGAACTGAGGTGTGATGTAGTTGATGTAATCAGGCATACGACGCATGATGGTATCTACAGTCGCCTCGGCTGAGTAACCACGCTCTGCCTTGTCGCGATGAATCTTCTGAATCCACTCTAGGTTAACCACTGGAACAACACCAATACCCAAATCCACATAACGTCTCGCGTCAATGCCTTGACTTTCATCTACTGCCAAGCCATGTAGTCCCTCGTAGAACAGCAGGTCAGAGTTTGCGTCGATGTCTTCCCAAGGAGTAAATACACCCGGTGTCAGGTCGGTGAGGCCAAAGTGCTTGTTGTGTTCAACAGCTTCGCTTTCGCTATGTACGTAGTAGCGGCGTTTACACATACCGTTTTCGCCATATTGCTTGAACATTTCTTCAATTTTGTCGAAGTGGTTTGCCTCTGGGCCGAAATGGCTGAAGGTATTGTGACCTTCTTTGGCTGCTGCGGCGGCGGCGGCACGAAAAGCCATACGATCTAGGCTATGCAAGCTATCACCCTCAATCACGGCTGCGGTGATTTTTTCACGGCGGAAAATATTTTCGAACGCACGTTTAACAGTGGTAGTACCTGCGCCGGATGAACCAGTAACAGCGATAACGGGATGTTTAATTGACATATTAAATTTCTCCTGATGAATATAAAATTTTTATCTTAGACATTTTATCAGAACCGACTCAATGTCGCTAACGCGAGTCTTATTCCTGATAAGGCGTATTTATAAGGTGGCACTTGCCCCTAACTTGGCAATGCGATTTGTAGCTTAACGAGTCTTGCGCTTGGCACTGAAAATTATTATGCCTAATCATATTGCTAATTGCTGTGCTTGTGTACGTCATCTGATTTGAGTAAGGGTTTGATGTTAGAGTGCCGCTTTGAAGCGTACAGCAGTACTAACTTCTAATTTGAGAATATGCGCCCTCATTTTTCTGGTTTTTTTTGCCTTCTATACACCGCTAAACCTTGTTAGTTAAAGAGTTTCTCTAACTGTCGCAATAGCCAGATATTTCTCGTGAAAATAAGCGGGAACTTTTATGTAAATCTATTCTCTAGTAGCCACCTGTTTAGAGAGTAAGGAGAAAAATTTCGTGATGGAAGTCAGCACTATTCCCAGCAGCAATACAGCGCTCGCAGCTTTTAACGAACTACGCGTTTATCTCAACGAACAGATTTTAGGCCAGGATAATTTGGTAGAGCGCTTGCTCATAGCGCTCTTGGCTGATGGTCACTTACTCGTGGAAGGGCCGCCGGGGTTAGCTAAAACCCGTGCCATTAAAGCGCTTGCGCATGGTATAGAAGGTGACTTCCAACGCTTGCAGTTCACTCCCGACATGCTGCCATCGGATTTAACCGGTTCCGACATCTACCGTCCAGAAGAAGGCAGTTTTCACTTCCAACGCGGACCTTTATTTCATAATTTAATACTCGCTGACGAGATCAATCGTGCGCCAGCCAAGGTGCAGTCTGCCTTGCTGGAAGCGATGGCTGAGCGTCAAGTTAGTGTCGGTTCTGCTACCTACCCTTTAGCACGCTTGTTTTTGGTGATGGCGACGCAAAACCCTATCGAACACGAAGGCACTTATCCTTTGCCAGAAGCGCAGCTAGATCGCTTCATGCTGCATACCTTGGTGGATTATCCAGATCGTGCCACCACGTTGCGCATTATGGAGTTGTCGCGACGTGAGGCCAGAGATGAGCTTGAGCTAGCACCTCCGCGTATTGTGTTGACGCAAGATCAGGTTTTCTCAGCGCGGCGTGAAGTGCTAGACATTACTCTTGCCGATTCAGTCGCCGAATACATCGCGGCCTTAGTTGACGCGACGCGCAGTCCAGATAAATATAGTGTCAAACTAGCTGAATGGTTGCGCTGGGGCGCTAGCCCCCGTGCTGCCATTGCCATGGAGCGCGGCGCGCGCTCCTTGGCTTGGCTGGATGGGCGCGACTATGTCAGTCCCGAAGATGTGCAGGCGATTGCTCCAGATGTACTGCGCCATCGTTTGTTATTAGACTACAGCGCGCAGGCTCACGGCGTGTCAGCTCAAGACTGTGTACTAGAACTATTGAGACAAGTGCCAACTCCATGATTTTGCCCGACCTGGCAGAGCTTATTGCCCTACGCGGCACTGCCCGTGATCTTAATTTGCATGCCCATCGTCCGGTTTTGGCGCGTCTGCAAGGAAGTCACCGCAGCGCCCAGCGTGGTCGCGGCCTCGAATTTGAAGAAGTACGCCGCTACACAGCCGGTGATGATGCGCGCAACATCGACTGGCGCGTCACTGCTCGGCGCGGACAGCCGCATACCAAATTGTTCCGCGAAGAAAGAGAGCGTCCAGTTTGGATAATCGCTGATCTGCATTCCGGCCTGTATTTTGGCAGCCGTCTCCAGCTCAAATCATCATTATTGCTGCGCTCTGCGGCCTTGCTAGCTTGGATTGCCGAGATGGATGGTGATCGTTTAGGCGCGCTGATTGGCAGCGACCATGAGCCGCAGCGAATTTTTCGTCCGCGTGCACGCGAAGCCGGTGTACTACCCGTGCTCGAGGCGCTCATTGAAGCTCAGCCGCAAAGTCCCGGCGCTCCCAATCCCGATAGTTTGAATGCGGCTCTTACTGCGATTAAGCCGCTGATTCAAGCTGGCAGTTTGGTGCTGGTTCTCAGCGATTTCAGTGGCTTAAACAAACACAGCGAAGCCGCCTTGGCGAGCATGTCATTGCGTTGCGACTGTCGTTTGCTGTGGATGACCGACCCCCTTGAAAGCGCGGGACTGCCTGATGGAAGCTATCGTGTTGGTGTTCCCGGTAGCCTGTGGTGGTTGAATGGTGCAAGTAGCCGCAATACATGGCAGGAAAAGTGGCAGGCTCGCGAGCATAGTTTAAATGAGCTAACGAAGCGTCTAAATCTATCCCTCATTCGTTTGAACACCCCAAACCCAGTGACCGAATCCTTGCCCTCATTACTACGCGAGCCATCATGGAAAATATGAACGCCGCATGGCTTAAGCAACTCGCCCCACCTCACGCGCCCCCAGCGCTAGCTTGGTGGCCGCCTGCGCCGGGTTGGTGGATGCTATTGCTGATAAGTCTGCTGCTGACAGCTGGAATTATTTATTGGTATCGGCGCAAACCTAATCGTATGCGGCGTATGGCTTTGTGCGAACTTAAGCAGCTGCAAACACGCACATATAGTGATATGCAATTTGCCGCTGAGCTGCAAAACTTGTTGCGCCGCTATGCTATTGCTGCTTATGGGCGAGACAAAGTTGCTCACTTAACGGGCGCTGATTGGTTGGCCTTTGTCGTCACGCATGGCGGTGCGGATTTGGCGGGTGACGCAGGGGAGAGTTTCTTGCGTGCAGCTTATGGTGCTCGCTTTTTGACTGACCGCAGCCCTTGGTTGAAGGGCGCGCAGGATTTTTTACGGAGGCGACGATGATTCATGTCGACTGGCCTTGGATGCTGCTTTTGCTGCCACTCCCTTGGCTGCTAGCCCACTGGATGCCACCTGCCCGGCCGCAAGGCGCAGCGCTATTTCTGCCCTTCGCTGATACGGTGGCCGTCGGCTCCACACCGAGTATTGGCGACGTGCCCCGTCCACGCAAAATATTATTTGTATTGATTTGGCTATTACTTGTGCTTGCCGCTGTGCGCCCACAGTGGCTGGGCGATCCAGAAGCGGTAGCCAGCACTGGGCGACGCTTGTTATTAGCCGTCGATGTTTCAGGCTCGATGGCAACGAAAGACATGGCTGGCGATAGCACGCGATTACACGTCGTGCAAAAAGTGGCGGGCGACTTTATTAGTCGTCGCAAAGGTGATCAGGTCGGCCTGATATTGTTTGGCACTCAGCCTTATTTACAAGCGCCACTCACCACTGATTTAGCTACCGTAGATCAATTTTTATACGAAGCGATGATTGGTATCGCGGGCACGCAAACCGCGATAGGGGATGCCATTGGTTTAGCGATCAAACGGTTACGATCTTATTCCGACAAGAAGGGGGGCAAAGGTGAAACAGTGTTGATTTTGCTGACCGACGGAAGAAGTGATGCTGGGGTAATGCCACCCGAAGAAGCCGCAAAAATGGCGGCAGCGGCGGGTCTGCGTATTTACACCATTGGTGTGGGTGCCGCGCAGCAAGCGGGTTTCTTCGGCATGACTGCTAACAATGATTTGGACGAAGCTACGCTCAAACTTATTGCTCAAAAAACCGGGGGCGAATATTTCCGCGCCTCAGATGCGGATGATCTTAATAAAGTCTATGCGCGTATCGACAGCCTTGAGCCAAGCGACGCACGTAAGCAATGGTATCGACCTCGTGATGAGTGGTTTCCTTGGCCGCTGGGCATCGCTTTATTGCTTAGCTTGCCCGCCGTATTGTGGAGTGGCAGAAAATGGAATTAATCCGCGACTTCGAATTTCTGCGTCCGCTATGGCTATTGCTACTCCCCGTGCTTTGGGCTCTGGTGTTTTGGCTGGCACGTCGCCGTGCGAATGAAGGAGGCTGGTCACAGCTTATTGATGCAGAGCTTCTGTCTATGCTGAAGCTCGATAGCGGTGGGCCAAAAAGTCGCTCTCCTTGGCCGTGGTTGGTAATGGCATGGACGCTGGCAGTCATTGCGTTATCTGGCCCTAGTTGGCAGCACGCCCCATCCATCGCCTATCGTGGCAACAGCACTTGGATGTTGGTGTTAGACCTGTCGCCTTCCATGACCGCCGCAGACCTGACACCAAACCGGGTTACGCGTGCACGTTATGCACTAGAGGATATTCTCAATGCAGCGCAAGATACACGCTTAGGACTGCTTGCTTTCAGCGCAGAAACTTACACCGTTACCCCTCTTACCAGCGATGTTGCGACAATACGCACTTTGTTGCCACCGCTTACTCCTGACATTATGCCCAGTGAGGGGGACAGTCTCGCCCCAGCGCTTGAACGGGCTGGCGTGTTGAGCAAACAAGGTGGTGGCAATGAGGCTCAGATCATTGTGTTAACAGATGGCTTTAGCGATCCCTCCGCTGCTTTTTCTGCCGCGAAGAAGCTTCGCTCCGACAATATCGCGGTGAATGTAGTCGGTATTGGCACGGCAAACGGTGCGCCGCATAAGCAAACCGACGGTAATTTTGCACAAGATGCTAAAGGACAGATTCATTTGGCACGTTTAGATGTCTCACAACTTCAGCAACTGGCTAGCAGTGGTGGTGGGCGTTATGTAGATTTAACGCAATTACCCGCTTTAATCGCAGATTTACAATCGCACACTAACCGAATCAGCCATGCTCAAGAGAGCAAAGAGGTACGCGTGTCACATAAATTAGATGGTGGAATATGGCTGCTGCCCTTATTGCTTTTAGCCGCTGCACTTCTAGCTCGCCGAGGATGGTTATGACACGGTTTTTATTGCTGGCAATACTTGTATCTAGCAATGCGCAAGCAGGCGAACTTTGGGATAGCTTGTGGCATAACGCTGACCAGCGCGGTGAGCGCTTGCTGCAACAGGGTAAAGTAGCTGAAGCGGCTAAAACGTATAGCGATGTTAGGCGCAAGGCTTATGCACAGTTGCAAGCGGGTGACTTTCAAAACGCAGCCCAAGGCTTTGCTAGCCTCAACGATAGCAATGCGAATTACAACCGTGGTACCGCGCTTGCACATGCCGGCAAATTAGAGGAGTCCCTCAAAGCTTTTGATGCTGCACTGGCTCAAGATCCGCAAGATAAAGATGCCCAGCGAAATCGCGCACTCGTTAACAAGGCTTTGAAACAACAGCCGCCTAAGAAACAATCTCCCTCTAATACAGACTCATCATCCGAAAGCAAAAAGCCTAAGGATCAAACTGATTCATCTAAAAAGCCGGGCGGAAAAAACTCTGAAAAGAAAGATAACGCGGACAAGAAAGGTAATGGGGACAAGAAATCTGTTGATGACAAAGGTCAACATAGCAAAGATGGTTCTGGTGGCGACAATAAATCTACTAGCAATCAAGCACAGCCCAGCGCGCCATCTCCCGCTGAGAAGCCAGCTAACGATGCCGCACAAGCTAAGCGTGATGTGGCGGCGGCACTCGACAAATCTGCGTCAGCCGCTAATGACAAGGCTGCTGCGTCACCAGTGACAGAGACAAAGCTCGCTCAAGATCAATGGTTGCGTCGTATTCCTGATGACCCGGGTGGTTTATTACGCCGTAAATTTATGATTGAGCATATGATTCGACAGCAAGGTGAACAGCAATGAAATACATCTACTCATTATTTATCTTTCTCTCATTACTCGGCTTGAGCTTGCCCGCTTCAGCTGCGATTGATGCATGGTTAGATCACGATCAAATTGCACCTGGAGAAACAGTGCAACTGATGCTGCAGCACAATGGCAAGACTGATACCCAGCCTGACCTAAGCCCACTGCAAAAAGATTTTGAAATTGTTGCTCGAAGCTCGGGCTCACATATCCAGATTATCAATGGCAGTATGTCTACGCAGTTACAAATTAGTTTGACTCTAGTGCCTAAGCGTAGCGGAAAACTACACATTCCCGCCTTGCAATGGGATGGGCAGTCATCCCTATTTTTGCCGCTTACGGTGGGCAGTAGCAGTGCTGCTACCCAACAGGGAAGTAGCTCGACTTCCACTCCTTCTCATGTTTTTCTTACCGCCACACTGGATGAATCTCAGCCTTATGTTCAAGCAGCTGTAATACTTAAGGTGCAGATTTTTGCCGATCAAAAATTGTTTAAGGCTAGCCTCGACTTGCCTTCCAACAAAGATGTGTTGATTCAGCAATTAGGAAAAGACAGTCAACACAATGAAACACTACACGGTAGGGATTATTTAGTTATAGAACGTAAATATTTGTTATTTCCTCAACATAGCGGACAGGCGCAATTTGATGGCCCCGTTCTAAATGCTCAAGTTCAAGATGACAAAGATCCTTTTTCTAGTGCGTTTGGCAGTAATCCTTTTGCTGGAATGATGAGTACTACGCGCCAGATCCGCCTACATGGAGACCCGATTGAGCTAAACGTTCGTCCGCGCCCCGTGTCAGCTGCGGCACACGACTGGCTGCCCGCACGAAAAGTGACTTTAGAAGAAAGCTGGCAACCCGATAGTACCTCAATACGTGCTGGCGATCCGCTTACACGCCAACTGCATCTTCGGGTAGAGGGGCAAACTGCGGCCCAATTGCCCGACCTAAGTAAACTCATTAAATTACCCAATGGATTACGCGCCTATCCCGATCAAGTTCAGTTAAGCAACAGTGCACAGAGCGACGCAATTATCGGCACTCGTGATCAGAATATTGCCATTGTCGCCAGCGTTGCGGGTCATTATGAGATTCCTGCTCTGCACCTATTTTGGTGGGATTCTACGAATAATAGCCAGCAGGAAATTAGTTTGCCTGCGCACGCCTTTGATGTATTGCCCAGCGCTGGCGGTATTGCTGTCGCGACGACACCCAGCAGCCCAACCCCTCCTTCCGGCAACTCATTCTTGCCTCCAAGTGGCGGCAATTCAAATCCCCAGCATTTCTGGAAATTGATTAGCCTCAGCTTTGGCTTACTTTGGTTGCTCACCGTCCTTGCATGGTGGGTGAGTCATCGACGCAAAGTTAAACCTATTCGGCTTTCGCAAGCCACGCATCAAACGGGTATTCCTAGTAACGTAGGCAATGCACGCAAAGCGCTACAACAAGCATGCAAGGAAAACGACCCGCAACTTGCGCGCCGTCATTTGCTGGGTTGGGCGCGACTTGTTTGGCCGCAAGATCCACCCTCAGGCCTTAACGTCTTAGCTGTTCGCTTAGACAATCCCGAATTCAGACAAATCTTTAATCAACTTGATCGTGCTTGTTATGCCAATGGCGAGTGGCGGGGGGAGGCGCTTATGCAATCTATTGAAAAATTACCAGTCAAAAAGCCTCAAATGCCTACGACTATGCAACTGGCACCGTTGTATCCTTAGTCAGGCCTAAAAACATCAGCTGGCCTCCCCATAGAAGCCGCAATTTCCTTGTTAATTCATGCTCAGTCAGCGGTCAAGTCGCTACAAAGCGTACTGTTCAAGCGGGATTTGCACGGCAATTACGCTAGAGAAGTTCGAAGTTTTTTGCTGCGGCTTTTCGCCAGTCATGTGTAGACTGTGTTGCTTGCAGTACTTCCACCGCGATATGGCTTGCTGTAAGGTAGAATGCACAAATAGTCTTTCAAGGATAAGCGATGAGCCCAGTTGCGGAAGAGTTGGCACAGACCGAGTTGTTTCACGATGCGCCAGAAGATATTCTCAACATTGTGCTGGAACATGCTGAACCGTTTGAGTTAATGTCAGGCGATGTTTTGCTCGCGCCAAGGCGTGATAACCAACATATATATTTGTTGCTTTCCGGCACATTGGCGGTGCATTTCGATTCTCTGGATTCACCTGAAATTCGCGAATTACCAAAAGGTGTTTCGGTTGGTGAAATGTCCATCATCGACGGTACAGCTCCCTCCGCTTATGTCGTTGCCAAAGAAAATTGCCGTGTATTTCCCATTCATCGCGATTTGTTGAACGATCTTATTGCGGACACCAGTCCGGTAGCACGCAATTTGCTGCGTTTGTTGGCACAGTGGATGAAGGCCAACACGCAACGCATCGTCAAAGACCGCACTCAAATTTTGGAACTGACCGATCATGCCAACGTCGATGCGATGACCGGTTTGTACAACAGGCGTTGGCTAGACAACGCTTTCTCGCGCCTGTTGGAACAGGCCAGCAGAAGCGAGCAGCCCCTGTGTATTCTGATGATAGATGTGGATCATTTTAAGCAATACAACGATACGCAAGGACATCTGAGTGGAGATCGCGCGCTCGTCGCGATGGGAGAGGTGCTGAAAACCACGGTACGCCCATATGATTTCGCCACACGCTACGGAGGGGAAGAGTTCCTAGTTATATTGCCGAATACGAATAAAAAGGAGGCGGTGGTGATTGCAGAACGAATACGCAAGGTAGCTGCGGAAAAATCCATCATCTCAGTAAATGCAGAACCCTTGCCGAAAATCTCAGTTTCCATCGGGCTGGCAGAAAGCAATTCAGATTCCACCATACAGTCCCTGCTCACTGAGGCTGACGCGCAACTGTATAAGGCTAAAAACGACGGGCGCAACTGCGTTAAGCATTCTTAAGGAAAGTGGCTGGTGTGCATAGCCAGTCCACTAAGCGCCCAATAGCAGTGCAAGTGACCGCTTATACCGCATATGAGGGAATCCAGCAGTAATTATAGATTCTGCGAAGCAGACAATACGTTTGTATTGCTACGCGAGAACGACAAATCAGTGCTTCCTAAAGACCGTTAACCTCCGCTATCTGGATGGTCTCGGAATCTTCCGCACAACGCAGTATAGCGCGCAAGCAGGTGCGGAACATCGGATTTTTTAGCATGTAGCCGTCTCCCTTTGCATTGCGCTGCAACATCCCGGTATCTTTATCGGCAAGCTCTGACAGTGCGGTGGTCACATTTAATACCGCACGTCGGTTGCTCTCTGGGAATCTCTGGCGCACGGCCGCCTCGATAGTCGCGTAGTTAAATTCTTCTTGATTGGTTTGTCCAAGGCAGTAAAGCACTTGATTGCGGCGCGAAATTTTCTGCTCGCATTCTTTATCCAGCGAAGGGCTTGCGCCGGAGTCATCGCTTAAGTTCGTATTGAGCCATTGCCCTTCTTCGATAATTTTGGCATCGCGCAGCTGTAAAAAATGCTTGATCGCGCGGCAAGCTTCTTTGGCTGTAAGTTTACTTGGTATATCTGACAAAATCGCCCCCTATAAGATGTATACATGGACAAGGGGAACTCTATAAATTCAAACGTCATCGCAATGATTCTCGCGCCTTGTCTCACTTGGAGATTTGAATTTATAGAGGCCCCGCAAGCCGTAAAACTCCCGCAAGTATATATGACGAGCAGCCTAACCTTGCACCGACACAAAATTTTTCGACCTTATTTGCTGGTCATCACTACTCTACTTCCTGCCTCCCCAGCCGCTAAGCGTTTCGCATGATAGGCGGCTAGCGGGTCGTCAGGATATTTTTCTGCCAGTTCGTTAAATACTCGCTTGGCATCGGGAGATTTTGCCTCCATTAGCGCATAAGCTGCAAGATATTCAACGACATTGGGCTGCGCCACTTGTTCGGCGGTCAGCGGCTCAAAGGTAATGACGGCTTCGCTTTTGCCCTTCAACACCAGTTCGCCGCTGGGGCGACCTATGAAGTCCGTGCATTGCGTGACTGTGCTGCTGCTGATGCAGATGTGGGTGCCTAGTTGCTTGTTGATGCTTTCCAGTCTTGCGGCGGTATTAATCGGATCGCCCAAGGCGCGGTAGTCGAGCATGGATTTGCCGCCGAAGTTACCGATCAGCACCTTGCCCGTATTAACCCCGATGCGCGTCCGCCCAAACGGAATGCCCTGTTCGCGATGGCGGCGGCTGCACTTGCGTGCGAAGGTGTCCATTTCAAGTGCGCAAGCCAGCGCCCGCGCCGCATGATCCGGCTGAAGCAGCGGCGCGGAGAACATGGCCACCACCGCGTCGCCAACAATGCGGTCGAGTGTGCCATCGTGACGAAATACGATTTGAATCATCCCTTCCAGATATTCGTTGAGCAAGTCGGAGAGTACGTCTGGCTCATATTTTTCCATTAGCGGGGTAAAGCCCTCTAGGTCGGTCATCACAAACGAACATTCGCGGTAGATAGAACCTAGCTCCAACTGCTGCGGGTTATCCTGCAAGTATTTGACTCGGTTGGGTGAGACGTAGCGAGAGAAGGCGTTGCGTATCCAACGCTGCTCCCACTCGGTTTGCAAATAGCGCGGCAACACCAAAATGATGAACAGCCCAACCACTGCCAGCGCCGGATAAAAGGGGTCGAGCAAAATATTTCGAGCTAGCAACAACCATAGCGATAGTGCGAATAAGCTAGCCACTAACACCAGTGCGAGTAACACCGACCACACAGGACGTAGTCGCGCCAGCATCAGCCAGAGCAGCAACCAGCTTATGAGCAAGCATCCTAGCAACAAATCGTTTTCCCACGTCGGGCGCGACAGGGTGTCTCCATTTATTAACTGCTCCAGCAACTGCACGTGGCCTTCCACACCGGGCACCAGTTCCCCTAGCGGACTGTAGACCGTATCACCGAGTCCGTTAGCGGTCACGCCGATAAACACAATGTGGTCTTTAAGTTTGCTCGGATCGACTGTGCCCGCCAACAAATCTTTGGCAGAGATATATCGCTCTTGATTCAGTGGACGAAAATGTAACCACACTTGACCGTCAGGCGTGGTTGGCAGAAAGGCGGCATCGCCAAAACCGATGCCCGTGATGCCGGGAGCTTGGCCGACGCGCTCTGCGGGAGTGACTTGCAGCGCAAGATTGTCCAAGCCTGCGAACAAGCGCAGCGCTTCTAGCCCAAGACTGGGATACAAGGTGTTGTCGATCTGAAACAGCAGCGGGACTTCGCGCAACACGCCGTCGCTGCCGGGAATGCGCGAAAAAACACCGCTACCCGCAGCGGCTTTGGTTAGTAGCGGCAAACTGGGTAAACCGCTGCCGAAATTTGGCAAGCGCTCTCGGGCATCGCCGCCAAAGCTGAGAAAGTGCGCCTTGGCAGGCGGCTGCGTGGCGGATTGCTCGCCGGATTTCAGCGGAAAGCCAAGTGCCACATTGCTGTTGGCGAAGCTTTTGGCCAGCAGCTGATCATGAGAGGGGAGTTTTTTGAGCAAATTTTGTAAAGCGGCTTGTTTGGGCAAGCTTGCCGCTAGTTGTTCTGGCGAGGTGCGATCCGCCTCAGGAAAAACCATATCGAAGGCAATTACGCGCGCGCCCATCGCACTCAATTGATCTACCATTTCCGCCAACACGGTGCGCGACCAAGGCCACTGACCGATGCTGGCAAGGCTGGCATCGTCAATGGCGATCACCCTGACAGGTAATTCGGCGGGATAGAAACGAGGGGCGAACGATTGCAGTTGGTCGAAGGCATTGTCGCGGATGCGGGCTCGGAATTGCGGGTCTGCGAACTGCACCGCCAATATCACCGCGATGAAGGCGGCAGGCAGCAGTACTCGAAAAACAAAACCAGCTAAGCGAGGTAAACGTTGGTGTGAGTTGACGGACATATTGATAAACTATTTGAGCAAAATATTCACGCAGTAAAACAACTTAGGAAAACACTTATTTATTCGGTTTAGTCTTTCCTTCGAAAGCAGAAAAACAGTTCAGGGAATTTCTATAAAGCTAGCGCTGAATCTCCGCGTTCGCAGAGATTCAGCGCTAGTCAGAGCTTCCCCTAGGCGAGCTTAAAAGCTGCGCGTGCCAGGCGGAGCAGGGGGAGGTGCTGCTGCTCCACCGCCAGCTGGGCCGCCTGCTCCTCCCGCTCCACCTCCGCCGCCACCAGCGCCGCCGCGTCCACCGTGGCCACCATGCCCGCCGGGCCCTCCTTGCAGATTAATTCTTCCTCCGCCTAAGCGCGGAATCTCGTTCAAGCCAGTGACGATGGCACTGCCGCCTGCATTCACCAGCAATGTCCCTGCGGCGTTGGCGATGGACACTTGTCCAGCATCAACGCTTACGTGCAGGGTGTCACCTAAGCTCACCGAATATTCAGTGCCGCGTATGCCGAGATTGGCAAAACGAGTGCTGATTTGATAGCTCTTTTTGTTGATCTTCCCAGTCAGCGTGTGCATTAAGCCGTTAACTAGGCTGAACTGCGCACGGTCGCTCTTGCCTTTGCCATACTGGTAGTCTTTCACCGCGAAACGCGTGTCATGGTAGAGCGTAAGCATGGTGCCGTCGGCGAAGCGGATTTGTACTTGTCCCGCGCCCGTCACAATGGTATCGCCGCTGAACAGCTTGGCGAGGCGCACGGCAGACAGAGTTTTTTTTTCGTGCAGCACCTCGACCTTGCCTTTTAAGGCTAATATAACTCCGGCGTTTTCTGCCGCAAGTAGCGGGCGGGCGAATGCCGTTAGTAGCAACAGCGCCATCAATCTGGGAAATACGGCATTAAGTTTGCATATATTCATTATTTGAATTCCCTTTTTAATTGCAACATAAAGGTATTGCGGGTGTAGTCGTATAGTGCGAGGTTAGACATATTGTGGATGTAGGTATAACGCGGGATTAAATGCCAGTTTGCGTCTAATTTATAGTCGGCGGAAATACCGAAGCTGCTAATGTCGTCAGTGCGCCAAACGGTAACCCCAGTGGGGCCTTGGGTGCTATATAAGGGATCAGCGGCCAAATGTTTGTGTGGCTCGTAAACGGCCACGGCAGAGAGCGACAACTTGCTGCTGAGTGGCACCCTCGCCCAGGCATTTACCCCCCATAAGCTGAAGCTAAAATGCGGTTTGGTGAGGTTTTTCGCATCCTCTTGCCCAGAGTAAGCGCCTAGCTGCAATACCGCAGCGTTGTCGCCCAGCACGAATTCCTGCGATAGCCCCGCCACTTTGCGCGTAGCGTCGTCGATGGCGTTTGCTGGATATGTAAAATCAAGGTACTGAATATAGCCAAGCAGACGCGCATTGCCCTTATAGACGTGGGTATAGTTCAGGCGCGCGCCCAGTGTGCTGCGGTATAGCGAACCAGCTATCGAATAGCTTTGATTCATCAAGGAAAACCCGAACAGCTCACGCCCAAGGCCTTTGCTTACACCCAAATTCAGATTGGCGATGCCTTCTTCGTTGATTGCTCTACTGCGATTGAAGCTTTGGTGCAGCTTGCCGCTAGCAAGCAGCCACAGATCCTTAGCAACGGCTTTGCGCAGAGCGCCGCCAAGCTCCAGCACACTGACTTGATCGGCCGCACGTTGCGCCGTGCCGAGCGAGGTTTGTGCTGGAGGCGCAGGTGGTGTAGGGCTAAGTCCGGGAATAAATAGCGAGCTTTGATTGGGGCCGCTGCTGATATTGTCATCCCAGCCGAATCCGGCGAGTACATAGCCTTGCGCTGACATCGGCGCGTTGCTGGCGGCGGCGAGGATGCCATTGATTTTTTTCAGCTGCTGCTGCTGGGCGGCTTGCAAACTTGTCTTGTCCATGACTGACAAAAGTTGGTGTGCGATAGCGGACTCTCCGCGATCGGCATTGATTCGTGCTGCTTTCAGGCGCGCATCGACGTTGCTGGGATCGGCCATGAGTACCCGCTCGAACGCAAATAGCGCCTGCCCAGTTTGGCCGGAGTTATATAAAGCGAGGCCGAACAAATAGTCATACTCCGCGTTCCCTGCGAAGTTCAGCAAATCCTGCTCCAGCAGGGCGGCGGATTGTTTCGCCTTCCCTGCGTTCAGCAGCTTGCGAGCCTGCTCCATAAGCGCTGTATTTTCTGCTGCAATGACTGGGTTCGCAAACAGCACGAACATCGCTGCCAACAAATTCATACGCGAACCCAATTTAAAGCCAATAGGCAAATTAATATTTTTCAAATTCAGATACTCCCCAACTGAGATGACAAAGATGTCTCTCTTGATAATAAACTTAAGGAAATGCTGATTAATTCGTCATCTCCGCGAAGGCGGAGATCCAGCACCTTTATTTAAAGGATTCCCGCTTTCACGGGAACGGCAAAACCGAATAAATCAGTAGCCCCCTAAAACCACAGTGAAATCTACATGTTTAGCAGATTAACGCAGATTTTCAAGCTGTTGCAGATGCACGCATTTGTACCCTATGGGTGATTCAGCAGTTCAGCATTAGCTCTTTTGCTAATGGATTAATTTGAATAAAGGTCTTTATCGCGCAACTGTTCGGTGAGGTGTGCCACACGCTGTGCCAGCACTGAGGCAATTCGGCTCATGAGTTCTACACCCACAACAGAATCCTTCTGGCAATATTGAAAAAACTTATCCCCATCAATGCGCACGAAGCTGCTGTTTTTTTATGCAAGTAACGGAGGCAGTCCGTTTGTTACCAAGCAGCCATGCGATCTCGCCAAACAACTCGCTGCTGATGGCGTTCAGATTTAATGTTTTCGCGCCAGGAAGGGGAGAGAATCGGGTGCCGACATTTACTGCTCCATCCACCAATAGATACAAATCAGGGTGTTGTCCTTCATCAACTTCGCCGATGAGTTGAGCTCCTTCGGGAAGCCTAAGGTGCTCTGAAAAAGCTGAAATCTCTTTTACTTTTTCTTTATCTATTCCACTGAACAGCGCGGTGTCGATCATTAACTGCAACATAAAGACTCCTTCAAAAACGAAAATTTTGTGTGCTATCAGCATTCCGCAAGGAGATCGAATCGCGATAATTCGCACTGAGGTCAAAGGAAAAAAGCATCGCCAGAGCTTTCTGAATCTAACCCATAAGCTAAGAAGCGTCAATTAAAGGAGGGCTCTCAACATCCCTCGTAGAAGTGGGCCATGTTCGCCCCTGCATGATCAGGTGAATGTTATGAGCCCACTAGAGCGCATCTGCCCTAAGCATCACTGTTCTCCAGCGTTTCGATCGGCAGCAGAATTTCGGCGGATATTGAGTAGTTCAAATCCGTGGCATCGGCGACGCGACGCTCGCAGCTACCGCCTACGGTGGCTTGCAGGGCTTGGATGAAGGTTAATAAATGTGCGGTACTGGGATCCGTGATGCGTTGTTGCAGCAAAGCTTGGATGACAGCAGGGCCTTCGGCGGCGATGGCTTTCTGGTTCGCTCCGCTTGTGTTACTGCGGATCTTGATGTCGGCGAGGGTATTCCCACTCTTCCACGGCTCGGAAGCATGACCGAACTGCACTTTGCATGCTATGGCCTTGAGGACTTTCTGTTGTGCTTCCTCGAAGCCTCGCCTTGCCTCGTCGGATAAGGGCAATGCCTGTTTTGCTTCACCAGCAATTCCCAATATTCGAGCCAAGACGAATTAATCAGCACTTCCTTAGAGCTTATGTCATCGGAAGCATCTGCGAACGACGATTTTTTTGCTTAAATACGGTTTCCTTAACGTGACCTTGAGTCAAACTGTGAGTTTTTTATATTACAATGGAGCAAGATACATTCAGTGCGGCCATATCAGCGGCCCGCCCCTTAATCCCTATTATAGAAAGCCCTACATGCCTAGCTTTGCCGACGCTTCGATTACTATTGTTTCTGTTGCTGCTTTCTTTTTTGCAGCTATCTATTTCTCTCGCATAATGGCATCAAAAGGTATTCCCAGTGGCTTTGGTCGTGGTTTTTTTGCATTTTTTCTCGCGCTAGCCGTGACCATAAGCGCAGGAGAGTTGGCGGCATGGATATTTTCCCTCTAAATAAGGAAATGATTGAGCGACGAATTCAAGAGGTTTCAGCACGAGTCGAGCATAAACGGCGCTTGAGCTTCGTCAGCACTTAATTTACTTTAATCCTAAATCCTCGTTACAGATACACACCAACATTAGTGGAGTGTCCATGGTGATAGCAATATTTTAGTTACAATTTCTTCTTGCTAAAGCAGCCCTTGGTTAATACCAACTCCGGCGGAGCAAAGCAATTTGCTGGCAATTGAAGCGGCTAGGGAGGAAGAGCAGGGGGTCGTTTGCAGTGTTTGTGGATGAAGTGCGCAAGCTTTCCGCACGAGAATTAAGCACTCCTCAAGGTGTTTCGAACTTGCGTACGTCGATAAAATCGTTTAGTTTGAACTAAAATTAAATGTTATGAGTTCTTCCGATGGATTTCCCTCTTAGTTCAAGCCGTCAATTGTTCAGGCTATTTTTTGTTTTGCTTGCGCTACATGCCTTAAGTGGGTGCACCAGTGTCGCCACTTCCGCCACTAGCAAGTTGGCTGATAATTTATCCAGTGCTATTCTCAATCAGAATGACCCAGAGACGGTGGCGGGCGGTCTGCCTTCATATCTGCTGTTGCTTGATAGCTTGATTGCGGGTGACCCGCATAATGAAAAATTATTATTAGCAGGCAGCAAGCTATACGGTGCTTATGCCACTGCCTTCGTCAAAGACCCAGAGCGGGCTAAACGCTTATCACTTAAAGCACGCAGCTATAGCGATCAAGCGCTGTGTCAGCATGACGTGCATTTATGTCATGTTGTGGAGCTTCCCTTTGATGAGTTCGCGAGCATCATCGCCACTTTAAAAGTCGATGCAGTCCCCTTGTTGTTTGCTAGCGCAAGCGCATGGGCGGGGTGGATACAATCCAATAGTAGTGACTGGAATGCCATTGCTAGCCTGCCTAAGGTTGAGACCATGATGCAGCAAGTCGTCAAGCTAAATGAAGGCTATAGCCATGGCGAAGCGCACTTGTATTTAGGTGTATTCGCCACGCTTTTGCCTCCTGCTTTAGGCGGCAAGCCGGAAGAGGGACGTGCACATTTCCAACGCGCAATTGAATTATCAGCAGGACGAGATTTAATGGCAAAGGTAGAATATGCCCGCCGTTATGCGCGCATCACCTACAACCGTGAGTTGCATGATAGCTTGCTGCACGAAGTGCTTGATGCAAAAGCGGAAGCTCCTGGCTTAACCCTGAGCAATATGCTAGCGAAACAACAGGCGCGCGAATTACTCGCCAGTGCCGAAGATTATTTTTAATAGCTGAGTGGCAATAAGCCCTCAGTGATATAAGGAAAAGAAATGCGTTTATTAATTATGCTATTTGCAGTGCTGCTTGCTATGCCATTTACACAGGCTGTAGCGCAAACTATAAAAATCGCTACATTCGCACCAGATGGCACACGCTGGATGCTTCAGTTGCGAAAAGGCAGTAAAGAAATAGCCAAGCGCACGGATGGACGAGTTAAAGTTAAAATTTATCCGGGCGGTAGCATGGGAAGTGACCGCGTGGTATTGCGCAAAATTCGCGCTGGTCAGTTGCAGGGTGGTGCACTCACTGGCGGCGCACTAGCTGAAATATTCCCAGAGGCACAAATCTATAGTTTACCCATGCTATTTCGCTCTTACGCTGAGCTAGATTATGTACGTGAACGCATGGACAAAAAAATTGCGCAAGGCATCGAAGATAATGGCTTCGTGACTTTCGGCTTTACGGATGGTGGCTTTGCCTACTTGATGTCGAGTACTGCACTGCATAGCGTTCAGGATTTGAAAAATCAAAAAATATGGATTCCTGAAGGCGATGACATAAGCCGTGCAATGTTCGAAAACCTCGGCGCGCCTTCATTACCTTTGCCGCTTACTGATGTGCTCACTGGACTACAAACTGGGCTTATCACTACCATAGGTTGCACGCCATCGGGTGCTATCGCCTTGCAATGGCATCGCAAAGTGAAGTATTTGACCGATATCCCTACTATGTCTATTTTTGGTGCTTTGGCAGTGAGCAAAAAGGCATTTTCTCGTATGAATGCAGCCGACCAAGCCGTTGTACGTGAAGTAATGGAAGGCGTTTATTCAGAAATGAATCGCCAGACACGTATTGACGACAATGGCGCTCGTGATGCGCTACGCAAACAAGGGATTAAGTTCGTAAAGCTGGACGCGAAAGAGTTAGCCAAGCTCCGTTCCGCTGCCGACCAGACCATACAAAAATTAACAGAGCAGAAGGTATTTGCCCCGGCTCTGCTAAAAGAATTGCGCTCGGATATTGACACTTACCGCCACAACCATCCTTCCCATTAATGCATGCCAACACGTAATCTACCACCAACGCTAGCTCGCCTAGTTAAGATTGTCACATGGATTGAAAATGCTTTGCTTATTGCTATGCTGGCACTCATGGTGTCGCTAGCGGCTGCGCAGATACTGTCGCGTAATATGTTTAATATCAGCATAGTAGATGCCGAGCAGATGCTTCGACTGCTAGTGTTGTGGGTGGCACTTTTAGGCGCTGTCGCCGCTAGCCGAGATGGCAAGCACATCCATGTGGATGCGATTGCACGTTGGCTGCCGGGGCGTGTTAAGCCTGGCGTAGTGGCCCTGACTGATCTATTTACCCTTATTGTGTGCTCGCTGCTGACATGGCAATCTGTACGTTTTTTGCAGAGTGCGCATGAATATGGCGAGATGGCTTTCGGCTCGCTACCCGTGTGGGGTGCAGCCTTGATTTTGCCGCTGGGATTCACCTTAATTGCATTGCGTTATGGACTTCGCTTCAGACACCACGTGCTGCAAGCTTGTGGACGCGAGGCTGTGGAATGATGATTTTGATCGGCATCGCGCTCATCGTTATGGTGCTGCTCGGCGCACCGTTATTCGCCGTCATTGCTGCCAGCGTAATGATAAATTTTGCGAGCGACGATGTGGATCTCACTGTCGTCATTATCGAGATTTACCGTCTCGCGGAAACGCCTGTATTACTCGCCATCCCCTTATTCACTTTTGCAGGCTACCTGCTCGCTGAGTCGCAGGCTCCACAACGCTTGGTGCGTATCACCAATGTTTTTTTCGCCTGGATGCCAGGCGGACTTGCTGCTGTGGCACTAGTGATTTGTGCAATGTTCACCGCTTTTACAGGTGCATCGGGTGTGACTATTGTGGCCTTGGGGGGCATGCTTTATCCGGCCCTCAAACAGGCGGGTTATTCGGAACGTTACAGCCTCGGATTGGTAACCACCTCGGGAAGCATCGGCCTGCTATTCGCACCCTCACTACCCCTCGTTCTGTATGGTGTGGTAGCGCAACAACTCAATATTGGTGCCCCAGTAGCCATTAGCGATTTGTTTTTGGCCGGTATTTTTCCCGGCATTTTAATCATCGTTATGTTGACGCTTTATGGTTTGTGGCAAAGGCGCGGCGAGCAAGTAGTTACGCAACCATTTAACCGACGCGAAGCACTGTCTGCCTTGCGAGAAGCAGCTTGGGAATTACCTCTGCCGTTTATTGTACTCGGTGGTATTTACAGTGGTTACTTTGCCGTGTCTGAAGCGGCGGCTGTGACAGCCATCTATGTATTCATCGTGGAAGTGCTCATTCATCGCGAAATCACTTTTACCCGACTGCCGCAAATCATGCGCGAATCTATGGTGTTGGTGGGGGCGATTTTAATTGTACTGGGTATGTCATTAGCCTCAACCAATTACCTCCTAGACGCTGAAGTTCCAAGCAAATTGTTTACCTTTATTCGCAGCCATGTGGATAGCGCTTTCAGCTTCTTATTATTGCTGAATGTATTTTTACTCATGCTCGGTATGTTTCTTGATATTTTTTCTGCGCTAGTCATTATGGTACCGTTGATTCTGCCCATAGCGGTTGGCTACGGCATTAATCCAGTGCACCTCGGTATCATTTTCCTAGCTAATATGGAAATCGCCTATTTGATGCCGCCTATGGGCATGAATTTATTCATCGCCATGTACCGCTTCGACCGACCGATGCTGGAAATTTTCCGCGCTGTGCTGCCTTTTGTCGGCATTTTACTGCTAGCGGTATTAATTATCACTTATTGGCCGGCATTGTCGTTGGCGCTCATCGGGGGCTAGCTTTGAAGAAGCAAGTATTTAGTGACTCTCCGTGTAATTTTCAGAATTGACGATTACCAAGCTATAGCGAAAATTTTGTCAAAATTCGCATTTTTCAACGCTTGCGCAACATACTGGCTTGGATTGCTTAACTGTACAGTCTTCCCTAGTGAGTGAGCTTTTTCCCGCAAATGTAACAACATTCCTAGTGCGGAACTGTCGAAATGTCGAACTAGTTGCATATCAATCTCGAGAAGTTGACAGGCCTCTTGATCTAACAGATTACGGAATGAAGACTCAACTAACGCAAGTTTGCCAAAAATAAATTTACCCTCAATTTTAAGAGTTATTTTCTGAACTGTATTTTCCACGTGGATTCTCATTTTGGGCATCCTTGGCACTCATAGGGAGTGACTAAAAATATTGGCAGACTATACAGCGATCTCTGCCCTGTTTGCAACATGGTTATTTCTTTTAATTCAATAAGATGGATTGAAAATAGGTGTTTAATTAGGAATGCAGTACACAGATAACTAGATTAGTAGTTGGTGCTAAAAGTCAGATAACTTAAATTCATTTGTTCTGCTTGGTTTTTGCAATCAAACTATTGTGATGCCTACCACAAGAAATAAAAGACATTCAAACGGACTTTTTCCTTTTCTTTAAGAGTTTTGCTGTAACAATGCAGGCAATAAAAAAGGGCAACTTGAATAAACAAGTGCCCTGTTTTATTGCGAATTGGTGCGCCCGAGACGATTCGAACGTCCGACCCCAGCCTTCGGAGGGCTGTACTCTATCCAGCTGAGCTACGGGCGCGTACTGTCTTGCTAATAACGAAGTCTATTTTACATCACTACGCTAGGATAAGGCTTAGCTTCATCTATCAAACTATTGCCTAGTTGGACGGCTCGCAGTATAACGTTTTTTTTCAACTCACGCCCGAGCGCCTAAGGTCGTGAAAGGTGGTATCTTACGCACTATGAACTTCATCAATCCTAGCCCTGAAAAAATCTGTCAGTTGTTGCGTGATGTGCACAGCGTTGCTGTGATTGGATTGTCGCCGCAAACAAACCGTCCGAGTTTTAACGTTGCTAAGGCCTTGCAAAGTTTTGCTTATCGCATTATCCCGGTGCGCCCCATGGTGGACGAAGTCTTAGGTGAAAAAGCATACGCCGATTTAGAAAGCCTGCCTGAGTTGCCGGATATCGTGGATGTATTCCGCGCATCTGAGCATGTGCCCGCCATCGTGGATAGTTGCATCAAGCTGGGCATTAAAAATTTATGGTTGCAAGATGGTGTGGTGCATGAACAAGCGGCATTGCGTGCGCAGCAGGCAGGCATTACAGTGGTGATGGATCGCTGTATGTTCCGCGACCATACACAGTTGTGTCAGGACTAGGCTCACACACGTATAATTCTTATTCATTTTTTGAACTGTTTTAAGTATGTTGCTCAAATTTACAAAAATGCACGGTGCGGGAAACGATTTCGTTGTTATTAATGGCGTGCATCAGCACGTCCATCTGACACCGGAACAACTACGCTTACTGGCAGACCGCCACTTCGGTGTAGGCTGCGACCAGATTTTGCTGGTAGAAAAGTCGCAAAACCCTGACGTTGATTTTCGTTATCGCATCTTCAATGCTGATGGTGGTGAAGTAGAGCAATGCGGCAACGGTGCGCGTTGTTTCGTGCGTTATGTTCATGACCACAAGCTCACCTCCAAGCAGAAGATCGTCGTAGAAACTCAAAGTGGTTTGATCTCGCCACGTCTTGCTGAGGATGGGCGTGTTACCGTTGATATGGGTGCACCTATTTTTGATGCCGCACGTATTCCCTTCCTTAGCGAGAGTGATGACCTTGTGCAGATTTTGAATGTTAACGGCAGTGACATTGAAATCAGTGTCGTATCTATGGGCAATCCGCATGCGGTTCAAGTTGTTGAGAATATTGAAACGGCTCCTGTTAATACGCAGGGGCCGCTCATTGAATCTCATGAACGTTTTTCTAAGCACGTAAATGCAGGCTTTATGCAAATCGTGGATCGCAGTCATATCAGACTGCGCGTGTTCGAGCGCGGTGCGGGAGAAACTTTATCCTGTGGCTCAGGTGCATGCGCGGCTGTGGTCGTAGGAATTCAACGTGGACTATTAGATGAGACAGTGCATGTCGCCACGCGCGGCGGCACACTCAGTATCAGTTGGGCGGGAGCCTCAGAGCCAGTATTGATGACCGGCCCTGCAATTAATGTTTTCGATGGTGAAATTAATATATGAAAGCTGAAGACGTCGCAGAATATTTACAAAGCAATCCTGATTTTTTCGAGACTTACTCGCAAATGCTGGCTGATGTTGTTATTCCCCATCCTTATGGTGGGCGCACCATTTCGCTTAGTGAGCGTCAAATGGTGACTTTGCGCGAACGAGCCAAAGAATTGGAAAGAAAGCTGTATGAACTAATTGAACACGGCAAAGAAAATGATGCGCTGCAAAATAAGCTGCACCAGTTCACCATTGCCTTATTCGCTTCTCAAGGTTTGATCGGTCTGCAAAATTCTATTGCACAAAATCTGCGCGATGTGTTTTCAGTGCCGCATGCCGTATTGCATTTGTGGCAAGAAAATGCGCCTAGTGTCGAAGTACTCGACTTTGCCGATCAGCATGCTCTGCCAGTTTGTCTACACCAAGCGCTTGCAGATACCGCGAGCTGGTTTGGCGAAGCTGAATCGCACCTGCGTTCCTTTGCCTATATGCCGCTACGAGGGACAGATGATCAAACGATAGGCTTGCTCATCATCGCCAGTGAAGATGCGAAGCGCTTTTATCCTGATATGGGCACAATATTTTTGCAGCGTATCGCCGAACTTGTTAGTGCGGCATTTCGTTCCCATCTCTGATGCCCGAGCTTGCGAGCGCGATGCCGGAGACACTGCAAGGTTATCTTGCCTTCCTGCATAACGAACGCAACTATTCACCTCTTACTAGCGAAAATTACGCTCGCGATGTGCGACGTTTATTTGCTCTCGCTGGACAAACCCCGTTAACAGAGCTTAAAAGCCAGCAAATTCGTCGATTTATTGCAAAACTACATAGCAGTGGCTTGGGTGGACGTTCTTTGGCGCGCGTACTTTCAGCTTGGCGCGGCTTTTATGGATATCTGATGCGCGATCATGGCTGCACCAGCAATCCCTGTGTCGGGCTACGCGCGCCTAAATCACCCAAGACCTTACCGCATGCTCTGTCACCCGACGAAGCAGTCAAGCTGGTTGAAATGAAAGTTAGTACGCCCTTGGATGCGCGTGACAAAGCTATGTTCGAGTTGCTGTATTCCTCTGGTTTGCGTTTAGCTGAATTAATAGGCCTTGACCCTATCGACATGGACTTTGCTGATGCATCGGTGCGCGTTACTGGTAAAGGCATGAAGACTCGGATCGTGCCGCTGGGTACACATGCTAGCGCTGCCTTGCAAACTTGGCTTGCCGTTCGCGAACAAATTGCCAAGCCAGGTGAAATTGCGCTATTCGTGGGCAAAAACGGCGCTCGCATTTCACCGCGCACCGTACAAACTCAACTCCGTAAATGCGGTATCCAACAAGGCATTACTAGTGGCGTACACCCGCATTTATTGCGTCACTCTTTTGCTACACATGTGCTGCAATCGTCAGGTGACCTGCGTGCTGTGCAAGAAATGCTAGGCCATGCCAGCATCTCCACCACACAGGTCTACACCCACCTTGACTTCCAGTATCTTTCCAAAATCTACGACGGCGCACATCCGCGCGCCAAGAAAAAGTCATGACAAAATCTCACTCCACACCCCACCGTCAATCACAAGGCGGCAAAGCCTTTCGCAAACGCGTGCGCCGCAACGATTCGCGGCCAGTGGCCCCATCTCCACAAGATACCACACGTATCGGAGACGCGTCTGCACCTGCCTGTCTTATTCTTAAAGCCGGACGCGAAAAATCTTTGCAGCGCCGCCACCCGTGGATATTCTCCGGCGCAGTAGACTGCATCAATGGTGCACCTGTTAGCGGCGACACATTGGCAATACGCGATAACGCTGGAAACTTCCTCGCATGGGCGGCCTTCAATCCCGATTCGCAAATTAGCGCCAGAGTATGGTCTTGGCAGGAAGATGAAATAGTTGATGCTGCATTTTTCCGCAAGCGTATTACTAATGCCCTATCTGCGCGCAACACGCTGAACCTAGATCTCAACAGCATGCGAATTATTCACGGCGAATCCGATGGACTCCCCGGCCTCATCGTGGATAAATTCGGCGATGTGCTGGTGATGCAGCTTGGCAGCGCTGGCCCCGAACATTGGCGCGAAATACTCGCCGACATGCTGCAAGACTTATGTTCTCCTGCATGTATCTACGAACGTTCTGATTCTGACGGACGCGAACGCGAAGGCCTGCCTAAGCGCAACGGCATTGTACGCGGTAGCTTGCCGAAAAAAGTCGAAGTCATGGAAAATGGCCTGCGCTTTGCTGTGGATGTAGTCGCAGGACAAAAAACCGGCTATTACCTAGACCAACGTAATAACCGCTCACTGACTGGCACACTCGCGCATGGCAAAAATGTTCTCAACTGCTTCTGCTACACTGGCGGCTTTTCTATATATGCCCTACGCGGCGGTGCGAAGAGCGTGCTTTCCATCGACTCCTCACAAGACGCGCTGCTACTTGCACAAACTAATGTTGAGCTAAACACACTTGATGACAGCCATGCCGAATGGCAATGCGCCGACGTATTCGAAGCCCTACGCAAACTGCGAGACCAAGATAGAAAATTCGATCTCATCGTCCTAGACCCCCCCAAGTTCGCTCCAACTGCGGCTTTTGCCGAAAAAGCCTCACGGGCATACAAAGACATTAACTTGCTAGGATTCAAATTACTGCGTCCGGGGGGGCTGCTATTCACCTACTCCTGCTCTGGCGGTATCAGCGATGACTTATTCCAAAAAATTATTGCGGGTGCGGCATTAGATGCCGGAGTGGATGCGCAGATAGTAGATAAACTGCATGCGTCGGTGGATCATCCGGTGTTGCTAAGCTTCCCTGAGGGCGCGTATTTGAAGGGATTGGTGTTGCGGGTGAGTTAGTTATTGGACCGCTAGAATTGCGTGCAACGATAGTCATAAATTCAAAATAATACTGCTCGCTGTGAGCGACTGTTGGGAGGGCAGATTTTTCTCATCGCGGCAAACCTAAACTACATCCCACCTCGTGTCGGTCTAGCCTGTCCTGTTAACGAGGCAATAGCAAAACTATAACCATACCCATATCGTGCCGTTAACTAGAAAATCTGGGGCAGGCTGAGAAGGTGTTTTAATCTCAACAATGTTTGAATGTTGGACCTCGGGCTTTTTACTGCTGTCTGATGTCGCCTTGCTGAAGATCAATACTTGAAATCTTTGTAAAATATCTAAACCCATAATTTTCACAATGTGCATGGAATGCTGATGTAAAACTGACCTTCCCTCTGTTTTTCGTCTCCCAACATGTGAGTTTCATGCTAGCAGTTTTTCATATTGCTGAGCGCTGAACCAGTCATCCCTAAACTGCATCGGTGACATATAGCTCGGCGTCAAGTGCTGCTGTTCCGGTTATAAAACACCTTGATGTATCCAAACGCCACTGCAATTATTTCGTTCCGCATCTCGATGTGTTCACCATACACCCGTTTGCGAATGTCTTGTGGGGTGCTGACTAGCATGCTCGGGTTTGCGTCTTGGCCTTGACCGCGCTTCGTCAAGCAACTGTGGCTTGCCTCCTTACATCCATGACCGATAGTCGCTTTCGCTCACATCCAGTACAGCTCAAAGTCTTTGTATTACGCGTCAATCCAAGTGTACTTTTCAGTGTTTTGCTTTGTATGTGTTCGCCGTATACGGCTCACCTATTTTTAGATTTCCAAATTTCCTTTTCAGCCGGATGTGCTTGGCACGCAAGCGGGAAAGTGTCATCTGTTCCGGCGTCACCTCTTTGTCACCAGCACCAGATTAATTTTCTGGCAGTAGCTGCTTTCAACTAATTGCGTAGTGTCTGTTCGATAAGCCGCTAGTATTTGGTCGCCACCCCAACCGACTGAGCTCCTTTTATTCTCTTGACCGCAAGCTCCTTGAACTCAGTTGCGTATTCCTGCTTCGGTATCTTCACTATCTTTTATGACCAATGGAATCGTTAATTTTACATCACCATTGGAAGACGATTTTTGGGGGATAATTTGCGTTTCCCCGATTGTTGAAGAACAGGCAGAAGCTAACTGTTTAGTTTGTGCCTCGGAAGTTTATGAACTCGGTTTTCTTACTGAACGCCTAGCAATTCAACGTCAAAAACCAGCGTCGCATTAGCCGGAATTACATTCCCTGCACCTCGTGAACCGTAGCCCATTGTTGGTGGAATGATTAGCGTGCGTTGTCCGCCCACTTTCATCCCCGCCACACCCACATCCCAACCTTTAATGACGCGGCCTTCACCAAGGGGAAATTCAAATGGCGAGTTGCGATCACGCGAGCTGTCGAACTTCTTTCCTTTGTGATCGGCGGCGGTCTCGCTGTACAGCCAGCCTGTGTACTGCACTGTCACCCCATGTCCTACAAGAGCTTCAGCGCCCGTGCCTAGTTTGACATCCTGCTTGATAAGCTTTGTGATTGTGCTAGCTGCCATGGGTGGCAATTCTTGCTTAGAACATGCGGTTGTAACAAGTGCGGTGGATAGCAGTAGGGTCAGTAATAATTTTGAAGTTAGTTTCATTTTAATCTCTTGTTAGTGGCAATACGAATTGGCATATCTTATCTTGGATGGAGCGTTAAAGTGTAATTGTTGAAAGTAAATTTTGTGGCGGGCTGAGCTAATATCGAAATCAATTAAACGAGCAAAAGTATCAGGCTCCCCATTTCTTCATCAATTCTTGCTCTACTCCCAAATGATCCATCAATCTGGCTACTACAAAGTCCACAATATCTTGCACACTCTGTGGATGGTGGTAAAACCCTGGATTAGGCGGCATGATCACGGCTCCTGCATGGGTGAGTTTTAACATGTTCTGCAAATGAAGAGAAGAGAAGGGCATTTCACGAGGGGCTAAGATTAGGGTGCGTTTTTCTTTGAGTATGACATCTGCGGCGCGGGCGATTAAGTCGTCGCTGATTCCGTTAGCAATTTTGCCTAACGTACCCATAGTGCAGGGACAGACCACCATGGCATCACTTGGATTAGAGCCGGAGGCCATGGGCGCGTACCAATCTTGTATGCCGAATGCTTTCAGTTCACCGCTGAATTCACCAAAGCGTTCTTTGAGCATTTGTTCCGCATCTTGTGGGCGATTTGATAGCACGAAATTCATCTCTTGCTTGGCGACGATCTGCGCGGCTTGTGAATAGATGAGATGTACACGCTGCCCGTTTTGCAGCAGGCATTCAAGTAGGCGCATGCCGTAAGCTAGGCCGGAGGCGCCAGTGAAGGCGAGGGTTATTGTTTTCATAGTATATTATTAGTGCCGTGGCATAAAGACAGTCAAAGACAATTCCTAGGAATAAGAAATGCTGTTGGTGGTAAGTTTATGTTTTTGCATTTCTCTGTGTCTCTGTGTCTCTGTGGTGAGTTGTTTTTTCATCAATAAATTGTGCAGCAATTATCCCATTTACCGTACCAAACACCAAGGCGGCGGCTGCGAAGATGGGTAGCAGGTAGGCAATGCCGACGTGCGGAATAAGCCATAGGTATACCACTAACATTTGCCCTGCAATATGGGCATAGGCGGCAAGAACGCTGTGTGTGACGGCACCAAAGCCACGTTGGGGTAAGTGCTTGCTAGCAGCTAGGGCGGCAAGGCTGAACAATGCGCCGACTAAGCTCAGAAAAAAACCGGGAGCAAGAAAGCTACCCATTAACAAGCTACCAGCCACCACACGCAACAAAGAAACCCAAGCAGCTGCACGCCAACCGTAACGCGCCAATACGATAAGCACTACAATATTTGCCAGTCCGGGTTTTACGCCAGGCAATGGTGAGGGAATGGCGGCTTCCAGAACAGTGAGTCCGAGCGCCACAGCAGCAAGGCGTGCAACGCGGTGGTCCTCTGGTGTGGTGCTGAGCAAAATCGAAGCAGGCTTTTTCCCTTCCCCCTTATCTCTTCTCCCTTCACTGTTAGTAGCTAAGGCTGTCATATTTTTTCTGCCCGCCAGTTAGTTCTACGCTTACCTCGTTGGGGAGGCAGATGGCGATCTCCCCTGAATTTTTTAGCCAGCCCTGACGTACGCAATATTGTCGCGGGCTGGGGTCGAACACAATGCGCGCTTGATGGTTGTGTATGGAAATAATACTGATGCCAAGCGGACCCGTTACACTGATTTTTATGTCTTGATCGAGTGGCACTACGCGAAATATTTTGCCACCGCTACGGATGATAGCCTTGTCAGCTATACCGCCTTGCCAGAATGTTGTCGCTAGCCAGATGGTAAACAAAAAGCCCAGTAATAAGATCAGGCTGTCGCCAAACTTGATATGGGCTAGATAGGGCACAGTTAGCTGTGTTGCGCGAGTTCGCGGTGACGCAAAATGACTTGTTGCTGTGTTTCAAAATGGTGCGCGAGCTTTTCGCTTAGATAGACCGAGCGATGTTGTCCGCCAGTGCAGCCGATTGCTACAGTGAGGTAGTGGCGATTATCAGCGACGTAGCTGGGTAGCCAATTGGCGACGAAAGTGCGGATATCCTTGTACATCTTTTGTGCACTGGGTGTCTGTTCTAGAAATTGGATGACGGGTGTGTCACGTCCGTTAAGTGCACGTAAATGTTCGTTGTAGTGTGGATTGGGTAGACAGCGCACATCAAACACAAGGTCAGAGTCAAGTGGTACGCCGTACTTAAAGCCGAAAGATTGAAATAGCAAAGTTAATCGTGAACGATCAATCTGAATGAAGTCAATAACCCATGCTCGCAAGGTATTGGCACTGATGTCACTGGTATCGATGCGATGTGCAATGCTGCTGAGTTCACAGAGCAATTCACGTTCTCGTTGCACGCATTCGGGTAGCGTGAGTTTATCGTTGCTCAAGGGGTGGCGGCGACGCGTTTCGGAAAAGCGTTTTACCAATGTATCTGTCTGTGCATCAAGAAATAGCAGATGCACTTCTTGACCTTGCTGTTTGAGATGCTCAATATGGCGCGGTAGCTCTTGCATTTCGCCACTACGAGCGTCAATGCTCACCGCGCAGCGAGTGAGTCCAGATTGCTGCAAATTGGAGATCAGTGCGGGCAAAAGAGCCACGGGAAGATTGTCTACGCAGTAGTAGTCATTGTCTTCCAATACTTTGAGCGCAACACTTTTTCCAGAACCTGACAGTCCACTAATTAGAAATAGCTTCATGAGGCTTGACCCAGCATTTGTTGTTCGTGCCGAGCGATGAATTCTTGCATGCTGTCAATGCCGCGCATTTGCAATACGAAATTGCGCGCAGCAGCCTCTACCAGTACTGCGAGATTGCGTCCGGCCATCACTGGGATTTCAACAGTGCTGACTTTGACACCAAGGATATCCTGAAAGCTGGCCTTAAAGGGTAGGCGCTCCATATCGGATAGATCTCCGCCGCGAGGACGATGTAGATGCACGATAAGTTTCAAACTTTTTTTACGCCGCACGGCGGTTTCGCCGAACATGGTGCGAATATTGAGTACGCCTAAACCGCGTACTTCAAGAAAATCGCGTAGCAAATCTGGGCAGCGTCCTTCAACTGTTTCAGGTGAAATGCGATATAGCTCGGTGATATCGTCTGCTACTAGTCCGTTGCCGCGTGTAATGAGTTCCAACGCCAGTTCGCTCTTACCCACGCCACTGTTGCCAGTGACCATCACCCCTACACCGAGCACGTCTAGAAACACGCCGTGACGGGTAGTAGATTCTGCCAACTCTTTGATGATGTAGTGACGTATCATCCACATCAGATGTACACTGCTTTGCGGTGAACAGAACAGCGGGATGTTCGAGTGGTTGGCGTAAGCAATAAGCTCGGGCGACACCTCTTCAACCCCCGCCAGAATTAAACATAGTGAACCGGAGCTTGATAGTTGCGCAAAAGCTTCACCCAGCGCAGCAGGGTCAAGGCCGCGCAGATAGCTTAATTCGGTATCACTGATAACTTGTACCCAGTTCGGGTGGATCAGGTTAAGGTGACCAATTAGGCCTTTGTCTGAGGCGTTGACAATGTCACTGTTCAATATGCGATCAGCCCCGTCGCTACCAGCGACCCAAGTCAGTCCTAGGCGTTCTTGTTTGTCTTGGAAGAGTTTTTGGATGTTAACCTGCGCCATAGAGTTTATTCTTGCCAGTCGGTGAACATTTGATGAATGGCTGCGGGATCGTCGCTCGCTAATAGCTGTTCACGGAAATCAGCATTGCTAAACATTTGTGCAAGTTCGCCGAGTAATTGTAGGTGCAGATCGGTGGCGCGCTCTGGGACGAGCAAAACAAAAATCATGTCCACTGGTGCGCCATCAGGTGCATCAAATGGGATGGGGTTGTCAGTTTTGACGAAGGCGGCAACGGCATCACGCAAGTTCTTTATCCGCCCATGCGGTATTGCTACGCCTTGCCCAAGCCCTGTTGAACCAAGCTTTTCGCGTGCGAATAGGCTATCAAATACTTGGCTGCGCGCAATACTTTGTGAGTTCTCGAATAGCAAGCCAACACGTTCAAATACGCGTTTTTTGCTGCCGGACTCCGCATCAACCAGAATATTTTCCAGCGGTAGGATTTTGCTAATTAAACTCATTGTATCCAGTACCCAAACAAAAGGGCGATATTAAGTGGCCCTTTATTAATCTCTAATAGCCAGTTTTGAGCACAGACTCGCACGGATTTACACCGATAAACCCGATCACTAAAACAGATTCAGCTGCCCCTCTATGGTCGCTGAAAATAAGAAGGTGCTCTCGCTGATAATTCGTGTTCATCTGTGTCATTCTCTAGCGAAGTGACTATTCTGCTGCTGCGGCAAGTTTGCCAGAACCATCGTGGCGGCGTGCAGCGTTTTTTTCTTTGTGCTTGAGCACTTGGTGGTCAAGTGAATCAACTAATGCATCAATAGCAACGTATAAATTAGTGTCAGATGCTTCGGCAATAATTGTTTTGCCGCTTAGGTGCATATTGGCCTCGGCTTTTTGTTGCAACTTTTCCACGGACAGGATGATATTAACGTCTATGACATTGTCAAAATGACGTTTTACTTTGCCTAATTTGCTAATCACATGTTCGCGAATTGCTGGAGTGATTTCGAGGTGACGTCCTGTGAGGTTGAGGTTCATGGCCTGCTCCTTTGTAGTTAGAGAGATTTACGAAGATTCACCGGGAGAATATTCAACAACTCCCGGTATTTTGCCACGGTACGCCGAGCAACTAATATGCCCTGCTGTGCCAGGATTTCGGATATGCGACTATCAGTAAGTGGGGTTTTTCTGTCCTCTTCGCTGACTAGTTGCTTAATGATAGAGCGGATGGCGGTTGATGAACAAGCACCACCTGCTTCGGTGGCGATGCCGCTACCGAAAAAATATTTTAGTTCATAGATGCCACGCGGTGTGAGCATGAATTTCTGAGTGGTTACGCGCGAAATAGTGGATTCGTGCAATTCCAGTTGTTCAGCGATGTCACGTAAAACTAGCGGACGCATGCCGATGTCACCGTGCTCGAAAAATTGGCGTTGACGTTCGACAATGGCTTGCGATACGCGCAAAATGGTTTCAAAACGTTGCTGTAGATTCTTTATGAACCAGCGCGCTTCTTGTAGTTGGCCTGCCATTTGTTCGGAACTTTGCTCATTGCGGCGCTGCATGATGTTGGCATAAATCTGATTGACGCGTAGGCGCGGCATCGCTTCTGGATTTAAACGTGCGCGCCAAGTATTGCCCTGACGTTCAACGATTATGTCAGGCACTACATAATCTGCTGCCCGTTGTTCGAATGTCGTGCCGGGCCTGGGTTGCAGGTGGATGATGATGTCTTGCGCGCAGCGCAGTTCGGCATCATCGCAATGTAAGGTTTTTTTAAGTTTATTGAAGTCTTTGTTGGCGAGCAGGTCTAAATGGCTAGTGACGATGTTCAAAGCTAGGTCGCGTCCTGGAATGTCTTCGGCTTGCGCACGTAATTGCAGACTGAGACACTCTCTTAGGTTGCGAGCCGCAATTCCTGCTTCGTCAAGATGTTGCAGCTGTATCAGCGCAGTCTCTAGGTCCTCTAGTGAGACATCAAGTTCTACAGGCAGTAGTTCAAATATCTCTTCAAGCGGCTGTGATAAATAGCCATTGTCATCCAGTGCTTCGATAAGTAGCCCGATGAGTTTTTTGTCGCGCGAATCTAATTGACTGAGGTTGGCTTGCCAGAGCAAATGCTCGCGCATATTTGGACGCTCTGCGGCGATTTCGGCAAAACCATCATCTTCGTCGTCAGATATGCCGGAAGCGGTAAATATAGGTTCAGCCCAGTCTGTTTCGGCAGCTTGAGAATCTTGCTTGCCGCTTGTTTCAGATGCACTGCTTGACACAGATGGTGCGTCACCATGTGCGTAGGGCTGTGCGAAGTCATCTTCCTCGCGTTCGAGGAAGGGATTCTCATCCAACAGACGTGCGGTCTCCTGATTGATCTCCAGTGTAGATAGTTGCAATAGCTTGATAGCCTGCTGCAACTGTGGAGTAAGCGTCAGCTGTTGTGAATGTCTGAGTTGTAGTGCTGCTTTCATTTTGACAGGATCGGGCTTTAAAGCTTGAAGTTTTCGCCGAGATAGACTTTTCTGACACCTTCATTATAAATGATTTCATCTGGTTTGCCTTCTGCCATTACCGAGCCTGCATTAATGATGTAGGCTCGGTCACAAATTCCTAATGTTTCTCGTACGTTATGGTCGGTGATGAGTACGCCGATATTGCGCTCTTTGAGAAAATGAATGATTTTTTGAATATCAAGCACGGCAATGGGGTCAACTCCAGCGAAGGGTTCGTCCAATAAAATGAAGCGCGGACTGGTTGCCAGCGCGCGAGCGATTTCAACGCGACGTCTTTCTCCGCCTGACAAACTGAGTGCTTGGTTATTGCGTATATGGGCAATGTGTAAATCATTCAGCAATTCTTCTAGTCGCCCATCCATTTCTTCTTTGACAAGGCCTTGTAGTTCCAATACGGCGAGTATGTTTTCTGCGACAGTTAGGCGACGGAAGATAGAGGCTTCTTGTGGCAAATAGCCCAAGCCGAGTTTTGCGCGTCTATGGATAGGCAAATGTGTGATATTTTGGTTGTCTATAAAAATGTTACCGCCATCCGCGGCAACCAAGCCGACAATCATGTAGAAGCTGGTTGTTTTGCCAGCCCCATTCGGGCCTAGGAGGCCAACTACTTCTCCACTTTTAACCGATAGCGATACGTCCTGCACCACGGTGCGGGAGCGATATGTTTTCTTTAAGGTCTTGGTGTGGAGTTCACTCATGGTTTATTAACTTGTTGACTTTCTGGATAGACTGCACTGGCCGAATTAGTTTCGGCTGCATTAGATTGTGGATTGTTCTTAGGCTGTATCGTGGCATGAACACGACCGCTGTTTGAAAGTCCACTGACATGAAATATCTCTGTCTGAGTGCTGTAGGTGATGTGATCACCGCGCACATCATCTCGATCGCGTTTTACTCGCGCTTGAACAAAAAAGTCGACGGTTCCAGTTCCTGCATTATATTCAATGCGCTGACCGTAACCCTCCACATATTCGTGAGATGCTTCACGTTTCTGCCGAAAGCTGGCTAAATTACCTGTTGCGACACAGCGTTTATTTCCGGCGGAATCTTCGGTTACCACGACTTTGTCCGCAATTACGCGCAAGGTTCCTTGAGTTAGCTCGACTTTGCCCTCAAAGATGCTGACATGGTTGGCATTATCTACATTCAGCTTGTCCGATACAATATTGAGAGGTTTATTGCGGTCGGCTTTCTCCGCATGTGCTATTGGCACATGCGTGACGAGCAATATGGATAGCAGTAGAGGCCTAACGGGAAACAGTGTCATGTGTGGCGTGTACGTCGGATAAGAAGGAAATGTAGCGTAATTTATTGTCAAGTGACATGCCTACCGCATGTATGGTGTCGTGCGCGTTTGTCATCGTGACAGGGTGATCGGTCTCGGCCTGATCTTTGTCGGGAATGACATGCAGATAGTCAGTGCTGAATGCCATCTCATTTTTGTCGGTGTTGCCTAATTGTATGACTTTGACTTTGTCATAGAGGTATATATCCTCACCATGGCTGGAAATAGTGCCAGTCTGCCCCCAAATGAGTAGGGGTGCTTGCTTGTTAAGTAGGCTGACAAGGCGTGGGAGCTGTAAGTGAGTACTGTCATCGTCTGGGTAATGCCACATTTTTTCGGTAGTCATCATGTAGCGCGCTTGTCCCTGCTCGTCAAGCGTGACGGAAGATAGGTTTTCCATAGCGTAGTCGATGTCGTGGCGTTTGCTGTCATCGGCTTGTGGGGGTAGAGGCTGTACTTGCTGATTGAGCCAATAGGTTCCCGCTAATAACAGCAAAGGGGGGATCAAAGGCAGCCAAGAGCGCATGCGTTCGTATAAGGTGTTCGCTTGGCTCATTCTAGGAAAGTGGCCAGTTGTGTGTTCAGTGTGTCTTGAGCGGACATAATGAGCTCGCACACTTCTCGCACTGCTCCGTGCCCCCCTTCACGTTTGGTGGCGTAGTGAGCGTGCTCATGTACGGCGGGTGGGGCTTGAGGTACGGTAAAAGCCAGCCCCACGCGGCGCATTGCAGGCAGGTCGACTACATCGTCACCCATAAATGCTGCTTTTTCTGGCGTAAGGTTTATTTTGCCGAGTAGGTCCTGCATTGCTTCCCATTTTTTTTCGACACCTTGATATAAGTGTGAGATGCCAAGATTTTTGGCGCGTATTTCTACGCAGCGTGAAGTGCGTCCGGTGATGATAGCGAGTTCTACACCTGAGGCTTTCAACATTTTCAGGCCGTGACCGTCTAGCGAATTAAAACGCTTGAATTCTTCTCCCGAGTCGGAAAGGTATAAGCCGCCGTCGGTAAGGATGCCATCGACATCAAAGGCAATTAGGCGAATAGGTTGTATGCGTTGAATCAACATGATTAAATTACTTTCGCACGTAGAAGGTCTAGCATATTCAATGCCCCCACCAAGCGATACTCCGCATCGGTGACTAGCATTTGGCTAATGCGATATTGTTCCATGCTTTGCACCGCTTCTACTGCAAGCGCAGCAGCCGTGATGCAACGCGGATTAGGCGACATGGCCGCATTAACGAGGGTGGTTTTGAAATCTAAACTATTTTCTAGTGAGCGGCGTAGATCGCCATCGGTGTAAATGCCCAGCACTTTATTCTTGTCATCTACGATGGCCGTCATGCCTAGGCCTTTGCGTGAAATTTCCAGTATGGCATCCGCCAGTGTGGCGTTGAGTGTTACGGATGGAATGCTTTCGCCAGTGTGCATGACGTCGCGAACATGGGTGAGTAAACGTCGCCCCAGACTACCTCCCGGGTGTGAACGTGCAAAGTCTTCTTCGCCAAAACCTTTGGCATCTAGTAATGCCACGGCTAGCGCGTCACCCAATGCCAACGCGGCGGTCGTGCTGGCCGTGGGGGCGAGTCCCATAGGGCAAGCCTCTTGTGCGACATAACCGTTGAGGTGGGCATTAGCAGCCAGTGCTAGATTGGATTTTGCATTGCCCGTCAGGCTGATGAGTTTCGCACCTTGGCGTTTGATGACTGGCACGATGGTAAGCAATTCTTCGCTTTCACCTGAATAAGAGAGTGCAATAAACACGTCTTCGGCAGTGATCATGCCGAGGTCGCCGTGGCTCGCCTCGCCGGGATGAACGAAATAGGCAGGCGTTCCCGTGCTGGACATTGTCGCTGCAATTTTGCGTGCGATGTGTCCTGATTTGCCCATGCCACTTACGATAACTCGTCCTTTGCAGGAAAGAATGAGGTTTAGTGCATGTAAAAATGAGTCGTCGATGCGTTGCACAAGTGCGTGTATCGCATCCGCTTCAATACTCAATACTTTACGCGCAAGGCTAAGCGCGTGAGGCGCGGCAGATAGCTGTTTAGTCATAAGGCAGATTATACCTAAGGAAGGCCGGAATAATCTTTGAAAATACTCGTTTAAATTTTAGGCTTGAGAATGAGGGAGAGAGCATGCTATGCGTGAGGGGGCAGAGGCTAGAGAGTTAAAAAACCTGTGGGGGAAAAGAAATTCATATTATTTTGGAGTAGTATTGGCGTGCAATCGAGAGCGCAATTCGTTTGTAAATCATTATTTTGACAAAGAGTTACGCTGCAAATTGTGTTGTTGATGGTCTTGGCAGGAAGTTTTTTAACTACTGGGGGACTCAGATGAAATACAAATTTTCAGGTTTTACTTTGATTGAAATTGCGATTGTTCTGGTCATCATCACGCTGTTGCTGGGAGGGGTGATGAAAGGGCAAGAGCTGATTAACAATGCCAAGGTGACGAACCTTGTGCGAGATTTTGATACGGTTAAACAGGCCATCTATGGTTATCAGGCTAGCTATAAAGTGTTGCCCGGCGATGATGTGAATGCCAATGTGCATGTTGCAGGCACGGTGGCATCTTCGCCTGCAGCGTCGATTGGAAATGGCACTATTGATGGCTCATGGGATTCCATCACGGCGACTGATGAAACTGTGGTGTTCTGGGAACATGTTCGTTTGGCGGGATTGCTTTCTGGTCAACAAAATATCACTGTTAGCAGTATTCTAGATCCTTATTTCTCTGTGAACGTGGCGGGAGGGCGAATCGGTGTCCAGGGTAATCTGGGCACTGCAAAGTCACCCAAGCCTATTGAGGGGATTCCGGGTACTTACGTGATTTGTTCTGCAAACATCCCAGGGAAGCTGGCAAAACGATTGGATATTATGCAGGATGACGGCGATACCGCTTTGGGTTCAATGCGAGTAACCAGTGCGGCGGCGGGGACTGCGGCGATTGCAAGCGGGCAAGCCGTGGCGGCAAAACCGCTTGAGGATGATTCTTTGTACACCGTGTGTCTGGGTGTGTAGCTAGCAGCCTGTCGGAATTCAAGGAAATCGGCTGTGAATCCATCTGAGCGGCTTATATTTTGCCGCTTTTTTGGTCAATAGAACGACTGTTGACCTGCGAAATCATCAAGCGGGGTAAGCTGGCATTTTGACGTGAGGCGAAAGTTCGCAAAATCTGCCCTCGCCCAGCCGAATTCTTGCTTCGATTCTTCAAGTCCGACAGTCTGTTAGGAAATGTTATAGATAGCGGTGGGGGAGTAATTGCGCTTTAACTGCTTCTCCCCACAGCAAAGACATAATATGTGACGCTTGCGCTGTGTTTCCGCTAGTGAAGAATTGCGCGGAGGTGTCGCCATGCTCATAATCAGGACGTTCGGTATGTATGCGACGCAGCAGTTGCTTTGCGACTGCTGCCCCTGTATCTATCAGCATGATGTCATTGCCAATGACCTCTCGGATGAGCGGTGCCAGAAAGGGATAATGAGTGCAGCCTAAAATCAAGGTATCTGCTCTACGCGCTAATAGCGGTGCAGTATAGCGCTCGACCAGTTCACGTGTTCGAACTCCATTTAATTCCCCTGACTCTACTTGCTCGACTAGGCCAGAGCAAGCTTGAGTGACAATTTCAATTTCTTCTCCGTGACGCTCTAATAGCGCGGCAAAACGTGCACTTTCTAATGTGCCGATGGTGGAGAGCACACCTACTACGCCGCTCTTGGTGGCCGCGACGGCGGGCTTGACGGCGGGCTCCATGCCTACGATAGGAATAGAAAATTGGCTGCGCAGGCTTGCTACGGCGGCAGCAGTAGCGGTATTGCAGGCAATCACAATGGCTTCAGCGCCTTGTTCAATCAGGAAGCTGGAAATTGAACGTGCGCGCTGTTCGATATAAGTCGGGGATTTATCGCCGTAAGGTACATGGGCGGAGTCTGCTACATAGATCAGGCGTTCACTTGGGAGTGATTCCCGTATGTGATGGAGAACGGATAGGCCTCCTACGCCAGAATCGAATACCCCGATAGTGCGGGGCTTAACTGATTTTAAGGATGTGGATGTCATTTAGCTACGCAGGGATGATTTATTATTACACTACCGCTGAGACAGAGTGCAGTGTTGTAATAAATATCCATGAGTCTCTCTAGGTTATCCGTGGCTAAATGAGTTTGATGACCTTAATCTGTTACCTGATCACGCAGGAATTCTTCATAGGTGCCGTGATAATCGTTCACCCCTTTAGCAGAAATCTCAATGATTCGCGTGGCCAACGAACTTACGAATTCGCGGTCATGGCTGACAAACACCAAGGTGCCTTTAAATTCCATAAGTGCTGTATTAAGCGACTCAATGGATTCCATATCCATGTGGTTGGTTGGCTCATCCATTAACAACACATTGTGTTTTTGCAGCATGAGCTTGCCGAATAGCATGCGGCCTTTTTCTCCACCGGATAGCACTTTAACGTTTTTATGCACTACGTCACCTGAGAACAGTAAGCGCCCGAGTATTCCACGCACGACTTGGTCATCATCCGAAGGCCCGCGCCAATACGTCATCCAGTCGGTCATGGTTTTTTCGTCGGCGAAGTCGTGCGCGTGATCTTGCGCGTAGTAGCCGGGCTTGGCTTTTTCTGCCCATTTTATGGTGCCAGTATCGGTTTCCAGCTCATCAGCAAGGCAACGCAAGAGCGTGGTTTTGCCTACGCCGTTTGGGCCAATGATGGCAATTTTTTCGCCAGCATCAATTCGAAAGTTCACATTGGAAAATAGCATACGGTCAAAACCCTTTGACATCTGCTGCACTTCTACCGCGACGCGATGTAGCTTTTCGCGCTCGTCATATTCAAAGCGGATGAAGGGGTATTGGCGGCTGGACGGCTTGATGTCTTCGATTTTGATTTTATCGATTTGGCGAGCACGAGATGTTGCTTGCTTTGCTTTGGAAGCATTAGCCGAGAAGCGCGCCACGAAGGCTTTTAATTCGGCGACTTTTTCTTTGGCTTTAACATTGTCAGCAGATTGTTGTTCACGCGCCTGCGTTGATGCCATCATGTATTCATCGTAGTTGCCTGGGTATACGGTGATTTTTCCGTAGTCCAAGTCTGCCATGTGGGTGCATACGCTATTCAAAAAGTGACGGTCATGCGAGATGATGACCATGGTCGAGTTGCGTGCATTGAGGATGTCTTCCAGCCAACGGATGGTGTTGATGTCCAAGTTGTTGGTGGGTTCATCAAGTAGCAAGATATCAGGATTGGAGAACAGCGCCTGCGCGAGCAGTACTCGCAATTTGAAACCGGGAGCAACTGCACTCATTGTTCCCTGATGCAATTCGATAGCGATACCAACACCGAGCAATAATTCGCCAGCGCGAGCTTCAGCTGTATAGCCGTCATACTCAGCAAAAGTGGCCTCTAAATCAGCCGCACGCATGTAATCTTCTTCGCTTGCATCTGGGTTGGCATAAATGCCGTCGCGTTCCGACATCGCGGCCCACATATCATCATGGCCCATCATTACCACATCTAGTACGCGTACATCTTCGTAGGCGAATTGATCTTGGCGTAGCTTTCCTAGGCGTTCGGTTTTGTCCAGCATGACTTCACCTGAGGTTTGATCTAGGTCGCGCCCGAGAATTTTCATGAAAGTGGACTTGCCGCAGCCATTTGCGCCGATCAGGCCATAGCGGTTGCCATCGCCGAATTTGACGGAGACATTTTCGAATAGGGGCTTTGCCCCGAATTGCATGGTGATGTTTGCGGTAGATAACATTGAGTGGCCTCACGAATGTCGTTAAACCTGTAGCAAAGCGATGGGGCTGAAGATGGTGTCCACGGCCGATCAATTTGAGCGTGGATTTGATCGGGTATGAACCGAAATGTCACTTGGTATAGGCCATGAATTATGCTTATACTTATGCTGACTGCCTTTGCTGCTCGCAGGTTTTTCGATGCTCGAAAAATTTAAAGGGGCGCATTCTACCACTAGCACGTGCTATCCACGAAATTCTGGTGCTTTGAACTAAGCGGCAGCCAGATTGACTGCGGATTGTGTAAAACATAACACGATGCCATAGCAAGGTGTGAGTGGCAGGAAATTTCTGTTAAATTGCTCACCTATTTTTAAATCAGGTTGAGTGCAATTAGGTGTTCAATACAATCAAATGGACAAACAATTAGCCGTTTACCAGCACCCCGTGCTTACCGTGTTACTTGACGATAGTAAGAATTTCTTGGACAGCATAACCTTTCAATTTGATCCACTATTAAGCTGCAAAAACTTTACTAATCCATTAGAAACGATTAGTTTTTTACGCCTTGCATATCAGCATGCCGCAAGTCAGTATAATGAGCCAATTCGTGTTGGCTACGACGAACAGACTGACTCTCTTGAGCAACGGTTAGCCTCTATTAATCTTGATCCAATATACCGCACGGTTACTAATAAGCAGCGATTCGAGATTCCTGCAGTGTTGGTAGTTGATTATTCTATGTCGCAAATGAGCGGTATGAAATTTTGTGAGGCCATTCGGGAATTGCCGTGCAAAAAGATTCTTTTGACAGGGCAGGCGGACGAAGGAATTGCTGTTGAGGCGTTTAATCGAAAATTGATTGATCGCTTTATTAGTAAGGGTGATCCGAAAGCTATCGAGCTTCTGGAGACTGGAATTGTGGAGTTGCAGAGGGAGTTTTTCCTCACCAAGACAAATACGCTAAAAGACTTGTTGTCTCGGCATACCTACACATTTCTGACGGATCCCGCTGTTTCAGTTCTCGTTAGTGAACTCAGTGCTCGCTATAAGTTTGTCGAATACTATTTATTTCCAAACCCCGACGGCATCCTGTTTTTTGATGTGGATGGCAATGCAACTCTGATGGTGTTGGCAACCCAACAAAATTTGATTACACACTTTGAAGTGGCTCAAGATCAGGGCGCACCCCTTGACCTACTTGCAGCATTGCAGGAATTTCGTTTGCTACCTTTTTTTTTCGATACTGGGGGGATGTATCTTAGAGACATTGGCAATGACTGGCTGCAATATTGTTTGCCGCCTCAGATTTGCCGAGGACAGCAGGATTATTATTGGGCCTTGTTTGAACTTCCCTCGCATCTGTTGCAAGGTCCTGTTTATTCATTTGCAAAACACTTGTACGATCAAGGTCTAGATTGACTTAGTTCATTCCTGCAGGGAGAGTCTTGTGGCGCTCGCTAGATATGTACGTCCCTTTACTTTCAGAATTTCGTGCAATAAACAGTATTACTGTATATACTGTTTCCGTGTGGTAATTAATATCACGATATTACTTGATCGGAGAAGGCGCTATGGAACAACTACAATCTTTTTCGCCCGGCTTACTTTATTCAATTGCACCGGAAAATTTCTCTCAACTTCATTTAGACGAAGATGCGACAACAGATGAATTTGACTGGGATGAGCATGAAGTGCAACGGGAGGGTGGCTCTTTCGCGAAAATAATTTACTCGTTTTTAAAAGTGACGGCTGTAAAGTGGGGTTTGACCAAGTCTTAGTTTTATTAATTATTTATGGATCTAAGTGTTTCGGAGAGCATGCAAGAAAAATTGATAGCGTTCTCTGTGTGCTGCTGCCTGACGAAAAATCAGATAGGCTCCGAAACCCCCCGCTAATCCTCGTATTGAAAATCTTGCAAATCTGGATAATGGACACATGCTCAACTCAGAGTCGTAAGACTTTTCCCTACAAAGCCTAAGAAACAACTTCCTACACAATAAATAGCATTCCTCTG
>Ga0316202_10000380_pt1 | contig 52466 bp, 47 predicted proteins | sample 3monrhotite_MG_FD_204934 | JGI IMG/M metagenome (GOLD analysis project Ga0316202, IMG submission 204934) | Microbial mat bacterial communities from mineral coupon in-situ incubated in ocean water Damariscotta River, Maine, United States -... | ecosystem: Environmental > Aquatic > Marine >...
TAACCCGGCGATAGGCACCAGCTCGAGCTCTAACGCATCGACCATCAGGCGATTCTCACTGCGCCCGATCACACCGCCAAAAGCCACCACAGCAGTTTCGCCGGTACCCATCAATAATAAATGACGTAGAGCAATTGCCGCAGCCAAAGCGTCAGGATCAGGGTTATCGTGCGTAACGATCAGGATTCTCCCCTTACCACGAACCCAATCAATCAACTGCGTGACAATCGCGCTGCCGCAACAATGAGGCTCAACCCCGTAAACTTCTACAACCTTATCGTCCATCCGATCCCTTCCCAAGCACAGCGAGCGCTTCAGACACTGCCTGTTGTGGGGTCACCACATGAATAGCACCCTCCACCTGCAAGGTCGAACCGAGTAAAAAAACGGCCCGTCCAGTTTTCAATCCGATGGCTATCTCTGACAAAGTTCCAAGCGCACCTTCGACAGCGATCAATGCCTGAGCAGTCTGAACCACAAGAACATTACGCGCATGCCCCATCCCGCTCGGAACAGCAATGCCGACATAGGGATTCGCTGACTCAGAATCAGCCCCAGGCAAAATGCCCAAAACCAACCCATCAGCTTCCGAGCAGCCCCTGGAAGCGGCCTCCATCACCCCACCCAGTCCTCCAGTGACAAGAGCGACATCAGCCTCTGCGAGCAGTCGACCAACCTCGTATGCCAACACAAGGCCACTAGCGCTTGGAGCGGAGGATCCAATTACTCCAATAATTTTAGTTTTTCTATTCATAATCACAACTTACAATTGTCGCCGAATGCGCCTCAGCAGCAAGCTATTGCTGACAACCGAAACACTCGAAAAAGCCATAGCCAAACCGGCGAATTCAGGTTCAAGGTAAATACCGAACCAGGGGTAGAACAAACCGGCGGCAAGAGGAATACCGAGGATATTGTAAAAGAACGCCCAAAAAAGATTCTGCTTGATTTTTGCCAGCGTCCGCCGCCCGAGTCTGATTCCACGCTCAATATCAAGGAGATCTCCACCCACCAGAATCAGATCACCGGTCTCCTTAGCGACATCAGTCCCACTGCCGATAGCTATACCGATATCCGCTTTAGCCAGAGCTGGGGCATCATTGATGCCATCGCCAACCATACCAACAAAAGCACCCTGCTTTTGATATTTCTCAACCGTCGCCAGTTTTTGTTCCGGCCGAACCTCCGCTTCAACATGATCTATCCCCAACTCAGTCGCAACCTGCTGTGCGACCACCCGGCGATCACCGGTGACCAGAACAGTTTCAAGGCCAAGCGCTCGCAGGCGAGACAGGGCTTCGGCCGCATTCTCCTTGATACGATCTGCCAGGCCGACAATCCCGAGTATGCGCTCCCCCAGAGCGAGATAGATCAGCGAACACCCTTTTTCAGCAAGGTCATCTGCAGTGCCAGTTAATGGCGACAGGTCAACCTGTCGGTCCTCAAGCAGTTGCGCATTACCACAGAGCAAATTTCCCTCCGGGGTAGAGGACCAGAGCCCCTGCCCTCCAATCTCATCGACTTGCTCCAGCGGAGTAAAATCGACGCCCCGTTCCCGTGCAGCAGCAACCAGGCTCCGCGCAAGAGGGTGGTTACTGGCGGACTCTATCGATGCACAGAGTTGTAGCAGTCGTGCCTCGCTGACCCCCTCAATCGGAACCAGATGAGTGACCTCAAAAACCCCCGTCGTCAATGTTCCTGTCTTGTCGAGTAACAGGACCTGCAAGCGAGAAATATACTCAAGCACGGAGGCTTTTTTGAACAATATTCCGCGTTCAAGGCCAATGGCTGAGCCAACCATAATCGCAGTCGGCGTCGCCAAGCCCAAAGCACAGGGGCAAGCGATCACCAACACGGCAATCGCCATGCGAAAAGCAAAGTAAAAATCTTGTCCACCGGGACCAAACCAGAGCAGAAAAGTCAACGCGGCGATCGTAATCACAATCGGCACAAAAACATTGGAAACTCGATCCGCCAGTTTCTGAATCGGCGCCTTATCCCCTTGGGCTTCTTCAACCAGACGCACAATCTGGGCAAGAACAGTATCGTTCCCAACCTGGGTGACACGGACAGAGATACGACCAGAGCGATTGATCGTTGCCCCAGTCACCTTATCCCCGGTTTGTTTAGCAACTGGCATGGCCTCGCCAGTTATCATCGATTCATCGACTGCGCTTACGCCATTCTCGACCAATCCATCAACCGGAATTTTTTCACCCGGCCTGACAACAACCAGATCTCCAGGCTTAAGACGACTGGCCGCAACCTCTTCTTCGACACCATCAACGATCAGGATTGCTCGATCAGCCTGCAACTTGAGGAGCTGCTTCAATGCTGCTCCAGCACGGCCCTTGGCCCTGCTTTCAAGCCATTTACCTAACCGGATAAAGAAAATCAGCATGGCGCTGGTTTCAAAAAACACAACCGCTTGCTCACCAAGCACCCCAGCCAAAGCCAGCACCGAATAACCGTAGGCGGCACTGATCCCCATTGCAACCAGAACATCCATATTGGCTGAACGGTTTCGCAGTGACTTATAGGCCCCACGATAGAAAGTCAGACCGGCGCTAAACTGTAAGACACTGGCAAGGAGAGCATTAACCAGCGTCGTTGCTTCCCCGAAGGGGCGCAGATACATAAACACCATAATCGGGACAGACAAAAAACCGGCAAACAAAACCCAGTATAAGGCATGCCGTGCTTCGATGACTTGCTGATCAGAATCTTCCTGCAGCGCAACAGGATAGCCAAGCTTTTCGACCAGTTCAAGGATCTCATCCTCAGTGACCTGGAGAGGATTGTAATCAACCGCGGCAGTATTCAGCGCAAAATTGACCTGCGCAGTGTTCACCCCTACGCGGCCATTCAAACTCTGTTCAATTTTTGCAGCACAATTGGCACAACTCATACCACTGATCACAAATCGGAACGTCCCGGGCTGATTCAGTAGCTCTCCTGGATAGCCTGCCTTTTCAAGCGCCTGTATTATCTGCGCATTCCGCCCAGAAGCATCATCATGCTCAACGACAAGGCTTTCACTGGCAAAATTCACTTGCGCAGATTTGACACCCGACAGTTGTGAAATGGTCTTTTCTACTGTCAAAGCACAGTTGGCACAACTCATTTTTCGAATTTTAAAACGGCTGGCGACAAGCTCGCCAACCGGATGATTTGTTTTGTCAGGGGAATTTTCTATTGGAACAGGTAGGCTGGTCGAGAATCCCTCCTGTTCAAGAACTTCGCGCAGTAATGTGAGACTTGTAAGGGTGGAATCAAACTGAACATGTGCCAGATTCTCCCGAAGCTGGACCTCGACATCTATGATTCCGGGCTGTTCAGAGAGCAACACCGTTACACGTGCAACACATTTTTGGCATTTCATGCCGAATACAGGTAGGGTTTTCTGCTCGGTCATCCTCATCCCCTCCAACTAACCCTGGAGTATTTCAATATCGCTGCAATCAAGACGCTCAAGACCATCCAGAATGCCCCAGGGGTCACTACTGATGCGCAGGACAGGGATACCACAGCGCTTCTCCAGTTCTTCTATTTTCATATCATCGAGCAACAGATTATCGCCGTCATTGAATAACACCTCAGGTAACAGCAGGGCGTCACCCGGGTCAACTGAATCGAAGGTCGCTATAATATCAGCACCGGTCAATAGGCCAGTGACAGTTACGCTACTGCCGAAAAAACTGTTTGCTACGGCAACAACCTGCAACTCAACCTCAGTTCTGGTCGCCAACCTTGCTGCAAAATTTTCCAATTCCGGAGCAAACGAAATCCCTGTCACCAGGCTCACTTTACCGAGATCAAGAGGCATCGCTTCAAGCAACACCTCTTCGGCTTCGCATCGAAACTGGGAGACCATGCCTATCCCGTTTTCGAGCTGCCAAAGATCCTCATAATTTTCAAGGCCAGGAAAATTTCGTGCGGCTCGCAGATAAAATTCATCGGCAGCAAACACAAAACGGCTACCGGTCTGTTTAAGCTGCCGTAACTGTTCTTGCTCAATAATATCGAGAGTTGTGCGCGCAAGGCCGTCAGTTACAGCATCTAATTGTGGCAACTGGGACCGATGACGGGTCAAGCCAACCGGCACAACGGCAAGTGAACAGATCTGCGGCCAGAATAGAGCAAGATCATTCATCGTTTTCTGTAAAATCTCACCATCATTAAAGCCAGGACAGAGAACAATCTGAGTATGCAACTCAATGCCATTCGAAGTTAAGCGCTCTAAAATGGGCAGAATCGGGGCCACCTGTTTTCCTAATAGACGACAACGGACATCTTCATCGGTCGCATGAACTGAGATGTAAAGCGGCGAGAGACGATCTTTAATGATTCGTTGCAGCTCTGTTTCTCTGATATTTCCAAGAGTAATATAAGAGCCGTAGAGCCAGGAGAAACGATAATCTTCATCCTTTACATAAAGCGACTTGCGCAATCCTTTAGGTAACTGATGGACAAAACAAAATACGCAATTATTGCCACAACAGGCGGGTTTGGGATGATCTGGAACAATGCCCGGATCTTCTTCGGCACCAAGCTCGATCAGAACCTCAAAAGGTTCTGCCTCACCACGGCGTAAGAGCAGGGAAGCTGATGCTGTTGTTTCAAGAGCCAGAAAGTAGTCGACAATGTCATCGACAGATCTGCTGTTGATGGCAAGCAACTGGTCGCCGCGCATAATTCCGGCCAGTTCGGCAGGAGACTGGGCTATAACCTGGTCAATTTTTATCATGCGAACATCTTAGCATTGCCTTACCCTCTTTCGCTACGTCACTTCAAATAGAAACAGGGGAGCCATTTCTGGCCCCCCTGTCGCATAAAATCTATCTGAAGATCGACTAGTCTCGCCCACCGTGCAGGCGGAATGTCCCATCAGACGAGGTAATCGAAGCAATGGCATGCTTGTACACCAGAATATCTCCTTCACTCTCTGCCAGAACACAGAAACTGTCGAAGGACTTGATATATCCCTCAAACTTGCCGCCCGACATCATAGTGACCGTCACCTTCACACGTTCCTTACGGGCTTGATTCAGATATTGGTCCTGAATATTGAATGGTGATTTTGGCATCATCCGCTCCTTCATTGCTTTATGGCTGAATTAAATTATCAATTAATCTCAACACTCTAACAGACTCTAGACAGGAATCAACCCAAATTGTATCAAGATCCTTACGGAACCAGGTCAGCTGTCGCTTGGCATAACGCCTGGTTTGCAATGCAATCTCATCTCGCGCAGCATCAAGGCTAGAGTCGCCACACAGATAACCCAACACCTCACGATAGCCAAGAGTCTGCAGACTCTTCAAGCCTGTCCCATAGTCGGCAACCAGAGCAGCAGTCTCATCAATCAGCCCTTCGGCCAGCATGATACGGGTGCGTTCAGCGATCCGTTGATGGAGGATCTCCTTCGGCCAGCAAGGGGCAAGGATAAGCGGGCGAAAATGTGCGTCAGAAAAACTGTGTTTACGTTGCAAATCGGACATCTTCTGGCCAGTCAAATGATAGACCTCCAGAGTACGGATAATTTTCACCTGGTTATTCGGATGGATGCTGGCAGCAGCGACGGGGTCAGCTTGCTGCAAATCGGCGTAGAGTGTCCCCTTCCCTCCCTGGACTTCACGCAGGCGGAGGTTCTCTCGCAGGATTTCATCCCCCTGAGGGACCTCGGCAAGGCCACCAATCAGGGCACGGGTGTACAGCCCCGTACCTCCAACGACACAAGGCAGCTTTCCTTTGGCATAAATTTTTGCAGCGACCGACCTTGCTCCAGTCACATACTCTGAAACAGAGTAGCTTTGATCTGGCTCAATCAGATCGAGCATGTGATGAGGGATGCCCGTCTGTTCTGCAGTCGATGCCTTAGCAGTCCCGATATCCATGCGCCGATACACTTGACGTGAGTCCGCCGAAATGACTTCGAGGGGGAATTTTTGAGCCAGACGGATCGCCCAGCCAGTTTTGCCTGAAGCGGTGGGTCCCTGAATCACAAGGAGTGGGATCTGAGACATCAGCTATCCCTATTGACGCCGGAACATGCGCTCAACCTCGACCAACCTTAAGCGCTGCATTACCGGGCGTCCATGCGGACAATTGGCCTTAAAGTCGACTCTGTCGAGTTGCTCCAACAGGGATCGAGCCTCGCGTGGGTCAAGCGCCTGATTCGCCCGGATCACGGAATGACAGGCCATCAGAATCAGGACCTCATCCAACCGATCAACCAATCCACCACTCGTCCCGGTCTGTTCCAACTCAAGCGCGATATCAACGATAAGCTTTCCATTCTCGCCAGCAGAAAGTAACTGTGGAACGGCTTTCAAAGCGAAGGACTTGCCACCGAAGGGCTCAACATCAAATCCAAGTCGGGCGAGATCTTCGCGATGCTCGGCAAGAGCCTGGCCACTCCGAAAATCAAGTTCTAACATCTCTGGGAACATCAGGCACTGCTGTTCAATATGTCCCACCGAAAAGCTCTGTTTCAGTGATTCAAACCCGATCCGTTCATGAGCGGCATGTTGATCAATCATTAAAAGATCATCGCCATCCTGACAGAGTAAATAACTATTATGGTACTGCCCTAGATAGCGCAAACTTGAAAAATATCGATTCTGCCCCTCCGGATCACTCAGGTCACTGACAGCAGGAGACACGGGAGATACGGGAGACATGGAGGGCTGGTGAGCAGGAGAAAGCCCTACAGTTCTCGTGTCATTGTCTGAGGACACTGGCGACTGATATACAGGAGCAACGGGTTCATGAATAAAGGATTCCTGCACCTGATATTCAACTGAGGCATTAAGAGCTGGAGTTGAGGCCAGAGCTGGCGGTGACGAAAGTAAATTCAGGGGAACGGACTGTACCCAGGACGCGGATTTCAACTGATGTTGAAGGCCGGTCGCAATAAAATCATGGACCATAGCCTGTTCACGAAAGCGCACCTCATGCTTGGTCGGATGAACATTAACATCAACCTTGTCAGGTGCAATTTCAAGAAAGAGGACAACAACAGGGAAACGGCCCTTCATCAAGAGATGACGATAACCGTCCATGATCGAATGCTGGACAACACGATCTCGTATATATCGCCCGTTGATGAAGGTATAGATATGGGAAGAATTTGAACGGTTCAGAGTCGGGTGACCAATCAAACCATGCAAACAGATCCCCGTATCATCCCTGGCTTCAAGAACCTGCATCTCATCAAGCAGACTACGGCCGAGAAGTGCTGCGACACGTTCGGCAAGGCCTTTTTCACGACGCAACTCAAGCATCGGACGCCCATTGTGTAACAATCTGAAACTGATCGATGGGTGCGCGAGGGCCTGTTTGGTGACGACATCGGCACAATGGCCAAGTTCAGTCTGCTCGCGTTTAAGGAATTTGCGCCGTGCGGGTAGATTAAAAAAAAGATTACGCGCCTCAACCAGGGTGCCGCGCGCCATGCCAACCTCTTCTGCCTTCCGTACCTTCCCCCCCTCGACCAGAATCTCCTGCCCAAGACCATCGTCAGAGGCCGAGCTTCGTAAACGAAAACGGGAGACCGAAGCAATTGAAGCCAAAGCCTCACCTCGAAAACCGAGGGTCGTTAAGGAAAAAAGATCTTCTGCCTGACGAATTTTACTGGTCGAATGCCGCTCAAGACATAAAAAGGCATCTTGCCTGTTCATGCCCTGGCCATTGTCAGACACGCGGATCAGTCTGCTCCCCCCGGACTCGAGCTCGACACTAATTTCGTCGGCTCCAGCGTCGATCGAATTTTCGAGTAATTCTTTGACAACAGAGGCAGGTCGCTCGACCACCTCACCGGCAGCTATCTGGTTACACAAGCTTTCATCTAAAATTTTTATTCGAGAATGATTATCCAAGTAAAACCTCAATATCAAAACGACTATAGCGACCGAATACCCCAGTCGCTACAAGAGAAGAGCCTATATTCAACCATTCAACCTTCTTTAAACCCCTCAAGCATCGAATCAATAGCTTCAAGGTCTTCATGGGTATCTTCTTCCGTAGGGCTTACCACGATGCTATTCTCAACGGGGCCAGCAACAACTGCCTCATCGACGGGAAAAACTTCGGGTTTACTAAGTCCAAGATCCTCAGAGACACTATCAACTATTTTTTCAGATACAATTTTGTCATGCCGCAAAAAAGTCTCAAACAAAGCATTGTCTGCAATGGTATTGATCAAACGTGGGACTCCACCAGCGCACTTATGAATTTTATCAATTGCGCTCTCCTCAAACAAGACATCATTGCTGCCAGCGACATGAAGTCGGTGCGCAATATAACTATGAGTTGTTTCAGCCGAAAGAGGCTTCAGAGTGTATTTGACAGCCACGCGCTGGGCGAGAGGCTCATCAAGTTTCATGGTCTGTTCCAACTCGGACAAGCCAAAAAAAACAACATTTAAAAGTTTTTTCCCGGGAATTTCAAGATTGAGTAAACCACGAAATTCTTCCATCAATTCACGACTCTGCAACATTTGTGCTTCATCGATTAACACAACCGCCCTACGACCCTCATGGTGGATTTGCAAAAGACGTTCGTAGAGTTGTTTGAGGATTTTCAAAGGGTCTGTATCTGGAGATTTCACCCCGAGCTGCAAGGCGATACGGGACAACAACCACTCGGGAGTAATCCCGGAGTGAATCATCACCAGCAAAGAGGATTCATACTTATCAAGAGTCAAGTTATCGAGCATACGTCGAGCAAGTGTTGTTTTGCCAGTCCCAACACCACCAACCAAAACGGCCAGGCCCTTGTTTGAATCTACAGAATACATCAAACGTAAAAGCGCCTGGTTGTGCTGCTCACTATTAAAGAAGAATCTGTCGTTGGGCGCGTTAGAAAACGGCTCCCGCTCAAGGTTAAAATACTCAGCGTACCCCATAAATCCCCCAAGCAATATCAAGGCGTAAATTGTTGCGGCAAGAGCTTACTTCTGGTCCAGAAGTAAACTGTACGTTGAAGTCATAGATCACAGAAAGGAGACCCGATCTTTGCTTTCTTCAGGCGCGTCTTCGGTGGCAACATTCTTTTTGGCTTCAGGTTCATCAGACATGCCCAGGACTTTGCGCAGACTGTCGATTCTATCAGCAACGTCGCGGAAGAACAGATCTGAGTCGGCAACAAACTGGAAACTATCAAGAGCATCAAGGGGGCGCTCCCAATTCTCATAGAGGGCGCCTAGCTCATAATAAAGGCTTAACTTTTGTCCTTCAGCCAAATTACCACCGTCGAGCGCTGCCCTAAAGGCCTCTTCGCCCTTTTCAAAGTCACCCTTATCGACACAGCAGAGCCCCTTCAACGTCTGACAATCGACAAAACGGGAAGGATCCCGCTCAGCCTTGCTGAATTCGGCGACAGCATCATCAAGCAAACCCATCTCGCGATAGGCAATTCCTAAATTATAGTGAGACTCCATATCATCAGCGGCAATTTGCTCATCAACATCAGTACGGAAAACCTTCCGAGCTGTTGTCCCAGTATCGGCGGTCTGAGGTTCATCATCTAACAGTGTGAAACCGTCAAGCGGAGCCTCTTCTTCCTCAATCGTCGCATCGATATCGAGTTCAGGGAAGCCGTCTTCCAGCAACTCTGCGGCAAGATCCTGGAGTTCAGACGAAGCCTCCCCTTGCGACCCCTGGGTCTCACGCCTTGAGCGTATTTCTTCAAGTTTGGCATTGACTTCAGAACTGTCAGGGCACTGCTCCAGAATCCCGTAGCAGACTTTCTCTGCATCATCAAACAGACCCTGTTGCAGGTAAAATTCTGCCTCTTCAAGATCAGCGGAAACATCACGAACAGAGACGTCATCTTCGTCATCCAGATCAAACTCGAGACTCATCTCATCTGACAAATCAACGCTCTCAACCTCAGGAACACTCGAAAGATTGAGTTCGATAAACTCATCTTCCTCTTCGTCCTCTTTCGTCAACGCCTCAAGAGGTTCCAATTCAAGCTCAGCACTATCCTCTTCCAGAGGAATCTCCGAAATCAGCGCATCCCCCAAGAGGTCATCATCACCGAGGTTTAAGATGTCACCATCGACGTCCATCGATCCAAGAAGAGAGTCAGATAGTGTTTCCTCTTTGACCGAATCGGTGGAAGAGGAAACAAATCCGGAATCGCTTGCATCTGAAACCATGTCGAGCAGGCTGTCACCATCCCCTGTTATCTCATAGATAGAATCCAGTGTTTGGCGAACTTGTGCGTTGTCGGGAAGGGCGACGCGTAAGGCTTCATACAATTCCTGAAGTCGTTCCAGTCGGTTAATCTTAAGGAACGCTTCCTTCCAGTCCTCTAGTTCAGCCAGAGCCTTGGTAAAGTTTTTTTCATTTAGATAACACTGGACAAGGCTTTCGCGGGTTTCGAGATCTTTCGGGTCGAGTTTCAACTGGTGCAGATAAGTCAGACGTGCACTTTTGTGGTCCGCCTGATTTTCATAGGCAACGCCAAGCAAGGACAAAATGTCAGTGTCGTCGGCATTGTTACGCAACAACGTTTGGAGGATGCCAATCCCCTTAACCGACTCACCCTTTTCAAGCAGAATCAAGGCCAATTTTTTCTGCAGCTCATCATTTTTAGGAAAAAGGGGAAGGAACATCTGATAGAGACGTAAGATTTTGTCATAATCTCGCTTCTCTTCAAGCTGTTTCAGAACTTCCTTGAATTCGGCTAAACCATCATCAACTCTATCGCTATTCGCATAAACCTCGGCGAGTTTTACCTGAACGTTAATGTTCCCACTATCAAGATCACGCATCTTCTCAAGAGTCTTAATGGCGTCTGCCACCATATCGTTCTTTTCATAATAGCCCACGAGATGACGTAATTCGGCGAGAGCGTTACCAACAAGTCCCTGTTTTTCGTTCAACTCTGCAAGACGACTAAAGATACTGATCTGACTCGGATCGAGCCTTTGCATCTGCTTATAGATAGCAATAGCCTTGAGGTAAAAGCCATTGGTAGCAAAATACTTGGCCACAGCTTCGTACTGCTCGAAAGCCTCTCCATTTTTGTTGGTTTTTACATAAAGTTCGGCCAGACGCTGACGGGAGCGGATGTCACGCGGATCGATTTCAACGACTTTTTGATAGTCTTTAATCGCCCGCGACAACTGCTTCTTTTTAATGTTTTTCAGAGCAGAATCGATGTATTTTTGCTTGTTCGACAAGTGACACACTCCCAAGTTTAAAACTTAAGCAGAATCCATCCGCCAAAGATAAGCGATGGCATCCAGGATTGTCAAGAATAGCACCCAGCCACACCAGAAAAAACAGTCTATTTACAATAAGATGAAGATCAATCTACAAAACCAGATTGAAGTATTACAGACCTGCTATTTTTTTCAACCCGGCAAGCTCTTCATCTTTCAAAGGACGATGCATTCCGGACTTTAAATCGTCCAAGCACAAATCGCCCAAGGCAATCCGCTTCAGTCGCACAACAGGCAAGTTGAGCGCCTCGCACATTCTGCGGACTTGACGGTTACGTCCCTCACGCAAGGTCAATTCAAACCAGCAGTTTTGCCCTGAACGACGCACGGCCGAAACGCGCGCTGGTGCAGTCAACCCATCTTCAAGTTTCAGCCCGGACTCCAATTTCTTGCGACCAGTGTCATTCAGCAGCCCCCTGACTTTAACCAGGTAAGTTTTAGGGACATGATGACTCGGATGGGTCAGATGTTGAGCAAGGTCTCCATCGTTTGTTAGCAACAGAAGTCCTTCGGTGTTGTAATCGAGCCGTCCAATCGAATAGAGCCGTCCGAGTTCAGGGGGTAAAAGGTCGATCGCCAAACGTCGCCCTTGCGGATCGCTCATACTACAAATATAGCCGGTCGGTTTATTCAGCATCAGGGTCAAATTTTTCGAGAAGAATCGGAGCAACTCCCCAGCGACTCTGATCTCTTCAAGCGCAGGGTCAGCACTTTCACCAAGTTGAGCAACCCGGCCATCAACCAGAACGAGACCTTGGCGGATTCTTTCTTCTGCTTGCCGCCGAGACATCAGGCCGGAGCGCGATATTATTTTTTGCAGACGTTCTTTCATTCGATCAACGTTTCTATTTCGTCAGCACTCTGTTGGGCTGATAGATTCTTTTCGGATTCGATCTGCCCTGACCCAGAGTCGAGCAGAGGGTCAAGTGCTGGGTCCAAAGCAGAGAACTCTTTGAGTGTCGGCAGGGCGCTCAGATCCTTCAGCCCGAAAAATTCCAGGAAATGTCTGCTGGTTCCATACATCAAAGGTCGTCCTGGGACGTCTTTTTTACCTAAAATACGCAAGAACCCTTTATCGAGCAAAGTTTTCAAAACGCCGCCTGAATCAACACCTCGTAAATATTCAATTTCACCGCGTGTAACCGGTTGCCGGTACGCAATCATTGCAAGAGTCTCCAGAGCCGCCTGCGAAAAACGAAAGGGCCGCTCACGACTCAACAGAACCAACCAGGGACTAAGATCAGGATCTGTACGGAACTGATAACCCCCGGCAATCTCGGCGAGATAGAACCCACCTTGTTTTAGCGGATAAAACTCTTGCAGCTGTGAGATAACCGGCCGCAGATCTGAGCGGGAACAATCGAACAGCTGACAAAGACGGTCGAGACTCAATGGACTCCCCGCAGCAAAAATCAATGCGGCTATGGCTCTACAACGTTCATCCATACCCCAAGGCCCCCTCATCCAGACATTCAGGACCCAGAGCAGCGGAAGAGACTGCAAGGCTGAGCCATATCGGTTGAAATTCTACACTCTGCGAAATTTTAATCATCCGCATTTTGACCAGTTCAAGCATCGCCAAAAAGGTCACAACCATCTCCTGCCGCGATCCGCTACTCAAGAAAAGATCCGAGAATGACTGCTGCCCGCAACGATTAAGCTGATCAAGAATTTTGTGCACAAAATCAGCAACCGATAGTTGCTCGCGCACAACCTCATGCACAAAATCAATTTTTGTCTGTTTGAGCAACTGATGAAACGCCGCAGCTAACTGATAAATACCGACATTGACGTCATCTTCAGTACCAACGGCATCGTTATCGGGCTCAACAAACTGACGCAAAAATACGTCTCTCTTCAGGCAGGGCAACAGATCCAGACGATTTGCCGCGTCTTTGTAGCGCTGGTACTCAAGCAAGCGCCTGACCAGTTCAGCGCGGGGATCAAGCTCTTCTTCGTCAGCATCAAACTCTTCAATCACAGGAAGGAGCATTCTCGATTTGATATGAATCAGGGTGGCCGCCATCAGCAGGAACTCTCCGGCGACATCCAGATTCAGTTGCTTCATCTGGTCAATAATAGCGAGATATTGCGCGGTAATTTCGACCATCTGGATGTCTGAAATATCCATCTCGTTGGTTTTGATCAGATGCAGCAGCAGATCAAGCGGCCCATCAAAATTATCCAGGCTAATCGCTATCGACATAAATCAACCACCAAACAGAAAGCTCATAGCCTTCTCAACGTAGACATATTCATTTCCGGCCGCAACCTGGAGAATCAGATTGATGAATGGAGAGAGCAAACGGCTCCAGATATCAGTAAAAAAAATCAATAGCAGTAACAACACAAAGCCGAAAGGTTCAAGACGACTTAACCAGGTCGCATGTTTCCCCGGCAGAATACCAACCAGCACCCGCCCGCCGTCAAGAGGTGGAATCGGCAGCAGATTAAAGAGACCAAGTAAAACATTAATATAGAGACTGAAAGCCGCCATAACACGTAGCGGCCGGACCACTTCCAGAAGAAGTTCACCGCTGACAAGATGTGTGGTTTCGAGAAGACTGATCCCTCTTAGCAGCAGGACCGACAATCCGGCCAGGGCAAGGTTAGCCAGAGGACCGGCCAGGGAGACCCAAATCATATCCAGTCGGGGGTTGCGCAGATTTCCCGCGTTAACCGGAACGGGGCGCGCCCAGCCAAAACCAAAGACAAAGATAGCTACCGTGCCGATCGGGTCCAGGTGGCGAAAAGGATTCAGGTTCAATCGACCGAGCAGACGGGCCGTCGGGTCACCAAGGCGATCAGCCGCATAGCCATGAGCGACCTCATGCAGAATGACAGCCAGCAAGGCGGGGACCAACATCACCGACAATTTCAAAAGAATTGTGTCCATCCCACTCCTTAAACCCAAATAAAAACAATAGCTCTGCCCAGGATCAACCAAGCAAAACTGGCCAGATTCTGGCAGAACAGCCTACGAGAGTCAACCAATTGCTCTGCGGCCAAAGGGCATCAGAGCCAATCACATAAACAGCTTTTTCACCATTGTAATCTCTTCCTGGCGAGAAGAGACTTTACCGTCAAGTCGGGCATCAAGAAGAGTTTTGAGAATAATTCCAAACTCGACACCTGGGGTCAGTCCCAGGGCTGCGAGGGCATGTCCATCGAGTTCGACCCTCTGATGACGTAGCCGGGTCACATAGGTCGATATGACGCGACGAACATCCTCATTGCGGGACAACGCCAGCAAATAGATCTGCGTTTCAAGCGACAGGGGGTTGAGCCAGGAATATATTCTGCTGAATGCGGGCGGGGTTGAGCGACCACAGACCCTCCCCAGAGCAGCCAATGCCTTGCGCGCCGCCACAACCTCGTCCACCAGCAACCTCTGCCAGGCAATCCTCATCTCAAGTCTGGCAACTGTCTTTTTCAGTTCTCTGCGCGGTAGCGGGTCAAAGAGACATAATAGACCGACCAGAAAGGGATTAAAAGTCTCACCAGTGTAAAGCAACTCAAACCAATTAAGGGCTCTCTCTGCTGCGACAAAAAGAGCTTCGGCTTCAGTATCAAAACTTAATGTTGGTGAAACAAAAGGGAGGAGTCCTAGACTGTCAAGTCGTTTAAGCGCAGGTATAACCTGAGGTTCACTCAGGATATAGCGCATTTCATTAAGGATACGACGACCGCCAACGCGACCAACAACCTGCGTAGCGACAGCATTTCTCAGCAAGCGCTCGGTCTGACCACCAATTGTGAAGCCAAGGCGTTGCTCAAAGCGTACGGCGCGAAAGGCGCGGGTGGGGTCTTCAACAAAACTTAAGTTATGCAGCACCCGGATTGAGCGATCTTTCAAATCACGTTGGCCATTGAAAAAATCGAGAACCTTGCCAAACTCTGGACGATTGAGGATCATTGCCAAGGTATTTATTGAGAAATCCCGGCGGTAAAGATCGTGACGAATCGAGGCGTATTCAATCTCAGGTAGAGCGGCCGGTGCGGAATAATATTCGATCCGGGCGGTCGCAACATCAATCTTCAGCCCATCAGGACAAACAACCACCGCTGTGCCAAATTTATGGTGTGCCTTGACACGGCCGCCAAGCTGCAGAGCAATCCGCTCTGCAAAGTCGACCCCTTCGCCCTCAACGACGATATCGACATCAAAATTGGCCTTGCGCAACAGGAGATCGCGGACGAAACCTCCAACCAGGTAAGCTCTTAAGCCCAATTCCTCTGCCAGACGACCAATCTGTTTTAAAAGCCGCATCAGATCCGGCGAAACAATCTCTGGCAATAAGCGCCCAAGGCTCTTGCGTTTCAGCCGCGAGTTGGCACCCGCAGTATCCCCTGTTCTGCCAACCAACTGCTGCAACAGGTCGGTCCTGGTAACAACACCTACAAGCTGACCATAATCGACAATCGGGATAAATCTCTGTCGCTGGGAAAGAACCATTTCCTGCAACGCTAAAAGGTCGGTATCGGAACTGGCCTGAGCGTAGTCAGTCGACATGATATGACTGATCGTAGCCTCTCCCATCTGATGATGGAGGGCTTTTTCAACCAATTGTCGTGCAACGACACCAACCAACTGTGAGCCATCAAGAACCGGAGCTGCATTATAATTATAGCGGGTCAGCAACTCCCTGGCCTGGCTTATGGTTGTCGTAATCGGCAAAGCTTTCACCGGAGTGCTCATCAAACTGCCCGCTGTCATACGGGGTAAAATCTGCGCCCTGATGCCGATTTCAAGTTGATCAAGTAACTGTTCTAGCGGCAGATCACGAACCGTTGCGGAAGCGGCAAAGGGATGTCCGCCTCCGCCGAACGTCTGTAAAAGCTCTCCAACATCAACCTCAGGCAAACGTGACCGTGCAACCAAAAATACGCGATCATCCATTCGCACGGCAACAATCAGCACCGAGAGGTTCTCAATGTCTTTAATCTTGTGCGCCAAGGCGGCGATGTCAGGGACATAATAATTGAGAGATGCCTGAGCGATAGCGATCTCTATACCCTGAACCAGGATACGGCGGCAGGACTTCAGCAGTGAGTTGAGCAGATCGACTTGTTCGGGGGTTAATTCACGAACCAGGAAATCTGCAACCGTATCGAGACTGGCCCCATGTTCCAGCAGAAAACGGGCAGCACTGAAATCTTCGGCACAGGTCGAACCAAAAAGCAAGTTGCCCGTATCCTCGTAAAGACCAAGCATCATCATAGTTGCTTCATCAGGGGTCGGATTGATCCCACGCTCAACAAAAATACGAACCATGACAGTGGTCGTAGAGCCAACAGCCTCGATCCGCTCAAAACTTCCCTTAAGGCTCTCTTCTTCAGAGAGATGGTGATCGTAAATATGCAGATCAACCTGTGGATCACATGCGATGGCGGCAAAGGGTCCGATACGAGAAGCCTGGCGGACGTCAACCAGGATCAAGCGCCTGATCTGACTCAGGTCGATATCTTTCAGACGCTTAAAATTGTAGGCATAAAGGGTTGAATGAAGTAGAAAGTCACGCAGTCCGCGCTCTTGCGAGCCAGGAAAAACCAACGCCGCCTCAGGATAGAGGCGGTGGGCGGCAATCATCGCTCCGAGACAATCGAAATCAGCATTCAAATGTGTGGTGATGACTTCCATAGAACCCGTTCCACGTTAAGGGAAAGTTCCATGTCCCAGGGTAAGAGCATGCAACGCCAGATCTTGTCTTTGATTCTCAACATGGAACCTGGAACATGGAACCTCGGATCTTTGCAGCGTCATAGCTGCAAAGATCCGATGAGGTCATTAATATCCTCAACCCCCTGCTCAACGCAGAAAGTCTCGAGGTCGGTAAGTATCGTTTGCATGGCGTTTGGATCAACAAAATTAGCCGTTCCGACCTGCACCGCCTTGGCCCCGACAATCAAAAATTCCAGGGCATCTTCGGCGCGCATGATGCCACCGATACCGATCACCGGAATCTTGACCGTCTGCACCACCTGATGGGTCATCCGCACCGCTATTGGCCGAATCCCCGGACCGGAAAGCCCCCCGATCACATTGGCAATCCGCGGCTTGCGGGTGCGCACGTCGACCGACATCCCGGTAATTGTATTGATCAGACTAATGGCATCGGCGCCGGCATCTTCAGCCGCCCTGGCCGTGATACGGATGTCGGTGACATTCGGGGTTAACTTGACGATCAAGGGCTTGGTGAGTCGCTTGCGTACCGTTGTTATCACGTCAAAAGCAGCCTTGGGATCTGTCCCGAAAACGATCCCGCCATGTTTGACATTGGGACAAGAGATATTCATCTCAAGGGCAGCAACACCCGGGACATCATTGAGCCGCGCAGCCACTTCACCATATTCCTCCTGTGTGCTACCGAAAAAATTAACAATAACCGGGCTATCGAACTGCTCCAAAAATGGCATCTTTTCACTGATAAAGGCATCAACACCGACATTCTGTAAGCCGATGGCATTGAGCATACCACTGACAGTTTCTGCGATTCTTGGCGTCGGGTTTCCGGCCTTGGGATTGAGAGACAGCCCTTTAGTGACGATAGCGCCCAGCTGGTTCAGATCAAGATAAGGGGCAAATTCCTGACCATAACCGAAGGTTCCTGATGCTGGCATCAGGGGGGTTTTCAATTTCAGCCCGGCAAATTCAACCGCAAGGTTAGGTTTATTGACGGTGACGACATTAGAACTCATGACGATTCCTCTTGCTCGGAATTCTTTTTAACACGCTCCCAATCGAGTTCATGACTGTGAAAAACCGGCCCCTGACGACAGGTACAGAGGTACTCCGGATTCTGTTCGGAGTGGTCGCGGCCCTTTACAACACAGCCAAGACAGGCTCCAACTCCACAAGCCATTAAAGCCTCGAGTGATACTTGCAAGGGGACATTGCGCTCAGTGCAGATCGCTTCAACGGCGCGCAACATCGGCATCGGTCCACAGGAATAAACCTTTGATTTTGGATATTTATCAAGCTTGCGTTCAAGTATCCGCGTAATCAACCCCTCTTCACCGAGGCTGCCATCTTCAGTGGTGACATGTGAGGTCACTCCCAGACGCTCAAACTCGGTAACAGTGATAATATCCTCGCGACTACGTCCGCCGATCAAGAGACGGGTCTTTGAACGATCGACAAGCGAATCAGCCAACATATAGAGTGGCACCAAGCCGATGCCGCCTCCGACCAGAATTTTATCGCCAGCCTCATCGTCAATTTCAAAACCACGACCCAAAGGCCCGAGTAATTCGATCCGATCACCTTCGTGCAGCTCACGCATCACTTCGGTGCCGGAGCCAACCACTTTGTAGACTAACTCGATAAATTCTTTTTCGGGCATCCCTTCACAATCTGCCGGTAAAAAACCAATTTGGAAGATCCCAAAAGGGCGCCGCAGAAGTGGCGGCAATGACCGTCTAACCCGAAACATCACAAACTGGCCGGGCTTCGCTACTCCCATGTAACCGGGGGCGAGGATCCGCATCCGAAAATATCCGGGTGAGATCTCCTGGTTTGAAAGAACTATTGTTTGTAAATTTTTCATTCCTAAGCTCAAACTCCGTCGTTAAGGGGACTCTGCAACACACGGCTCATCAGCAAGGCATCTTCACCATCGCTATAATAAGCACGACGAATGCAATCATCATTAAATCCAAAATCACGGTAAAGGGAGATGGCCCCAATGTTCCCGGTGCGCACCTCCAGATAGGCTAAATCGATATTGCAGGCTTTTGCTTGTGAAAAAGCATGCTCTAACAGCTTACGAGCGACCCCTTTACGGCGAAAACCCGAGGCCGTCGCTACATTGAGGATATGCAATTCACCTGCGGCAAGCCAAAAACAGATATAGCCTGCAAGATCATTATCCACAAATAAGAGATCGACCCGAGAATAGGTTGCCTGCAACTCTTGTAAAAACTGTTGTTCCGACCAAGGGCGTGGATATGATGAGGTCTCTATCGCAAACACTGCAGGCAAATCAGCCAACCCACAACAGCGGATCAAAAAATTAGTCTCAGAAAAACTTATGACAGCCCCCGGCACAAACAATATTGATCAGGACGCAGGATATCGTGTTAAGGTTTTCATCACAATATCAACGCGCACCCGTTTCTCCACTCGATATTCAATTGGTCTATAATATATGTTTTCAACTGCTGGCTGTAAAGGCGATTATCCTTGATAAACCACAGTCCTATAGCAGTTGACAAACGTCAGGTCCGATGCTCTAATGACCGGCCTTTTCCATCTGCACAAGGAGTACAGCGTGAGCGACAACAAGAAGGTCACCTACAAGGACGCCGGGGTCGATATTGAAGCGGGAAACCGTTTCGTTGAAATGATCAAACCTCTCGTTAAAGCCACCACACGTCCCGAGGTGCTCTCGGACATTGGCGGATTTGGCGGGCTTTTTTCGCTCAACAAAAGCAAATACAAGCAACCTACGCTGGTCGCTGCAACCGACGGTGTCGGGACCAAACTGAAGATGGCCTTTGCTCTGGATAAACACGATACTGTCGGCATAGATCTGGTCGCCATGTGTGTCAACGACCTTGTTGTTCAGGGGGCAGAACCTCTCTTCTTTCTCGACTATCTGGCAACCGGAAAGCTCGCGCCGGAAAAAGCTGTCGAGATTATGAAAGGGATATCCGAGGGCTGCCAGCAGGCAGGCTGTGCACTACTCGGTGGTGAAACCGCCGAAATGCCTGGCATGTATCAGGAAGGTGAATACGATCTGGCTGGTTTTTCGGTTGGTGTAATCGATCGAGAAATGATCGTCGACGGCTCAACCATCAATACCGAAGACCAAATCATTGGTATTGCTTCCAGTGGCCTGCACAGTAACGGTTATTCGTTGGCGAGAAAGATCCTGCTTGAAAAAATGGATCTGCCTCTGGACTCCACACCTACAGGATTAACAGTACCATTGGGGGAAGCCCTGATCACTCCGACCCGGATTTATGTGAAAAGCATTCTCAACCTGCTGCGCGACTTCAACATCAAAGGGATCGCTCACATTACCGGCGGTGGCCTCCTCGAAAACATTCCACGAGTTCTGCCGCGCAACTGCAAGGCGATTATCGACTGCAGCAGTTGGGAAAGACCTGATATTTTCGAGCTTTTGCGTGATGGCGGAAATCTGGATGACTTTGAAATGTACCGCACCTTTAACAACGGCATCGGCATGGTTCTGATTGTTCCTGCAGCCCAGGTTGAAGACATCATGGACCGGCTTTCAGGCCTGAACGAACGCGCCTTTCTGATCGGTGAAATCGCCCAACGCAAGGACGACGAAGGCCAGGTCCTTCTCAACTAAGACCATTTATAAGCGTTGCTGTGCTATCAACCTCGAACGGTATTGCTGTGAAAAAATTACGTCTGGGAGTCTTGGCCTCTGGTGGGGGAACCAACCTGCAATCACTGATCGATTGCTGCGCCGACCATAGCCTTGCGGCAGAGATTGCTATCGTAATCAGCAACAATCCTGAATCCGGCGCTCTATCGCGTGCCGAAAATGCCGGAATTAAAACCTGCTGCATCAACCATCGCGATTTTGATAAGCGCGCCGCCTTTGACCATAGAGTCGTACAGCAACTGCAAGAGTCGAGAGTCGAGCTGGTTGTCCTGGCAGGCTTCATGCGGATTATCGGTCCGATCTTCATTGAAGCCTACCCGCAACAAATCATCAACATCCACCCTGCCCTGCTTCCGGCATTTCCGGGATTACATGTTCAACAGCAGGCGATCGATTATGGAGCACGCTACTCTGGCTGTACCGTCCATTTTGTTGATATCGGTGTCGATACCGGCCCTATCATTCTGCAAGCCGTAGTGCCTGTTCTTGAAGAAGACAGCGCTGATGATCTCGCTGCGCGGATCCTGGTTGAGGAACACAAAATATATCCTCAGGCCATTCAATTATTTGCCGAGAATCGCTTGCAGATCAAAGGGCGCCGGGTGCATATCCTCCCGGCAGATCCTGAGCAGGGCAACAGATGAAATCCCAAGCCCCGGTTCTGGTCAGCGCTTGCCTGCTTGGGATCAACTGCCGCTACGACGGCACAAACCAATTAAATCAGGCTGTTGTTGACTATCTGCAAGCAAAACGGCTACAACCGATCCCGGTCTGTCCCGAGCAACTCGGAGGCCTGCCCACACCGCGCCCCAAGGCATGGTTCACCACAGGGGACGGACAAGGATATTTACAAAACAATGCTCAACTGACAGATGAAAATAATCATGATGCCGGACCTGCCTTTATGCGCGGCGCAGAAGAAGTCTTGCGTATAGCGCGCATCTGCCAATGCCAAACCGCTATCTTAAAGCAGCGCAGCCCCTCTTGCGGCAGCCGTCAGGTCCACTTAAATGGCGAACTGGTTAATGGAGTCGGTATTACCTGTGCGTTGTTACAACAGGCGGGGCTGGAAGTGTCCTGCGAAGAGAATCTCAGCTGAAATAACCTATTTACATTCGCGCCCGGAATGTGCTACTAATGCGCGTTCTTAAATTTGTGGAGGAGTACGATCGATGGCCAAAATTTGTGAAATCTGCGGGAAGAAACCCGTTACCGGTAATAACGTCAGTCACGCACACAACAAAACCCGTGCGGTCTGGAATCCAAACCTGCAAAAAGTACGGGCTGTTCAAAACGGCAACGTCCGTGCTATCAAAGTTTGCACCCGCTGCATTCGTGCTGGTAAGGTTCAAAAAGCAATCTGATCTATCAGGTGCACTCAATTGAACAAAAAGGGATGACCCATTGATGGGTCATCCCTTTTTGTCGTTATTCCAGCCAAACAATCTACTAAAATTAAAGTGCTACGATCGCATCGATTTCGATTTGAACTCCCTTGGGGAGACCAGCGACCTGGACCGTGGCACGAGCCGGTGGATTGGCCCCAAAGTTCTCACCATAGATTTCATTCACCACGGCAAAATCGCCCAGATCGATGAGATAGATGGTGGTTTTAACAATTTGCGCAAAACTTCCGCCCGCAGCCTCTATGACGGCCTTAAGGTTCACCATGACCTGCAGGGTCTGCTCGCGGATTCCACCCTCGACCGTAGAACCGTTCGGCAGTAAGGGGATCTGCCCTGAGCAGAAGAGTAGGTTACCGGCTCTTATTGCCTGTGAATAGGGCCCGATAGCCGCAGGGGCCAACTCGGTCGATATGCTGCTGATCTCCATAAAGAACTCCTTTCAAATAAACTAATCTGGTTATCTACTTCGCTCCAGTAATTTATTGCAAACAACAGTCAAGAGCTAAAACAGCCTCACGCTCGTTCGCATTGGCTCACTAGAGCCGCAGAGAACGCAGGGAATAATTCAATTCTAATGGTTTCAATCTCTGCGGGCTCTGCGCCTCTGCGTGAGACAGCTTTTGATGTGTGTGGTGTTGTCCCATTAGAGCCTCTAGTCTTGGTCTTTAAGTCAAGTGGATAACCAGATTAATTAAACACGTATCCGATCGACGCGATAAACACCACGGATTTTTTTAATTTCGCGTATCACCCGATTGAGGTGATCAAGATTAACCGCTTCAATCTCGAACAGGTTCATCCCCCCCCTATCTTCCGTCGAATGAACACTTGCGCTCAGAATATTGGCATCGGCGGTGGTAATCGCACCCGAGATCGCAACCAACATCCCTTTTTGGTCATTACAGAATACGCGAATCTTGATCGCCCGGCTGGTCACTTTTTCAGTATCCCATTCAACCTCAATCAAACGTTCAGGTTCACTAGCCTGCGCCTGTGCGCAATCAAAGGAATGCACCGACAGACCTTGGCCACGAGTGATGAATCCAATCACCTTTTCACCGGGAAGAGGATTGCAACAGTTAGCAAACCGAACCATGACATCATCAATGCCATCAATCCGAATAGCACTGGTTGAACGCTTACGCCCGGTGATTCTCCCCAGGACCTTACTTAAGGAGCTTGATTTTGCTGGTTTCGCAGCACTGATTTCAGACTTTGGCAAAACCTGAGAAACCAGTTGACCAGCAGTCAGCTTTCCATAACCGATCGCCGCCAGCACATCATCAAGCCCCTTAAAGCCGAGGTCTTCAATACCCTGCTTGAATCCTTCAAGCTGTTGTGCGCGCTTAAGACTATACTGATGTTTACGCAGTTCTTTTTCAAACAGTTCATGCCCGAGTTCAAGACTTTTTTCACGCTGCTCCTCCTTAACAAATTGACGAATCTTGTTCCGTGCCTTGGAGGTTTTAGCAAAGTTAAGCCAATCTTTGCTAGGGTGGTGCGAAGATTGAGTCTGTATTTCGACGATATCACCATTGTGCAACTCAGACCGCAACGGACAGTGCTTTCCGTTGATACGTGCACCGACACATTGATTTCCGACATCACTATGGATCGCGTATGCAAAATCTATCGGCGTAGACCCCTTGGGCAATTCCTTGACATCCCCGCCCGGGGTAAAGATATAAACCTCTTCAGGGAAGAGATCTATAAGGCTGGCGTCAGAGCACTCCTGAGAAAGGCTGACGTCCTGTTGCCACTCGAGCAGATGGCGTAACCAACTGAAGCGCTGATCATCACGACCGGTCGCTGAGACCGCACCGCCTTCTTTATATTTCCAGTGTGCCGCAACCCCATCCTCAGCAATGCGATGCATTTCATGGGTACGAATCTGTATCTCCATCCGCTCACCAAAAGGACCGATCACAGTGGTATGTAACGACTGATAAAGGTTCGATTTCGGCATCGCGATATAATCCTTAAAACGGCCGGGAATCGGTTTCCAGGCCGAATGGACAAGCCCAAGAACGGCATAACACTCAGCAATCGACACAACAAGGATTCGAAACGCGGTCAGGTCATAAATCTCTTCAAGGCCAACCCCAGATCGCTCCATTTTCTTGTAGACAGAATAGAGATGCTTAGAACGACCCGATACATTTCCTCGAACGGCATTCACCTTCAACAGTTCACGGAGATCCTCTTTGACACGCGTAACGTAAAGCTCACGCTCTTCTTTTTGACTGAAGATACGACTGGAAAGCTCTTCATACTTTTCTTTTTCAAGAGCACGTAACGATAGGTCTTCGAGTTCTCCCTTGAGCCAACTGATCCCGAGGCGATTAGCCAGAGGAGCGTAAATCTCAAGTGTTTCACGCGATATCTGTTGCTGTTTTTCAGGAACAAGATGTTGAAGTGTTCGCATCATGCAGAGACGATCGGCCAAATTCACCAACACAACCCGCAGATCACGCGCCATCGAGATAAACATTTTGCGAAAGTTTTCGATCTGCTTCTGACTGCTGTTGCGATAGGGAATTTGACTGATGCGATGGCCGATAGAAACGAGTTCGAAGAAGGTATCGCCAAACTCAGACTTTAATTCGGCAGAGGCAGTATCTGAAGCTGTTGGGATATCATGCAAAAAACCGAGGAGAAGAGTGGTTTCATCAACTTTGAGGTGAGCCAAAATTTCAACGACATCGAGGAGATGATGCAGTTGTGGGATACCAGGCAAATAGTGCTGGTCTTTGTGGAGAACGGCGCAAAAATCATAGACCCTCCGTACCATCCCCTCATCGATATCAGGATTGTACTTGCGAACCTGTTGAAGAATGCTGTCCAAAGTCAGTGCAGGCATAGAACTTCGCCAATATAAAACGGGCGCAAAAAAGCCGGAAACCGTCAGAAACTGTTTCCGGCTGATTCAAAAAATTAACTGCGCCGCTGTGGTATTTCGTAATGAATGGCCTCGGCAGCGATCTCGCGCAGGGCAAGAACTACTTTCTTGTTGCCAGATTTGTTTTCTATCAGTGGCTCAGCGCCTTTATAAAGTTGCTTGGCGCGCTTGGAAGCGACCATCGCGAGCTGAAAGCGATTGGGAATAACATCCAGGCAATCTTCAACGGTTACACGTGCCATATTTCTAGTTCTCCTTAATTTATTGAAAATTGTTGTTTGAGAAAATCGGTCAACAACCTTGCACGACAGCGTTCAGCTTCAATTATTGAAGAAAAACGTTGCCCCGCTTGCTCCAGGTTGTCATTCAAAACGATGTAATCATACCAGTGTGCATGAGAAATTTCATCTTTGGCGTTGAGCATACGTCGAGCAATAATCTCGTCGCTATCAGTCTCACGACCACGGAGACGACGTTCAAGCTCTAAAAAGTCAGGAGGAAGCACGAAAATGAACACCGCTTCCTTAATTGAATTTCGGATCTGTCGCGCGCCCTGACAGTCGATCTCAAGAAGCAGATCTGAGCCACTCGCAGCAGCATTCTTCAAGGTCGCGAGAGCCGTGCCATAAAAATTACCATGAACCTCGGCCCATTCAACAAAATCACCAGCGGCAACCATGTCATCGAAACATTTCTGATCGACAAAATGGTAATCGACTCCATCCTGCTCACCCGATCTGATCGGGCGCGTGGTGAACGAAACAGAATGCCGCAAGTCTGGAAATTTGTCAAACATTCCACGGCATAGAGTTGTCTTACCTGCACCAGAGGGCGCAGAGACAACAAATAAAATACCAGATCGCAGATTACTCAATATTTTGAACCTGTTCTCTAATCTTTTCGAGTTCCGCTTTGATCGCAACCACATTACGGGTCAATTCAGCATCGTTTGATTTAGAACCCATGGTATTTGTTTCTCGATTCAGTTCCTGAATCAAAAAATCCATCTGTCGGCCGACTGGCTCTTTACTGTTGAAGAGCAGATCAAGCTGTTGCAAATGACTCTGAATCCGCGAAAGCTCCTCACTGATATCACAACGATCAGCAAAAAGTGCCAACTCTTGGGCAATACGTTGTTCATCAACAGCATCTTCGGCTAAACGTTGCAAACGATCCTTTAACTTCTCTTGCCACTCAAGCGGCACCTGAGGTGAACGCGCAGCAATACCGTCGAGAGACTTTCCTACCAAATCAAGTCGGCTGACAATATCCAGACGAGTCGCTTCCCCTTCGGCGTCACGCATCTTCAACATGCCAGCCAACGCCTCCGTAACGGCCTGTTGCAATGAGATTCGAAGATCATCTTCATCGACATCAGTCTCCTTGAAGATGAGTACGTCCTTTTGCGCCGTCAATAATTCAAGGGGGATATCACCACTCAGGCCGAACTGGCTCTGCATCTGAGTAAAAAGATCAACATAGGCCTGGGCAACAGTCGGGTTCACAACCGGCACCGCGACAAGCTCATCGGAGGTCTCCTGATTGATGAAAACATCGATCTTTCCACGTTTGAGCACAGTGGCGACCTGTTTTTTCACTTCGGCCTCAAAGGGCATCAACAACCGCGGTGCCTTGATATTAATATCCGCATAGCGGTGATTCACTGCGCGAAGCTCCACCGAAAAAACTAATCCGTTCGCCTTGCCTTGCCCACGGCCGTAGCCGGTCATGCTTCGTATCATAAGGTCCTCGCTAAAAACGCTCGGCGTTCGGCGTTCCACGTTCCATGTTCCATGTTAAAAACAAAAAATGTTCGGTGTTCGGTGTTCGGTGTTCAGTGCTTTCAACATAGAACGTCGAACGTGGAACCTCGAACAGCCTCCCCGCCTCGCGCTGCGTATTAAAACGTAAAAACCCGCCAAAGTCCATGACAAAGGCGGAGCTTCAAACCCAGAATAGTCTGGTTGATTACATTACACTGGAAGACGCTATGAATGGAATCACCTTCGCACTGAGAGGCTGATTAACAGATGAGAAATTAAATTCTGGAACTATCTGCTGCAGTCCCAGATACACATTTTCTTTATCAATTTTTTGGGCCGCGACGACAAGTCCTTCAATCTGCCACTTAAGAACTTCTGGTTCGCGAAATGCGGCAGAAGCTACACAGATTTTTTCGTGATGAGTCGGCAGAGCGCCCTCCTCATCCAACAACAACTCCTCGTAAAGCTTTTCCCCGGGACGGAGCCCGGTAAAAGTGATGTCGATATCCTCATAGGGTCTTAAACCGGAAAGCCGGATCAAGTCCTCAGCCAATTTCACTATCCGCACCGGCTCACCCATATCAAACAGGTATATTTCGCCCCCCTGCCCCATACTCCCCGCCTGCAGGACCAATTGAGTTGCCTCGGGAATAGTCATGAAAAAACGGGTCACCTCGGGGTGGGTTACAGTGACTGGACCGCCTTTTTTGATCTGTTCTTTGAAGGTCGGGATCACGCTGCCATTACTGCCTAAGACATTACCGAAACGAGTGGTAACAAACCGAGTTTTACTCTGGCGATCCAGAGATTGCACATAGAGTTCGGCAACCCGCTTGCTCGCCCCCATAACATTGGTCGGCCGCACCGCCTTGTCGGTCGAAATCATGACAAAGGTCTCAACACCCACGGCGTGAGCGGCATCAGCAACCAGACGCGTCCCCTGAATATTATTATTCACTGCCTCTGCCGGATTCGCTTCCATCATCGGGACGTGCTTATAAGCAGCTGCATGAAATACAACCTGGGGCATCTGCACGTCAAAAATACCATTGACCCGGGAACGATTACGTGCATCACCGATGATCGGCACCAGGTGGATATCAGGAAACTGGTTTGCCAACTCCATCTCAATATGGAATAACGGGGTCTCCGCATTATCAAAAAGGATCAATTTCTCTGGGTTGTAACTTGCGACCTGACGACAGATTTCACTCCCGATACTACCACCGGCACCAGTGACAAGAACCCGCTTCCCCTGTAGATAGTTACTGATCTGGGCCTTATCCAAAACAATCGGATCCCTTCCCAACAGATCCTCGAGGTCAACCTCTCGCAACTGCTGAACCGAAACCCGCCCATCAATTAACTCCCCGACCCCAGGCAATATTTTAAATTTAACTTCTGCCAGCCGACAGCGATCGACAATGGCACGTACCTGTGATCCGGAAGCCGAAGGGATCGCAATAATGATTTCATTGACGCCCTGTTCATGTACTATTTTTTCGAGATCTGCATGGCTACCAAGAACCCTGAACCCTTGAAAAGTTGCCTTGCGCTTTAACGGATCATCATCCACAAAACCGACAATCTGCATATCCAGCAACTTGTTAGATCGTACTTCACGGGCAATCATCTGCCCAGCATCACCAGCTCCGATAACCAGCACCCGCACAGCACCCACTCTGACACCACTTATCATGGGCAGAAAACTTTCACGTATCGCGCGAGTTGTAAATCGCACACCACCCATGAGCATTAAACAAAAGACACCATCCAGCAACAGCACTGAACGGGGTATCTGCTCTAAACGATGGACAAAAACGACATAACCGATAAAAATCAGTGAAGCGAGCAGGTTCCCATTGATAATCTGCGTCAAATCAGGCATTGACACGTAACGCCACCAGCCCCTGAAGAGACCTAGTCGCCAGAATACAAGTAACTTTATTCCAAGTAAGGCCGGCAACAGGACATAAATCTTCTGCCAGTACTCTTGGGGAATAGATAGATCAAATCGAACCAGAAAAGCTAAAAGAAAAGACCCGATAATTATCAATGTCTTATTTAGAATAATAACCAATAAACGATTATTGTATATAAATGACTTCATAAAAATCCCCCAATGTCATCATGCATTCTTTTCAATTCATGAACCAGAGAAAAGGTTCCTGCTAATACTTAAATCAGACGATATATCTATTATCGCTATATTCAATGAGACACGTCTTCTTTTTTCAATACTTTCAAAGCGGTAAGCCAAAGAATTTCTATATCAAACCAGAAGGATTGTCGATGCATATATTCTACATCCAATTCGACTTTTTGCGGAATCGGCAATTCATCGCGACCATTAATTTGTGCCCAGCCAGTGAGACCGGGCGACAAACGATGCACACCCCTCTCGGTCCTTAAGCCAATCAAATCTTCTTGATTAAAAAGCGCTGGACGAGGACCGACAAGACTCATATCCCCTCTTAAAATACTCAACAACTGTGGCAACTCATCGAGACTGCTCTTTCGTAAAAAATCACCTATCGGAGTCAAGGAACTCTTAGGGTCCTGCAACAGATGTGTAGCCACCGTTGGTGTGTTCATCAGCATACTACGAAACTTTGGCATTTTAAAGATGACGTTGTTACGCCCAACTCGATCAGACCAGTAGAGGATAGGACCTGGGGAAGTGAATTTGACCAGTAGGGCGACGAATATCATGGGAAGGCTTAAAAAAAAGCTAACACTAAATGCCACTGTAAAATCAAATATGCGTTTCAAGGTAACATTTCATCCAGTGTATTTTCGTTAACATTAAAACCATTAGGCTCTTCTCTTTTACAAAAAAAAGGAGTCAAAATTGCTTTTTAAACCATTCCACTGTTTCTGCCAATCCCTGCGCCATTGAATAAGGAGGTTTCCAACAGAGATCTCTCCTAATTTTTGTAATATCGACCGTTAAGGAGCCGGCAAGGCGGTCAATAGTGGCACCCTTACCGGTCAAAGTTCCGACCAGTCGCATGATCGCTATGGGCACAGGAAAAAGCCTACTTGATCGGCCAAATGCAGTGGCAATCAAACGTACCAGTTCAGGCGTGGAAACATCCTCGCCATCACTCACTAAGTAAGAGTTGCCAGCGGCTTGGGGGTGGATTGCGCAGAGGGCAATGGCATCCACCAGGTTTCCAAGACCGACGAGACTCCTTTTATTGCAGAGACACGCGAGTGGCAAAGGGAAACCACGGCGCACCGTTTCCAGTAGACGTTTGAAATTCGCCTTAACTCCCGGGCCGTAAACTAAGGGCGGTCGGAGGATAACTACTTCTAAACCGGTCTCCAATGCAATCTCCCGCAGCACATCCTCCGCTTCTTGTTTGCTAACACCGTAGGGATCTTCCGGTGCCAATACATCCTCTTCCGTATATGAAACGTTTGTCTCTTCGCCATGGACCTTGACAGTGCTGATAAAAACCAGACGTCTGACCCCATTTGCAACTGCCTGACGAGCAAGATTCTCAGTACCGGTGACGTTAACCAAACGATAAGCGACCAGAGGGTCTTCGGAAGTATCATCCATCACATGAACCCGCGCCGCTAGATGGATAACCGTATCAATCCCTGCTAATGCCCCTGACCAGTCTGTAGTGGGACCAATGTCTTCTATTGGTGACGGTTGAACACCTACGGGCAGGTTAGCCTCGGACTCGGCTATCCAGACAGCGCCGCGCACATGGCCGTAGGTTGTCATCAATTTCTCACAAAGAGGCCTACCGACGAAACCGGTCGCACCAGTCACTAAAATGCTCCGTTTGGATGAATCACCAATGCTCATGATGTTGATTTCTCTAAGACATTGCCACTCCCTGCAAGGGAAAGAATGTCATCCGCCATAAGACTAATAATCACCTCACGGTTGAATTTATCAACAAACCCCTGCCGCGGTATTGTCGAAAAAGTTAATGATTTAACTGCGTGAACCAAACCTATTGAATCACATGGTTCAAAAAGGGCCGAGTTCGTTATATTATCTTTGATAAATTGATTTGAGAACCCTCCGACACCTGCCAGCATCGGTTTTCCAGTGGCAGCATATTCAAAAATTTTAGAAGGAAGAACTTTATGAAAAGCGGCATAATCGTTGAGGTGCAAGAAAAGAACATCCGCCTGCCCATAGAGTTCGATCAACCGATCTCTCTGAACCGGGTCCATGATTCGTACGTTCTTCACCCCTTTTCCCACTAACCTTGCTTCGAGTTTCGATCGCAAGCCGCCGTCGCCAACAACCCAGAATTCATACTCCTCTTCAAGAGCCAGTGCTGCCTCAGGAATCACCCGATCCAAACCCTGGCCTTCCCCAATGTTTCCCGCATAGAGAATGATCTTTCGTCCTGAATCAGCAAGAGAGGAGCTATATTTAGCACCAAGAAAGGCATCATCAATGCCATTGGTAAAGGTGCGATATTCAATGTCGTTTCGAATGGCTTGAAAATAAGGCAGGAAACCACCGGACACAAGATTGATACGGGTAGCACTACGAATAGTCCTTGCTTCCATTGCGCGGAGCAAAGGCAAAACTATTCGCTGAGGCTTACCTGCAAAGACGTCGGCAAGTGTATCCGGAAAAATATCGCGGATATCCAGATATAAAGGAACCCCCTGCCTTTTGGCGACCTTAGAACCAAGTACAGCAGTCATCATTCGGGAAGAGGTTGCAAAGACAAGATCATATTTTCCATTTGTGGTTTGTTGCAAAACCGAACGCGCATACGCCATAAAAGCACGCGATTGATCAACCATACCACTTTTATGAGAAGGCAGACTGATCCGAACAATCTGGACATTCCCCAAATCCTCATGAGAGGACGTGTCAGCCTGAAAGCTCTTATAACGATTCGGCATTGTCGTCAGAACCGTAATCTGATCAGAAGGACCCAACTTAGCTACAAGCTTATCAACAAGGGCTGTGGCTCTAAACGAACCGGCACACAAATCGGGCTGAAAGTAGAAAGATAAAACTAGAAGATGCAAATCATAATCCTCATAACCGTCAAAAGATTTATAAATTCAAAAACTCAATTTCTGTGCCAATCATTTAACGCATAAGGGTATTTATCTCCAAATTCCCCGGGTGTCTATCAGCACCTTCTCTTTTAAAAATTCTTTGTCGATCAACTTGAACTCATCATGGTCAACCAACAACAATAGGATGTCCGCATCTCGCAGCACTTCGGTCAGTTCATAAAGAGGGAATTCGTTGAAGTCTCCATGAACATTGGGTTCGCAGGCTTTCACTTCACCGACGCCGCTGGCTATCAGCTTGCGGGTAATATCAAGGGCAGGCGATTCGCGCAGGTCGTCGATGTTCGCCTTGAAAGCCAGCCCCAGGCAGCCGATTACCGGCTTCTTGAACCGCTCTGCTTTGGCAATCACCTTACGGATCACCCATTCCGGCTTACTGTCATTCACTTCGCGGGCCGTGCGGATCAACGGCGTCAGTTCCGGGGCTGAGGAAATCACGAACCACGGATCGACGGCAATGCAGTGGCCACCGACGCCGGGACCTGGGCTGAGGATGTCAACGCGTGGATGACGATTGGCGAGCCGAATCAGTTCCCAGACATTGATACCTAACTTATCTGTGACCAGCGACAGTTCGTTGGCAAAAGCAATATTCACGTCGCGATATGAGTTCTCAACCAGCTTGGCCAGTTCTGCCGTACGACTATCAGTCAAGACGATCTCGCCATTGCAGAACGATTTGTAAAGGTCGCGGGCCTTCTCAGCAGATGCGGTATCGACGCCACCAACGATCCGGTCATTATCGACCAACTCACGCAAGATGTGACCTGGTAGCACCCTTTCCGGACAGTGGGCAACATAGATTTTTTGTAAATCAGAGCGTTTATCAGCAATGATGTCACGAATTCGTTCCGTAGTGCCAACCGGTGAAGTCGATTCGAGGATCACCAAGTTGCCCTCTTCTAAAACTGGGCAGATCGCTTCGGTCGCCGCTTCGATATAGCTGATGTCGGGCGTTTTCGATGCATCGTCGTTGTGTTTGAAAGGGGTCGGCACAGCCAAAATGAAAACATCCGCCGCTTCAGGCGTCAGTGAAGCCTTAAGGTTGTCACTGTGGACTGCAGATTTAACCAAGATATCGAGATCGGGTTCCACGATATGGATCTTCCCCTGATTGATCGTATCAACGGCCTTGGGGTTTACATCAACGCCCAGCACCTGGTGCCCTTTGGTGGCAAGCATCGATGCAGTAGGCAGACCAATATAGCCGAGTCCGACGACGACAATTTTATGTTGCTGTTTCATGGAAGATCCCCGCGATATATGTGTGAAGTTAAAAAATCAGAGTTTAAAATGCCGCTGCAACGACCGGAATATCCGTTCCACCGCCTTGCCATCGCCATACGGATTATGCGCCATACTCATCACCCGGTAGGCTTCGTCGTCGCTTAGCAGTCGCGAAGCTTCCGCAAAAATATGTTGGGTATCAGTACCAACCAGCCTCACTGTACCCGCCTCGACCGCCTCCGGCCGCTCGGTGGTGTCACGCATTACCAGTACAGGTTTGCCGAGGGATGGAGCCTCTTCCTGCACACCGCCGGAGTCGGTAATCACCAGGTGACAACGGTTCATCAGAAGCAGAAATGGCAGGTATTCGAGCGGGTTGATCAGGTGGACACGATCGCTGTCACCCAGTATCCTTTTGACTGGTTCCTGCACGTTCGGGTTGAGATGGACCGGGTAAATGATATCAACATCGGGAAAATTATCTGCGATCTGTTTCAAGGCTCGGCAGATGTTTTCGAAGCCGTCGCCAAAGTTCTCGCGGCGGTGCCCAGTAACCAGAATCATTCGGGACGCTGAACGCGGGACGTGGGACGCGAAAACCTTTTTCAAACTTGGAAAACTCGCAACAAGTTCAGAAATGATCTGTTCTTCCTTGCCGTATTGTTTGATCTTTTCCAGGGCAAGAAAAAGAGAGTCAATGACCGTGTTGCCGGTTACGGTGATGGCTGTTTCAGCAACGCCTTCACGGAGCAGGTTCTGCTTCGACTTTTCTGTTGGGGCAAAATGCAGGTCGGTAATGCAGCCTGCGACCTTGCGGTTGATCTCCTCTGGGTAGGGGGCGAACTTGTTGAACGTCCGCAGGCCAGCTTCGACGTGGCCCACCGGAATCTGGCAATAGTAGGCTGCAATCGCGCTCGCCATGGTCGTTGAGGTGTCACCATGAACCAGGATCAGGTCAGGCTGCTCGGCTTGCAAGATCGGCTTGAGCCCCTGGAGCACGTTACAGGTTACGTCAAACAGATCCTGGCCGGGCTGCATGATGTTCAGGTCGTGATCCGGTCGAATCTCGAACAGATCAAGCACTTGGTCGAGCATTTCGCGGTGTTGGGCTGTTACGCAGACCACGCTCTGAAACTGGTCTGGATGGCGTTCCAGCCCCTTAATCACCGGGGCCATTTTGATCGCCTCGGGGCGGGTGCCGAAAATAGAAAGAATTTTTTTCACAATAGAATACCTTTTTTGTTCGTAAATTTCTCAGGTTTTCTGGGTTTCATATTAAGGGTAAAACTCTAAAATCCCAAAGAGTTTGCTCCAGAATTCAACAAAAAGCCGTTATTGTGGTCTAAAAAAAATCTGCGGATTTTTCCCATTATCCCCAAGAGAAGATTACCTTTGATTCACTACCAGCAAAAATAACTTCAATACATTTGTTCGGAATACTCAAGCCAAATTCGGGGTGATAGGTCGTATCCACCACTTCGGCCGAACCTCCCTCAACCTGCCAACAGACATGCTGTCCGTTCTGCAAAACTAATGAGCCCTTAAGCGCATCGTCTTCGATATGGACTGAAACATTCGGATGCAGGTGAAGCCGTTCGATAGCTTTTGTGAAAGGTCCATCAACACAATCTTTGATCGTAATCCGTTTTTCGTCAAATACCCACTCACGCCGATGTGTTGGTCGACCTAGTAAACGCCAATAACCGTCATGGGAGCACCGCACAGAGGTAGCACCTTTTGTAGTCCCGACCTTCAAACCAAATGGTCTGGCACGTCGTGCGACCCGGAAGCCGCTCCACACTTCAGAGGAATCCAGTCCGTCAATCATGACCGTGTTATGAGCAACAGACCCTCGTTGCCTGAGACGCTCAGGACTGTCACCGTAGCAGGAGGTCCCACTGTCGACAATGACCCTTTGCCCAAAGAGGGAAAGCTCGAAAGACAGTGTGTCGGCATGCGCATGTCCTGGCAGGTAATCGGGGCCGATCGGCGCCACATCAAGCAGAGCAACAGCAATCTTCGTTTGCATGCGGATGTATCCAGAAGCTTCAAGGTTCGTCAACGTTTCATTCACTTGTTCAGGCAATCTGTGCCCTAGACGCTGCGCATAATCGAACAAAGTGCTAGGAATTGGTGCAATGCCGAAAGCTGCATCATTGAACAAAGCAATTTCACCATCTGGATGCGTCATCACCCGAAGCCACACAAGCATCCGCTGTGCAGTTGCGTTCAAAAGCTTTGCAGGCTCTTGACCATAAGCCTTTTGAATATTAATCAGATCGAGTAGATCTTCGAGAATAATCCCGTGGTACATCGGGCTGCGCTCGAAATGTCCACCATCAGGCAGAACCTGCTCGGGCAACTGACTTAAAAAAATCTGTATGCCTTTCTTCAGCCAGCGAGTAGCCTCTTCACCACGGAAGAAAAGGCCTGCAAAGACCAGTGCTTTGGCATTGGCGAGCAAATGATTGCCAAGCAGATGGTATTCAATGCGTTTTTCAAGGAGGCGCATCTGTACAGCGAGGCTCTCGACAGCCTTCGTAGTGAGATCATTGCCTGCTAAGACCCATTTCACCCAGTTAACGATGCGCAAAGATGTCGGGTATGGCTCCCAACCGTTTCCAAAACCAGGTGGGTTGTCCTCAATCCATCGCTCAATGAGTTCAGCGTGCCACTCTTTACGCTTGGAAGACCCCTCTGCATTCAGGTCATCAAAGTAATGAAGATTATAGAGCCAGATTTTTTCCCAACCAGAATGATTCCAGTCAGAAGAGCGTTCAAGAACCTGTTCTTTGCCAAGGAAGCAAAAGCGAAAAGGTTCAATAAGAGAAGGGTTCTTTTCAGCTGGTGCAATCCACTGTCCCGAAACACCCCGCAATGCAAGAGCCGGACGCATCTCTGGTTTGGGCCTGTACAAACGGAACCAGAGTCGCCCATAGAACTGGACGGGTCTCAGATAACGCAGGGTATAATAGTATCGTTTGAATTTGCAGAACATAAAAATGATCGATCATACTTTCTTAGCCATCAGTTTAGGATGAAATAACAGTCAGACTAATCTCAACCCTGTTTCACCTCGACCCAACAGCCTTCCTTCATGGATTTGATAGCGGCGAAACTTGCCCTGGTCGTGTTAACTATCTCCGCATAGGAAATCAAAGCCTCACCACCTGACTTCAATCGCTCGAATAATAGTTTGAACTGTTCTACGTGTCCTTTATCCTGTTTTCCTTTCAACTTGGAAAACCCTTTGAAGCCAAAGCCTTCAAGTGTGCGCCAGTTATCAATGATTAGAGAGCGGCCCTGTGAGTGTGCCTCGATACGTTCCTTGGCGTAGGCTTTGCTGCCGTTGGCAAAGTAATTGATCACGGCAGTGGACCCGGTCTCGTAGCGAAGCAAGATACTGGCATTATCGGTATTTTCTTCCGGAGAAGTTCCCATTGCATTCATACAAACCGCAATTACCTTGCTCCCCGTCAGATAAGAGCAGAGATCGATGAAATGACAGGCTTCGCCAACAATACGACCACCACCAACTTCCAGATCCTGCACCCATGAGTTCCCCGGGATTTCTCCGGCGTTCATTGTCGCCACTATATTGACTGTGCCCTGACCAAGGAGAGACTTCATCTTTTGGGCGAAGGGGGCGAAACGTCGGTTGAAGCCAACGGTTAAGACTGGTGAGTAGTGAGGGGTGAGGAGTGAGGCGTAGACCTTTTCAATCTGACTCAGTTCTTCTTCGTTAAGGCAGAGGGGTTTTTCTACGAAAACATTTTTTCCTGCCTGTAATGACTCAATGACCATAGTGGCGTGTTGGTTATGGCGAGTGGTGATCATCACCAAATCAACTTCTTCATCGTTCAGCACTTGCTTGTAGTCTGTGGTGGCGCAGGAAAATCCTGCCCGTTTGGCCAAAGTACTGGCAGTTAGGCCTCCGGCGGATACTATATACTTAAGCTTGGCATCCAGTGGCTTGAGGGCAGGCAGAACCGTTGCGCTGGTGAAGTTGCCAGCCCCGACAATGCCAACGACACCCTCCCCTTTTTTGAAGGTGCGTTTATTTATAGTTACAACAGAGCTTGTATCAGCATCGCCCTCATAAACCAAGATAGAGGCAATAGAAGAGGAGTTACCCATGTTGTCATAAATTTTATTGTATTCCGCTAAAGGCACGCGATCAGTAATCAGCGGCTCTACATCGAGTTGACCGCTGGAAATTGCCACAAGAATCGCTTCGAAATTACGTTTTTCTGTCCAGCGTATAAATCCAAGAGGATAGTCCTGTCCCTTCTGTTCGTAGTTCTCATCGTAGCGACCAGGGCCATAGGAACAGGACACTTGAAAAGTCAGTTCCTTTTCGTAGAATTCTGCGCGAGAGAGATTGAGGCCGATCACACCAACAAGAACGATACGACCACGCTTACGGCACATCTGCGCCGCCTGGGAGATGATCTCATCGGTTTTCGCTGAGGCTGTGATTAGTACTGCGTCGGCTCCAGCACCTCCAGTTTGCTCAAGTACGAATTTGACTTGATCAGTTCCTCCAGCGGGGTTGATGGCATTAGCACCCAACTGGTTAGCCAAATCGACCTTGGCCTGGTCAAAATCGAATCCGATCACCCGGCACCCGTTGGCCAGAAGAATCTGCACAGAAATGAGTCCAATCAATCCTAATCCAACAACAACAACCGTTTCACCGAAAGTTGGCTGCAATAAACGGATACCTTGCAGACCAATAGAACCAATTACCGTAAAGGCTGCGGCTTCATCACTGACACTGTCTGGTATTTTTGCACAGAGGTTTTTAGGTACACAGACAATTTCTGCATGCGGCCCGTTAGAGGCAACACGATCACCGATCTGGAATTCGGGCACACCCGCTCCGACGGCGATGATGCGACCGACATTGCAGTATCCAAGTGGTAGAGGTTGTCCCAGTTTGTTGAAAACGGCCTCAAGGGTCGGCACCAATCCGTCGCTGCGGATCTTGTCGAGAACCATCTTAACTTTATCTGGTTGCTGACGTGCTTTCTGAATAAGGTTAGCGTTACCGAACTCGACCAGCATTCGTTCGGTTCCCAGAGAAACAAGAGTGCGGGCAGTTTGGATCAAAACATGACCTGGTCGAACTGTAGGTGCTGGAACTTTTTCAAGAACTGTTTCGCCGGTTTTCAGATTTTGTATTATCTGTCTCAATGTTCACGCACCTATTTCATTCTTTCAGGTTTACAGAATCAAACAAAGGAATTGAGTTTCATTCAACACTAGCAAGTGTTCACGAATAAAGATTATCTTTTTCCGCAGGGCTTGGATAGTTGATCAGAACTGCCTTGTAGACACCTTTGAAAACGAAAAGGCTGCCTGCAGCTGCGCCAATGATTCCATATTTATTAATCAGCTGTTTAATGTCCTGCAATGATCCGGCACCACCAAGTACGGTCATGGGGAGACTAATGGCATCGCGCACCTGAGTAACAAGATCAAGATCATACCCCGTCATAAGCCCGTCGCGATCTATGGAGTTGACCACCACCTCTCCTGCACCAAGAGCCTCTACCTTTTGGGCAAACTCCACAGGCCTGAGCCCCGTCGATTTAACGCCGTTGTGCGTGAAAATCTCATACTTGCTGCTGAATTTCTTCTTTTTTACATCCATGACCACCACGACACTTTGGTTACCAACCTTCTCGGCCGCAGCAGTCAATAGTTCGGGATCGTAAATTGCGGCGGAGCTGATAGAGACCTTCTCGACACCAAGGCTGATGATGTTTTGAATCTGCTCAACGGTCTTAACACCGCCACCATAACACAACGGCATCCGACACTCGGCGGCAAGGTTTTTAATTAGGCGATAATCAGGCTCCCTGTTATGGACGGTTGCATCGATATCGATCACCATAAGTTCATCGACGCCCTTTTCATTGAAAATCCGCACAGCATTCAGGGGATCGCCTACATACTTGGATTTATCGAACTGAACTGTTTTGACCAGTCCATTATTTTTAATTAGCAAGCAAGGGATAATCCGGGGACGCAGCATGTCTAAAGTTCCGCAAAGTTTTTTAGAAGTTGAATGCCCCATTGATGGCTTTTTTCCGGATGGAACTGTACGCCAAAGACATTACCGTATCGCACGCTGGAGGTATAAGGACCATTGTAGTCCGTGTCTGCCAGCACATCTCGTTCCCGGCTTGGGACAAAATAATATGAATGCAAAAAGTAAAAGCGCGCATCATCCTCCAGGCCCCGGAAAAGACAATCGGTTGTCCGTGGCATGGCATCGTTCCAACCCATGTGTGGAAGGTGAGTCTTCTGGGTAAAGGCAGCCTCATCGAATTTCTTAACTTCAGCATCGATCCAGCCCAAGCCATCTAAAACGCCTTCATCGCTGGATTTTGCCATCATCTGCATTCCCACGCATACACCCAAAACTGGGCAACCTTTATCGACGACCAACTCATCGAGGCGTTCTCTCATACCAGATTCGCACAAACGGGTCATGGCCCAATCAAAGGCTCCTACGCCTGGAAGAATAATCTTCTCGGCGTCAATCAGATCATCAGCGTTGGTGGCATTTCGCACGGGGATATTCAGGCGTTTGTAAATATTGGCGAAGGCCTGGATATTGCCAAGGCCATAGTTAACAAGAGTAATCATCGTTTTCCGCCAAGCTCTAAACCCAAGGATTTCATAACCTTGGCTCCCGCACTATAGATACTTTCCTGTGATTTATAATCTTTATAAGTTTTGTTGGGGGCATCCATATATCCCTGAAGTTCTTTAATGGTTATCCCTAACTTAGTCGCGACATACTCAAACTCCTGTTTCACAGTGTCTTCATCGAGAGCTGGTTCTTTGAGTTTTTCCAGAGCTTCTGTCCTGGACATTTGGTTTGTGACAATCAGGCTTGAATATTGAACTTTTCTTGTGTCGTATCCAAACTTCTTTGGTAACCAATAACCTTCATAAAACCGGGTAAATCGAGATTCAAAATGTTTTTGAGGGTAAGGTTGCCAAGAAAACTTTTCAATCAGCAACTTAATCGCGTCTTCTTTAACATAAGGCATATAGTTCAAGGGCCTAAGAACTTTGATGCCTTTGATATATGGCAGATAAACTTTATGCCTCAAAATGGAGGTTACAGGATAGTTGGTCAATGGCTTGGAACCAAACTGACGATGGATGTCACGCAACTGAATCGAGTCTGATTGGTAATACATCCACTCTAGTGGATTACGAATGCACTCTGTTGACAGGTTTGCACCGGTCAAAATATTTTTGACTTTGTGCTTCTCGGCAAACTTATACATGGTGGCAAAAAAAGCGTGGTCTTGGGGAGTGTCTATGTGCGAGACACCAGACTTAAAGAATGCAAGTTGCAGATCACGCATTTCTTCCCAGTCGATCACCTCAGTATAAAGATCGAGTCCAAGCTTATCGACAAGCATTTCGATATTATTTACAGCAACCTGAGAGTTCCAACCGGCATCGACGTGAAAAACGAGAGGGCGTAAACCGAGTTCTTCCTTAGCGAGGTATGTCAGATAGGAGCTATCAATGCCACCGCTCATGCCAATAATGCAATCAAAGTCCTTGCGTTCGCCTTCCTTCTTTATTTTTTCAACAACCCTATCAAGCTCAGAACGTCCGCTTTTATCAGTATGCCAATGGGGCAGTACGTCTCGTTCAAAGGTACGGCAGTGGTCACAAATTCCGTTTTCATCGAAGGTAATTTTTGAATCAGTAGTATCCATTACGCAATTTGTACAAATCTGATATTCACTCATCTGCACTCACCTCAAAACTCATAGCAATCGTATTGCAAAAAATGAAGCCAAACTAATCACCAGATGCTCTTGTATTGTCTATATAATTTATGTGCTTCGCGTGACAACTTCCATATTTGCTTTCTCGGCATTTTACCAACGGATACATTGCAGTGATGTGTCACATTTATAGATGGTTCATAATACACTCTCATCCCTTTCTCTTCTAACTGGACACTAAGAAAGAACTCTTCACCCATCAAAAAGGTTGGTGCCCATAATTCATAAAAATTTTGAAAGAACAAAGGTCCAATAATATAGCACGATCCATGTCCTTGGTGGATTTCTTGTGCTATTTCATGTTGTTCTTCATCATTTCTATCAGTATAATTTTTCGTAATCTTTGCAACTTTGTTGATTATAAGTGCTAGATAATAATTGTAATGGTAGATAGAGTATATCACTTCCCGGAATCTACTAATGGTATTAATAACATGAGGATTTTGATGCACGCCGTCCAGTGTCGTGATATTAGGAGAAACAACTGCATATTGTTCAAAAATTGTTTCTTTATCCATAACAGACTCATAGAAATTATTTGAAAATATCAAATCATTATTTCCAATTACAATATATTTCATATCATTGTAATTACATTTCAAATATTGGATGCCACAGTTTAGTCCTTTAAAATATCCAAGATTTTCTTCGTTGAAAACAATGTGTACATTTTCATATTGGCTTTCGATTTCTGTCAAAAGCTCTTTTTCAGAAACATTGGAAGAATTATCAACAACAACAATTTCGATATCACTCCTATGTTTTCCATTACAAAGAGATTTAATAGCTGATATCGTATATTTTGAATTATTGAAATTCGTGCAAACATAGCCAAGTGTCATTTAAATAAATTCCCCAATAAAGGCAAAGCGATACCTACAAACCAAGATACAATTCCTTTCCTTTGGTTCACTTCCAGACCGTGAAACAGTAGTTCATTCCCGTGTTTCAAGTATCTGCTGTGGTAACCCTCAAGACAGTCCTCGAAAAAAATTGGCGGGTACGATCACATAATTTTACACCCTAAAATTACATGCCCGATATTCCCCTCATAGGTTAATAATGTTTCTAATTTAAAATAGTGAAAGATTTCATTTAAAAGAGCGCAGTTAAAAACATGATGGTGTAGTGTTCGGTTATGCTGGTTATCTAAAGATCTCGCCTTAAATTGATCGATGCTTCCAGCACACTTATCCATTTTCAAGTCGTGCAGTTTCAGTATTTCGTCCAAATGGGTCATATCATCTTCATCTATATTTTTATTATAATCGTCAATTAAATGATTCATACTTGTAATAAAGCGTTTGTGATCAAAGCAATAATCTTTATTTGGCAAAACAAGAAGTAATAAACCGTCATTTCTGATGACTCTAAGCCATTCGTTAATAGCTTTTAAAGGGTTTGCAACATGCTCTAAACAATTTGAAGATATAACAAAATCATACTTAGCATCTGGGCTAAATGACAGGTCAGTAGCTTCAGAAATATATTGTACTCCAGGGGGACCATCGCGCAGATAAGACGTCATATTCCCTATATTGCCCTCCCAGATTGTAGTAGTCGAATAATTACACCCATCGAGAAGCTTCACTATGTTATAAATTGGAATAAAGCCTCGGGCCTTAAAATCACCACTTGGCCCGCCTATTTCAATCCCGGACCTGCCGGAAAACAAAGTCATAATGTAATCATAATTATCAATTTTCGGCCTAATTAATCTCGACAAGACTAGGCGGAAAATATCTTCAATATTGTTATTCCTAAATAATTTATTAAGTTTATTAAGCATAGTCACCTTAATCTTATTTGAGTTAAGTAAATTTACGTCACAATGAGTCGAACGACTAGTGAGAAAATAGATACTCAAGGCTTCGAATATAAAAAACCATCAATCAATCCCTTAATACTGGAAATGATTTTTGGAACCCTATCATCATCGACAAGTACCATCCGCACAAGCGCTATAACAAAAAAAAATGTCGCCTTTGTTATGAAGTATGGATTTTGAAATAAATAACCCCTACATAGCAAAATGTGATTACGGGCCATGTAGTAACGCCGAAAACTATTATGATTTGATGAAACAAACTTTATTCCGAAAACAGTTCGTGACTTTGGGGCCCCTGGATCGTGGTACATACCACACTCACTGGAGATAAGAAGCTTTTTACCATACTTTCTTAACCTTAATGAGTATTCCAAATCAACATTATCAATAAAAAAATCTTCCCTGAAGCCTCCGATCAAGGCAAATGCTTCGACAGACAACAAACATCCCGACGTAATCAAATAATCTTTTTCAAGATATGCATCGGTGCTTGAAACCCGATAAGATTTAGAACCATTTTCTTTTAAAATATTTATACCAATAGCTCCTATATCCTGTTTATTTGGATAAAGAGCATGAACATTACACAATATTTGGACTAAATTGCTAAACAGCTTTGAATCCTGGTCAAATGTAATGACCCAATTATATTCCATTTCTTGTGCTTTCCCAACACCTTGATTTAATGCTTTGGCTATTCCAAAATTTTCCTCATTATAAATAAAGATATTATTATTATTGTCCAGTTTTCTTAAAGCATCTAATCCGTCTCTTCCAGAGTTATTATCAACAATTATTATTTTATCAACCTGTTTCTCAATGGTTTTTATTAAGTCCAAAAGTGCTGTATCCGGATTGAATGTCACGACAACGCAACATACCATATTTTTTTTTACTTCAATCATAACGACACCCGAAATCTAGATGAACTACCCCGCCGCAAGCAGCGGGGTATCAACAGCCTGCAACCTTTGTTAAAGTCGCGCTGCGAGCTGCGGGGAATTTGACCCGCTAACGATTAAAAAAGTACAAGCTCTTTCTGCGCACATAACAATGTCCAGCAACCTCACCAGAAAGAATATTATCCGATCTAGTTCTGATCAATCGATAAAAGCCTGTATAAAACAGTAGAATCATTGATGGATTTATAATGTCAGGTCTTTGATATATTGATAAAAAAAATACCAATAAAAAAACAAAACTTGCGTAATTCATTGATCTAATGCTCGGAAATATTGGAAAAAATAAAATACTCAATACCAATATAAAGCCAATAAGACCTGTTCTAATAAATATAATTTTCCAGCTAGATCCTTCGCCACCCTCTGAATTATTAAGACCAGTAATAAACTGTATTGGTTCAGAGTTTACCCATTCATCGAAACCGGACTTAATATTTGAGGACTCTCGATTGTCGCCTTTCCAGCCTTCGTCAAAGGAGATGGTGAGTCTATTAATTAATAATGTACTTATAAAAGAATCTTTTTGAACGAATACAGTAATTAAAATCAAAACTACAATCGCTAACATTATTTTTTTAGAAAAATGGTGACGAATCATGCACAAATAATAAATTAGAATAATCACAAAGAATGCCAGAGAAAAACTTATAACGCCTGATATAAAAAATACTATGTTTGTTTTTTTGTTAAGCTGCACCCTATCTGCCACCAGAAATAATGCGGCCAAGGTACCTACAACACCCGGTTCATCAAACATTCCACAAAACCGGTAGACGGGTAGTGTAATAAAAGGGTCCAAAAGTACAACTGATAAGGGATAAAGAGCATATCTTTCGCCATTCTCAACTTTCAATTGATTTGGTACAATCCCGTCAGGTACAAATCCCATAGAGAGGAGGGAGGCATCACCACTTAAATGATGTAAAAACCATAAAACTAAACCAGGTATCAACGATATGAAAAAGAAATTCCGAAAGTAACTAAACGTTACTACTCTCTCGTCCTCCGATAAAAGCATCATTACAAAAGTATAAAAACTCAGCAAAAAACCCCAAAAAAAACTAGCCCCTGAAATAAAGGAATAGAAACCTACCAAACTAAAAATAAAAACACTGAAAAGAAATCTAGAAAATTGCAGTTTTTTAGTTATAATAAAAGAAAAAACTAGAAAAACAGCCAGAATAGCAAATGCTAATCTGTAATATCCCCAAAAAATTACCGGCCGAGTAGAGATAAAAGCGATAGAAGCGATCAACAGTAAGTGTACGTTTTTGGATTGGTAACTATACATAAATCCTGCGTTGCTATATTTATCTAGCTATGCCGACAAGTTTGAATGTCGAGTTTTGTGTCCAGCACTCAGAAGCCCTTTAAAGTATTTTTATAATTTTTGCTGGCATTCCGGCCACAACTGCATTCGCAGGTACGTCTTTGTTAACTACAGAATTAGCACCAATTATTGCATTTTCACCGATAGTAACATTTGGTAATATAACCACCCCTTCACCAATCCATACATTTTCCTTTATGATCACTGCCCCCTTGGAATAAAGTGGCCGTTTAGCTGCAAGAACATCCAGATCTTCAGATGAAATTTGTCCGTGATAGTGGTCTGTAATGAATATTCTACTCGCTCCCAAAACATTATTTCCAATTTCAATTCTGTTTATGCATCCTATATGACAGTCGTTGTTTAAAATAACATTATCACCAATAATTAGATTTGGAGTAAAGCTCTGTCCTTTATAGCTATTGAATGTTTCTATACGTAATTGTGTTGCTGCGGAAAAGTTATCCCCTATAAAAATGTTTTCTGGGTCGTTGATTACAAACGGCCATTCAATGTATGACCCTTTCCCCATGGCTCCAAATTTACGTTTCGCAGAGTTCCATATAACTGTGTTAATAAACAGATTAAATATTCCGAAAAATCTATAAGGTAAAGCATATGAAACCAATTGAGCAATGACCTTAAATATTAGTAGCAATACAGTCTTCATTGATACTCTCCGTCAAGATAATGGTCATGTCATAAATGTTACTACAGTTGATGATGATTTTATTTAATCGTTAGTGGGTTAAATTCCACGTAGCTCGCTGCGCGACCGTAATAAAGGTTGCAGGCTGTTGATACCCCGCTGCTTGCGGCGGGGTAGTTCATTTATTTCAGTATCTTAAAGTGTTTTCCCGTCTGCGAAAGTTGAGTTATCTAGTTTACCTATAGGTTTTGCGGAAGAAGCTATATTATTACTGCGATATTTATCGTTTCAGGGTTAATAAAAATCTAGCGCAAGAGGCAGAAATTTTTTTTCTGAGTATATTGTTTCTAGATAAAGATATATCTATAAAAAATTTCAGCATTATTTTAGGAAACAAAATAAACGCTAAAAGCATATATCTCTTTAATAAAATTGACTGAAATGAAGGCAAATAATTATTCTCAATCTCAATATATAAATTAGTATGAGCAATATAATTAATATTTATATACTTGAAGGGGAAATCATTTTGTTTGTTTTCAAGCTTTTCTTTAAAATTATTTGAAAAAACATCCTGTGATATCAAATATTTGGAATATTCACTTCCAATTTTTTTGCGATAATCTAAATCATCTATAAGCTTCTTCGCATGAACAATTAATTGTTCTAAATCAAAGAATGTAATTTGAACATCAGCATTATACAGTAATCCTTCAATATCATTAGTTTTGTAATCATCGCTATTATAAACTAATAAAGGTTTGCCGTGTAGTAAAGCATATTGCGACATCAATCCGCCACCAAATGGATACGTGGCCAAGTAAATATCACAATTTTCAATTACTTCATTAATATCTGACCGATGTCCCAATAAAAATATTCTGTCATTATAGTTTTTGCTATCAATAAAATTTTGTAGGTGAAACATATTACCACCACCTGCATAAATAACTATCACCGATGGATTATCGCTCAATATTCGTTCAAGAATATCAAAATATACTCCGTCACCTCCGCAAATTTTATAATTGCCACCACCTGATAAAATAATTGTTTTGTCATGCTTTATTTCAAATGGAAATCCTTGGAATTCAGAATGTTTACTAACTGGATAGTATTGCTGTAACAAAAGCTGTTTTTCTTTAAGACCTCTCTTTTGTATTGATACGGTACATCCATAGTCACGAAACTCTATATTGTAATCAATACATCCTGCACCAAGCCAAAAAGCATGGTCAGTAAGATTGATGTTATAAAATTCAATTGGATACATACGTAAAGCGTAGAATGCAGTAATAGCTGCGACAGACCATGGCGCAAGATGCATTAGAATCTTATGTGGAGCATATTTTTTTATTACGTCATAAATTTCAGTTGCTTTTTCAATTTCATTTTTCCTTGATTGGACTTCATAGCTTACAACTTTTTGATAAGAATTTAGTTCTTCAATTATAGCTTTTGCATGTTTATCATCCTTATTCTCAAATATAAAAAGGAACTCTGAACCCCAAGACATTAGTGCGCGAATATATTGCATCGTAAGTCCACGATAGTCCCAGCCAAATGCATCATAAAACACAAAACGCTCATCGTCAGATTTGATGTAACTGGTGTTATTTGATATTTGAGAGGTACCTATATCATCGAGAAGAGACTCTAACTCGTAATCTGAATATATTATATTAAAATTATTAGCAATACATGCAGCGGTCTCGATATTGTTCAAACACTTACTAAATTTCTTATTTTCAAAATCTTTTTTTGCCATTGCTTTTACTTTATTGTATGCAATAGTTATATCTTTCTGAGTTAAATAGATCATATGATCCTTTCCCTGATTTGTGGCATAATTATCTGTGTAGGGATTACATAAAAAATTGGTAACTATTCAGCAAAAAAGTTCTTGACACGGTTTTTTGAACAAAAAGCCAACTCGACGCGTCATTTCATGCCCTTTTCAGAATGACTCAAATATGGCCTCTCTCTCGCCTTCAGTCGCTTACAATATGACTTTGCCTGGTCGGCCTGCGTGATTTTATCAGCCTGAACGGGCATTTAAGGACAAAAAACTCTTCCTGAAAATCCGTGTTATTATCGGTCATCACAATAAACGGGATGACCAGGATATGACAATTAGCATCGTCAATGTTGAAGAAACAATTGAGCGAGTTATGAACCAGTTGGCGCAGGAGAAAGATCTCTCGCCTGCGCTTCGGGCGAGTCTTGAGGTTCTTTTACTTCTGGTGTCATTGCTCCTTGGTCGTTTGGGTATCAATAGTAAAAATAGCAGTAAGCCACCGTCCGCCGACCCGAACCGCGAGAAAACTCTCAAGAGCAAAGGCCGCAAACCGGGTGGCCAAGTGGGACATAACGGAGCAACTCTTCAACCGGTTCTTGAGCCTGATCTGATCAGGCTCATTTCGGTGGATCGTCGCATCTTGCCACCGGGCGACTATCGAGATGCTGGCTTCGAAACCCGTCAAGTCTTCGATCTGGACATCAGCACCGTGGTTACAGAATTCCGTGCTCAGGTCCTGCAAGATCAAGCGGGCAATCGCTATGTGGCCCCCTTCCCGGAAGGCGTTACGCGTTCGGTGCAATACGGTCATGGAGTCAAGGCTCACTCCGTCTACATGTCTCAGTTTCAGTTGATCCCCTACAAGCGGATTGAGGATCATTTTATGGATCAGATGCAACTTCCGGTCAGTGCCGGTACCATCTTTAACTTCAATCAAGAGGCTTACGGTCTCTTGGAGCATTTCGACCAGTGGGTCAGACAGCAGTTGATCTCATCCGATTTGATTCATGCTGATGAGACAGGTATCAATATTGGCGGCAAACGCGTTTGGCTGCACAATGCATCCAATCCAAAATTCACCTTTTTCTCACCTCATGCCAAGCGGGGAAGCGAGGCTTTGGATGAAATCGGGATTTTACCAGTATTTAAGGGCACACTTTGTCATGACCACTGGAAACCTTATTTCAAATACGGAACGCGACATGCTCTGTGCAATGCACATCTCCTCAGGGAACTGGAAAGAGCCTGGGAGCAAGATAAACAAGAGTGGGCGCAGGCCATGATCGTCTTGCTTAAAGAGATCAACGGAGCCGTTCTTGATGCCGGTGACCATCTCAATGACATTGTCGCTGAAAATTACCGACTGCGTTACAGAGCCCTGCTCGCAGAAGCGGAGAGAGAATGTCCTCCCCCTGACGAAAGTCAGCGAAAAGGGCGAGGGCGACTCGCTCGCTCCAAAGCACGGAATCTGTTAGAACGGTTTCAAGCATTTGAAACTGACATTTTACGCTTCATGAAAGATCCAGAGGTTCCGTTCACCAACAATCTCGCAGAAAATGATCTTCGTATGACGAAGGTTCAGCAGAAGATCTCTGGATGTTTCCGTTCTTGGGACGGAGCAAGAATATTCTGTCGCGTCCGAAGTTACTTATCGACCTGCCGAAAGCAAGGCGTTACCGCGTCAGAAGCTTTGCGCCTTTTGTTTGAAGGCAAACTGCCTGAGTTTATATCGTCTCCAATAGGCGTTGATGGTTCTACTTCTAAAGGACTTTCCGAAAATTGTGCTGAATAGTTACAAAAATTGAGTCTTAAATTCCAATCCGGTTATATGAGATAATGGCTTAACAATTCCATGTTTTTTTGTATTTGAAGCGCAGAATTCAATCCTATTTGTTCCAGACCTATTCGCACTGATTTTGGACCCAGCGATCGACAGATCATATGCACACATTCCGGACTCTGCAGAGACAACTTGATCCTTTTCTCCATCATCTGTTAATATACATTGGCAGTAGCTACTTACTTTCAACACTCAATTGTGGTTGTATTGCAATAGTATATTTATAAAGCAACCAAGCAACTACAATCCAATAAAATAAATAGTTTATACAATAAGCCATAAACACGCCCTGTACAGCAAACATATCTGTCAAAAGAAAAACCAGCCCAACCCATGAAGCAGTAAAAAAAACTTCCGTAACAATAAATGCCCTGGTCATCGCGCGTCCAAGCATGACATACGCCAATAACCAACTACCAATTTTTGCAACGTCACCAGCCAACTGCCAGGCAAACATTTCTTTCATAGGTGCAAAATCAGCAGTAAACAGAGTAACGACTATCCAGTCGCGGAGCAGGTAAATGGTCCCAGCCCCTAAGACTGCAACTGGCAATATCAACTTGTAGCCTTTTATGATTTCCTGCTTTAGTTCCCTATTGTCACGAATTTCAGATAGCCGAGGAAGATAATATATGCTCAGTGATGAGGTAACTAGCATTAGATACATTTCGCTTATCTTTGTTACAGCCTGCCAGTGTCCGGCAGTGGACCAGCCAAAAGTTGTAGCAATATGATTGCGAACAATTATCTGGCTTGTCGGCCCAACAGCAGCCGTAGTTAGAGCCATTAATACAAATCTCCCTAAATTTCGTGCAACAGCATGGTCATAGCTCCCAATCAGATTCCGTAATCGGAACCATTCTGACTTCGAACAAATAGCCAGAGTAACAATAAACACGATCGACTGGTTTATAGTGAGAGCGACCAGTGCCCCGTACAAACCCCAAAAACGCGCCAAAATTCCGGTTACGACGAGGGAAACCAAACTCCCGGTTATATTCACCGTCACATAACGGCGAATATCTTTTTTCCCGTTCATAATTGCTAATAACAGTGCATTGAATACCAAGAGCGATAGGGTTGCTGCAAACCAGAGAAAAATTGATCCGTACACTTCATCTTTGAGAAACAGAACTGCAAGTGACTTGTGAAATAGTGCAATTATTAATGCCGCAAGTAAAGAACCGGCGGCAACAATAACTACAGCTGTACGCCAAACAGTGTACTGACGTTCATTATTATCAAAGTATTCAGCCGTATACTTCGTAACTCCGGTATTTATACCGGCGCTGGCGAATGTGGTAATCATGCCAATTGCATTTTGAAACTGGCCAATAATCGCGTAACCTGCCGGACCAACATATATCGCCAAGAGCTTATTTAGGCTCAACGCTGTGACGAGTTTGATGACAACGGCAATTCCGTTGAGCAGGCTTGTTTTAACAAGATTCAAAACTACTTCACCATATTTGCTGCTTCGACCACGATCAATACGTGGCTAAGCGGCATTGATGGCCCCATCGGCAGACTCAATACTTCATTGTGGACCTTTTCAGATATTGGAAAACACCCCTCCCCATAATTAAGTTTAGAATAGGCATCTTGCAGATGTGGAGGAACCGGATAATGAATCATTGTTCCTATCCCCGCGGCAGTAAACTTCTTTTGTAGATCATCACGTTTTGGGGATCTGACAACAAAAAGGTGCCATACCGGATCAGCCCAGTCAGGTACGAATGGTAGCACAAGGTTCGTATTTGATTTTAATTGGTCAAGATAAAGTGCTGCAATTTGCTTGCGTCGTTCGTTCCACTCATCCAGTTTTCTAAGCTTAATACATAAAAAGGCGGCTTGAAGCTCGTCCAGGCGCGAATTGAACCCGACGACATCGTTATGATACTTGACCTGCGAACCGTAGTTGCGAATCACTTTGATGCGTTCAGATAATTCATTGTCATTTGTCGCAACAGCCCCGCCATCGCCAATAGCCCCGAGATTTTTCCCTGGATAAAAGCTGAACCCGGCGGCATCTCCGAGACTTCCGGCTCTTCGCCCTTTATACCTTGCCCCGTGCGCCTGGGCACAATCCTCAATAACTTTGAGGCCATATTTCCCGGCAATCGCATTGATCGGATCCATATCCGCAGTTTGCCCGTACAAATGGACAACCATTATCGCTTTCGTCTTTGGCGTGATGGCTTGTTCAATTCTAGATGGATCTATGTTATATGTTGCCTCATTTGGCTCTACGGGCACGGGTGTTGCGCCGGCATGCGTTACTGCCAGCCACGTAGCAATATAGGTATTGGAAGGGACAATCACTTCGTCGCCCGGACCTATCCCGTACGCCCTAACGATTAAGTGGAGGGCGTCGAGCCCGTTAGCAACACCGATGCAATGCGTTGTTTCGCAATAGGCGGCAAATTCATCCTCGAACGCCTCTACTTCTTTTCCGAGAATGTACCACCCAGACTCCATTACACGAAGATAGGCAGCATCAAGTTCGTCTTTTAGTTCGATATAGGGTGATTTTAAATCCAGAAAAGGAACGTTCAATTTTCACCTCTTGCCGCTTTGATAAATGGGTCATACTCCCGATAGTAGTCTTCTTCATCATATTGATTTGACGCCAGGACCATGCAGACAGATCCGGATGAAAAGTTGTCAAGTTCACGCCAAATCATCGGGCACACGTACAGGCCATAGTAAGATCTATTGAGATGAAAGCGTTTCTTTTCATAACCATCATCCAGGACAACATCAAAACTACCGGACATAGCGATAATCAACTGATGCAAGGCCTTGTGCCCATGTCCGCCACGTTCGGCCCCACCAGGAACATCATAGAGATAATAGACCCGTTTGATGTCGAAAGGCACATGCCCCCCCCCTCCTTCAACAAAGGTGAGATTGCCTCGCGGGTCGGAGATTTTAGGTAACTCAATGATTTTGCAACTCTTAATTTTCAACTATATCCCTCATCTCGCAATCTGATCCGTCATTTGTAGCTCGAAAAAATCTGTATTAGTGAAACAAGTTTGGGACGGCACACTTTATGATATTCATCTTCAAGGAGTGATATCGCTATTGTATTTTTATAGACACCATCGTACATATAATGGTCTCGTAAAATGCCATCTTGTTTGTATCCCTGATACAATCTGGTCTTGAGCATACGAAGATTATCTTCCATAACATCACCATAGATCTTATGCATTTTCAAAACATCAAAAGCATAATCATAAATCAATAGCTCTGCTTCAAAGGATACG
>Ga0316202_10000382_pt1 | contig 52341 bp, 73 predicted proteins | sample 3monrhotite_MG_FD_204934 | JGI IMG/M metagenome (GOLD analysis project Ga0316202, IMG submission 204934) | Microbial mat bacterial communities from mineral coupon in-situ incubated in ocean water Damariscotta River, Maine, United States -... | ecosystem: Environmental > Aquatic > Marine >...
CTCGTGATGTTCGACACCAAGCAGCCTGTGCGGCTCGATGACGGAACCTGGGAGGATCGATATGTCGGCGCGTGTTTGATAACGGGGCAGCCCATCAGCGCCAAGACGCCAACGTTCCTTGGTACGCTGCGTCAGGTGATCAAAAAGGGCCACATGCCTGCGCTATGATCCCCTTCTGGCTCATCATTGTTGCTCGCCGATACTGGCTGCGCGAACTGCTCTCGTCGAGGCTGCGATACGTCGTACAACGAAAGCAGGCACCGCGTGCCACTCGAAACACGGGGCGGATGCACACGCCCCCGACGCATAGACTGAAACCCCCTCGATACCGCAATGACGGCAAGGGGCTTGAACCCGATTAGCTGCGCCGAGAACGCTTTGCCGAGACGTGCGTCACTCGGCATTCACTGACACTAAGTCGGGGCGTGCAGCCCCAACCTCAGCCGCCCCCGCAAAGGGCGGCTGTTTTTCATTTGACTCCCTGGGCAAAGCTGCTATTCTTGTTCTCGAGACCCAACACACCACCAAGGGCCGCTCACGAGGTTCCCACCTATCGACCTCCCCGAGCGGCCCTTTTTAATAGGGAAAGAGAAATGAGTGATCGAGTCGCTACGTTGGACCTCAGAGAAACTGGCCCCGTCACCGTCGACGCTATCGGAGTCAAGATCGACGATCTCGCCCGCTGCGTTGCCTGCATGGACGACGAGCAACAGGCCGCGTTCTTCGACGAGTTCTTTGCACAACTGTGTCTGGCTTGCGGTACTCCTCACCGAGCCGACATGCAGCTCGCCGCCATCGCTGACGAACTAACCCCCGCGGCCATGTCTTGGTTCAGCGATTTCTGGGAGTACGTCAAGGAGGCGCGGACGTGAAAGAGCAAGAGCGGCTGTGGATCACTGTCTGCAAAGGGGTAGCCTTAGCCCTTGCGGCGCTGTCTTGGCTTGTTCCATTTTTCATAATGGCTATGCTGACGGGCTGCGCCGTCAAGCCTCGGCCGTTCTCCCGCGTTGAGGTGCACCACTACGGCACAGACACTACGCCCGGTGCTCAGGCGATGATCGTCTCGGTAGGCCCGCAATGGGAGACGGACAGCGGAACGTTTTCTCTCGGTACAGGGTACCAACTGACGAACGATCGTGGTATCCTCGAGAACCTCTACTCGATCAACCCGGACTTTGTGGCCTGGGGCTCGGACGGTGCGATGTGGCACCTGTCCTTTGATCTATCCTTCGACGGCGAGACCGTCGGAATCTTCGGCATGGCAGCATGGGAGAAAAGCTGGTGAGCCTCGAACCAACATCAAAAGATTGGGCGGCCTACAAACGCTCGAAGGAACCTGTGGGAGACAAAGGGCACTGGGAAAGCCATCGTCCTGCGTGGTGGAAGATCCAGGACATCAAGATCGCTGCTCGCTACAAAATAGGTGACCGAGACCCGATCCAAGATCTCGATTGGGTCCAGTCCGACATCGTCAAGATGGAGATGGAGCAAGAAGACACTGCCGCCAAGCTCTGGCGCACACGCATGTACCTGTGCCTATCAATCGTGGTTCCAATACTGTGGAAACTGACGACGTGAACAAGCAGCCGACCCAAGAAGAGATCGAGCACTATCGGGACCTCGGCCCGTGGTGGTCGCTGCATGAGATCCAGAACCGATCCGACGTTACACCCGTCGCCGCGGCGCACCTGGAGCAGGTGAAGTTTGCAGTACGGGATAACCAGACCCGCCTCATTGATGCTTTAGAGTCGCTCAGGCGCGCGCGTTTCTACTGCCTCGTTTTCGCCCTGGGCTGCGCGTCCTACCTGCTGGAGATGGTGCTATGAGATACTACCCCAAGATCTTCGACGAAGCAAACCAGGCGTCCAAGGACCTGACTCAGGTCTCACACTATTTCGACTGTCTGGGGCAGCACTGCAGGTCCAAGGATGTCGGCGACGCGAACATGACGATGGTAGGCATTCGCACCAGCGCCGTCTGTAGCTGGATCGAGTGCACCGCGTGGCGCGTCGCCTTCGCCATTTGGGCCGTTGCGGAGATCGTCTCGTGACCGACTACAAGGAACACGCGCACGAGATCACAAAGGATCGAGACCAAGCCCTGAGTGATTGGCAGGCAGTTCAGAAGCACATCGTCGAAACCGCCAAGCAGCTCAAGCACTCCGAGACCTGCTGGCACGAGCAGCGCACCGAAGCGCGTGGCTGGAAGTTCTGCGCAATGGTCGGCTGGACACTATTCGCGCTGGCCCTAATCCTCTGAGAACAACATGAGAAAACGCGACAAGGAATTCATGGAGCACGTCCGAGAGGGCGAGCAGATCGCCGAAGACCGACGCAACGCGGTGCGGTACCTCCGCAGTCTCGCGGGCAACAGCCCGACGGTGCAGGTAAGCGTTGAGAACGCGCTGCGTGCCGTGCTACGCACGTCGGACGACGTGGATGGGATCATCGCACAAGCGCCGACCAATCAACTCTCGGACCACCTCATAGGGCGCTTCACCGCCGCCGCTTTCGTTGGGCATCGCATCGAAAAGAACACCGAGCGGCCGTACTCGGCGGTGACCGGTTCGGCGTACTCGGTGATGGGGTTGCTGGACGCGCTGCGAATCAAGACCCTCAGCCACTACGGCATTCCGGGCCTGACCGACGATCAGGCAGACGGATTCTCTGTGCCGGACTGAAGCTCCGAGACGAGGCACAGACAAGCGTACGCGCAATCTCGGTAGATGTCCGCGTGGTTTCGGTAGCTGGTTTCGGTGCCAGCAACCAACAGCCTTTGATGCCCCCGGGAATCGGCTTCCGTAACCGCTGCGTGCAGGTTGAGATTGTAGTTGATGGCCTTGGCCATGGCGTCGAGTTGCCGCGCTGACTTGTGCGCAGTGCAGAAGGTGATGGTGATCATGGTTTCTCCAGGTATTCGTCTTCGTCAGGAACGTAGCCAAGGACATCTTCGACGGTGTTGGTATCCACAGAGAAGAATACGCCGATTGGGTCTTCTCCGCAGATTCGGATATTCAACGCGCCCTTTTCCAGCAGTTCCGTAGCCATCTTCTTCGCGTCTGCCTGATCGTCGGCTATCCACCACATCTTTTTGATCACAGTCCGATTTCCTCCATGAAGGTGTCGATCCAGTCGCCACGGCGTTGCTTACATTTTCAATATACAACAATTCAGCGAGGGCGCAACTACTTTTTCGTGAGAAAGTAGGAACCCCTTCGAGCAGGCTCCAGAAGATATCGATCCGTGTCCACATAGCCCAACTCCTCGGTGGTGATCCGGGCGTTTTCGGTTCGGTTGAAAACAGCCACAGCACGAGCTACGTGCTCCTCGGTAAGCTCCACCACACAGGGCCTGACCCGCTCCCCTCTCTCGTACAGAAGGGAGCATGCGACGTTCAGCTTTGCGTTTTCGGTCATGCCTTAGACTCCGAATTCAGAGATAGCGACGCGCTCCTCGGTTGTCGCCCCATAGCCCGCACAGACGCGGTTCTTGTAACCGGACCAGAAGGCCACCAAGCGACGGCCGTGCTTTTCGGAGGTCTCAGGACCAATAACCACACCACCGTCTACGTCGGCGATCCTGACACACAGGGAGCGAAGAGTACCTTGTCCGCGAATGGTGGTACCTGTATTCTCGTTGGCGGCTGCGTAGGTCATGTCTTTTCTCCGTGTCGGTTGCGTTGCTTACATTTTCAATATACAACAATTCAGCGAGGGCGCAACCGGATTTTCTGTTTTTCTCCAACTTCCCGACGTGGTAGGCTTCAGGTATGGACAAGAAACTGATCAGAACCAACAAGGTGCAGTGTCTGACGTGTAACCAGATTCTCGAGTCCCGGGACATCGACAGCCCAGGCCAGACGATCACGTGCGGGCACGTCAATATTCAGGGAGCCCACCGCTACCTGAACCGGACGGGCAAGCCAGACGTCGACTACAGGGAGCTGTCCAGGTATTGGACAAGGGACGACCAACAGTACGCCTTGGCCCAGGACATCATGAAATCCAGCGGGCCGGACATGACCGTGGTGGCACTGGCGAAGTGCTGGAAGGTCTTCGACTCCCTGCGCGAGTTCATGTCGGACCGATCGCCCGGGCCAGAGGACAGGTCAAAACGCGTGCCACTCGATCGCCGTGTGATCGAGTACATCCACAAACTGGAAGAGGCCGCCTGCGAGCAAGAGGCCGAGGAAGAGGAACGAAGACGTAATGAGTAATCTGGGAGACAAGAAAAAGGGCGCACGCTTCAGGGGAGGCCACAACGTCAGGGGCGGGAGATTCGGTGGGGTTCGACCTCAGTATGATCCCTCGGGAGGGAAGACCGCAATGCGGCCCCGCAAAAAGCAGGACTCGTTCCGGGAACAGCGGATTGTGTTCTTCGCCCTGCTCGAAAACGGCGAGTCCCACATGAGCGCCGCGCAGATCGGCGAGCTGTGCCCAGACCTCGGTCGCTCCGAGGTGTCTTTCGCGCTCAACGCCCTGCGCAATAAGGGAATCATCGAGCGCGCGCAGTGCGACGATGGAATCACGTGGTACCGGTTCACCGAATCGGCCGAACGCTGGAAGAAATACTACGAGGAGCACGACGATGGAAAAGAGTAAGAAGTTCGTTCTACCGAAGGCCTTCACGGACAGAGCCTTCATAGAGAAGAATCCAGGCGCGCAGAAGATTAAGGCAGGCCTCGACACGTACGATCTGAAACGACAAGGCCAGCAACGCGACCCAGCAATCGGTAAGATCTTCGAGGGCCTCACGGAGGGTGAGTTCAGCGTGATCTCAAAGACAGAGGATCCACGCGAGGACAGAGACTACCCCTGTGCGTACTGCAAGGCAGAGGTGAGGGTTTCGACGCTTGTACCTGTGTCCAACGGCAAGGGGCAGCCGAACGCCGCCTGGGTATGCCCAGGGTGTCAGGACACGGCGCAGGCGATGGTCGACGCTAATCGCCAAGCATACCTTTCCGCCGATAGCGAGCCCGAAGAATCCGCGCCGCAAGATCACTCAGGGTAAGCTCCTCTTCCTCGGCCTCCTTGCGCAGCAGATCGACCAAGGCGGGATCGACGTAGAAAGAAATCTTGGCGTGCCCCTTCGGGGGCCGTCCTCGTTTGGTCACGAAAGATTCTCCTTGATGAGTTTGACAATGTGGCTGACGTCCCGAGTGAACTGTACGATGTCGTCCTTGTCCTGAAACACAAACACGGCGACGTCATCACGCGGGTTGACACGAACGCGGCACCCCGATCCAGGGATATTCACCCATTCACGTGGGCGACGGGTGGCTTCGCCGAGTATCTCACCTACGCGTGCGGTTTGTTCTTCAGTCATCACGATTCACCTCGTAGGCGTTTGTCGAGCGCGGCAGAGAACAACTCTCGGTGCTCTTCGTTGCCACACACAACGAAGTACAATGCATGGATCAAATCCATGTCTGCAGCGGTATCCGGGGATAGATCCACGCCGCCGTATGGATAATGCGCCAGCGACTGGTAACCGTAAAGCGACCCCTTACACCAAAGGACCCCGCCATATCCTTGGCCGTGAGAGTTTTCGTACACGTACCAAAGATGGTCAGCATCGAATTCGCTGAAGTCGAGTTCCGGTCCGTCCTGTGAGAGTTTTTCGATCTGCATTTGATTATCCGATCTGATCCCTAATTCGCCTTCGTCTTTCAGGCATGTGCTCTTCATAGGCGAATTCATGCTGTAGCCTGATGTCCTCAGTCATGGCGGCTACGTAAGCCTCCCGGCGTTCCGCCTGTAGATCGTCGAACCTCTTTCCCGCTGTAGCAGTTTCTTCTGTAAGCTGCTCCTTTAGCTTCAGAACTTCTTTGGGTGTGCATCCCTTGCAACAGCCATAAGCTATCCCCATGTGATCCCCGCAGTCTCGGCAGTCGTAGTGTGCCATGGTCGTTTCCTCAGGTAAAAGTCAGCCAGGGCCGTCGTCATGACCCCGGCTCACGGAGTGAGTGTCTACAGGATTCCAAGCTCCAGCATTTCGTCGACGGTGAGTTCGATCATAGTCCGAGTCCTACAGCGATTCCGAAGAGCCCACCGAACCAGCATGCGGCGAGTAGTGTGAGCTTCTTCATGTCGTCGTCTCCCTGTTGCGGTTGCGTTGCTTACATTTTCAATATACAACAATTCCGCAGGAGCGCAACCGGTTTAGTCGAATTTCTGGAAGGTAGCAGTTTTGCCCCGGATCTGGACAGTCCACTCGCTGTTAGCCTTGCGGCCCGTCCAGCACCCATGCTTATTAATGGAGTCCTGGCAGCCGCATGCGGCCCGGTAGCCTTCGTCCGAGTCCTCGAAGTGGGAGAGATCGACCCGGCGGCCACGGACGATGATGCCGACGGTGTATCCGCGTTGGGTTCCGTCCAGGTAGGCGCGTGTGATTTTGTAGGTCTTGGTGGTTGCAGCGATCATGCTCGGATCTCCGTTGCGGTTGCGTTGCTTACATTTTCAATATACAACAATTCGGCGGAGGTGCAATCGGATTTTCAGTTTTCTACCCGCTCGGCTCCCAATCCACGTCGGTCCACCCCTCGATATCCCGGACGCAGCCGGTACCCTCCTCACCTTCCTGGACCTCGTGGAGGATCTGAGAGAGTTCGCTGGCGAGCTGGCAAGCCCAAGAGGAGAGGGCTTCAGCCTCGCAGTAGGCCTCGTCCAAGAGGCTCTCGGCGTCGCTTCGGCCCACTACGTTCTCGAGTTGCTCTCGGAACTCGGCCAGATTGTTGATGTGTACGTTGTCCATTATTCCTCTCCGAAGATGGCAGCGGCGGCGCGCATACCACGCAGCTTGTTAGCGGCGTAGGTGGTGCGAGGGGAAGGTCTGCGCATGAACCTCTTGTTGGCGGAAAGCCAAAGGCGAACGGAGATATCAAACTGATCACCTGCGCGAAGCTGCTGGGTTTTGGTGGCTTGGATCTTCATGGTTGTGTACTTTCTCAGCGGGTGAGATCGCTGAAGTCGACAGGACGATCCTGGCCGTCGGCGTGGTGCTCGTCGTTCATTTCACGAGCCTTGGTTTCTGCCTTCTCGACACCTTCTTCGGCGAGCTTCTTGGTCAACATGGCGGTGAAGTCGATGCGGTAGGTATCGGACATGGTTGGCTCCTCGTGTTGCGTTGCTTACATTTTCAATATACAACAATTCGCTGAGGTGTCAAACGGATTTCTTTTCGCCCCAGTTCTGGGCACTCGGTTCCTTGTACGCGTTCAGACCGTAGCAGGAAACCTCGAGTTCGATATGCGGGCGATCACTGCCGATCCCCCCACGACTGACCAGCTGGCGCCCCAGCGAGAACTTGGTAACCACGTAGCCTTGCTCGGATAGTTGCCGTGCGTGCTGGTTGCGAGCCTTCAGCGCCGCCTTGCGAGCGGCCGTGTGGTCGAACTCGTACCAACCGCTCTTGGTCCAGCGAAAATGAGTATCGGTTCCGTCGAAGAGTTTCTGCACCACGGTACTATGCACCCCCTACCAGCTGACCAGTGGGCCAAGTGCCCTTGCTGCCGTCGTTCCAGCGGATCTCCGCAAACTCTGCCCCAAGATCCAGCCAGATATCCAAGACCACGCCAGAGAAGTGACCAGCGGTGGTGCACCCCTCAACAGGAGAGACGCGGTCGCCGATCTTGAGGAAGTTGTCGTTGGTCATGTCTTTTCTCCGTTGCGGTTGCGTTGCTTACATTTTCAATATACAACAATTCGCTGAGTGTGCAAGGCGTTTTTCAACTTTCCTTGGAAAGAGGTAGGCGTCCGATGTGGTGATCAGCCGGTACCGCGGTACGTTGGGCGACAGGAACAGCAAGGCGGCTACGCGCATTCTTGACGAAACACTCTCGGCCGCCTTCGATCTCGTAATGCTCGCACATTGCGGCATACTGAACCATGACCAACGCTTCGATTTCCTCAACGGTGCGCTCGACATCGGGGAGGTTCTTAGCCAAGTAAGCGTTGACGGCCTCGCATACTTCGCGAAAGATGATCGTGCTGGCGTCTTGGTTGTTGGTCATGTCTTTTCTCCGTTGCGAGTGCGTTGCTTACATTTTCAATATACAACAATTCGCTGAGGGTGCAACCCGTTTCTCGATTTCCCGGATTTTGTCTTGATTCTGGGCAACATGCCGTATTATGGACTCGGTTGCTTTGAGGCGTAGGCCGGGCGCACTGCTCTTGGGTGCACGCCCGGCCCGCCTACGCTTTTCACGAGGATGCTATGAGCTGGCAGAAACACACCGGAGGGATGGTTCCAGAGAACGCGCGGGTGCGTTGCACCTTTGACGTGGCGCCCGGTAAGGAAAATACCGTTGAGGGGGTTTTCGTTGGCTGGTGCGCGAGCGGTACCGAGCTTGCTTTACGGAATGACTGGGGCTTAATCGATCTCGTCGGCGGAATCAACTGGTCTGCGAAGGGAGAGATCTGGAAGGACGAATGAGGCGAACGAGCGAGCCCGTGGAATGGGTAATCAAGGGGGATGAGCTGGTGGCGCGGTGCGGCACTGAGAATGTCGCATGGACGCCTCAGCCGGGATCACAGCACGCGTTTCTATCGTGCCCGAATGACGTATTCGAGGTTCTCTATGAGGGCACGCGCGGCCCGGGGAAGACCGACGCTATCCTGATGTCGTTCTGCCGCCACGTCGACCAGGGCTACGGTGCCGATTGGCGTGGCGTGCTATTTCGTAGGACGTACAAGCAGCTGGCCGACGTCGTCAAGAAGTCGAAGAAGTGGTTTCCACGCTTCTTCCCTGCGGCCACCTACAACAGTACCGAGCGCACGTGGACGTTCCCCGATGGCGAGGCCCTCATCCTCAGCTACATGGAGCGCCCGGACGATTACGACAACTACCACGGGCACGAGTATCCCTTTGTTGCCTTTGAGGAGTTGACGACGTGGCCCACGGATGAGTGCTACAAGCTGATGATGTCGACGTGCCGATCGACGCGGCCCGGCATGCCGCGCATGTATCGCTCGACAACAAACCCGTACGGTGTTGGGCATAACTGGGTGAAGAAGCGTTTCGGATTGCCCGTGCCTCCGCGGGACATCATCGGCAGGGTGATCAAGGATCCGGAAACGAAAGAGCGCCGCGTGGCGATCCATGGATATCTGCAGGAGAACAAAATCCTACTGCACGCGGATCCGAACTACGCCGCGAAGATCGCGATGGCGGCTCGTAACGAGGCCGAGAAAAAGGCTTGGCTCGAGGGGAGTTGGGACATCATCGCGGGCGGAATGTTCGACGACGTCTGGGTTCCGGCCTGGCACGTGTTGCCGAATCTGCATATAAACGACATACCGCGCGGCTGGACGGTCTCGCGCAGCTACGACCATGGAAGCTCCAAGCCCTTCTCGGTGGGCTGGTGGGCTCGATCGAATGGCGAGCCCCTCCGCCTGGGCGATTACTACGTGGGCCATGTCCCGGGCGACATGGTGCGCATCGCGGAATGGTACGGATGCACAGGGAAGGCAAACGACGGACTCAAGATGTCCTCGAAGGAAATCGCGCGAGGTATACTTGAGCGCGAGGCCGACATGGGTCTCACGGGACGCGTCAAGCCTGGGCCTGCGGATTCTTCGATCTTCTCCAATTACGATGGGGAGAAATCAGTCGCTGGGGACATGCGGAAACTGGGAGTTCGCTGGCTGGAGGCAGACAAAAGCCCGGGGAGTCGAATTCAGGGCTGGGAGCAGATTCGCGACATGCTGAAAGCGGCACTGCCCGATGTAAACGGGTACCGGGAGCATCCCGGTATGTACATCTGTGCTCGCTGCACGGACTTCCTTCGCACTGTTCCTGTTCTGCCTCGTGACAAAAAGAAGATCGACGACGTGGATACCGAGTCCGAGGACCACATCGGGGACGAGACCCGGTACCAAGTGCGCCGCAAGCATACGCAAACTGTTTCCAAGAGCTGGGTCTGATAGATGCCTGATAAACCCGATCCGTCGATTCCGTCCGCCGCATACGAGGCGATGTCTCCCGTTTGGCAGAAGATCCAGACGCTTCTGGACGGAACCCCCTCGATGCGCGCCGCTCGACAGTGGACATTACCGCGCCACGAGAATGAATCGGATGGTTCGTACGAGGAGCGATGGCAACGAGCCACTCTCCTGAACATGACGTCGTTGACGCTCGACCAGTGGGTCGGCCGACCGTTTAGCGATCCGGTAAAACGTTCGGAGGATATGCCCCCTGAGGTAGACGAGTGGATGGATGACGTCGACCTGCAGGGGAACAACGTGACGACGTTTGCGCGTCAGTGGTTCCGCGAGGGTCTGGCCAAGGGCTACGCCCACGTGCTCATCGACTTCCCAGAGGTGGACAAGCAGGGTCGAACGGCAGCGGACGACGTGCGTGATAACCTGCGGCCGTTCATGTCGCTGATTCGCCCGGAGGGGCTGATCTTCGCCGAGGTCCGCAAGGTCTCGGGCAAAGAGACCTTGACGCACGTCCGTATCGTAGAGAATCAACGCAAGCGCGTGGGGTTCGGTGAGATTACCGAGGAGCGCATCCGGATCTTCGACCGAATCCTCCCGGGCGAAACGCCGTTCTCGCTGATCGGTTTCGCAGAAGCGCAAGAGCTGACTGCGGAAAGCGTCAAGGAAATGGAGACGAATGAGCCTGAGAGGTTCAATCAGATCAACGCTCCGGGAGTATACGTCACCACCTGGATCAAGAACGAAGACAATGATTGGATCGTGGAGAAGAACCCTCGCCGCATAGAGGGTATCGACGAGATTCCGCTGGTGACATTCTACTCCGTGCCGCGCGATGAGTTCATGGTGACGAAGCCGCCGCTCGAGGATCTGGCCGACCTGAACGTCAACTGGTTCCAGTCGAATTCCGACCAGAACCACATCCTGACCGTAGCTCGTTTTCCCATCCTGGCTGCGACAGGCGTATCAGAAGAGGGCGACATCACCATCGGCCCAAAGAACGCACTGATCGATCCGAACAGTGGCGCCAAGTTTATGTACGTCGAGCACGAGGGGAACGCTATCGAGGCGGGGCGCAAGCATGAGGCGGACCTCGAAGAGCAGATGGGCCACTACGGCGCTCAGTTCATGAAGAAGCAATCAGGCAACCAGACTGCCACGGCGCGAGCGCTGGACAGTGCCGAAGCTACGTCCCCCTTGCAGGCAGGTACGATGGTGTTCGAAGACGCGCTGAACACGGCCACCGCCTTCATGGGCGCGTGGGAGAATATCGAGAACGTAGGCACGCTCGAGATCGTCAAGGACTTCGGCCCAGAAGAGTTGGAAGGGGACGACCTGAACTCCCTGGTCAAGGCCCGCGAGATGGGCGACATCAGCCGCCCGAAGTTCCTCCAGGAACTGCACCGCCGCGGCGGCCTCGCTGACGAGTTCAATTTCGATGAGAACGAAGCCGAGCTGAAGACAGAGCAAGGATCGCTCGAAGATGACGACACGCTGAAGGAAGACCTGGACCCGTTCGCGGAGAAGTAATGTCGAGGCCAAGAAAACATTTCAAAACGGACGCCGAACTACTGGCGTCGCTAATGACCTTCGTGCATCACGAGGAGTCTTGCGCCACGCAGGACCTGGAAAACCCGCAACGCTGTTCGTGTGGTCTGGCCACACTGGAGCGAGAAGCGAACGCGCGCATTCGCAAGCTGGAACCACATGATCGGTAAGTCGCTCGATTGGATCTACGATTTCATCCTGTGGGTGGCGTCGTTCCGACCGCGCCTGGACCTATGCCACGCAACCCAGCGCGGACTGAAGTTCCTCCCGGGTGGGCGAACCAAGGTTATCAAGCCTGGGCTTTATTGGTGGTGGCCGCTAACCACTGATGTCAAGGTTATCGAGGTCAACTACTCGTCGCCCGAGATCGAGGGGCAGTCACTGATGACGAGAGACGGGCGAACGGTTTTCGTGCGCCCCGTGGTAATCTTCAAAGTCGTTGACGTTGAGAAGGCGCTCACGTCCACGTCCGGCTACACGGAAATGCTTTCGGACGCCACGATGAAAGCCCTGACGGGCTATGTGCGGCAACACACCTTCAGCGTGCTGGTAGCAAACTCCGCAGACTTGGAGATGGACACCATCTTGAAGAAGTGGGTCACCGAGGACGCAGAGAAGCATGGGCTCGAGGTGCTGGAGGTGTTTGTGGCCGACATTGCCGTTCATGCCGTCTTCCGTCACGTCGGCGGAGCTGGCGCAGTGGTAGCACCACCAGAAGAGGAAGCGGAGGAAGAATGAGGCAGTATCAGGTTCCAGAAGAACGCCGATCGAAACCCTGTCGATACCACAACCTCAACCAGCTTGAGCGCGGAACGATTACCAATGGCTGCGGCGGGAAGGGTGGATGGTTCAAGGGCCCGGACGGCATGTTTCAGTGCCCGTGCCGACACCACGACTTCAACTACTTCGTCGGGGGTAGCCCAGAAGACCGCAAGAAAGCCGATGTCCAATTCTTCCAGGCTATGATGCTGGAGGCAGGTTGTGCGCGCACCTGGTTCGAACGACTGAAGAAGCGCGGCTGCGCGCACGTGTACTACCGCGCAGTACGCACGTTCGGCTCGAAGTTCTTCCATCACACCAGATGGCTGGGATCAGATAACAATCCGCACGTCTGGCTACGACTCGAGCGCGCCATGGACGCGGCAGGAGCCGACCCAAGAGAAGCTGAATTCGACTAATGGCCACGGTCAACGAAGAATACTTTGACGCGCAGGTCCGGCACCAAGTCGGCGTGCGCCGCTTCGCCTCGGGAGAGGTGAAGCAGATGCTTAAGATCCTCAAGCAGGCGGATCAAGAGCTGGCGGTCAAGCTGCGTAAACGACTCGCAAAGATGGGTGGCGGCGAAGGCTTGACCGAGCGCCGCATACGTCAGCTCATGCAGTCAATGCGAGAGACGCGCGGCGCGCTCTGGCGTGAGGTGAAGAAAGAGATCCGAGGAGATCTCTCCGCGCTGGGGCCGATCGAAGCAGACTTCGAGAAGCGCATGATCGAGGCCGTCGTCCCGTTCGACATCGATCTGGCCGCCGTCGACCTGGGCAAGCTGCGCCGCATCGCCACGTCACGACCGTTCCAGGGCCGTCACCTTCGGGACTGGTTCGGGCGCCTCCAGCAGGCAGAACAGCAAGGGCTCCAGCAGGCCCTCCGCATGGGTATGACGCAGGGCGAGGGCGTCAACGACATCGTGCGCCGCGTGATCGGCACACGCTCGCGGGGGTTCACCGACGGAGTACTGGCCACCTCTCGTAGGAACGCGGAGGCGGTCGTCCGCACGGCAGTCAACCACGTTTCGAACCGAGCGCGCGAGGATGTGTGGGACGCCAATGCCGACATCATCCAGGTGCTGCGGTGGACAGCCACCTTGGACGGACGCACCTCCGCCGTATGCCGAGGACGCGACGGACGCTTTGCCCCTGTGGGCAACAAGCCGCTACCAGAGGAGTTCCGGGACCGCGCGCTGAGCCCACCGCGAGCCCGCCCGCCCGCGCACATCAACTGTCGATCGCTCATGGTCGCCCAGCTGGACTCGGACGGACTCCTGGGCGAGAGGCCTTTCGTGCGAGACACCCGAACGCGCCGCGTTCGTGAGATCGACTTCCGAAAGATCGCCAAAGAGCAGGGGCGGAGCATCCAGTCCGTGCGAAAAGAATGGGGCGACAAGAACATCGGCAGGGTTCCCGCAGAGACGGACTACCAGTCATTCCTCAAGCGTCAGCCCACTGGATTTCAGGACGACGTCTTGGGAACCACGAAAGGCAAGCTTTTCCGAAAAGGGGACTTGACTCTGGACAAGTTCGTTGATAGAAACGGTACGGAGCTTACGATCTCGCAGTTACGTAAGCTACAGCCTGATGCGTTCATCAAGGCTGGGTTAGATTAAGCCTCCTCGGTTGGGGGCTTGTGTATGTCGGCGGGGTGAGCCCCTGACCGGCGAGTGATTCGCCATGCACAGAGGAGGTTATGGCACATGAAGTTCATTCTCGGAGACAACTTGAAGATCGATTCCCTGGAAGGTGTTCCAGGAGATCTGAAGCCGCTCTATGTGGAGCAGGCCGATGGCGGCTTCGCACTCGGTGATGACGCAGCCACCAAGGCCACCGTCAAGGTGATCGATGGTCTGGGCCGATCCCTGCGCGCTTCGCGTGAGGAAGCGGATGAAGCCAAGAGGAAGGCCGTCGATCTGTCGAGCCTTTCGGAGTACGGAGAGGGTCCGGAAGAGATCGCTGCGGCGATCACACAGAAGATGGAAGACCTCCAGAAGAAGGTTAAGACCAAGGGTGACAACGAGGGTACTCTCGAGAAGCTTCGTCAAGACCTCAAGGCTGCCCACGGGCTCGAGCTGACGAAGAAGGACGAGGACATCACCTCTCTGACAGCGCAGCTGTCCGAGGTCCTGGTGGACCAGAAGATCAAGAGTGCCATCGGGGACTCTGCCGTCAACCTGGACATCGCCACGCGGGTCATCTCGGACTTCATCGACACGGACCGGGACGAGAAGGGAAACTTCGTCGTGCAGGTTGTCGACAAGGACCGTGATCCTCGGAAGAATCCCGCCACAGGAGAGTTCCTGGCCATCGGCGATCTCGTCGGGGAGATGAAGAAGAGCGAAACCTACGGCTCGCTATTCAAGAGCGAGAAGCCCAGCGGATCCGGGCACGAGTCCGGCGCCGCCTCCGCTGCCCGCCAAGCGGCAGGTAATGCACCTGACGCCTCTCCTGTATCGAAGATCTCCGCGGGGCTCGCCGCGCGGTAAATCATCCCGCCCCGACGTCATGGTAATATCGTAGTTCTTGCCGATCGAGTGATTCGATCCGCGCCTTCCCCGGATGGGTGATCCTGAGGGGACGTAACCGTCACCTGAATTTTCATCCCATCAGAAGGAGCACCGAATCATGGCTTCCGTCACTTTGGTCGAATCGGCCAAACTCGCACAAGATCAGCTCGTCAGTGGTGTCATCGAAACGATCGTCACTGTCGACCAAATGTTCCAGATCCTCCCTTTCCAGGGGATCGACGGTAACTCGCTCGCGTACAACCGCGAACTCTTGGAAGGTGGCGCTGGCGTCATCGGTGTCGGCGGACTCATCTCCAGTGGCGCTACGGACGTCCTTCTCGGTGGAAACACCGCGAAGAATGCTGCGACGTTCACCCAGGTGAACTCGAACCTCACCACGATCATCGCGGACGCCGAGGTCAACAACCTCGTCCAGTCCACGCGTTCGGGTGACGGGAACGACCAGAAGGCCGTTCAGATCGCCTCCAAGGCGAAGAAGGTCGCACGCTCGTATCAGCACATGCTGATCAACGGCTCGGGTGCGTCCAACCAGTTCAGCGGCCTCTTGAATCTTTGCCCTGCGGGTCAAACGATCTCGGGCGCCGTGAATGGTACGCAGTTCAGTTCACTGAAGCTGCTTGACGACCTCATGGCCAAGGTCAAGGACAAGGACGGCCGCGTCGACTATTTCGCGATGAACATTCGCGAGATCAACGCGTACTACGATCTCCTCCGAACCCTCGGCGGCGCGTCGATCGGAGAGGTTGTCACCCTCCCGAGTGGGGAGCAGGTCCCCGGCTATCGTGGCGTGCCGATCTTCCGCAACGACTTCATTCCTATCACGCAGACTCAGGGTACCGCCACCAACGCTACCACGATCTTCTGTGGGACGATCGACGACGGCTCGATGTCCACGGGTATCGCAGGCATCACTGCCTCGAAGGCCTCGGGTATCAACGTCCGAGAGGTCGGTCAGGCGGAGGACAAGGACGAGTCGATCACTCGTTTGACGTGGTACTGCGGGCTCGCGCTCTTCTCGGAGCTGGGTATCGCATGTGCTGACGGCATCTCGCCGACTGGCGCCGTGTACGTGTAAGCGAAAGTTTCTGACGGCCGCCATATCTCAGCCCTGCAAGCTGGTGGTGTGGCGGCCGTCTTTTTTGAGAAAAACAACAGGAGACCACGAGGATGCTTTTCCTCTCGATTCAAGATACGGTGCATGAAAAGTTCACCGGGTTCATGCACGGCGCGAATTGGTTCGACGGAATTTCCGCACACAATGTCACCGCTGACGAGGCGGAAGGCGTTCGCCGTGTTTTCCATCGCAACCTTCAAGCAGTGGAGATCAGCGAAGATGAAGCTCTCAATACCCTCCGTAGCCACGAGGCTCTCCAGTCCATTCCGCACGTGGAGCGCATCGTTTCGGAGGACGGGCGGACTGCCGAGGAACGCAACAACGCCGGGCAAGGTGCAGGTGATTCCGCGGGAGGGCCAACGGGGGATGGAGCCCCCAACGGGGACAGTGTGGGGTCCAGTGCTGAGCGCCTCCAACAGATCGCCGTTCTGATCCGCAACCTCGACGAAGACGAAGACGACGCGTGGACCGACGCCGGGCTACCCGCCGTAGAGGCAATCTCAGAAGCCCTTAAGCAAAACGTCACGCGAGACGAGATCACTGCGGCCCTTCCGGATTTCAAGCGCGGCGACGCCTAAGGTACCGTGAACTCAGATGCTTCGACCTACCCATCGACGCTCCTCAACGCAGGACTCCGACGGCCTCGCCGCGGTGTACGACGTGTCGAGGTCGAAGCATCTGAGTGCGGCACGTCCGGTATTCACCTTCGGATTCAACCACCGCAGAGCCAAGCCGAACTTCTATCTCCGATCGACAGGGGACCTTCCGTCCTCCGCGTCGGGCTACCTACTTCCTCGTAATGCCACAGTCACAGCCATCACAGTCAAGCTCGCAGACGTGGGCACAGGCTCGCTTGACGTCCAGGTGGAACGCGGGGGAACCTTCCTTCTTGTGTCGTCCGTGACCCTCACAGGCGAGGATGAGAAGGTGCTAACAGGTCTGGACGTGGACGTTCAGGCAGGGGACGCGCTCGCCGTGAGGGTGGGCACCGGACCCGTCAATTTTCCAGTGGTGAGTGTGGAACTCGCCTGGCGTCTCACCCTATAAGGAGAACCGGCCCATGGCAATGTGGGATATCACGATCAAGAATAACTCGGGCGGCGCCGTCGTCATCGAGGACATGGGCATCACGCTGGCGAACGGCGCAGCGGAGAACTTCGCCGAGTCGTTCAGCTATACACAGATCGCCGACTCAGACGACCTACGCACGCTCGTCACCGCGGGTACGCTCGTAGTCAACGACGGCGCGGCAGACCTGTCCGCCGCGGACGGAACCTTCCGCCTGACGATCCACAACATCGAGGAAGTGCGCAAGGACCACTACACCAAAACGCAACTCTCCTCAGGCACCGCGGGTGTCAATGTCCACTGGGACAATATCACGAACGCCCCGAGCTTCGGAGCGCCTACGTGGTTGGCGCCTGTGCGATTCCGCGTCACAGCCATCGCTGCATCGGCGCCGGTAAGCCCCGCCTCGGGTGACGTCTACGTCAATACCACGAACAACCCGGACGAGTACCACAAGTGGAACGGTGTGGCGTGGGTCAGTCAGGGCAACGCCGCGGATGGGGATCGAGTGATCGACCTGTCGACCGGCGCGGAGCTGATCCAGGTCTACTCGACGACGGGCGACGCGTGGACGGCGGAAGCGGCCAACGCCGACAACGACGCAGCTATCGTGGACGACGACGGCGACGCCAAGGCGGCGCAGTACTCGTACAACACCACTGGCACGACATGGAGCAAGATTGCCGATGTCGACTTCGGCGGACACCTCGACGGCGCGGCGGGCAAGCACGACGCGTCGGAGGTCGACGTCGAAGGTACCTACACCAACATCTCGGGCACGCCCACGGATCTCGAGACCACCATTTCAGCGATCGACACAGCGCTGGGTGCGACCAACACTAACACCCTTGATGAAGCGTACGACGAAGGCGGCGCAGGCGCAGGGCGAACCGTCACGGCGGACACAGGGGCTGTTGTCCTGGACGCGTCCGCTGCGACCAACGCTGGGCTGCAGGTGACGCCGCATGCGACGCTGCCCACCACGGGGCTCTCCGCTGGACAGGTGGCCGTAAAGGACAACATCCTTTATGTCTACGACGCCACGCGCACAAAGTGGCTCTCCGCCCAGCGGTTGACGTTGACGTTTGGTCGAAAAGGTGCTACACGTGACCAGTACCTAAACTTCGGGGTCGGTGAGCTGCCGTCGAATAACGCTGGGTTCCGCATGCTCCGCAACATGACGATTACAGGCATCTCGGCGCAGCTCGACGCGTCTGGTACCTGCACCGCGGAGATTCGCAAGAACGATTCCGCCACGATCATCGCTTCCGAAGCTGTGGCCGCTGCTCTGGGAAGCCAAGATGGAGCCATCAACGTTGACGTAAACGTGGGTGATTACCTGCAGTCGTACCTGGAAAGCACGGCGAAGGTGCAGGATCCAGTCGTCGTTGTCGAACTGGCCTACCGCGAGTAATAGGGGGAGTCGTCCGTGCCTACTACGATCATAGTTAAGAACCCGGGAGCTTCTTCCGTCGGTATCCAGGACATGGGTATCGTACTGGAGGCAGGCACTCAGGAAACGTTCGTAGGCACGGACGGCAGCTTCTCTATCGGAGACGTTTACGAGAGCGTGGATCTTGCGACCCATGTGGGCGCCGGAACCCTCGTTATCCATGACGGCACGTCTGACCTCTCCGCCGCGGATGGTGTGAAGCACGTTAACGTGCAGACCCAGCTCGAGGACGAACCAGAGGATTCAGGGGGCACAGGTAATCACGTAGGTAGCTCAGCCCCCACGGGCACGCCCGCCGCAGGAAACCTCTGGTTCCACACAGGTACGGGGCAGAACCTGCTTTACTGCTACGACGGCTCACGCTCGAAGTGGTTGTCCGTGCAGCGTCTCGTATTCGCCTACGGAAAGAAGGGCAAGGCCAAGGACGTCTACATGGAAGCGCTCGACGGAATCGGCGAGCCTGAGTCCATGTACGACATGCTGAGAAACGCCACAGTAACCGGGATCGGAGTTGCAGCGGAAGAGGTACACAGCGGCGCAGCTATTGATATCGAGATTCGCGCGAACGAAGTCAAGATCGGACACATCGACACGACCGTGTCCGAGCCCTTCGCCGCACGAGACGAGAACCTGAACCTCGACATTGCCCAGGGGGCGATGCTTCAGCTCTACATCAATTCACCCAACAACAAAAAAATTGAAGACACGGTGGCTTGGGTAGAAGTCGCCTGGAGGGCCTCCTGATGATAATGACGGTGCGTAACACCACAGGAGGAGACGTGGTAATCAGGGATCTGGGAATGTTCACCATCGCCGCAGGCGAGACGGAGGACATCCTGGATCAACTGCCGCTGTACCGCATTGCGGACTCGAAAGGACTCTTGGAGAAGGTCCTGGACGGTAGCTTGGTAGTGAACAATGGAGAAGTGGACATGACGGCAGCGGAAGGGGCCATCTATTTGGCCTTGCAACCGGTAGCGATCGGACCTAAGGACCCGAGCGGGAAGATGCGTGTGCATCAAAGCTCCCGCCCGCTGGGCACCAGCACGCTGTGGGCAGGATCAGGAGACGACCCGACAGTACCGAAGGACGTCGGCGGGGGCGCTACGTTCGAGTTCGTGCACGAAGCGAACGACGCGGACGGCGAGAGTCAGCACAGGCTGATCGACCTGAACACGATCGGCAACAAGACCTATCTGCACGAAGCCTTGCTGACGTGGAAGGGTGCCGATATGGACAAGGTAACCGCGGGGATCGTTCCGCGTACGGTCACAGTCGGCACGAGCACCGGGACGAAGTACATCCTCGACCCAGGCGGTAGCGGCATGGTCCTACCCTGCGAGGTCACAGGCGGCGCAGATTCGGGAACGACAACCGTGTCCGACGATCTCGCGAAGTCCGACGGCGGCCTCGTGCAGATGTTCGAAGACTTCGACACGGGGGTCAAGCCACCCTCGTTCTGGAATGCGACCTGGAACCCCACGACCGAACGATTCGAAGACATCACCGCCGCCCCATTGGGCGATGGCGAGTTCAACATCTTCTCCGTCGAGGCGTACCTACTCCGCTTCTTCATCAACGTCCCGATGCTGGGCGACGGGTTCCAAATCTTCAACTCGAGCGACACCAGCCCGATCGGGCACGGGCTCCGGATCAAGATCGAATGGAAGACGGAGGATGCCGCCCGTGAGTGGAAGCTGGCCGCGGTCCTGATCATGCACAGGGAGAAGACCACGTGAGCACGAGCCTGGGTACGAAGGACGCCGAGCATCAGGAGGACTTCGCGGTGTCGGACGCCGCGGGCAGCCCTGTTACGGGGCTGGTGCAAGCCAGCTTCACGACGGAACTCTACGAGGAGAACGATAGCCTCTCGGCTCTTCCAGTTACCATCACCGAGTTGGGCGGTGGAGGCTATCGCGCCAAGTTCACCCCAGATGCATCTGGGAGCTGGTACCTGACGGTCAAACATGCCACCCACTTCCCGGACGGGCAGGCTGCCCAAGTGCAGGTCTTCGACGGTAACCTCAGCGGCATTTACGCAGCCGCGGAGAAGTCTCGTAAAATAGAGACCAATAGGGTAGTGATCAGCGCGGATGGGCTGACGATCACGGTGTACGAAGACGACAACACCACGATCGCCTTCCAGCTTTCACTCTCCGCCGATCGCTGCACGAGGACCCCGATTCCGTAATGGCCACAAAACCCAGCCTCTACCCACTCTTCATGAAGAATGAGATCTTCCCCGCAGGGACGAAGGTTGTCGTGGTGGAGCCCGTCGATACCTTTCTCCAAGACGAGGAGATCGACGTCGAGGTGCAAGAGGAGAATATCTCGGTGACCGTGGCGGACGAGGCCTTGACCGTGACAGTAGACGACAACAACATCGACGTGGAAGTCAGCTGATGGCAACTCTGAAACCCCAAGACACCGACCTGTGCCGATCCCGCGGCGACACGGAACCATTGGTCATCACGATCAAGAAAGACGGCACCGCCATCGACGTGTCGGGCTGGTCCTTCAAGTTCACCGTCGACCCCTCGAGCGATCCGACCGTCGACACAGCGAACCTATTCCAGCTGACGGGGACCTTCGTAACCGACGGCACGGACGGGCAGGTCCAGTTCTCGCCGAGCGCCGTACAGATGGACATCACCCCGGACATCTACTTCTACGACATCGAGCGCACCGACGGTGCGGGTAAGATCCGCACCATCATGAGTGGCCAGTTCGAGGTCCTGCAGGACATCACGAAGTAATGGCTTTCACCACACAGAACGACAGCGGGTCCATCGATAGCGCCAACGCCTACATCACGGTGGCCTTCTTTAAGACGTACCACAAGGACAGGGGCAACGTATTCTCGGCAGGCACCGGGGCGATCGAAGACGCCGTAATCAAGGCGACGGACTACGTCGATGCCCGCTTCCGCTACGTGGGCGATCGTACGCGCCGCGCGCAGCGCACGCAGTGGCCGCGCCTGGGAGCACATGACCGCTCGGAGGATCTTGTCCAGGGGATCCCGTTCGAGATCCAGGAGGCCACGGCAGACCTCGCGCTGATCGCCCTGACGAACACGCTGGACCCAACACCGACGCGGGACGATACTGGCCGCGCGGTGGAGAGCAAGCGCGAGAAGGTTGGACCGATCGAAGAGGAGACCACTTACGCGAACGGAGGCATCTCGCTGAATCGTCCGGAGTACCCAGTGGCAGACAACAAGATCATTCTCGCGGGCCTGACGGTGCGCGGTACAATCTTGAAGAGGGGCTGATGGCACGCTTCGATTCCGCGATAGCTCTGGCGAAGCGGCTGATCCTGAAGAACGGAGAGACGGCGACATTACGCCGACCGGTCGATGGAACACTGGCAGACGCCACCAAGCCTTGGGAGGGCACGGCAGGAACTCCGCACGACGCAAAAGTCGCCATGGTTTTCCTGGGGGAAGAGTCCGCCAGGTCCTTCGGGCTGATGCTGAAATCAGGGGAGCAGATGGTTTTGATCGCCGCGGACGACCTGGCGACGACGGGGCCATCCTCCGTGCGATTCAATCCGGATCCTTCGACAGACATCATTCTGCGGGCTGACGGCGAGCGTTGGTCGCTCGTGAAGCGTAAGCCGCTGAAACCAAACGGACAATACATCCTGGAAATCCTGGTAGTCAAGAAATGAGCGCCACTTTCGACGTAGCACGAGACGAGATGTACGGCACCTTCCGCACCGCGTGGGAGGCGGGCGCTGGTGCACACAACTCGGGAACCGTGCCGACGGTGTTCTACGACGGACTCGGCAAAGAGGGTGAGAAGCCTCACTCCGCCCCCTGGGCTCGAGCTCAAATCAGACACTTCGCAGGAGATCAAGCAGCGTTCGGAGGCACGAACCTCTATGAGCGAACAGGAACGGTAACGATTCAGATCTTTCAGCCCCTGGGCAACAACCTCTCGCAGTGCGAGGAGTTGGTCAAGGTGGCCAAGGGGGCGTTCGAGGGAGTATCCACGACGTCCTGTGTCAATTTCTACAGGGTTCGAATGATCGAGGTGGGCACCACTGAGTCGTGGTACCAAATGAACGTCCTCGCGGATTTCGAGTATCACGAGACAGGAGCATAAGGGATGGCTAAGAACACCCTCAGCGGTAACGGTACCGGACTTCGCGTTGCGGAAGAGGAGACGGATTGTGTCGGCGTTCTGCCCACGACCCCGAACTGGCGCGAGCGCGAGCCGAACAGCTACGGAGACTTCGGCGGCGAAGTCGTTACGGTGCCTCGTGCGCCAATCACCTCGGACCGGCAACGTCGCAAGGGCTCCAAGGTCGACGAGAACGCTTCAGGCGCGTGGAACGAGGACCTAACCGCGGCGAACCTCCAGGAAGATCTGCAGGGGTTCTTCCTTGCGGACCTGCGGAACAACGCCGAGTTCTCGGCGATCACCAACGTCGACGGAACCGCGGAAGAGTTCGACGCCGCATCCGGGCTTGGCGTCTTCGATGTCGGCAACCTGATCTTCGTGTCGGGGTTCGTCAGCTCAACCAATAACGGGCTCAAGCGTGTGACCAGCTCCTCGGCTACGGCCGTCGGAGTGGCGGAGAACCTTGTCGACGACGCCTCGCCCGCGGCTGGGCACAAGATCGTTCGCGTCGGTCATCGTGCGGGCGCAGGGGATATCGATGTCGACGTGTCGGGCTCGTTGCCGAAGATCACGTCTACCACGCTCGATTTCACGACGCTGGATCTGATCCCGGGCCAGTGGGTGTTCCTGGGCGGAGACGCCGTGATCACCAAGTTCACCAACGCGGCCAACAATGGCTTCAAGCGGATCCGAAGCATCACGGCTACGGAGATCGTGTTCGACAAGTCGGACTCTACCATGGTTGTGGAGGCCTCAACGACGGAGACGATCGAAATCTTCTTCGGGCGCGTGCTGAAGAACGAGAAGGGCGCACTGATCAAGAAGCGTTCGTACCAACTCGAGCGTCAGCTTGGTTCGGACACGAACGGAGTCATGTCGGAGTACATCGTCGGCGCCTTGCCCAACGAAGCGACGCTGAATCTTCAGACCGCGGACAAGGTCAACATTGATCTGTCGTACGCGGCGCTTCGCAGCGAAATCCGAGACGGCACAACCGGGGTCAAGACGGGAACCCGTCCGGACGCCATTGGTGGTGACGCCTACAATGCCAGCTCGGACGTCAGCCGCCAGAACGTGCACGTTGTCACGGCCGGGAACGAGGCGCCTACCAAGCTCTTCGCTTTCTTCCGTGATCTCACCATCACGATCAACAACAACTTCACCATCGACAAGGCCATCGGATCTGACGGCGGCATCGACGGTACGGAGGGCTTGTTCCAGGTCGGAGGTCAGTTCACCGCGTATTTCGCCGACACGGCAGGTGTCGCCGCGGTCAAGGCGAACTCGGATGTATCCCTGGATCTCCATTTCGTCACCAAGAATAAGGGGATCACGTTCGACCTACCACTCATAACCCTGGGTGACGGTCGACTCAACATCGAGCCCAACCAGGCCATCACGCTGCCTGTCAGCACGGAAGCGGCCTCGGGTGCAGACGTGGACGCTACGGCGCTCGATCACACTCTTCTCATGCAATTCTGGGATTATCTTCCTACTGCCGCTGACTAAGTGGTAAGATAATCCAAGTTGGTCAGGATATGACGTCGGGGCGGTCTCATTCTTGAGGCTGCCCCGTTTTTCAATTCAGGAGGAACACATGGGTTTACGGGATCGATTCAGCACGGACACGGACTTGGAGATCGAAGGCGTCTGGTGCGACTACGGCGAAGGCGTGCGGGTGCAGGTGGGACGCGCGGGAGGCGCGAACGTGGACTACCTCAAGGCCACGGAGGATCTCTACCGGAAGCACAAAACCCTCATCGACATGGAGGCCATGCCCGCCGCGTTGGCCAACCAGTTGATGCTCGAGGTGTTCGCACGAACGATCGTCAAGGAATGGGTAGGTGTCACCCAGGACGACCTTTTCCAGAACGGCATCCTCGAAGAAGCTCCCTGCACGACGGAGAACGCCGTCATCTTCCTCAAAGAGTTCGACGTCATCCACAAGGACATCAAGAAGATCTCGGACGGTAGCAGCGCCTATCGCAAGAAGGTCGACGAGGACATCGCAAAAAACTAATCGAGTGCCTACTCTACCGGCTCGATAATGACCCCGACTTCGAGCGCCAGATTGTGGAGCAGGCACTGCGATGCCACGGAGGCAGGATCCCCGAGAGCATCCTGAACGCACCAGAAGCCAACCCCGAGGGGCTGCTGTACTGGCATGCGTTCGAGGATCTCAGTTCCTGCCGTCCCGTAGGCTGGGGAGATCTCCCCCGAATCCCCTGGACCGCGATGGACCGATGGGCCGAGAGGCACGGCCTATCTGCGGACCAGTTTTCCTCTATGAAATTCATCTTGGGTAAGATGGACGAAGCAATGAGGGTTCGGAGCAGGGAGCAAAATGGCGACAAGCCGAACGCCGAAAGAGTTCGGCAGGAGGATGCGGATTCAGGCCGCTGGTCTGGCAAAGGGAGTTGAGCAGCTCATTCGTGGGACGTTCTTGGTAGTCGATCAGGTCGCCGTGATCGAAACTCCCATCGATACTGGACTGGCAAGGGCGAACTGGATCGCGAGTACGACGGTCCCCGCCGAAGGGGAGAACCCTCCCGACATCACGGGAGGCCAAGCACTTCAACAGGCGCAGTCCGTCGTAGGTACTTATCGCCTCGAGTTCGGGCCGATCATGGTCACGAACAATGTCAGCTATATCATCTTTCTGGATCAGGGGTCCAGTCGGCAGTCACCGAAGGGGATGACAGCTGCAGCACTGAACGCGGGTATTCAGCACATTCGAAAGAACGTGACTGGAAAGATTCTTCCGACGGGGTAAAGCATGGCACGCGAAAGACTGATCATCGAGGTCAGCGAGCAGGGTACACGCGTAGTCAAGCGTAACATCGGCTCGATCGGAACGGAAGCGGAAAAATCGCTTCAGGGCGTGAACCTCCTGAAGAAGGCGCTTGCTGGGTTTGTCGCCTTCGAGTCCATCCGCAGGGCAACGCGCGTTCTGGCCGGGTTCGAGCAGCAGATGGCGACGGTCCGTGCCATCACGGGTGCGACCGACCAGCAGTTCCAAGCCCTCCGCCGCACAGCTCGAGACCTGGGCGCCACCACGCGCTTCTCCGCGTCCCAAGCCGCCGAGGGGATGACGTTCCTGGCTCGGGCGGGATTCGACGTCCAGGAATCGATCGAGACCATCGACGACACTCTCCGCCTCGCCCAGGCTGGGGCGCTCGATCTGGGCTCCGCTGCGGACATCGCCTCGAATGTGCTGACTGGGTTCCGGCTCGAGACGGATCAGGCCGCGCGCGTCGTGGACGTCCTGGCGTTCGCTGCGAACAACGCCAACACCGACGTGCTGCAGCTCGGTGAGGCTATGAAGTTCGTCGCCCCCGTCGCCGCGGGAGTCGGCGTGGACATCGAACTGGCCGCCGCAGCGATCGGTAAATTGTCGGACGCAGGCCTCCAGGGCTCGCTCGCGGGTACCGGTCTGCGCCGCGTGCTCTCGGAGCTGGAATCACCTGCCGCCAAGACCGTCAAGCTGCTCGACTCCCTGGGCATCACGGCCGATCAGGTGCGCGTCAGTCAGGTGGGGCTGGTCGAAGCCATGACCCGCCTACGAGACGCGGGCGTTGATACCGGACTGGCTCTTGAGCTGTTCGGGGACCGCGGCGGCCCTGCGTTCGAGATCCTCCGTAATGCCATCGCACCGCTCGAGGAGATGGAGGAAAAATTAGACGCCGCGGGAGGTACCGCAACACGTATTTCCGCAATCATGGACGACAACCTCAACGGCGCACTACTCTCGCTCGTCTCGGCCGCCGAAGCTGTCGTCCTCTCCCTGGGCGAAATAGGCGCAACGTCCGGGCTCACGACGTTCATTCGCAACGTCGCTTCGGGTGTCCGCTTCCTCTCGGACAACGTCGAGATCCTCACGGGGTTCCTCTCCGGCCTGGGCATTCTCGCCATTCCGAAAGTCATCGCTGGGCTGAAGGCCATCAGTGCGCTGCTGCTCGCTAACCCATGGGCTGTAGCTATCGTTGCTATCACGACGACCATCGGTGTCATTCGTTCGTTCTCGGATGAGATTCTGGTCAGCAGCGATGGCATTACCACCCTTGCGGACGTGGCCGCGGTGACGTTCGACACCATCTCGATTGCAGTAGAAAAAGCGTTCGATACGATCGGCGCCGTAATCTCGGGGCTATCGCCCACACTTGGTGCGGTGTTCGGTGACCTTGACTTCTCGCTTCGGGGATTCCTGGATCTGGCGGCGCTCGTGTTCGACTCGTTCGTAGGGCTCGTCTCTGGGTCGATTGCCGTAGTGACGTCCACCATCGAGAAGGTCCCGGCCGCATTCCTCGGCGTCGTCGAAACGGTCTTCCAGAAAATTGCAAACCTAATCACCGACGTTCTTCGGTTCATTGTCAAAGGCGTGAACGAGGTCACCGCTCGCATCCAGGAACTCTCTCGTGAGCTGCCTGGGGTGACGCTCAACATCCCCACGTTGATCGCTCCGGCACCGCCGAACTTCGACAGCCGATTCACCGACGCCCTCGACGACTTGGGCGAGACGGCAGGGGACGCATTCAACGCAGGATTCGAGAAGGCCACGCTTGGACGTGACGCCGTGGAAGGAATCTTCGCTGCCGCCGAGGACCGCGCTCGACAGCGCCAGCGCACCGATGCTGGAGCAAATCTTGCCGTACCTCCGGCTGCCGATGTGCCTACGCCAAACGCAGTACCGACCCCAGGCGGTAACGAGCCTACGGGGGGAGCTGACGGACAGCGCGCGGTGAGCATCCTTGAGGCGCTCAATCGACAGCTCGAGATCGAGCGCCAGAACATCAACTTGACGGGTATCGCCCGAGAGCGGGACAGCGAGTTGCGGCGCATCGAGAACGATCTGAAAGCCGCGGGCGTCGACCTGGGCTCGGCCGAAGGTCAGATCATCTTCGATAACGTCGAAGCACGCACGGCAGAGTTGAACACACTTCAGCGGCGCGCGGATCTCTTGGAGGAGATCAAGGGCCCGGAAGAGGAGCGCCTCTTGCGCCAGCAGGACCTGAACAACCTGCTGATGGAAGGCCTGATCACCCAGGAGGAGTACAACCAGAAGCTGAAGGAAAGCGCCGCGAACCTGAATGCCAATGCGGGCGTGTTCGACTCCTTCATTGCCCGATTGGAACAGGCCCAGGATCCGATCCAGGCTCTCGGTGTTGGGCTGGCAGACACTCTCACTGGAGCGATCGATCAGGCCTCGGGAGCGTTCGCCAACTTCATCGCCAGTGGGCTCAGCGATTTCGACTCGTTCAAGGACGGCCTGAGCAGCATCTTCGCGGGCATCGGGCAGGACATCCTGAAGCTGGTTGTTCGTTTCATCATCTTGAAAACCATCTCGGCGGCATTGTCCGGCATCGGCGGCGCAATCGGCGGCGGTGTTGGAACGGCGATCTCCGGATTCGGCGACGCACTCGGAGGGGGCGCCATCCCAGGCCGCCAGATGGGTGGACCCGTCCGGACAGGGCAGACGGTTCGTACCGGTGAACTCGGCGAAGAGTTGTTCACGCCGACGCGAAGCGGTAACATCACTCCTAACTCGCAGCTCCCCGGAAACGCTCCGGTGAGTGTTCAGGTTGTCAACGTCGAGAACCCGGACCAAGCGGCGGAGTTCCTCGAGTCGCCTCCGGGCGGCGAGGCTGTCGTAAACATCCTCGGAAAGAATCGCCGACAAGTTCGGCAGGTCTTAGGAATCCAGTAATGCCATTCATTCTCGGAAAAACCGCAACGAACCATGTCGACCTGCTCGACAAGATCGAACAGCTGGTCACAGGTAGCTCGCTCGACAGCGCGAACATCCCGACGGTGAATGCCGCGGGGACAGGCTACGTCGTTGCGGACAAGGTCTCACTCTCGGGCGGGACGTCGACCATCGTCGGAGAGGTCGAGATTCTCACCGTCGGAGGGTCCGGCGAGGTCACTTCGCTGAAGATCTCGCAGTCCGGCGTCTACACCTCCACCCCAGGCCCCACAGGGATCACCACAACGGGCGGTACGGGCTCCGGGCTAACGCTCGACTGCACGTTCGTATCGAACGGCTGGACCACGCAGCGGCGCACGCAGGAGGCCGACACGGTCACCCTCAATGCGGGCGGAACCGGCTATACGAACGGCGACACCCTGACCGTCAGCTCAGGCCTGACTGCCTCTTTGGTTGGGCAGGAGATCCAAGCCACGGTCACGGGGGAAACGGGCGGCGTGATCACGTCCATCTCGATCGCGGATCGCGGGTACTACCACGAGCCCCCAGCCTCACTCACAGGCATGGCGGTCACGGGCGGTACGGGCACAGGGGCCACACTGGACGTCACGCTCCGCAACGGGTCGAACGTCGCCCGAGAGCAGCAGTGGATTGCGAAAGGGGACGGGTCGGGTTCGGAGAACATCTACGTGGGCGCGCGCGCCTATCAGCAGGCCGCGTTCCATCACTGGGAGCTGGCAGGTATGAACGGCTACACGGCGGCGAATCCGTGGAGCAACCAGCCGAACATCAGCCCCGGGCGCTACGACAGCTCGGAGCAGGGTCAGTACGTCCCCTTGGACGACACCGCGATGAGCTACTGGGCGTTCGTGAGCCCAAGCCGCGTGATTGTGATCGCCCACGTGGGGAGCACGAGCTACGTCAACATGTATCTCGGTCTGTACGCGCGGTTCGGCACGGCGACGGAGTACCCGTACCCGCTCATGATCATGGGGTGTTCGAGTTCATTTGAGCAAGCATTCAACTCGGGCAACATCGGGTACTCCGGAATGCTGGATCCGATCTCGTTTGACAGCCATAACGACGGCCCGGGGAGGTTGCTGGATACCGATGGAACGTGGCGCACGGTGCGCAACTCGAGCCAGGTAGGGGCAACACGCGTACGTGCAACTGATCTGTGTATTTATCCCGCTGGGTACGCCAACACAGGCGCGCTCGCCACCGAAGACTCCTGGGCTACGGAAGATCACGACACCTTAGATCTAATCCCGCCCACAGGGATTCCAGGAGCACCTTCGGCCGTGCTTCAGCAAACCCCGGATACAGGCGGCAACCTCGTCAACACCTTGCCGACGATCATCCTGCAGGCTGGAGCAGGTGGTGCGGCGCGCAAGGTGCACGGCGAGCTGGACGGAGTCGTCTGGTTAGGAAATGACGCCAACCTCGACTCGGCTCAGATTCTTTCGCAAGACAAGATCGATGTGGGCAGCGATCGGTATCACGTTTTCCAGAACTGCCGACGCGTCGATCAGTTCGCTTTCTTCGCCGTCAAGGAGGCGTAATGGCTTATCAAACCGGGGTTCCCACGAGCCAAGAAAACTTCTTCGACCTACTGACGACGTTCGCCGCGGCGAACGGGTTCACCCTTGACGAGCATAGCGCCCCAAGCTCTCGCTCGGCAATCTCTCACGCGGCGTCGGGGCTCTACGTCCAGTGGCGATGGGACGGCACGCAGGGCGTCGCTGCGTACCAATCCACAGGGTTCTCTCTGGGCACAGCTCCCGGCTCACAGGCAGGAGACTCTGGGAATGGTCAGGCGTCTGGAACGGTCACCACAGAACGCCGTTGGGAAGCTATCGGCGCGGGCCCATACACGAGCTACCATTTCTTTGCGAACAACAACTCTCAGGGGTTCCCCTATCTGCACTACGTTCTGGAGTACGCGCCGGGAGAGTTTCGTCACGGCTCGGTTGGGCGACTGGAGATCTTCGGAGACAACTGGGGCGGAGCGACCGCGGAGAAGGGCGCCTACTGCGCTCACGCTCATTGGAGCGGAACCGTGGGCCCAACGTCCACGGTTCACGCCTTCCTCTTCGACAGCCTGGGTGCACAAGACACCGAGGCCACAACGTGGCGCTGCAATAACGCAGGGGGAGAGCTACCCTCACACTCGACGACACAGAAGTGGTTCGTGCACACTGACGACATAACCATCGGCAACGACCCTGCGGGTAACGTGCGTGAGCGTTCAGGCTGTGGGATCAGGGAAGGCTTCCTGGCGAACGCCATGGATGGGTACCCGGCCAACCCGAACTCGGGTTTCGTACCCTTCGTACCAGTCTTTATTTATTACCGCTTTTTCGCGCCCACAGTCCGCTTCGCCAAGCTGGGCGAGGTGCCCGACATTCGCTTTCTGAACGGCAAGAACCTCGAGCCCGCCGAAGAGTTGGTACTCGGCTCGGATACATGGAAGACATTCCCCTGGGCACGTAAGGCGACGTCAGGGCATCACAGCGGGAACGCATTCATCGCCTATAAGAAGGTTGTGTGATGGCCACGTTCAAGGGGCAGGTAGAGAAGAACGTTCAGGACGACGGGGCGCGCGTCAAGAACTGGCAGCAGGGACCAGGGGGACCGACGAACCCTGATCCCCAATGGGGCTCGGTGACTCCAGCGGAACTTCCCGCCCTGAAGGCCGAACCACAGGGGGTGTACTCCGCCTCGGAGAGAATCTCCATCCCCTCTGGGCAATGCTTCAAGGGACAGATCGGCGGGACTCCTGCGTCTGACTTCTTTGGTAAAGTGATCGTCTTGCCCAGGAAGATCGAAGCGGGGTTGGTGCTGAACACTAAAACGTTCACCATCACGATCGACAACACGTACCGGACCGCGAAGCGCGTGTTCCAGGGTTTCGCCAACACCGCAGGCGATGGCGTCACGATAATAAATCTGCCTGCGCTGTCGCTGGATCTGCCTGCGCTGTCCGGTTTGTCCCTGACGCTCGAAGTGACGCTCGACGGCCCTGCCACCATCTCGGGCAACCTGGAGTTCACCTTCGATACGCGGGTGGACACGGTACCTGTTACAGGCCAGCGCTCGGTCACGCTCGGGTTTCCGCCCGAGACGCCTATGATCGAGAAGCTGCAGTTTCTCACTGACGTGATCGAGAAGCGCGTCGGCACAGAACAGCGCGTAAGTCTTCGGGAAACGCCGCGCCAAATCGTCGAGATGGATCTACGTATCGAGGGGGACGACGCACGGCTGTATCGATCGATCATGGCGTCGTCGCAAGCGAGAACTTTTGGTCTGCCGATCTGGTGGGAACCTACTGTGACCACGTCAGCGGTAGCCGTCAACGACACTACGATCAACGTGGAGACGACGGCGAACGCTGACTACCGCGTCGGCGGGCTGGCGGTAATTTGGACCGGGCACTCCACCATGGAGACGCTCCAAATCAAAACGATCAACGCGACCAGCCTCGAGTTCGAGTCTGCGTCTACTCAGGTATTTGCGTCAGGAACACGCGTAATGCCTGTGCGCCAAGCCTTCACCTTGTCGGAGACGGTGCGCGGCAACCGTCACCCCAAGCGAGTGGTCGACCAGCGCCTCGTGATGACGATCCTTGACAATGACGTTGACCTGTCGGACGTCAGCGCCTTCCCCGCGTTCGAATCGAAAGTCCTATTCAACGGCAAGGGAAACCGGAACGTCATCCGTGGCCGAACGCTGGGCACTGAATCCCGCCGCCGCATCCACGTCATCGACAACCGTGTCGGTAAATTCGAGGTCCACACGGAACAGGCCCTTAACGTAGACTCCTCGCGGTTCACATTGAACGCAAAGTCTCGCGCTCGTCTGTGGCAACTGCGACAGTTGGCCCACGGGCTACGCGGTAATCAGGTCTCGTTCTTCGCGCCGACCTACGCCGAAGACTTCATCCCAACGCAAGCGATCTCCAGCACAGGCACCACCTTGGTGTTCGAGAACTCCGGTTTCTCGCGATTGATCAACGCAGGAAAGCCTTTCGACGTGGTCATGGTACGATTGACTGACGGCACGGAGATCATTCGCAGGATCTCCTCGGCGTCGGAGATTGATTCGTCAGAGGAGCAGGTAGAGGTTTCGGCCGTCTGGGGCGTTAACGCGCAGCCAGGGGATATCGAGCTGGTATGTCTGGCGCCGAAGACTCGGATCTCTTCCGACGAGGTCACGTTCACGCATCGGGACGGGAACGGGAACTCCACCATGTCATTCCCGACCATCACCGTTCTTGACTAATGACATACGACGCCCAAGAATCCTCCCTCGAAGCCGGGCAGCCGGTAGAGCTTTACGAGTTCACCGTCAACACCACGGTATATAGATACACCTCGAATCAGACGGACTTTCCCATCGGAGGATTTACCTACCTGTGCCGATCGATTGAGCGATCGGACTTGCAGAAGGTTCCGAACGATCCTGCCTCCGAAGAGATCGAGGTGCAGCTGCCCTCGTCTGACGACTTCGTCCGCAATTACTACGTGATCGCCCCCGGGCAGCCTGTATCCCTGAAGATCTCACGAGTGCACCGCAACGACGGAGCGAACGAGATCCAAATCATCTTCCAGGGCACCGTCCGCAACGTGGGGTATACGAAAGGGAACCGCAGCGCAACGGTCTACGCCGTCCCCAAAGCTGCCGCAGCCACGCGTATCATTCCGGTCAGAGTGTTCTCCACTCAGTGCAACAACCTGGTATATGACGATCGTTGCAAGGTCGACGTGGATAACCCACTATTCATGTTCGAGGGCACCATCACATCCGTCGACACGAAGGGTACTGCACTGACCGTACCGGGCGCAGCAGCTTTCAACGCGCTGACAGATTTCTTTCAAGCGGGAATGGTCCGCAGGGGTGACGACCAGCGCATGATCATCTCTCAGGCTGGTGACGTTGTGACCGTCAACGTAGCCTTCCCCACTACGCCGCTGGGAGCTGCGGTCAAGCTGAACGCAGGATGCAAACAGCGCTTCGTCACGGATTGTGCGTCGAAGTTTTCTAACACAGATAATTTCGGGGGCTTTCCCTACATGCCTACCGAGGACCCTCATCGAACGGGGATTGCCTAATGGCCATCATCACAACGATTGTTGTATCTCTCGTCGTCGCTGTCATCTCAACGGTCCTCAGCGAGCTACTCAAGCCGCCCCCAGATATCCAGAACGCCAAGCCCGCAGGGCAGGGCGACTTCAAGCTGCCTACGGCCCAAGAGAATAGGCCTATCCCCCTCATCTGGGGGCGCGTGAAGCAGAGCGGACCCAACGTCACTTGGTGGGGAGATATCAAGACGATCAAGATCCGTGAAAAGATCAAGACGGGCTTGTTCTCCTCCAAGAAGGTGACGACAGGCTTCCGCTATTTCGTAGGGGTGCAGTTCTCGCTTTGTCGTGGGCCGATCGACGCGGTGACGAAGATCTGGATGGGGGACAAGATAGCCTACGACAACTCGTCCTTCACTTTCGGCACACTCACGATCGACAAGCCTGCGCTGTTCGGCGGTGTAAAGTTCGGAACTGGTGGAATCCAGGGCGACGTCGACGTTACGCAGGGCACCGAAACCGAAACGACAAACACATACCTGGGAACTCAGCAGTCACCCAGCCTGCCTTACCGCGGTACGTGTCTGGCCATCTTCAAACAGGTGTTCTACGGCACCTCAACACAAATCAAACCTGCCGCTTTCGAGGTGGCGCGCTTCCCCAACGGGCTGAGCTTGCTGGGCGGTAAACACATCATCAATCTCGACGGAGCCAACATGGCGAACGTCGTGTATGAGATCCTGACGAACAATGAATGGGGCTTCGGTCAACCGGCCTCGATCGTCGATGTAGCTAACTTCACTGCCGCGGCAGACACGCTTCACTCCGAGGGTAACGGATTCGCCATGCTGCTCGATCGGCAGCTCTCGGCGCAAGAAATCCTCGACCTCGTGCAGGACCAGATGGGTGGCGTAGCCTTCCTCGACATAGAAGACGAGAAATATAAGATCAAGCTCGCACGAGACGACTACGACATTGACACCGTGCCACAGCTGACCGACGACACCATCGTCGAGATCCGAGAGTTCACACGAGGAACTTGGGAGGATACGGCGAACCACATTCGAGTCGAGTTCACCGATCGAGCCCGGAATTATTTCGACACCTACGCCACCACGTCCGACATCTCTAACCAGAGGATCCAGAACGGACAAGTGGTTTCCTCGGTGATTAAGTACCCAGGGATCAAGGACAAGACGTTGGCCCAACGGGTTGCCTCGCGAGACCTGCGGGAACTTTCTATCCCGCGCTCGAAGGCGACGATTCTGGTAGACCGCACGTTCCATAGCATAAAGCCTGGCGACGTCGTAGCTCTGACGGAGGACAACGTTGGCCTGGTGAAGCTGCCGATGCGAGTCATGCGCATCGGGTACGGCAGCCTGGAGAGCGGCGCCATCGAGCTGGGCTTGGCGGAGGACGTGTTCCGTTTTGACGCGTCGGTGTTCGGCGACCCCGATGACACCCTGTGGGTGCCACCTTCGACCGACGTCAACGCGCCGCCCCTATCTCAGCAGCTTGTGTTCGAGTCGCCCAGGGGGATTACGCGTAGAGACCCAGAGACCCCAGAGACCTTCGACCGAGTCTGGGCCGGGCTACGCCGACAGGGTGCAGAGATCGCTTTCAAGATCCACCAGCGCTCCGCGTCTGGAACCCCAGCGGGAGCATACATCGAAGACTCGGACGACGTACCCGAGTTCATCCTGATGGGCACGGTGCGGGACGCCTTGGTTCCTGGACCTGCGCAGGGAATCACAACCATCACTGTGAACCAGTCGCCGGACTTCCTGGCGGACTTGCAGGCCGCGTTCTCGCAAAGCGTTGCCTCCGCCGACGTTGGGCAGAACCTGACGAACCTGTGCATGATCGGCTCAGATCCGGCCACAGCAGAATTCGTGTGCCCCCTGTCGAGCACCAACCAGACGACGCACCTCGACCTGGAGAACTGCTGGCGCGGGCTGCTCGACACGACGCCCAGGGATCACGCTGTAGGCACCCCTGTGTATCTAATCTTCAACGGCGGGGAGATGAACCTATCCGCACTGAACCGCGGGTACAACGTCGATGTGCAGCTGCGCGGATCGTCTCTCAGCGACACCCTGACCGAAATTGAGTCGGTCACTACGGCGCTCACGTTGATCGATCGTCACCGACGACCGATACCACCAACGGAGATGGAGGTCAACGGCGTGGCATATGACGCGTTGGTCGACCCAGACGCGTTGAAGACGGGCGGATCAGGAGAGGACGGTAAGGGCATAGAGGTCGAGTTCACGCGCCGGGACTACGTCACGTATGACGAGGTGGAAGGTATCCAGACGGACGCCGAAACCCTGGACGATAATTTCCCGACAAAGAACACTACGCAATATCAGACGAAAGCAACTGCCGTCGTTGGTTTGGATGCGCTGCTGCAGGGAATCCGCGGCCACTGGAAAATGGAGGAAGCGAACGGCGCGACACGCTTCGACGCAACCGAGAACAACTCGGACCTGGGGAACTTCGGCGCGGTGAATCAATCCGTTTCGGGTAAGATCGGCAACGCGGCGGACTTCGCGGGCGGGTACTTGCATCGCAACACCGACACGGAGTTCATGAACGACGGGGGAAGCTTCCACCTCTGTGCGTGGGTCAACCTCGACGACAAGCTTGGTACCCAGACGATCATCGGTAAGTGGTTCGAGGATTCGAACCGCCGACAGTTCGTCGTAGACTTCGACAACTCGGCCGATCGATTCCGCCTACGGGTGTCAGCAGACGGAACCGCGGTCACCACTCTCGCCGCCGACTCGCTGGGCTCACCTTCCGCGGCAATCTGGTACTTCGTCCAGGCCTGGCACGACGCCGATCAGTGCTCGATCAACCTGCGTGTGAATGACGGGAAGGTTGACACCCTGGTCTACACCGGAGGGATCCACACATCAACCGCCGTATTCCGCCTGGGTGCCATCAACAACGCGTTGGCCACAGCCGACAATTTCCTCGATGGCAAGTTGGATACTGTAACGGTGTACGACCGAGTGCTATCCGGTCCAGAGCAGATGGCGCACTTCTCCAACGACGCCGGTTCTGAGTTCCCATTCGGCGCTGTCGACGCTCCCGATGCCGACCTATCGGCGGGGCTGATCGGATACTACAAGCACGACGAGGCAGCCTTGGCCGACATCGTGGACTCAACGGTCAACCGAGTGACCTTGACGAACAACGGCGGTGTGTTGTCTGGAACCGGAAAGATTGGCAACGCAACACGATACGACGGCACAAACGATAAGTATTTCGAAGCACCAAATTCGACGCTGTACGATATTGGTAACGAGGACTTCACGATCGCCATTTGGGTCAACCTGGACACGAAGACCTCAATCCAGGCAATCGCCAGTAAGTGGAATGCGAACCTTTCTCAGGTTGGCTGGTTACTGTTCTACCGCAACGACCTGGATAGATTTGAGTTGGCCGTTTCTGCCGACGGTACCACTACGGTCACACGCGTTCAGGCTGACACGCTTGGTGCAGTTTCCACGGGAACGTGGTACTTCATCGTCGCCAAGCACGAGGCGGGCGTCGGGCTATCCATCTCAGTCAATGGAGGTGCAGAGGATACGGCGGCCCACACGATGGGGGTTTTCGAAGGTGGGCAACCTTTTCGATTCGGAATTCTCCGAGACGGGGCCGGTAATCTCTCGAATCGCTTCGACGGTCTCATCGATGAGACCGGCATGTGGCGCCGACTACTGACCTCGGGAGAGATCACCACGATGTACAACTCAACCCTGGGACGAACTACGCCATTCGCATCCGGGACCTTCCGCAACACCACCCCCGACGCACTACTTGACTGGAACTCCGGCGAGGCCTCGGCCTTCTTCTCTCGCGCCAAGCTCGTCCGCGAGTTTCACGGCCTCCCCGACGGGCTGGATATCCAAATCGGCACGCGGCACACGTTCGACGGCGAAGTATTGACGGCCTCGCAGGACCTCGGTGCGCATGAGGCAACACTGGACATCCAAAATTCTGAGCTGCTGGACGACGAGTTCGTGGGGGTCCTGGACGACAACGACGTCAGCAGGAGCTTCAAGGCGCCCACCACCGGCACCTACGCCTTGACCCTGGGCACGGCACTGGCCACAGGTATCGTTGAAGCACGGCTCAACGGGGGCGCCTGGAGCACCATCATCGCGGCCACACTGATCACGGGGAACCTCGCAGGCGTAACCGCGGGTGATACAATCGAAGTGCGCCACACCCAGAGTGGGACAGGCAGTACGGAGACGTGGTTAAAGATTGACGCACCGTCAACGACGGCGGACGCGTACGGGGTTCTCGTGATATGACGAAGTCAGTAGAGTTAGGGTTGGCAGCGCTGCTATCAGCCGCTATAAGCGGTGGCTGCATGTGGATAGGCTTCGTTCAACACACGCCGACCCGTGACGAAATGCACGAATACGTGCAGAGCAGTGCACCGTATGTCAAGGACAAAGCAGTCGTAGACGAGAAGATCAAGCATGAGCACGAGCTGATCTTGCGTGTAGAGCGCCAGCTGGAGAAGCTCGCGCAAACTACCGAGACGTCTCTGTTGACCCAACAAAGACTGATGGGTAAGATGGACCAACTTCTCGACCAGAAAAGAAACTAACAGGAGTCTCCCCAGGTGCCAGGTAAGAAACTTTCCGCGGATGCAGTACGTCAAATCATCGAGTTGAAATCACGCGGAGAGCTGACTTTCGAGGAGATCTCCGAGCAGGTGGGGTGCGGGCTCACCGCTGCCAAGAAGCATTGGCGCGCTCACCTCGAGCACCGCACCGACGTCGACCTGTCCCCCTCCCCTGTTGGGGACGACGACGAGGAGATCGTCGTGGACGAGATCCTAAACGCGCTCGACGATACTGGTATCGCATCGCTGACGACGAAGGACGGGTTTATCGATCCGGCCGAGTTCGCGAAGATCTGCAATCTGGGACCCGAGTGGATCGCCACGCACTACAAGCCGAATCGCTGGCAGTCCTTCATCAAGGTGCTGGACAAGGATCGCCCAGAGGGCTTCAAGGCCGAGAAGGTCGACCTGTTCCAGTCGAAGGTCATGTTCCAGCGCGCCATCTCCAAGCTACTGGGCGACGCGCTGATCCGCTGGGCTCGAGACAACATCGAACCCCTTCCCGCGCCTCCTGCTGCGCTCTTCGGCTCGGACCTGGACTACGATCGTATCTCCCAGGAGCCTGAGCAAGTTGCTACGGTGGGGCTCTACGACCTCCACATGGGCATGTACGCGTACGGCGCGGAGTGCGGCGAAGATTGGGACGTAGAGAAGGCGCTGAACCGCGCGAAGAACGCGGTCGACGACGCCGTCGACGAGCTGCGACGCTACAACATCACGCGCCTGATCGGCCCCATGGGGAACGACCTCATGCACTACGACAACGTGCGGTACAACACGGCCCACGGAGACCATGCGCTCGACCACGACTCGCGGTTCCAACGCGTGCACGACGCCTGTGTCGAACTCCTGGGCTACTGGATCACCCGCATGCTTCAGCTGCCCTCCCGGCCAGTGTTCGACGGGTTCTACCTCCCGGGCAACCACGACACTGGAAACTCGTACGGCATCTGCTCGGCGATCCACCAGCGCTTCCGCCGATGGGACAACGTCAAGATCGACCTGTCGCCATCTCCGGCGAAGTTCCGCTTTCACGAAGGCGTGGCCCTGTGGTTCGACCACGGCAAGGACATCCCAATCCAGCGCGCGCCGCTGATCTTTCACGAGCGTGCGCAGCGAGCACACCCCCAGGGACGGGCGAACTTCACCTACAAGGAACTCCAGGTCGGACATACGCACCAGAAGACGGAAAAGCTGATCGTCGGAGAGAACTCCCTGAACGGTCTCTACGTCGTGGTGAACCCGACGCTGTGCGTGCCTGACTTCTATCACTCGTCGAAGGGTTGGGACGGCGAGCCTATGAAGTCCATGGAGGTGCGCCGCTACTCGGGCGTGGGCGTCGTCGGGACGCATCGCATTTGGGCTTGTGATTCAGAACGCGAGCGGGTAGAGTTGGGGAAATAGAAAACCCCAACGGAGAAAAGAGATGGCAGGCAACCCGCCCGTTGCGAAGTACAAGGCCAAAGGAAACGGCCTTCAGCTCGCGGTCTGGAAGAACACGTACGACGGCAAGGACTTCTACACGTTCAGTCTGAGCCGTCGATACTGCAAGAAGGACAGCGACCAGTGGGAGACTACCATGTCCCTACGCGGGCAGGACCTTCTTCCTGCTGCGGCACTGTTGCGGCAAGCGTACGAAGACGGCTACGTCGAGTACGACGACAGCGCCCCCAGTGGCAAGCGGGCAGACACCAGCCTGCATGAAGAGCCCAGCCCTTTCTAAGTAACGACGGCGACGCAGCAGCACGGCCGGGAGCACCCCTCCCGGCCGGTTCTTTTTTGAGAGAAGACATGTTCGAATTCAAGACCGAGCCCTACGCGCATCAGCGCGAGGAGTGGTTGCTTTCTCGTGAGATGCCTTCGCGAGGCATCCTATGGGAGCAGGGCACAGGCAAGACGAAGCCGACGATCGACACGGCCGCATGGCTGTACTCCCTGGGCAAGATCGATACCCTGGTGGTCGTGGCGCCCAACATGGTGCACGCGAATTGGATCACCGACGAATGCCCGATCCACATGGGGTGCGACTGGAAGGGTGCGGCGTTTCACTCGCCCAAGGCTGGGACGAAGAAACATCAAGCCGAGATTCAAGGCGTCTTCGACGTCACGGGTTCGCTCGCCGTGATCGCCTTTAGCTACAACGGGATCATGACGGACAAGGGCGCAAAGGCGTTCAAGAAGTTCCTCGAGAAGCGAACGTGCATGCTCGTCTATGACGAGTCGCAGCGCATCAAGAACCCTGATACCAAACGCACGAAGCGGTGTATCGCTGCCGCGCGCCGCGCGCCGTATAAGCGGATTCTGTCGGGAACGCCGATCGTCCAGAAGCCGTTCGACATCTACGCCCAGGTGCGAGCTATCGAAGAGCACTACTGGAAAGACCGCGGCATGGGCTCGTCCATGTCGTTCAAGAACCATTTCGGCGTCTTCAAAGAGATCGTGCTTAAGGAGGCGGACCCTCGGGTCAACCAACGGCGCGAGGCGTTCAAGCAGTGCGTCGGGTTCAAGAATCTCGAAGAGCTGGCGGACCACCTCGCGGCGATCTCGTCCCGCGTCGTGAAGTCGGACGTTTTGGACCTACCGCCCAAGCTCTACAAGAAGATCTACGTTGAGCTGTCACCAGAGCAGAAGCGTCTCTACAGAGAGTTGTCGGAGGAGCTGTTCTTCCTGCTCGACACAGGGGAGATCGTTACGGCCGAGTTGATGCTGACGCGCCTCATGCGTTTCCAGCAGATCCTCTCGGGCTTCATTACGACGGACGATGGGGACATCGTCGAGCTGGAGAAGAACCCGAGGCTGACGGCCCTCTTCGACGTGTTGGAGGACATCGAAGAAGGTAAGGTGATTATCTTTGGGCGCTTCAAGTCCGACGTGACGAAGATCACGGAGAAACTGAACCATGGGCAAGAGCACCCGGTTGCTGTTGCCTATGACGGATCGACGACGGTCGACGCTCGCCTCCGCGCGAAAGACGAATTCCAGGACCCCGAAAGCCCTGTCCGCTACTTCATTGGAAACCCTGCCGCGTGTGCCACGGGTTTAACCTTGACACAGGCACGCACCGTGATCTACTATAGTCAAAGCTTCGACCTCGAGCATCGGTTGCAGTCAGAAGATCGAGCCCACCGCATTGGGCAAGAGCATTCGGTCCTCTACATCGACTTCGCCGCTCGAGGAACGGTGGACACGAAGATAGTTCAGTCACTGCGCGAAAAGCGCTCCCTCGCCGAGGTGGTGCAGCGCGACAACCCGAGAGAATGGATATGAGCCACGACTACACAGACTACCAACCCGAGCCCGAGACGCAGGACCTTGCGAAAGTCACCGCAGCCGTCCAGGGACTCGAGGCACTGGAACGGACCCTGGCTGACAAAGAGGACGAGGTCAAAAACCTCAAGGCGCGAATCAAACGTGTCAAAGAGGACGAGCTACCTGAGATCATGCGCAGCGTTGGGTTGCGGACATTCATCACTACCGACGGGGTGGAGATCGAGCTGCAAAAGAACGTCTTCGCCTCGATCAGTGCCTCGAACAAGCCCGCCGCCTTTGAGTGGCTGCGGGACAACGGCGAGGAGAAGATGGTCAAGTTCGACATGACCATCCCTGTGTCACCGGACAAGGTTCTGGTGGCGCGAGAGCAGGCCGTGGAACTGCGCAAGAAGTTCGGCAGCGTGTCCATGAGCGGCTCGGTCAACACCAACACGCTGAAGGCATGGGCGAAGCGTCGCGTCGAAGCCGGGGAGAACATTCCCGACTGCATCACACACCACGTCGTCGACGTGGCCAAAGTCAAAACGAAGAAATCATAGGGCCGGGCCTTTTCCCGGACAAGCAACTGATTGGAGGAAAGAATGGCAGTGAAAAGCAAGAAGACCAAAGGCAAGAAGAATGAGATCGCACCGCGCGAAGACTTCGCGGTCGACACCACAGACTATGAGCAGTTCGACAAGGACGGATTCGCGGGGCAGAGTTCCGACGAGATCACGATTCCGTTTCTGAGCGTCCTCCAGGGCCTCAGCCCGCAGGTGAACAAGGGGCAAGACAAGTTCATCGAGGGTGCGTCGAGCGGCGACCTCGTCAACAGTGTGACGAACGCCATCCTTCCCGAGAACCTTCTGTTCGTTCCGTGCCACAAGTTCCGTCAGGTCCTGCGTTGGCGCAAGCGTGACGCAGGCGGCGGACTCGTCGATCGCCTCGCATATGACGACCCGTTCGTTGCCGAGTGCAAGGCGGCCGCGGGTACGAGCTTCGGCAAGATCCCTGTCGTCGGTGACGACACGCAGGAGTTGCAGGAGGTGTTCTACGTCGCGGGTATCGCTTACCCGGATGGTCTCGAGGGCGATTCGTTCGCGCTGATCATCTCGTTCAACAGCTCGAAGATCAAGGTGTACAAGAAGTGGAACACCGCCATGTCGAGCTGCCAGGTCCTCGCCCCGAGTGGGCGAAAGGTCACTCCGCCGCTCTTCGCTCACGCCGTCAGGCTCTCGACTGTGTCCGAGACGAACGCGCGTAACGAGTCCTACTTCAATCTCGCCATCAACCCGGCGAATGGAGACATCAAGTCCAGCCTTCTGTCGCCCGAGTCCGAAGCGTTCAAGGCCGCACTCGAGCTGCGTCCGTTCTTCCAGTCTGACGAACTGAAGATGGACGACGAGTCTGAGGCGCAGGCCGATTCTTCCGCGTCCGAAACCAAGGACGAGGTTTTCGCGTAATCTTTTCTCTCGCGGGACCGAGAAAAACCCTCCCCGGGAAAAACTCGGTCCCGCATTCTTCGAGGCAACCAACCATGAAGTGGAACGCACAGCAAGAGAGGGCACTCGATGCGGCAGGTAACTGGCTCCGAGACGGAGAAGGCCCTTTCCGACTTTTCGGTTACGCTGGAACGGGAAAGACGACGCTGGCCAAGCACCTGGCCGCTGGCGTGGAAGGTCAGGTACTCTATGCCGCGTACACCGGGAAGGCGGCGGATGTCATGCGCTCCGCGGGATGTGACGGCGCGACTACGTTGCATTCGCTTCTTTACAAGCCGAGGGAGAAAGGGCGGGCTCGACTCAAGGAGTTGGAACGGCTGAAGGAAGGGATCGAGCAGCGGATCAAAGCTGCCGAGCTGAACAAGGGCGGTGGATCCCACGGTTTGGACCAAGCGCTGAAGAACGCCATCCGCATGATCGAGGACGAGAAGAACAACGTCAAGAGCCCTGCGTTCACGTTGAACCCCGACAGTCCGATCCAGCATGCCTCACTGCTCGTCGTTGACGAGGTCTCCATGATCCCCGAATCCATGGGCGACGACATTCTTTCGTTCGGAACTCCTGTCCTCTGTCTGGGCGACCCCGGGCAGCTACCCCCGGTCAAGGGCAGAGGCTACTTCACCCAGTCCGAACCGGACTTCATGCTCACCGAGATCATGCGGCAGGCTAAGGACAATCCGATCATCGATCTCGCCACCCGAATCCGCACAGGGCGGACAATCCCGAAAGGATCCTACGGAGAATCCCAAGTGATCGCTGCTGCGGACTTTGATCCGAAGGGTATGAACCATGACGCCCAGCTACTCGTTGGGACCAACAAACGCCGCCGCCGCGCCAATCTGTTCGTCCGCGGGCAACGGCACGATCTCTCCGGCGATCCCGTCCTGATCGAAGGGGACCGACTGGTCTGCCTTCGCAACGACCACGAGGCTGGGCTACTGAACGGAGCCATCTACAACGTGGCTCGTGCAGGAGAGCATGACACTGAGATGGAGACCGTCGCCGCGGGGCTCGACAAAGAGGGCTCGGACGAATCTGTCTGGACCGTCATGCACACCGCCCACCTGCTCGGGCAAGAGCTGGAATACTACTCCCGCATGGACGCTCACGAGTTCGACTATGGGTACGCGCTCACGGTCCACAAGTCACAAGGAAGTCAGTGGGACGAAGTCGTCCTGATGGACGAGTCCCGAACGTTCAAGAATGCGGGCCGACAGTGGCTCTATACCGGGGTGACTCGCGCCGCCAAGAAAATAACGATCGTGGTATGAAGATCCGACACATCGAGGTCATGACCCCGGGCTTCACCGCCCGCCTTTTCTACCTTGGGCGACACGCGGCCGACATCCGCAACCCGCAGAATGACGACGTGTCGTTGGTGGAGTGGACCAGCGGGACCGAGGTTGAGACGCGTCAGGCGCTCTTCCAGGAAGCCTTGCAGCACGTGCCACACGATCAGCCGCCCATGGCGCTCGCGCTTCATGTGACGGAACTGTGCCGTGTCCTGGTGGACATGGACAACCAGGGGCACGGCGATCTCTACCTGGAAACGTCGATCGGCGTGGTGACGCCCGAGCTGGAAGACCTCTCCACGGAAGACCTCCGCGCTCTATGCAGGGAGTTCTCTGGTAAAGAGCTACCAGACCGCGAGCTACCCGCCCACGTGGGTAGACTGCTTCTCGAGCGTTTCGACCTCATGGCTCGAGAGAGGCTGAAGGAAGCTGCCCAGGCGGATCGACCTCGGACTCCATTCGGTCGGAGCCGGAAGCGGATCGACCTCTACCCGGAAAGCGAGGCCTCTCTGCCCAGAGCGGGGACGAAGGTCTATAAAGCCTTCCAGGCCTTGCAGGTCGGTACGACGTTCGAGGGGTTGAAAGACGCTTGCGGAACTCGGCCCTATGACACGGACAAGAATGGTCAACTCTGGGGAGAGATGAAAAGCCACCGCTGGACGCGTGACATTCTGACCAAGCTGGCGCGAGACTACGGGCACAGAATTAAGGAAGACGACACAGGGATCATCCGTATCATAGAGCATAGCGAAGACGAACCTTAACCAGGAGACAACATGCAACGCTATCTGATCATTCTGTACTTTGTGGCCACGACGACCTTTGCAGGTTGCGCCGCCACCAACCGTATCGCCGAAGAGTGGTTCAACCCAGAGAACAATCCGGAGCAGAACGGCAAGAGCAAGGGCGAAGAAGCCGCCGAAGTGGCGAGCGGGTTTCTCCCTCAGCCTTGGGGCGATCTGGTCCTGTCGACGGTGCTCCTCGGGCAGAACGGCTTCCTTGGTGCCAAGAAGCTGAAGGAACGGAAGAAGAAAAAGGACGAAGCCACGGCTTAACGAAACAGCGCCCCTTCTGAGCGGGGGCGCAACAACTTGAGAGAAAAGACATGCACAGAATCAAAGCTGATTCCCTGGCGGTTGCGATGCACGACCTGCACCGCCTTTTCGAAACCTATGGGATTGACAACGAAGACCGCGTGGAACTGAAGGACGTCTGCACGATCACAGTCACGGTACCGCGTTTTGTGGTGCACCCTTGGAAGGCCTTCCAGGTCAACCCCTTCCAGGTCTTCTTTTCGGGTCTCGCTCGGTTCCTGTCGTACAGCTACGACCACCTTCGGAACTTGGGTCTGGAGCAGACACGCGAGGACAACGTTCCGCTATCGATCGTCACGTCGACGCAAGATGGCCTCCTGGATCTCACTGCCTTGATCTCCGGAACGCACGCGCTGAGTTCCGTGCTGCAGGGTGATTACTGCCATTTGCTCCGGGAAATGGAGCAGCAGGCATTCGAGAAAGGGGTCGAGCTGGGGGACATGACGCTGTGCCTCCATCGCGCATCGATCAGCTACGAGGAGTGCTCAAGGCTGAGGGACACGCAAGGTACCTTCCCGCGTTTCCCGTACGCCAGCGACGCTGCAGTTCCGCTCTACGGAAATACCGCGGACAACACCCGCGAAGATCTCAACGTGCTGCTATGCAACGGGTCGGGCGGGTACCTACCATCGACGCGGTTCGCGCGGCGCGTGGCATATCCCTTGCTTCGAGCCTGGGAACAGTACCAGTACGACGAAGATACGTCGAGCGCGCTCGAGACCCTCTCTCGCTGCGAGGACGCCGCATGGCGCGAAGTTTGCGCGGAGTGGCTGAACCGATGAACGCCAAGCGAATCATGCGCATGCGCGAGGGCGGGCACGTTCAGCGGTGCCACTGCATGCCGCACCACGGCACCTACGACGTGGCGCAGCACACGTTCCACATGCTGATTCTCATGGAGGAGCTGCACCCGAACCCGTCGAGGGAACTCTACTCCCTGATCCTACGCCATGATCTCATGGAGCGCTGGACGGGCGACTCCCCCGCCACGGCCAAGCGCTGGATGCCCGGGCTCAAGATTGCGCTCACGGGCGCAGAGGAAGAGCTGGAGAAGCGCACAGGCATCGAGGCCTACCTCGGCGACCACATCACGGAGTCGGACCGTCGATGGCTCAAGGCGCTCGATCAGGTAGAGTTCATTTTGTGGTGCGAGGACCAAATCGCCCTGGGCAACCTCAACGTTCTGTGGAACCGCGCGGAAATGGATAGATGGATTGAGGAAGACGCCGACAGTATCCCCGCGCCCGTCCTCGAGTTTCTGGAAAGCTTCGAATGGAAAAGAACACCCGACGACCTGTCCTGAACAAAGTCGATATGTACCGCCGGTGGATCACGGGCGAGTTCGGCCAGCCGATTCGGTACTGGGCCACCCCTGCGGAGTTCATGATCGACGTCGGCTTGGGCCGCTGGCCTTTTGACTGCGTCGTGGCGCTGCGCTACAAGAAACCCGGCTACCCGTTCTGCGCGTATGACCTGGAGCCGTGCGACGTGTCCGCAAAAGTCGAAGAGTTCGTCGACGCGGGCGCGGACCCGAAACTCCTCTGCGTCAACCAGTCTAACAACCCCGACGACTGCCTGGTGATCCAGGGTGAGGCCTATCGCAGTCACCGCGGGATTGAGCTGCGCTACTCGTACGCCAAGGCTAAGATGCGGATCGCACTGGAGCAGTCTGAACGTAACGCCCACGGATTGAAGGCGCGGCTGATCCTCAAGGACCGTATGCCTAACGCGGATTTCGAGTGGCTCGAGGAACTGTTTGATCTGTACCCCGACCACGTGGTAGAATTCTCGACATGGTCCGTGCCCTTCGGCGCGTGGGGCCGCAACACGGTGTTCTGGGAGGTGCGAAAGTATTGATGCCATCGGCGCTCGTGGGGATTGGGATTGTGGTGCTTGTGGCCTGCGTGTTGAACGCTCTGTACTGGAAATTCAAAAGATGACGTCAGCCCTATCAATCCTGTTCTTCGTTCTTTTCTCCCTAATCGTTTTCCGTGCGGTTCAACACGAAACCCGATGCATAACCTGCAACCAGCCGTGGCGCTGGACCGGCTGGGCCGAAACTTGCAAGGAGTGTGAAGATGCCCCTCGTCGATAAACAGTCACTGAACCAAATCTACATCACGCCGCCGCGGATCACTGATCCTGTGCGTGAGTACTTCGGCGGAAAGCTTCCGCTCGACGCCGCAACGGAACCCGACAACCCGCTCGTGGCCGAGGACTTCTACACCGCGCAGCGCTGCGGCCTCGTCAACCCTTGGCGAGATGGCACCTTTCTGAACCCGCCGTATAAGTCGGCGGAGCTACGGCCGTTCCTCGAGAAGCTGGACATGGAGGCCTCCGCAGACATCCCCCTTGGCAACCGTATCATCGCCCTGCTGCCGAACTCGCGCTCGGAGCAGCACTACTTCACGTCGAAGACCTACGCCCACCCTCGATGCATCGGCTGGTGTCTCGTGCGGAAGCGTGTGGCGTTCCGGGACAAGGACGGAAAACCACAGAAATCAAACCCCCATGCGTCGATCCTATTCGGGTACAATGGCGCGTGGGAGGCCTTCTGTGAAGCCTTCGGCCACCTCGGCCTTTGCATTCGACCAGGCGAGATGTTTACTGCGGTGACGGAATGACCGAGAACGAAATCAACTTCAAGATCGCCGAGTTCTTCTACGGCAAAACGCCGAAGCTTCCCGACATCGACTGGTGGGCTTACCAGTTCTGGAACTTCGGAGAGATGACGAACGCGCGCAGCACGATCGGTATGCTGCACTGCTGGGTGGAACCCCACGGGCGGGAAGGTTACTGGGAGGCGATCCCACTCGACCGAGATCCGCGCGCCCTGTTCAACCTCGAAGAGGCGTGCTGGTCGGTAAAGAACTGGAGGATGGATATCACACGTGTCCGCAGCGGCGCGCACGTGGTATCTGTCATGGAGCACCGCCCCAAGCTGGGCTGCTGGATGATCGTCGGATCGGGCGTTGAGGACTCCATGCACCTCGCCGCGCGCAACGCGGTCTGGGAGGCTGTGGAGAAGAGGCTTTGAACTTCTACCCGCAGAAGGCCTATCTCGAGCTGAGGAACCCGTGGCGTCCACCGAAGATGTCAGAGCTGCCTTCGTGGAAGGACGCCAAGCGCGTAGCGATTGATACCGAGACGTGTGATCCGTTCCTGAAGACGCTCGGGCCGTCGGTGAGGCGCGGCGGGTTCATCGCTGGGATCTCGTTCAAGATCGAGGATCACCCCGACGGAGGCTTTTATCTCCCGATCGCCCACCAGGGCGGGGACAACATGGACCCCTCCACGGTCTGGGCATACATGAAGGATCAGGCCCGGGAGTTCACGGGCGAGATTGCCGGGATGAACCTGCCGTACGACCTCGACTATCTGGCCGAGGCCGGTTGTGTGTTCAAGCGCGCGCGGCGCTTCCTTGACATCGGCGTGGCGGCGCCGCTGATCAACGAGCTGCACCAGTCGTACTCGATGCAGAACATCGCCAAGCGCCTCGGGATCAAAGGCAAGCGCGAGGATCACCTTCGGCTTGCGGCGAACCTCTGGGGGCTCGACCCCAAGGCGGAGATGTGGCGGCTGCCCGCGCGTTACGTGGCCGACTACGCCATCGGTGACGTCGAGCTTCCCTTGCAGGTGTTGCGCCTCCAAGAGCGTGAGTTCGAGAAGCAGGACCTCTGGAAGATCTGGGACCTTGAGTGCGAGGTGCTGCCGATCACCGTGAAGATGCGGCGGCGAGGATTCCGCATCAACTTCGACAAGCTCGACCAGATCGAGACCTGGTCCCTGGGCAAGCAGAAAGAGTATCTGGCTCGAGTCAAGCACGCCACGGGTGTCCTGATCACGCCCGACGACGTGTGGAAGGCCGAGGCGATCCAGGACGCGCTTTCCGAAATCGGTATCACCCTGCCTCGCACCTCGCAGGACAAACCCGCCACGGGCGCCGACATCCTGAAGGCTTTGCCGCACGACGTCGGGAAGTGGTTGGTACGAGCGCGCAAGTTCGACAAGATCCGCACGACGTTTGCCGCCTCGGTGCGGGAGCATGCAGTTAACGGACGGATCCACCCGACGCATCGCCAGATCCGCGGGCAGCAGGATGGCAAGGACAAAGACGACGGCGTGGGATTCGGGCGCATGTCGTGTGTCATGCTGAACGTGCAGCAATGGCCGAGCCCGGATAAGGACAAAGAGACCGCGAGCGAGTGGCGGAAGATCGTCATCCCCGAGGAGGGTGGGCTGTGGGCCTGCAACGATTACTCTGGGCAGGAACCGCGCTTGGCCGTGCACTACGCGCAGTTGGCGGAGTGCGAGGGTGGCATGGAGATGGCGGAGCGCTGGCGCCAGGATCCGGACATGGATCTGCACGGCGCTATGGCGAAGGTGATCAAGGCGTCAGGTCTGCTGCCGTGGGATTGCAAGAAGTGCGGTGGTGCTGGCTGCCCGAAGTGCAACGGCTGCGGCGCGAACCGGGGTGGAACGAAAGCAATATTTCTTGGCCTTTGTTATGGGATGGGCGGCGGCAAGCTGTGCCGTGGGCTTGGGTTGCCCACGGTGGAGAAGTCGTTCGAGAAGGATGGGAACGAGATCTTCTACGAGGGCGCGGGCGAGGAGGGGCAGCAGGTCCTCGACGGCTTCGACGAAACGGTCCCCTTCGTGCGCCAACTCGCGCGCAAGACGCAGAAGGCCGGAGGTCGCCGCGGCTACATCCGCACGATCGGTGGGCGCGTGTGTCGCTTCCCGCTGAAGACGCGCCGCGCGGGGCGCAACACCTATGACTGGCTGCACAAGTCGCTGAACCGATTAATCCAGGGCTCCGCGGGCGACCAGACGAAGCGCGCTATGGTCATGGCCGAGGCTGCTGGGCACAAGATCCAGTTTCCTGTGCATGATGAGCTGGACCTCACGGTCTCCGGACCCGGGCAAGCGGAAGAAGTTGCGGAAATCATGCGCAATGCGATCCCGCTTCTGGTACCATCAAAAGTGGACGTAGAGATTGGCCCCAGCTGGGGCGAATGTGAATAGGTGGGACCGTTCTTCGGCGGTGTCGTCTATAGGTTAAGACTCCCTGGTTGTAAGGGGAAAACCTGGTTCGATTCCGGGCGGTGCCTGGACGGTCCCACCTACTGACGCGCGTGGTGTAAAGGTAGCATTGCTCCGCATAACCTGAGCAGGTGTGGGTTCGAATCCCATCGCGCGTTTGCCTTTTTGGAGAAAAGAGATGAGAGTTGACAACGCACAGTCTCTGAACCTCATTCACGAGTGGATGGTCGAGAACGAAATTGGGTGTCAGGAAGACATCACCTTGATTTCTCGGTGCCGCACCTGGGGCTCTACAGCTCTCGGTCACGGAGGTCTGGGCGGGAACGCTATGACTACGGCGCTGACGACACTGCTTACAATTGGAGAAGCCGAATCGATGGAGGCCTACGTCTTTTTCGGTGGTCGTGTAGCCTACCGGGTGGACTACGCGGAAGACAGCAAGTTCTCGGACTTTCTGGTGGACGTCGGCGGCTTTGCTTCACACCAAGCTGAAATTACCCTTCGGTCACGCTGGGAAGCCGAGGAGCGATACGGAGCGATTTTGCTATGATCCCATTCACCAACATCTACGAGTTAATCGGCGCGCTGGTCAGCTGGACGTTCGTCACGGCGATCGTCGCAGGGCTTGCAAGCTGGGCGGTGCTGTACTCCGTCGAGTACGTGATCAAGTCTTGGGGAGTCGTGTGGAAGGTTTTACGCTTCCTGCACTACGAAGAGGACTTTCGGTCGTGGCGCCGGACGGAACGGCACCAGTCGACGGCGCACCAGCTCTACGATGACTCGATCACGTCACAAGATCTCTGGGACGACTTCTGGAAAGATCTCATGTCCACGGACGGCGAGATCGACATGCAGAAGATCAAGGAAGAACTGCACGCATACTCGGTGCTGCTCGAGCAAGTCCCGGAGGTGTACTTCGACGTGACAGGCGGAATGATCAGCAAACCACACACGCACGGCGTGCATGTGATCGGCGCTGTCGAGCGTAGGATCCAAGAGTCGTACGACGACGGCGGGCGTGAGGGCGACGAAGAATGGCAGGCAGCACTTGGGGGTGAAACCGATGTGAATCGATGCCCTAAGTGTCTGAGGGTGGATCTGCAACCCTGTATTCACTGTGAGAAAAACGATGACGAAGCTACTGAGTAGAGAGCCTGACGATTGCGACAAGGTGACGCGTGCATGCAATCGGCTGAACTGTGCGATCGAAGAGCTTGTGCCCCGTGTGGCGGCGCTGCGCATGGCGTTGACGCTGGCGGGGATCCCCAGCGACCAAGCCGCGGACATGGTCCGGGACTGGGTGACGGAGTTACTGCGGGAATGATTCGCGTCTGCGCGTGGTGTCACGAGAACTACGAGCGCCTTCGTCCTGGGGATCACTTTTGTGGCCTGGAATGTCGGAACGAATTCGAGTACTTCGGTATCGATGGGACCGCGATGACGCTTGCGCAGCCTCGCGCCTGTTCATTCAACAACTGCGGACGCTCCTGCGCGGAGGGTCGCACAACCTGCGAGAAACACGATGACCCCAAAAGAGACGGCTAACTACGATCAGGCAACTGAAACCATGGCACGTGACTGGGCACCTGCCCAGGGGCGGATCTTCAAGGCCTTGGTCAAAGAGGGCTTCACGCGCGAAGAAGCGCTTCAGCTGCTTATGAACTTCTGCAACGGTGGGAAGTGATGGCCACCCGAGAATCGAACATGAGGCAGCAGGTGGTTCGTATGTTGAAACCTCAGCATGCGTTCGCCGTCGAGAACCCCGTGTTGCCCGGTACACCCGACGTCAACTGCACCCTGGGCTGGATCGAGCTCAAATCGGTCGACAAGCCGAAGCGGGAAACGTCGAAGGTGAACTTGGATCACTTCACCGCGCAACAGCGCGTCTTCCTGATGAAGCGGTGGAAAGCCGAACCTGGTTCGGCTTGGCTCCTCGTCAAGTGCGGCGACATATGGCTGCTCTACCGCGGCGATGACGCGGCGACGAAGGTAGCCAAAGAGTGGAAGAGCTACGACGACCTGTACTGCAATGCGGAGGTGATCTGGGAAGAGACGCCGTCCAAGGGCTCACTGGCTTACTACGTGATGAGTTTTCGCGACAATGATTGAGGAGATGCTCTCGCCGGGCGAGAAGCTGTACGTTCGTCGTCGACGGGGGCAGGAGAGCACGGGGATGGCTGCACGCCGCATGG
>Ga0316202_10000383_pt1 | contig 52300 bp, 47 predicted proteins | sample 3monrhotite_MG_FD_204934 | JGI IMG/M metagenome (GOLD analysis project Ga0316202, IMG submission 204934) | Microbial mat bacterial communities from mineral coupon in-situ incubated in ocean water Damariscotta River, Maine, United States -... | ecosystem: Environmental > Aquatic > Marine >...
AACCTAACGTACCTGGACCGACAAAATCTTTGTGCGTGCGAAGAAAATCAGCGGTGGAAACAAAAACAGCACCATTTAAACAATATGCTGGAGGTGCATCTTGACGACGAATGATCCGCGGACCGGGGAGAAACGATTTAAGTCGTCCTTCGTTTGTCATTGAAAAACACCAATGAGGATTTACGGATGCGTTTGTTATTGTGACCGCTGATGGAGCGTTATTGCGAAGAGCAAGCTCAATACAGCCGTCAATATCTATAGCTTGAACGAAGGGCGCAGTGGGTTGAAGAAGAGCAATGTAATCGTGAATGCTGCCAAGTTCTTGGTGTGCATGCAAAGCAACGTCAACGGACGTTGCTTCATCTGTTGCAAGATAGCTGGGCCTATCAATAAGGGTGGTAACTCCCCATGACTTTGCCACGGCCAAAATTTCCGGATCATCGGATGAAACGGCCACAGTCATTGGCAGGTGGCAAGCCAGAGCAGCTTCAATGGCGTGCGAGATTAAGGGTTGTCCGCCTAAGTCCACCAAGTTTTTTTTTGGAATAGACTTTGATCCGCCACGTGCAGGAATGAGCAAAAGTAGCTTGGGGTGATCCATGGTTTTGGTTTTCAAATCTATCTATCTCGGAAAACTTTTTGAATTGGTATATTCCACATTTCCTTGCCATCAAATATATCTTTTACATTTTCTATCGTATTGCCGTAACCAAATGCAGTACTGACTTCCACACGAGAGGGAAGAGCAGATAAGATACTAAGGATATCCATCTTATCTTCATTAACGTTAAAAATGCCTTCAGCCGTTGCTCTGTTATTTTGACGTGAGCCAACATTAATGCAGGGCACCCCGAAAACTTGCGCCTCACGTATACCTGAAGATGAATTTCCGATGATATAGCGGGCATGCTTGAGTAAAGATAAGTATTTTTCAAATTGAATGGACCTGAAAAGGCGGACGCGATCTGAATGAGCGAGAGCGAACTCTTGAATTCGTGAATCCACAATCGTTGTGCCAATATCATTGTTGGGTCGAATGATAATAAAGTTATCGTCGGTTTCTTTGAGTGCAGCGAGCAATTGGGTTGTTTTTTCATCCAGTTCATCAAGTTCCGTTGTCACAGGATGATAGATAAGGATTGCGTAATTACTGAAAACGACATCGTAATATGCTTTAGCGTCGTCAATAGATGGAAGCGTGTTGCTAAGCATCACATCAATTTCTGCAGAGCCTACGACGAACACGGATTCCTCAGTCTCTCCCATTTGCAGAAGTCGCTTTTCAGATTCATGGTTCGCGACAAAGTGTACATGAGCCATTTTAGAAATTGCATGGCGAATAGACTCGTCAATTGTTCCCGAAACTTCTCCACCTTCAAAATGAGCAACACGGATACCATTTAAGGATCCTGCAATTGCACCAGCAAGTGCCTCAACGCGATCACCATGAACAACTAATAAATCAGGGCGACGTTCATTAAGGTAGTGGCTTAATTGAATTAACGTATTCGCGAGGACGACATCCATTTTTTCAGATGTCGAAGAATCCTGATTGAAAATGGGAAAAACGTTACGTATGCCGGCCTTATGAATCTCATTGACCGTGTATCCATACCTGGAAAGAAGGTGCATGCCAGTCGCGACAACCTCTACCCAATAATTGTCCATAGCATCGAAGGTTTTAATCAGTAGAGAAAGTTTGCCGTAATCGGCCCTTGTGCCGGAAAGAAAAACAATTTTGCGACTTTTCTTTGTAACTGATTTTGTCATTCAAAATCGCCCCAACTGATTTGTTCTCCGCTTGCAATATCTCGCTTTGCTTTGCGGCCGAGCACGCTCTCAAAATCTTTCGCCTTGATTTCACCAGTCCCTGGGCGCTTAACCCATATGTTTGATTGCGAAAGAGGTTCCCCCAATTTAATGGCTGTAGTGCTAACCACGCAAGCATAAGCGAAGGCAATCGTTGGGGCCTCTTCTTTAAGGATTGTTTTCGAGCCCCCGCGAGCTTGGAAAATAGCATTTGCCCCCGTGATAAGGTCATCAAGTGCCCTAGGGTCCATAGATATTGGCACGTCAGGTCCAGGCCATGTCATATCAGATGTAAAGTGTCTTTCCAGGATGCAGGCACCAAGTGCAACGGCACCAAGGCAAGGGTAGTTGCTTACAGAGTGGTCTGATAATCCGAAAAGGTCAGTGTGAAAGCGTTGGCCCAATTCTGTCATGCCGCCAAGGCGAATTTTGTCATAAGGTGTTGGGTAAATAGATGTACAGTGCAGAAGGGCAAAGGGAACTTTGTGTTTTCGCAAAATTTCTACAGATATTGATATGGCATCCAGATCATTCATCCCGGTGCTTAAAATAATGGGTTTTCCAAATTTTGCTATGTGCTCGATTAAAGGGTAGTTGTTGCACTCACCCGAACCGATTTTGTAAGCCGCAACGCCCATACGTTCGAGACGGTCAGCGGACGCTCGTGAAAACGGCGTCGATAAGAAGATCATTCCCTTCGATTCGACGTAGTTCTTCAATGCAATTTCTTGCTCCTCATTAAAGGTGCAACGGCTCATGATATCCCATATGCTTTCGTTCGCATTGCCGGGAATGACTTCTTTTGCTGCGGGAGCCATTTCATCGTCGATGATATGGCTCTGAAACTTGACACACTCACACCCAACTCTTGCAGCATCATCAACCATCAGAATGGCCTTTTCCATGCTGCCCTCGTGGTTGATACCAATTTCAGCAATGACAAGGGGCGGGGAGCCAGGGCCTATCTGCCGATCTTTTATGAAAAATTTAGACACTTATTTCTCCACACTTACAAAAGTAAATCGACGTTATCATGATGAATAGAGATCCTTTATAATTTAACAATGTGTATTGGGAGAAGGGAAGCATAAAGATCGGCTCCTCCGTGAGCGTGACTTGCTCCTATAAATACCAAACTCGGCAAAATTAGTAGCAACTACGGTGCCTTAGTTTTAGGGCAGATGATAGCATAACTTATGGCCGGGAAGGGGATAGCCGGGTCTAAATGAAGAGAAATGCGCAAGATGGATGCATAAAACGACGGAAACATATTTCGGAGAGAAAATCGAAATAGTATTTCTGGGATCGTAATCATCAAGACATGAGCAAGGAATGAAAACAGGCCTCCTAGACGATAAATTTTTATGCCATTCCCTTCAAAACGTTCGGCGATAGCATTCAAGGAATACTGGCGAAACCCATGCCAGAGATAGCCGTATAAAGCTCCTGGTGCAGGAACGATATGCACTTGAAAACCATTTTCTGTCAGCAACTCATTGAACTGGGTTGCGAGTCTGATGTCATCTGGGATGTGTTCAAGTGCCGAATTGGAGAGAATGATATCAAAAGATGTTTGAGGCATTGCGTCATGAACATCACCTTGAATAAAACTCGATGTGAAGCCATCGCGTCCTTCGTTTGTATGTTTGAAGCGGTCTTCTAAATCCAAACCGATATAGTCACCAGAAAGCGCCGCTTGGCTCAATAAATTACAGGATCTCCCGCTGCCGCATCCAATGTCTAAGACCTGAATTTTTCGACCTTGAAGAAATGTTGGTAAATGAAGAACCAAAAAAGCTTCGGAAAGCACCCGCAAAGGTGATGCTTTTCCAGAGGCCCATTCATCAAAAGCGTCATTAGGTAAATTCCACGGTACAGATCGCAAGCCATGACCCGGACGAGGCAAGTTTTTTAGTGTATTTCGCCATAGGTAGACTAGGCGTTGTTTGGCGCTTAAAGACACATCGCCGGAAAGTTCGGTGTTCATTTGGCAGGTTTCTTCGCGACGGCTAAAATCATGTGCCCCATGAGTCCGCCGGGCAGAATAGGCGACAAAACGAGACTCATGCCCCGGGTTAGGAACCATTCGTAGTTCAGGCTAAACTCATGATGGAGGCTCCGCAATACGCCTTGACGTTTATGAATGGTTGATACTTTTTGAACTTCAAAGCCACCGGCACTGATTTCGTCACGCAATTCGCCTTTGGTAAAACGCCACTGATAAAACCGCCGGTCATGGCGGTCGGCATCTTTCCGTTCAGACCAGTCTGCGGCAGCACGTAAGGCATGGCGCAGGTTGTCGTAAGGAACCGAAATAAACAGGTAACCACCGGGTTTGAGAACGCGATAGGCCTCGTCGATGCATGGTCGCATGCCATGTTCAAAATGTTCAAACACACCCCAAGAAAAATAGGCATCAAACGAATTATCTTCAAATTCTGTATTGCGAATATCACCGGATTTGAATGTTACTTCGGGAAATATATCATGCAGCTTGGCCACGGTTTCGCGAGACAAATCAAGCCCAACACAATCGAAATCTTGATCTGTGAAAAATGCAGTCCAATCGCCTAGGCCGCATCCCCCATCAAGTATCCGCGCTCCACCGGGTAATTGAGCTACATAGGGGGCGATGACTTTGTACTCGTCTTTTTTGGAGATATTGCTCGTTTCAGCCTTAGGTCCACCTTGGCGTTTCCAGACTTCAGTCCAATAGTTCTCGATAAAAGCCGTTTCGTCTGTGCCGTGATCGTCTTTGGCGTCCATAAAATCTTTGCGCATATTCTGTAAGCCTACTCTCTAGTACTTAATTTGATTGAGAAGGAAAGCGAGAGGGTTTCGCCAAATGTTACGGGTTTGTACAAGGTTTTGGTGGTCAGCGTGAAGACTTTCCATACGATCGATATAAGCCTTGACCGTCAAGTCTGTCGTGCAAGGATAAGCCTGAATACGCTCTTGCCATAAGGTGTAATCGTCTATCATGGTATTTAGTGCGCTTTCAAAATCATTTGGACCCTCAAACATAACGCCAAAACCATCGCAATATTCGGGCATGCAGCCAGAATTCCGGTATAGAAGCGGTAATCCGCATAAGGCCCCTTCATTTTGGTGGTTTCCTCCGGGCTCACAAATCGATCCTGTGACATAAACATGGTGGGATCGAAGTTCTGAAGCCAGGTTTTCAGCGTCCATAGGGGCAATAAGCGTAGCGTTTTTGAAGGTAAACCCTTTGGGAATGTTGCCTATATAACTAAATTCAATGCGGTCTTTCCATTTATCATTATTGAGCATGACGTCGAGTTTTTGATAAACGTCAAAGCCTTTCTTCCAATTGCCCCCCCAATGATGCGTGACTAACTTTAAGGGTTCTATTCCATTCCAGGCTTTGTGTTCGTTGGCGTTAAAAATTCGAGCGTCTGCGCCGTTGAGAATGACACTGCTGCCGCGGTTATCTTTACGGCGCCACACGTTGATATTCTTAAGCCAAGACCCGACAAAGACGGTGTGGTCTGCCGCATAGTTAGCCAGCCTTAGACGAAAATTCATGGTCTTAGTGTTTTTGCGTTCATCACACTCATTGATGCGATGCATAACGACGGCATTGGGGTTTTGAAAAGCCAAATACCTTAAAATATCGCCAGCGCCAAAGGGGATGTTGGTGATGCGAGTGCGGGGATCGATCATTAAAATTATGTCGATATCAGCAGACATGAGATCATGAACGATTTCATGGCCCTTGGCTTTCAGGCTTTCACATAATGCGGACACAAAACGATTCCCCCCTCCCCATGGACCTTCGACAATTTTGTAACCGATGGCCACCTTCATGGGGTTATGCCAAAACAATTATTCAGGACAATATTGGTCAAGGCTTGTGCCCCTTCTTCATTGAGGTGATCAGGATCTGTAAACATTTTGTCAGGTAGTTTACTTGAGAAGTCAAAGTATTTTGCTCCAGAGTGTTTGGCTAACGTTTTGAAAAAACTAAAGGCAGCTCTGTAGTTAGGTTCTGTCTCTGAGATGGCTCTATATGCATCGCTGACAGGAAATGACACGAGACAGACTTTTATGTTGTCGGAAACCAATTCTTGAACCGTTGCGGAATAGTCTTTGGCGTATTGCGTGCGTTCAAACATTTTGATCGGGATTTGTAACTGCGCCCTGATCGAGGCATCTTTTTTGACTTGGGCCGGTGGCTGGTCGCTAATTCTTGCCATGACGTGTGTAGCGGAACTATCGGGACTTTCAGTGGCGGAGAAGGCTGCCAAGATGTAGGACTGCCAATATTCGAGAAGATACTGACGGTGTACAGGGCGAAGAAATTGTAGCCAATACGTTTTACGCTTCAGGAGGTCATCTTGTAGAGAAGACTGATCCCGGTTTAATCTATAATTGGCAAAGTGATGAGGGTCTGCTTGAATGATAACCCCTTTGGTTGTTCCCAATCTATTGAAAAATTTAGCCTTTTCAAGGACGGTAAGGAGATTGTCTCCACCCATTGAAAAATTATCAAAATCATTGAATGGAAGTAATCCATTTGCACCACGAGAATCTGCAAATGCGCCATATGCATGTTGGCTTGAATGCAGTCGTTCACGTAAGGCATCAAATTGGCTTTTAGGCATGGCAACGGTGCGGACAATAAATTCGCTGCCAATGACAAAGAGTATATTGCCAACCATAAAGATTAGGATAAAGGCAATACAGAAGCGCTTAGAATTGGAAGTATATGAATTCACCGGATTGGCCCTGTAATAGCTTGATTGAGAGAGACAAGACGACCACACCGCTTAAAATCCCAAGCGCAAGAGATGGATGCCACGCCGGAATACGGATGCCAAAAATTTTTGGTGAGCGAGCTTTATCAAAGTCGATTGCAGGACCGTATTTGTGCATTAATTCCTGTGTACTGGGGAAGAACCAAACAACCAGTAAAACAGCAAATATCCAAATGACCTGCATGCCTCCACCATATGTAGGGACAGCGCCAAAATCTATGCCAATATTTGATGCGGTACTCGCCCATTCTCCTAAAGATAATTGATAGTGTGTTGGCAGCACCACCCCATTCAATGTGAATAATCCCTTATACATTCTCAGGGCTGCTTCCATAGATCCAGAACGGAATAATGTCCATGACAAGGAAACAGCTGTGAGCGTAATTAGCCGTCCAAGCCAACGGTAAGCCAGCCAAGAACGTCGCCCCTCATGTTCGTCACCACTTCCGGTGATAAACCACCAAAAATGATTGATCGCTAAGTAGGCCCCATGCATGACACCCCATAAAACGAAGGTCCAGCCTGCTCCATGCCATAAGCCACCCAAAGTCATCACGGCCATTAGGTTAACGTAGCGTCGCACGGGCCCTTTTCGGTTCCCACCTAACGGGAAATAAATGTAATCCCGCAAAAAACGAGATAGGGTGATATGCCAGCGGCGCCAGAAATCAACGATATTGGTTGCTTTATATGGAGAGTCAAAATTTAGAGGCAGGCGAATTCCGAAGAGCCGCGCGAGCCCGATGGCGATATCTGAATATCCTGAAAAATCGAAATAAATCTGAAAGGTGAAGCAGATAACGCCAACCCAGGCTTCAATGAATGTTGGGTCGCCCCCCCGTAGCGCTGAATCGAAGACACGGTCAGACCAAAAGGCCATCTTTTCGGCAAGAATGAGTTTTTTAAACAGCCCCATAGCAATGATGCTAAGACCGACGGCCAAGTTATCCCAGAGAGCCTGGGCACTTGGAATAGCCTTTTTAAATTGCCCCATCATTTCGCCGTGGTGGACAATTGGCCCTGCTATGAGCTGGGGAAAGAATGTTATAAATAAAGAATAAGTTAGGAGGTCAGTTTCATTTGCCTGATTGCGGTATACATCCACTAAAAATGCGATTTGTTGAAAGGTGAAAAAAGAAATTGCCAATGGCAAAATAATCGTGAGGCTGTTGAAGGGGTGGCCGTTTAACGTGCTGAATGTCTCAACGAAAAAATTGGCGTACTTGAAGAAGCCCAGAGCTCCCAAATTCACGCAAACGCCGATGATGAGCAGGGGCTTGGCCAGAGAACTCGATTGAGAGCGCCCAGAAATGACGCGGGCCATCGTAAAATTGAACAAAATGGACGCTACGATGAGCAGGAGATAAATTGGCTCCCACCACCCGTAAAAAAAGAGCGATGCTAAAACTAAAAATCCAGCCCCAGCCCGAGCATTTAATGTGTGGGTTATGAGGTAAAATCCTGCCAAGACGATTGGCAGAAAAACCAACATAAATTCTGGTGAATTAAAAAGCAAAAATTATCTACCTATAGAAAAGCATTGCCATCGATTAGGCGTGTTTTTTGTGTCAGGTCTACGACCATCTGTTCAAGGGCATTTTCCATACGCTTTAGGGCAAAATGCTGTTGGGCGGTCTTCCGTGCTTCAAGGCCAATACGGGCCCTGAGGTCAGCATCATCTTGCAATGCGCGAATAGCCTCACCAAAGGCTTGTGGATCATTGGGTGGAACCAACATACAGTTTGTGCCAGAGATAAAGGCATCTCGATCCCAAAGCCCGCGAATATTGGATAAAACTACTGGTTTTCCGCAAGCCATAGCCTGCAAAGTGACACTGTAGCCCGTGGGTTGCCAAACATCCAAAAGGGGGACGGCGACGATTTCAGAATCTTGGTACAGCGTACGCAGAACTTTGTCCGTTATGGTGGAATTGAATAAGTTACCTTTTAGTATTTCCACGTCTTTACGGTTTGGGGGGATGTCAACATTGAGACGCGTGAGAATACGAAGATGGCCTTCAAATGGGGCTTTTATCAGCGTGGCATAGTCACGTTTGGGGTCGCTGCCAACGGAAAAAACGCCTTCAGATTTCTCAGACAGTTTAGGAGGATGCCAGAAATCCAGGTCTATCCCAAACGGAAATAAGCTCGTCTTGTCTTCGGGCTGCTCGTACAGTTCAATGGCGCGCTCGCGATCAGCATCGCCGAAGAAAAATAGGTGATCCAAGCCATCAAGGCCACGCTTTATCATAGAATGCGCCGTGCCCCTAAAAATCGGGCGAGCAAAATTCTCCATGTCAGTCAAGCCGTGGAAGCCACCAACGAGAATGGGCCTGTTGGGGATTTTATCGCGGTAAAGGCCAAGAGAGAGACTGAAGCTATCCGTAAAACTAAATGCCACATCCATGCCATCGAGAATATTAGCGATCGCATGTACGCGTTGAGTGTTGATACCAAGTCCCATGATGCGACTTCGGTAATATTCAGCCTTCAAAATGCAGCGTGCGATTAAACTCGCGGGGTCTGATCTACTGTCGATAATAGATGCAGGGTATTTAGCATCTATTAAGCCAGTATATCCGTAAAAAAAATCCTTGGGAGTTTCCCCCGTTTTGATGCCTGCGATACGGCTATCTCTTGCAGACCCAGGGTAAATGCAAGCGACGCGTGGCAAGCTCATCATTTGCCCTCTTCTTGAAACGTTTGAGCATACCAACCCAGCATGCGTTTAAGACCATCGTTTAAAGAAATGTTGAACTCAAATTCATTAAGAACTGATTGAAAAAGTTGCGTGTTGGAACTTTTAATCGAGCGCCCTTCGGGTTTTGTGAGATCAAAAGTCAGTTCGGGTTCTAAGTTCGCAACATCACAGATCAGCAATACCAAGTCTTTGATCGAGATAGTTTCTTCGGTGCCAATATTGACAGGGCTTTCCGTGTAACCAGAATTGACCAATCCCATCATCATACGAGCACAGTCATGGGCATGAATATAGCTGCGTCTTTGGTTGCCGCTGCCCCACACTAACACTGGATTTTCACCATCTAAAATGCGTTTAACGAGCATTGGAATAGCTTGCGAATACTGTCCAACCCAGCGATAGCGTTCACCATATATGTTGAAGGGGCGTACGATGGTTATAGGGATACCGGTTTCTTCAGATAGCAGAACAGATTTTTGCTCTAGAAACCGTTTTGCCCAGCCATAACCCTTGTTAACGCGTTCAGGTTCATCCAAAAATAGAGGCAGTTCAGGGATTGTTGCGGGACCGTTATCATCGTAGACGCAAGATGAACTGGTTATCAGTGCATGTTCGGGGCGGTGCTTATCTAATGCATCTATAATATTTGTACTGATGCGTTCATTATGAGCCATGATCTCTAAATGATGACCCTGACCATAGCCGACCCCATAAGCGCGGCTGGCGAGGTGATAGACCACGTCACAGCCGACTATGGAATCTTGCGCAAAGCTTGGGTCTTCAAGGTTACCCTCTCGGATTTCGATCTTATCCATGGACTGTTTGAGATTGTTCAGAGTGCCTTTTGAGAAGTCATCGATGACAACAATATTAGCATTCGTGGCGACCAGTTGATCTACAAGGAACGATCCGATGAGGCCTGCGCCACCTGTTACTGCAATGGTTTTTTGGGTCATAATTTTTATATCTACAAATGTTATTGGGTAATGCGTTTGTTCGTCAATTGGTCTGCAAGCGTGGCTAGGCGTTCTCCGTATGTTGGGCCATCCATAACGACGAATTTAGAGGCGTGTTCCTTTAGAGATTTCGTAACTTGTGGGTCCCCTGCCTCTTTTAGCATAAGCTTAAATTCTTCTGCAAACTTGTCCTTCTCCAGACAAAAGTGAACACCGGGTGAGCCCCAGAAATCATCAAACTGTGCAGCTTTTAATGAAATATCTGTGACGCGCCCCATTGGTTTTTTCAAGTCATCACTTGGGAAATACATGAGAACTGGTTTGCCTAGCATCACACTTTCAAGAAGGATCGTGGACAATGGCGAAATGACACCAGAAACCAGAGTTAGTACTTGTTTTGTGGTTGAATAGTTAGTCATTTCAAATTGGTCTTGTCCGTTACCCAGGACAACACGTTTGTAATACCCTCTTAGGTGCGGGTCCATCGTTACATGCTTGCAGTTGAGATCGTAGAAACTGACCTCACCGTCGGCTAACGGGCCTCGCCAAGGGTGAGGACGGTAGAGAATATGACAAGGGGGAACCTGTCCTGTTTCGACCATATCGTCCAAACGTTTGATGTATTCTGATTCATGCTGACCGCGGCCTGCACCACCATATAGGATAATAGGTAGGTTTGCGGGAACCTCGAACAATTTTCTTAACTCGGAATCGGACATTGTTTCGGGTGTCCGGTAGAGTTGAAATTGCGCGGCTCCAAAGCTTTCTACAAGGTTCTCTGGTATACACATATACTCGATGGCGTGGCGCCGCGTTTGGTCACCCCAAACAACCAAGCGGTCAGGCACCCCTGCTGCAACGGCCTTCATGCTTGGGTTGTCCCAAGAATTCATTAATAGAACTAAAGGGATATCGAGAGCCGCACAGCTTTGAAGGAGGTCGTTTATGACGAAGCCTGTCAATACTGTTGGGTGGAGAACAAGATCAGGGGTTTGGTCGTTTAGAAAAGTATCTAATGGTTTATAGTGACCAATTTTTTTGAGCATAAACCATCGCGTTATTTGCATGAGGCCAGGACGTGAAAAAATCATAAAGAGACGGAATAATTTTGGTGAAACCATCCCTTTAATGAGAGCCCTTCCTGTTGCGTAATTTTTTGTGCCGCGCTGGTTATAAAAAACAAGCATTTGCGACAAATTAAACCATTTCCCACTGCGAGCCCGAGGAATGTCAAAGTAAACATAATCTTTGATTGGTAGTTTTGAGATATCAAGTTTAATCCCTTGCTTATCGGAAGAGGGATCACGAACGATGACAAAAGTTAAGTCAAACTTTTTTGATAGCTCCAAAAATGTGTCATTCATCACAAAGTGACGAATGACAAAATCCAAATCAAGGAAGATAAGTGCTTTTTTGTTTTTCATTATGAATACTTATGCCTTAGGGGGTCGAAGTAGGGTGGGTTAATCTGTGAAGTGTGGTGCTAATACTTCGGCCAGCTTGAAGGATGAAGCATCTTGAAGGTCAATGAAGCGCCACTTATGATCCAGCACGATGAGGCCAACATGGTTGCCAACTCGATGGCCACTGACAATAACATGTCGTCTACTTACCGCCAACAAACCAAGCATTTCGAAGAAAAATTCTGGTGGGTTAAGGTTTTTTGAAAGTTGCTCGTTAAGAGGTTCCACAAGATTATCTCCACCCCAAACACGACCATGGGTGCACTCTGCACATACTGCGCTGTCAAGGTTGGGTGAGTTGTGGATTAGGTCAAAGGCTTCTGCAGCAAGGGTTTTGGGCCGGAATGGATTTGTTGGCTCCAGGACGAAGGCATAATCAAATCGAATGCTTAGCATATCCTCCGCATTCAGAAGCCCTTCTTCTAATGCTTCACGTAAATCATCTTTGGTTCTTCCTGGGATGAGTATTGAGGACTCATTTTCACAGGCCTCGATAACAGCAGGATCACTCGAAACAATGCAGATATGCGCCTCAACGCCAGAAATTTTTTCGATGGTGCGTGCAAATTCAATTGTACGGGCGAGAGCAGACTTTCCATTAATTGGATTGAGAACTAACCCCCGCTTTTCATCGCTATGAACAGGAATTAGCGAAAGCACTTTTATCGGAACATGTTGCACCATTTTTATGCTCAAACTTTACAAGCTATTTCGGATATAACGAATTGAATCAGCAACACGCTTTGCTCTCGGTTCATCGCTGTTTTGATGGATGCCATGATGGTGGTATACACGGGCCAGGGGTTCATAAACGATTTGATGCCCCATCTGTGTTAGAAGTTTACCCCATGCACGGTCTTCAACACCTCTGATTTTTTCATCAAATGGATTTGTTTTCCATAGTGATTTTAAGATTGCAGAGTTGGCATTGTGAAAAAAATAATCGTGAGATTGATATTGGCGTTCATTTCGAAAAGTTGTGTAGAGATCCCTCGCATTTATGTCGCTGGTGTCTGGTAGGGGCTCCTGGCGTCCATAAACACCACATACGTTGCTATTTGTATCTTTATTTAAGTGGACGGCAAGGAAACTAGACCAAAGCTCATCAACTGGGATGCAATGTGCCGACAGAATGAGAATAATTTCGCCTTTAGCAGCTTCGATTCCAATATTGAGAGCGCGCCCAAAAGTAAATTCATCTCGTGATATGGAGAGAAGATTAACATCGTGTGATTTCGCGATGTTTCTAGAGTTATCCGTAGATTCATTATCGACAACAATAATATCCTCAACAGCTAGGCGTTGGTGTTTAACAGCAAGAAGGCAGCGGTTAAGCCATTTTTCTTCGTTGTATGCCCTGATCACAACACTGATCATAGGATGCTCCCAAAATCGATTGAAGCATTTTCATTAATGTCATGAGCAACACGGTGACCAATAAGGGTTTTACGGAAGTCAGAGCTTAGTCCATCTCCGCCCACTTGTTCAGACAGCACATCATTAGACAAAACTTCACCTTGTCGCAACGAACGATTGCTTATGAGGGTGCGGCGCTCATTGCGAAACACTTCAAGTAAGCTCAAAGCACTTGGTGAAAAAATAACGGCATTTGAAGGCGCGTTGCGTTGCTGTGACAAAAAGCTAGCGCAATCACATATTATGGCTGAGTTACATGTGTCGGGAAGTTTTATGTTGTGTCTAGAATGTTGATTTGATGAGATGATGAGGTCAAATCGTGCCGTTAGTTTTTCTAAGCGCCCCGTAAAAACTTCATCCCATTCTGTGCCCCACATTGTTGTTGGGAAATAGTTATGTTCCTCCGGCTGTATGACAAGAATGAATGATGGTGGTATTTTGTTCGGCATCATTAGACTTCTTAAACCTTCGCAATGCCAAGGCGTGAAGATCTAGGGTCATCAGATAATCGTACCCAAGAATTTTGTTCATCACTTGCATACAAAGCATGAATGATTTCCACAGACTTTACTGCATCAGTCGTACTTAAAACGGGAGAAATATTCCCGGCTTGAAGCCTCTGGGCAACGTCCTGAAGATAAGGGATATGGCCAAGTCCATAGCCATTAGGGACATCCTGAGAATATTCTATAGGTGTTTTTTCATCTTCAGGAGTAGACTCAACGAATTCCCAAGTTTCAATTTTGTTTAATGCAATTCCACCTACAACAACCATGCCTTTTTCACCAATAACGGAAAGGGATGCTTCTACATCTCTTGGTCGTGTCGCTGTTGTTGCTTCAATTGTGCCTAACGCTCCGCTGTCGAATTTTATGGCTGCAGTGATGGTATCTTCGGCTTCTAATTTCATGATCCGATTTGAAATAACCGCAGATACCTCGCTGATAGGGCCACAAATCCAATTCAGAGCGTCAACATGGTGTATAGCTTGCTGGTTTATGACACCACCATCCATCGCCCAGGTTCCATGCCAGCCGTCTTCATAGTATTCTTGCATGCGGCACCACCTTAGGCGGATTGTCGCAGTAACAATTGTACCTAAGCGCCCAGAAGAGACGGCTTCATGGAGTTTTTTAATGGCAATGTTGAAGCGGTTCTGCATGACTACAGTCGCCATAAGGCGTTTTTCTTTTGCCTTTTTTGCCAAAAAATAAGCCTGATCGGGAAGCAAGCTAACAGGCTTTTCTATAACAGCATGACAGCCATGATCAAGAACTTGACTTGTATGTTCAAAATGATGGCCACTTTCTGTTAGAATGCAAATGACATCGGGACTTGTTGCACAGACCATGTCACTAAGGCACGAGAATGACTCAACCTCAGCCCCTACATTGCGGGCTATCATTTTAGCTTTTTCGGGAATCTTATCACAGCACCCAACGAGTTGGGCACCAGGAATTCCTTGTTTAAATAATTGCGAATAGTGTTGTGCTATTCGACCGCAACCAAGTAACGCAAATTTAACAGGGGTCTTCATTTCATGGTCCAGGTAAATGACTGAGAAATAAGTAGGTTATCCAACCTATGTGGCACTTACATCTAAGTCAATTTTTTTGTTTTCTCAGTACGTCCACCGAAAACCTTCATTGTTTTACCAACGACAGCATCAATTTTTTCTTTATATTCACCAAGTGTATCATAATCTACATCAGTGAAGTTCTTTGCCCAAGCTCGTTCGTAATAGGGCATTTGGATTTCATCAAGGTCGTCTAAGTTTACACCATTTTCACGGCTGTTTTCAACGGTTTGATTATAAGCTGAACATCCTGGAATTGGCTGTAATATTGTCACACCCAATCGGTTGGCTCCACCTTGATCGGCTATCTCTTTGCACAGTTCATAGGTGTTCTCAAGGCTTTGGATGTTCTCGCCAGGGAGGCCAAGGATAAAGCTAGGGAAGAAGCGAATGTCATTTTCACGAAGCAACTTGGTTGCGCGGCGGATTGTGCTTACTGTTTGTCCTTTAAATGAACGCTTTAATACTGTGTTGTCACCACTCTCAGCGCCAACAAATATTTCTTCAACATTCAGCTTTTTAAAGTAAGGGACTAAGTCTTTTTTAACTGTGCCGACTCGGCTGTAGATGAAGAATGAAACATCATTTAAATCGGTAGGCCTTGCATCGACAAATGCTTTAAACCATTCGGGCGAATTTAGATTATCATCAGAAATATCCCAGATTGAATTGACGCCATACATTTCTTTCAGCCCACGAATTTCTTCCCAGATTTGGGGGATGGGCCGAAAACGCATGCCGATTTCTAGACGGGCACAAAATACGCAGCCGCCATCCGTAACGTCTCGCCAATTGCATCCCTTGCTGGAAAAAATAGAGCCTTGAACCAAGTCAGCACGATCACCATAGAGCTTGTGGTAGTTTTCTACGTAACGCCCCATTGGTACGTATTCCCGTGAAATAATTGGAATCGTCGCGAGATCATTAATATGGGTAACCGAACTGATAACTACTTTGCCATTACTGTCCCGAAACCCAAGGCTAGGAATTGAATTTAATTTAACATCATCGCCAAGAAGGTGCCGTAAAAGCTGTTCGAATGGAATTTCGCCTTCTTCGCGGATCACAAAGTCAAAGGATGGTTTGTTGGTTAGGACCTGTTTGGTTAAAACGGTGCCATGCGGTCCGCCAAGAACAGTTTTGGCGCCACTTTCTTTTGCTTGTTTAGCGTAGGCGGCCGTTCTGAGATAGTTAAAGGTGGTCGCATAAAAGCCAACTAGGTCATAGTTTTTGAAAATAGAAGCGTTGAGTTCGGATACATCTTCATCAATGACAGCAATGTCTTCTAATCGATCACCTAGTTTTGATCTGGCGTAGGTAATGACAGATAAAATACCTAGTGGAACATACATGCCGTTACGGGAATGGCTGGTATGTTCGTCATCGTTACGTGCGTTTACAAACAAAATTTTCATCAAACAAGTCCTCTTTGCCATAAGGCTTCAGCTATTGTGAAGTCCAATGGCGAATTTATATCTACTGCTTCAATTTCATCAAGCAAGCATGCTCTTGAATCATTTCCTAGCGCATGTCCAGCACCTTCGTGTGCCATGAGCAGTGCAGTTGGTCTTAGGTAGAAACTACCTGTCAGGTAGTAAACAGGCTTCCGTTCTTGCCGATTGCTTGCGACAGTCCCTTCCGGTAGTTCAAAGTAATTGCTGATCAAGCCATCGGGTCCAAAATTTTTCATGATATGCGGGTGGCATTGTGTGAGTTGTGCAATGCTCGTGACGCTATCACATTTTTCTGTTTTTAAAAGGTCAACAGCTCTATCAATTGTGGAGCTCTTTAAATATGGGGCCGTTGGCTGTAGAGACATAATGGCGTCAAATGTTTCGCCTTGTTCTTCAAAGTACCGCACGGCGTGCTGATTGACGACCATAAGGGTTGATAAGTCTTGCGCGATATCACTTGGGCGCATAAATGGCACTTCGACACCATACTCTCGACCAACATCTGCAATTTTCTCACTGTCGGTTGATAGTATGACACGGGAAATTGAAGATGCTTGATGAGCTGCCGCGATCATATGAGCAAGTAAAGGCTTGTCTCCAAGCGGCAGGATGTTTTTGTCGGGGATGCTTTTGGACCCCCCTCGGGCTGCTATAATGGCAAGGACTTTGAAATTATTCACGCGCATATCTCTATTTTAGGAAGGAGCAGGCTCATTTGGTTAATGCAACAACCTTGTTTGACCAGCCATATTTCATTCTGTGGGTTGTAGATAGAATTAAGGTCGGGAGCTTAATGAAATTTTGAAATGCATATTTCTCAAGCTACCGCAGGCTAGGTGAAAGCATCATGCGTCAATCACTTGCTAGCCTAATGATGACACTGTTCACGCAATGAACGCTGAGGTCAACCCTTTTGTTCTAAGGGTTATGGCTTGTTATCCAGCCCTTTAGGTTACCTTATGTATTGTTTTGCAGGTTTAGAACGCATTTTCTTAGAACGTGGAAGAAACGTGACATAAGTTTTTGTGAACCGAGTGTGACGCGCACCATTCCGTTAAGGCTTGGGTGGTTAAATGGCCCCTTGATCCGATATCCATGTGTTAGCAATTCACAAGCAAGTGCTTTTGGGTCAACGATATGAGCGACTTTCATTAGTAAGAAGTTTGTTCGGATTGGTAAAATAGGCTCAAACCCAAGTTCAGATACCGCATTTGCCAGAAATGAGCCACCCTCTAGAATGTGTGCAATATGTGTTTCAACTTCACCGTAGTGCTTCAGAACTTCATGAGCACAGAGCAGGGCTGCGCCATTGACGTCATGAGCTGAGCGCACCTTGAACATGGTTCCAACCACTTCTGGGTGTCCCACAGCATAACCAATTCGTAGCCCGGCCATGCCAAAACCTTTAGAAAATGTTCTTAAAACCAAAAGGTTAGGGTTTGATGCTACTAAGTGCATAGCGGTATACCCAGAAAAGGGATAATAAGCCTCGTCAATAACAAGCAAGGCACCAACTTGTGATGACCTTTCGAGAAGACGTTCAATTTGATCGTCTTCAATAAGGGTGTTGATGGGTTGATTCGGGTTTGCCAGTGCGATGACTTTTACGCCGGGTTGGATGTGGTTGAGAAGATCATCAAAATCAAAGCTTAAGTCTTTGTTATAAGAAACCTTAACGGCTTCACCACCAAAGAGTTCCGCATAAGGCGCATACATGCCGTAAGTGGGGTCAAGCATCAGCATTTTGTCGCCAGCTTCGATGTACGCCTGCATGATAGACCTGATCCCAGCGTCTGACCCTGGGGTGAGTATTATATTTGCTTCTTCAACTTGAAGAAAGCTAGCCAATGCTCCTCGGAGTTCTGTCTGGCTAGGGTATTTTGAGATAAAATCACCGGTTAGCGCGTTCCGTACTTCATCAATTATAACTTGAGGTAGAGGCTCAAGGCATTCATTTCTATCTAGATTGTAAATAGCTTCTGGCGGATTCGCATAAAGAGGGTCCCTGTGAAAATTAACAACATGAGAAGCGGGGGTTGGGGGGGATTTTTCAGTTTTGACAGTCATAGTAATCTTTCCAAGCGACAAAGAAGGCTTCACCATTGTAGCGTCCGTGTACATCACATGTTTTGCATGGCTCAACGTCTCGACTGCTTTGGAGCAAATGTTTACGGACATCATCAAACCGCTCACCGAGCAGCAATTCTTTGATGGTGTCGTCGGCGACGTTACCAATGACATTTTTACTTAAAAAGTCATTTTGGCAGATCAGTGCATTCCCATCGTGATTTATTAACATTTTAGAGAAAGGAATATAACATGACTTTGACATTGGTTCGTTCAAAGGGCTGATGTCAACGGAACCTTCTTTGAGGCTGATTGAGCCGGCACGGTTGGTAATCGTGATGCCAAAACTTTCTTCTGCTGATAGGTAGCGTGGGCGACAGATGACTTGTTTATCGCTGTATCCGAGTTTGTTCGCCATATCGCGAAAAATAGCTTCCTGTTCTGGGCCATCGTAAAGGCTGATCCGCATGTTGTTTAGGCCAGCATCGAACAACTTCGTCATGACAGATTCCGTCAATAAATCTCCATTCGTAACCATTTCGATCGTCATGTTTGGGCGCATTTTTCGAGCATACGCGATGTATTTGTTAAGTTTCACAGTCATCAATGGTTCTGTAAAACCTGAAAAACTAATCCGTCCTTGATAGTCGTCAGCACTCAGCTCGTCTATAACTTTGGTGAATAGCCCAAAATCTAGGGATCGCTTATCGTTTTTGAATAGTTTTTCATCTACACGAGGGCAAAAATGACAACGCCGGGTGCATGACCCATTGATACTAAATTCAAGTGAGGCAAGGGGAGGTGGATCTCCAGGCTTATGGTTAGAGTTTTCCAAGAATTCTTCATAAAAATCAGCTATTCGTGAAATGTTTAAATCTAGCGCCAACGTTTTTGCCTCTCAGAAATTTTAGTGTAAAAATGTGCTTGGTTAAGCAGCTTTGCTGTACCTCATTAAATTAATTTAGCACAAAGAATGTCGGGTATACTAACTTTTCAAACTCAGAGACCTTAAGCAATCTATTCTGACAGAAATGGCACTATGTCTATTGACGATTTAAAAAAGAACTTGACCTCATTGTTCGCAGCATGAACACTGCTTATAACATAACATTCTTGAGTCTTATGCCCAAAATTTTTGGTCAAAGGTTGCGTTGTGTAACTTATGGAAATATACCGACTTAATCAGAATGTGCCTTCACCGCATGCTGAACGCAGAATGTCCATAGTATTAATTTCATTCAAATAAGTGTTTGGTTGGGATGATCTATAGATAATTTATACAATTAAGCCTTTTTATGAGATTTTCACATGACACAGAATATAGATCAGTTTGATACACCTTGGCCCAATTTAAACGGTAAAAGCATTATGGTTACCGGGGGAACAGGTTCTTTCGGTAAAGCCTTTATTCGGACTGTGTTGGAAAAGTTCACGCCCAAAAAAGTGATCATTTTTTCACGCGATGAGCTCAAACAATATGAGATGGAACAAGAATTTTCATGTCTCAATAGCAAGTGTTTGCGATATTTCATCGGTGATGTGCGAGATATGGATCGGTTGGAGATGGCTATGCGTGATGTGCATGTCGTCATTCATGCGGCAGCTTTAAAGCATGTTCCTGCAGCTGAATACAATCCGTTCGAATGCATTCATACCAATGTCATTGGGGCTGAAAATGTTGTGAAGGCTGCTTTGAGATGTGGTGTTGAAAGAGTTATTGCTCTGTCCACAGATAAAGCAGCTAGCCCGTTGAACCTTTATGGCGCAAGCAAACTTGCTTCTGATAAAATCTTCATTGCGGGCAATTTTTTAAGTGCTGCGTCTAAACCTCGTTTTTCCGTTGTGCGTTATGGCAATGTTATGGGGTCCCGCGGGAGTGTCGTTCCTTTTTTTGAAAAGCTGGTCGCTGATGGAGCAGACTATATTCCAATCACTGATCCACGAATGACAAGGTTTTGGATCACCCTTAACCAAGGGGTAAACTTTGTGTTGTCATCGTTGTCTTTAATGCATGGCGGCGAAATTTTTGTGCCTAAAATTTCTAGCACCCTTATCTCAGATCTTGCTGTCGCAATTGCTCCAAATATACCGACCAAGGTTATTGGGATTCGTCCCGGTGAGAAATTGCATGAGGTCATGATTACAACAGATGATGCGCGCAATACTCTGGCGCTTCCTGATCGCTATGTCATCACGCCTTCTTTGACGTTTTGGGATCCAAAACATCACACTTTCGATGAGGCGGAGCCAGTGAGTGATGGCTTTTCTTTTTCCAGTGATACGGCTAGCATTATTGATGAAGCTGGCATTAAAAAAATGTTGCTTGAAGTTCGTAGTTAATTTTTGAATTGCAGTTGCCTTTTATAAAGTCCCATTCCTCATTATATCGAATGGTTTGGAGGCGATTGTACTAACATCTATTTCCAAGGCTAGAACAATGAATCCTAAGATATTTGTCATTGCCCGGATGGGTTCGTCGCGATTGCCGGGCAAAGTTCTTATGCCACTAGGCGATAAAACAGTGTTGGGAATGCTGATCGAGCGCATGCGGATGACAATAGCCGGGGCTGATATTGTTTTAACGACATCAGTCGATCCTAAAGACGATCCCATCGTTGATTTTGGCATGGCAAATGACATTACTGTTTTTAGAGGGTCCGAAGCGGATACAGTTGATAGAATATACCAAGCGGCGAAAAAAAATGAAGCGGACCCCATTGTCCGAGTAACGGGTGATTGTCCATTTTTGCAACCCAAAACCGTTGATGACATTATCAATCGTTTTCAACAAAACGATGTGGATTATGTTTCAACGGATATCACGCCAACATATCCAAATGGAATGGGATGTGATGCCTTCAGTTTTTCTGCGTTACAAAAAATCTATCAAATAAGCAAAACACTTGAAACGGACAAAGCCTGGGAACAGCTTAGATCGCCAGAGTTGGGGTTTCGCCTTGGCACAATTTCTGGACCCGTAAACGCAAGTCACTACAGATTAACCATAGACACTCAAGAAGACCTTGATTTGGCGCGATGCATTGCGGATGAGATTTATTCTACGACCCCCAACTTTACACTAGAAGATATTATAAAAGTGCTTGAAAAACACCCGGACTGGTTGGAAATAAACGCGCATATCATGCAAAAAACGGGGCCTCACGCCCTTAAATCTTGTTAGATCCAACTATGCATAAACGTCCAGATAACGTGATTTGTTTTCGTTGCGATGCTGGATCTGATATCGGTTATGGTCATCTGATACGTTGCCTGTCATTAGCCAATAGCACACGTCCAAAACAGATGTGCATTTTTGCTATGGCATCTTCTTCGGAAGGCGCGCGCACGATGGTAAAAGCCGCAGGGCATCGTTTGATAGAACTGCCTGCTGATGGGCACTTTGATACAGATATCCTTCTCTCAAAACTTGGCGCGCCGCCAGATGTTTTTGTTTTAGATATTTCTTACGATGTTCATGAAGAAAATCGACGCGCCTTGAAGCAATACGTTGGCCGCCTATCTGAAGGACGCGGACTGACGGTTTTAATTGACGGCCTCAACTCGCATGCATTGGTTAACGGGCCTGGATGGGACGTTGATATTTTGGTCGCTCCCTACATTGGCGCCCCTAAAACTCTTCCCGTACCCCATCTCCTTTCTGGGGCACAGTTTGTGATCTTTGATGATTCGTATACTGCTAGCGAACGGGTCTGTTTTTCCGATGGACCAGCAAAAAAAGTACTCGTTACGTTTGGTGGAGCTGATACGAAAGAGCTCACGCTCCAAGCTTTGAAAGCCTTGGCTCAGCTTGAGGGGAATGGCTTTGATATTCATGTCATAATTGGTCCTAGCTTTTCCTTGGAACTGAGAGAAAAAATAGATAGTTTCGTTGACGGTTTAAAATGCGTAACTCTACTGTATGCTCCTGATACTCTAGCCGACCAAATGATGTGGGCAGATATCGCAGTCAGTGCTACAGGCTTGACGAAGTATGAATTGGCGCTCACAGGTACGCCGGCGGTCTTAATATCAATTGATGAAACGCATGCAAATGCACATCGCCCTTTTGAAGAAGAAAACACAGCCCTTCACCTTGGTGTTTCAGATAAAGTTACAGTCGAAGCTATCGCAACATCAGTGAACCGATTGTCGGTCGATGTTGAACTCCGAAAGGAGTTGTTTGCAAATGGCACCCGTTTAGTTGACAGCCAGGGGAGGACACGGATAATGGATTACATAATGAGGATGCTTGATGATTAATCGAGATTTTAAAATTAAAGAGCGGTCTGTCGGTGGTGGAGCGCGCCCCTACATTATTGCTGAAATTGGTTCTAACTTTGATCAGTCTTTGGACCTTGCACGACGTTTGATTGATGAGTGTGCTGCGGCGGGAGTTGATGCTGTCAAGTTTCAACTATTCCGGGCTGGAGGAATGTATCCCGAAGGGTCGGAACTGTACGATATTTTCAAATCTATCGAACTCTCTCCAGATTGGCTGGTGCCATTGAAAGAACATGCAGATGGCTGCGGAGTTCATTTTCTTGCTTCGCCGTTTGACCAGCTTAGTGTGGACCGACTTGTTGATATTGGCGTTCCTGCCATGAAATTGGCGTCATCGGAAACGACTAAACTCGGATTTGTTCAGTACGTTGCCTCAAAGAATATGCCCGTTTTGATGTCAACGGGAATGTGTGACCTTGTTGATGTTATAGAAGGCGTTAATGCCTGTAAACGTGTAGGCAATGATGATATTGGGGTGTTGCAGTGTGGAGCGCGTTACCCACTACCTGTTGAGCAGTCAAACCTGCAAGCTATTGATATGATGAGAGAACTTTTCGGGTGCCCGGTTGGGTTTTCAGATCACACGGAGGGACTGGTCGCGGCGATCGCGGCGACAGCTCGCCATGCTGCGATTATCGAAAAGCATGTTACGCTTGATCGAAGTAGTGCAGGTCCTGATCACTTTTTTGCCCTTGAGACCAAAGACCTTGGCGAATTTGTTCGCTCAATTTGTGATGCGCACGCTGCACTTGGAAATGGCGAAAAAGAAATGCTCGCCGAAGAAAAAGAAGTTGGTCGGCGTGAAGGACTTCATGCCTCACGCGATTTGAAAAAAGGCGAAACTATTTCAGAAAGTGATTTTGTCAAAAGTAGACCTGCGATAGGCATGCGCAGTCGCTATGCAGAAACGGTTGTTGGCGCGATAGCAAAAAATGATATTGAAAAAAACCAACCAATTTTTTGGGATGCGATTATCCCATCAGTTGAATGATTGACCCCGTGGGAACTGACATGACAAAGAACGCACACCCAACTTCTAATCAACAACGCTGGGAAGACCATTACTCAGAGATTCTTCAATCACCTTCAATGTTTTGGCCGAATGAAGCATTGGTAAAAACGATTTTTGGGAGTTACCTGAGCAAGCCCTTTAGCCTACCAGAACAAGCAACGGTATTGGATGTGGGCTGTGGCATGGGGGGGAACCTCCGGCCATTCATGACGCGGGGCCATAAATGCCACGGCGTTGAGGTCACGGACAAGACAGCAGGCGCTATTCAGGAGGCTCTTGATGCACAAGGGTTTAATATGAAGATACACGGTGGAACCAATCGTGCGCTGCCGTTTGAGGACGAGACCTTTGACCTGCTTATTTCCGTCAATGTTGTTCACTACGAAACCAATGAAGAAAACTTGAAGGCCGCTTTTCAAGAATATCGCCGGGTTTTGAAGCCAGGTGGTGCTCTCTATCTTTCAACAGTGGGGCCAAAACACGAAATCTATCAAAGTGCAGAGGTCGCGGGACCGCATCGGTATAAGATTGCAAATTATGATTTCCGAAATGATGAGATATATTTTTATTTTGATAATGAGAAATACCTAAAATCTTATCTTAAAGAGAGCTTTGTTGATGTAGAGACCGGCAATGTTACGGAACGCCTTATGTCGCGCACTGTGGATTTTTTAACAGCCTTTGCTAGGCGCGATGAGATATAGAGCAGGGGAACATGGTAAATATACCAACCAAAAAACTCGTCATATTTGGCAGTGCTGAAATTGCGAGCTTAGCTCTCTATTATTTTGAGCATGACAGTGATTACGAAGTTTGCGCTTTTACGGTTGATGATGAGTATGTCGTTGGAGATACCTTCCAAGGTAGGCCGCTGGTACCATTTAGTGAGGTCGTAACGTTGTATCCGCCCCAAACACATGAGATGTTTGTTGCTCTTTCCTACAAAAAGCTAAATCGACTGAGGCGGGAAAAATACGATGCAGCAAAAACTGCGGGCTATAAACTTGCCTCTTATGTTTGTTCGCGTAGCGTGACATGGCCTGACTTAACGATTGGTGATAATTGTTTCATTTTGGAAAATCAAACCATTCAGCCTACGGTTAGTATCGGCGACAATGTGATGATTTGGAGTGGTAATCATTTGGGGCACGGTTCTACGGTTGGTGACCACACGTACATTTCCTCTCATGTCGTTATTTCGGGGCATACTAAAATTGGCAAAGGTTGTTTTTTGGGCGTGAATTCGACGTTAAAAGATTTTTTGGTTTTGGGAGATGAGTGCTTTGTTGGAATGGGGGCATCTGTCACGCAAAATGTTGAAAGTGGATCTGTTGTGTTGAGTGAAACTAGCCAAATTCTAGGTCCCGATGACCGAAGAGCCCGGGCCCTCAAACGACAGTATTTTAAAATATAAGGATTTACGCCTCGTGGGACTCTTTGAAAAAGAAATAAAATGGTCGAAGCGTGGACTTGTTATTGAGCCCAAGCCCAACCTGTGGTGGATGCGATCTCATGCCATGATTCCCACGCCTGAGGCCTTGGGCGGTGGATTGGTGAAAGTCTATTTTTCGGGGCGCAATGATGACAATCAATCTCATATAGGCTGGGCAATTGTTGACTTGGAAGCCCCTCAAAAAGTTATTGAGTTCAGTGATGAACCTGTGCTCACCCCAGGCGCGCTTGGGTGTTTTGATGACAATGGCGTTACGCCATCGTGTGTTGTTCAAGAAGGTGATGAAACGCGCCTCTATTTCATTGGCTGGAACCCAGGATCAACCGTACGCATGCATTTGTATGGAGGATTGGCAATCAGCAAGGATAGAGGGGAAACCTTTGAGCGTTGGTCGCGGGCCCCGATTATCGAACGTTGTCCATCTGACCCTTTCTTGAATACAGCGCCTTGGGTTGTGAAAGCCCAAAATGAATGGCGAATGTATTACGTGTCTGGGGTGGAATGGGTTCATAAAGATCTACCTCGTTACAATATTAAACTGGCGCGTTCTCAGGATGGAAAAAACTGGGACCGTGATGGTTATGTGTGCATCGATTTTGCGGGTCCAATGGAAAATGCGCTTGCTCGGCCATATGTTCTTTATGATAACCAAGTTTGGAAGATGTGGTTTGCCTTTAAAGGCACAGCTTATAGATTGGGTTATGCCGAGTCGGAGGACGGTGTGAATTGGCAGCGCCGAGATGACCTTGTCGGGATCGCACCCACCGCCGGTACTTGGGATTCAGATATGATAGAATATGCTGCCGTTATTGAGCATAAGGGCCAGCATTTCATGTTTTATAATGGCAATAATTATGGGCAAGGCGGAATTGGCCTTGCTGTAGAAGAATAATGAAGAAGGGCTTTTATATTGACCAAAGTCGCAATTATGCAGCCCACTTATTTACCGTGGCTCGGTTATTTTGCCCTCATTGATGCAGTGGATACATTCGTATTTCTTGATTCTGTGCAGTTTGACCGTCGGTCTTGGCAACAAAGAAATCAAATCAAAAATGTAGACGCACCGATGTGGCTAACCATTCCTGTGCAAGGCAAGGGGCGGTATGCAGAAGAAATTTCAAAAATTTTGATTGATCGTTCGTCAAAGTTTCAACGCAAGCACATCGGCAGCATTAAACAAGTATACAAAAAAGCTCCATTTTTTGAGCAATATGGAGAAAGTGTTCTTAATGTCCTTTCTAAGCCGTACGAAAATCTAGCTGACCTTACGGTTGACCTCATTGAAACGCTTTCAGGCATGTTAGGGATTAAGGTTAATTTCTTGCGGAGTAGTAATCTATCCGTGACGGGGAGCAAGGCCGATCTACTTGCGGAAATTTGTGAGGCTGTAAATGCGACAGAGTACATATCTCCAACAGGGGCTGCGTGCTATCTTCAACAATCAGATGCATTTAGCGCGCGCGGCATTAAAGTTCTATACAATGATTATCAACATCCAGAATACAAACAGCTTAAAATGCCATTTATGCCATTTATGTCGGTCTTAGACCTTCTTTTCAATGAAGGACCGAATAGTCTCAAAATTATTCGCAGTGGTGCAAAACTTGTCTCCGCTAGTGAAGTAGAGCTTCAATTGCAATCGGCTGAAATATTAAATGGAACCACTTAAAACGTTAATAATTGGCTGTGGAATGATGGCCGGCGGGTACGACCTTGATGAGGATAATAACCTCAAAAAGGATGGAGGGTGGAATACCCATGCCGCAGTATGTCATACTCACAAAGATTTTGATTTGGTAGCATTCGTTGATCCCAGTGAAGAAAAACGTAATCTATTTGGTAAGGTTTGGGGCGTCGACAATGTTTTTGCAGATGTTGAAACAGCGCTAAATTCGGATATTGATTTTAATATTGCCATCGTAAGTTCGCCAACGCAAAGTCACGCCCATGTTCTTGAAGCCCTTCTTTGCAGTTCTGTCCAAGGTGTGCTGTGCGAAAAGCCACTGACACAATGTGCTGATGAGGCACAGGAGCTGGTGTCAGCTTATGAACGCAAGAACATACCGCTGGCGGTAAACTTTACACGGCGATGGAACCCATACATCATTGAGCTAAAGCAGGGCATTGCAGATAATATTTGGGGGCAATCTGTTGGGTTTAGTGGGTGTTATACAGGAGGCTTTTTGCATAATGGTAGCCATATGGTTGATCTGTTGATCTACTTATTTGGCGCTGTGGAAAGTAGTTCTATTCATAATTTCAGTTTTCAAGGTCTAGACGATGGGGACATCGACCTGACCTTGAAAACTCTAAATGGCCCCCAAGGATTTATGAAATCGCGTGACCAAACACAATTTTCTGTTTTTGAACTTGAATTATGGTTTGAGCGTAGTGTCGTTGCATTGAAAGATTGGGGGCGTGTTGTCGAAGTGCGTGAAGCCACGCCGTCGCGACTGGTTCCCGGACGACTTGATCTTGCCAGCCCGACTGTAAGACCAACAGGATGGGAGCTAGCCTTGAAGGGGGCACTTGAGAATGTACGAGATGCAATTCGGGAAGACGTTCCTTTGCTGAGTTCCGGGCAAACAGCTATGGCTTCACAAACATTTTGTGAAGCCATTTACTTCAAAGGAAAATTGGAAATGGAGCTCGATTGATGAAGCAGTTGGCTTTGATGGGTGGGATACCTATCCGCACAAAATACTTTCCTCCCTACAATGTAATAGGAGAAGATGAAAAACGCGCAGTAATGGCGGTCATGGATACGGGCGTTTTGTCTAAATATATTGGCGCGTGGCATGAAGATTTTCTAGGCGGACCTCAAGTTCGGGCCTTTGAAGAAGAATGGGGAGCCATGTTTGGCGCAGGTCACGCCATTGCCGTTAATTCAGCGACAAGTGGGCTTTATGCCGCGATGGGCGCTGCTGGTGTGTCTCCTGGAGATGAAGTTATTGTACCGCCCTTAAGCATGTCAGCGAGTGCAACGGCTGCTGTCATCTGGGGTGGCGTCCCGGTGTTTTGTGATGTTGATCCAGAGAACTTTTCACCATTACCAAAAAGTGTGATCCAGTGCATAACACCGCAAACGAAAGCGATCATGGTGGTGCATCTTTTGGGCCACCCGGTTGACATGGACCCGATTATGGCTGTGGCACGCGAACGAGGGATCGTTGTGATTGAGGATTGTGCTCAAGCTATTCACGCTGAATATAACGGGCGTCCTGTTGGAACTCTCGGTGATATTGGTGTGTTTAGTCTCAATTATCACAAACATATTCATACGGGCGAGGGCGGTGTTTGCGTAACTAATAATGCAGACTTGGCTGAGAAAATGCAATATATCAGGAACCATGCGGAAGCCGTTGCAGCTGGTAAAAAACCAAGTAATTTAGTAAATTTAGTTGGCTTTAATTTCCGCATGGGAGAGATTGAGGCGGCCATTGGGCGGTCGTTGTTGCCAAAGTCCAAGAATCTTATAAAACAGCGACGTGAAAACGTTGTTTATTTAGAAAAACAAATAGGCAACTTGCAAGGCTTGCCTTTCGCGAAAACAAAACCGAATTGCATTCATTCATACTATGCCCATGCCCTTCATTGCCATAAAGGTGAGCATGGTGTTGGGCGTGATCTTATGGTTAAGGCTCTTCGTGCTGAATTACCAATGACGGAAATGCGGGAAGAAGCGAAAGGGGCATTGCTTGGCCCTGGATATGTTACACCTCTTTATCAGCTGCCAATGTTTCAAAACAAAATCGCATTTGGTGATCAGGGCTATCCTTTTAAGGGGGCATATATTACGCGAGAAATTGATTATTCCGATGGTATTTGCCCGAATGCGGAGCATGCCTCTCGAACAATGCTGACTCATGAAATGATGCGTCCAGGAATGACTCATAATGACCTAGATGACGTGGCTGCGGCATTTCATAAAGTTTTTGACAATTTGGCAGCTTTGGCCGAAGCACAATCTGATGGTTAGGCGGTGATTGGTGCGAATTCTCTTTGTAGCCCATGACCCTGGCGGTGCAAATGTGGTTTGCCCATTGATGGAGCATGCACAGGCAGAAGGGCATGAATGTCTTGTCTGGGCCGCAGGTCCTGCAGAGAAATTTATGCCCTTCGCAGAACATATTTCTTCTCTATCCTCCCGTGATGAGGTGCAGGCAAGAATTTTGGCAGCGATGCCGGACGTTGTGATCACCGGCACAAGTATGCATTCTAAGTTAGAGTTAGAAGTTTGGGCAGTCGCCAATCAACAAGGGATACCAAGTGTGGCCATAGTTGATGCATGGTCCAACCTTAAACATCGCTTCGTCTGGTCAGATGAGGCGTCTATTTTTCCAGACCATATTTTTGTCGTCGACCAACAGTGCAAAAATGATGTTGAAGCATTTTGTTCTAAGAATACACAGGTTCATGTCGTTGGGAGCCCGTATCTGGAAAAGCGACTTTATGACTTGCAAAAGCGAATGCAAATAGAAAACAATCAAGACAGCCATGAAAAATTAGCCGTAGTAACCTTCTTTTCAGAACCGTTATTGGAAGATTATGGGAGCCATGGACCCTATAGCAAAAATCAATTTGATGTTGCGTTGGAACTTTCGTCGATAGTGCAAGAGTTGCCATGCCGCTTAATTATAAAGCCACATCCTAGAGAGACGTTAGATAACTGGCAGAAGTGGCTGGAACAAAACCATCTGAATATGAAAAATAAGACATCCGTCGTCACAACAGATACGGACCAGTTGTTGAGGCAGAAAAGTGTCGTAGTGAGCATATCGTCTATGACCTTGCTGGAAGCAGCCTTTGCGGGACATCCGACGATTGCGGTTCAACCGGGGCGGAAATTTATACCCAACCCGTGGATTGAACGTACAGCAACTGTGATTACGAAAGATGATACTGAAGCTATTCGTACCAGCTTAGTTTCCGCTTTAAATGCATCCAGAGAAGCCCCCAAGACATCGAAGCATGATTTTGACTTTGCAAACAATTCCTGTCGTCGAGCATGGACCGTCATTAATTCTATCGATATTGAACATCGGTCACAGAGTTCAATTGTAACTGATCTCCCATTACCGGTAACAATTACTGGAACGAGATGCTTCCTCTCGCCATTTACTAAGCAGCATATTACGGATGAGTATATTTCATGGCTCAATAATTCTGAACTGATGCGGTTTTCACGACACCGTAAAACGACCTTTGATTTTGATAGTTGCCATTCATACCTGGACTCATTTGCGGTGAATAAAAACTTATTCTTTGCCGTGCATGACAATATTACACAGGAGATGATAGGTACAATTACGGTGTATTTTGATGCCAACACCCAAAGCGCAGATGTTGGCATTATGATTGGCAAACCTAATCTAAAATGCAAAGGCTTAGGAACTGAGGCGTGGGGTCTCGCTTTTGAACATATTTTTGAACATTATCAAGTCGCTTATGTTTCTGGAGGAACACTAACGGAGCATAAAGCCATGATTAAGGTCTTTGAAAATGCAGGAATGAGCCTATTCGAAACGAGAGATAGCAATCTAGAAGATTTTCCAGATTCTAAAATTCAAAGATATAAAGTCACGGTTGATGAATGGCGAAACAGATAGCGGGCGATTGCGGGAGTTGCGAATAGCCCCCAGTTTTGAGACGATCCCGGAGAAAATCCTGCTTTATTGTATCTATGCTTACTCAGCTATTCGGACTTCCTTATATAGATCCGTCATCCACATTCTTGTAAGTGCCTTGCCCAAGGCTTGAGGGCTGCGACCGTAGCGTTTCAAATATGACTGCACAAAGTCAAAGCTTTCATTTGATGTGAAAAATTCGAAGTTTTTGCCGTTTGGATAATAAACATCATGTATATTAGTGCCTTTAGAAATCCAATCTTCAAAATTGAAATGTAAACTCTCAATGATCGGGGAAACTTGTTTTTCAGAAGCCATAAAGTCAGCTAACTTTAGTCGGTAAAATTGCGTAAGGTCATCAGCAAAAAATTCCGGAAGTTTTTCAGCTCCAACTTCTTTCAAAGCAGAAGAAATAATTTCATTCAGTTCATATCGTTGTGAAATGAACAATGAACAGGTGTACGTTTGAAGAAGGTTTGCGCCACTTTCGCCAGAAATCAATTTTTCGAAGTTGTCTGGACTTTTGAAGTATTTGTCAGCCTCTTCAAAGGAATCAAATAATTCATTTTCGGTTTTCTCCAAAAATTCGTGTAGGTATTTTTTAAGATCGTCGTGAGCGGAAAACTTTTCTGAAATTTTTTCCACAAAACTCCGCATGTCGATATCAAACGCCCTGGCAGCTTCAAAATAGCCTTTAAATTGATTTCCAGAGTAAAATACAGAAGAAAGAAGGTGCCATGTCCTACCTTTTAAATAATCATTCCAGCTAAAAACATTTGTTTCAACAACAATTTCTTCGATTTCGACGCTATATCCAATTTCAGGAAAATAAGTAAAACTGCGAGGTAAAATTCTATATTTGCGAATGAAACCTGATTTGTTGAGTGACACTTCATCAAGCTTCATTTGTGAACCGTCTAAGAGCATAAGCTGGTAGGTTTGGATTTTATCCATTCCGAGCTTGATCAGCTTAATTAGGGACTCGATATGCATATCAAGCGTTTCACCTGGCAGGCACATGATGAGTTCTGACAGAGAGCCTTGCGGAGAAGAGCGTAAGCCTTCTTGAACGGCCAACATCGAATCAACAGAGATGTTTTTTCTTTTTACATTCTCGAGAACGTCTTTGTTTAAAGATTGCACGGACATCCAGATTGGCATGACGGCATTCGTTAAAGCATGTGATATTTCTAGAAGGTTTTTTTGGCTGTTTTTGGCGGTAGACGCAAAAATTGTTTTTGGGAACCCGTATGCTTGGCTTAAATCATTAAGTTTTTTAGCGTACAGGATATCCGTGGGGAATTGGCCAAAGTTAGGGTCGGCTATAATTATATTTTTAACCACGGAACCAACATTTTTGGCAATATACTCAAGGTCATCGAGAATACGAGATGTTTCAAATCGGCTTATTTTACGATAAAAATCATGCCCCTCATGACAGAAAGTACATGTAAATGGGCAGCCTCGATGTGTTTCAATCATCGGTGAGAGAGTATCATCAAAAAATTCATCCATGACACCAGATGTAAAGGGTGATGGGTATTCGTTTATGTCTCGGTTTCTGGGGATCGGGTTCAAAGGCATTAATTTATTTTTCCCATCAAGGTGTAGGACGCCTTCTATACTTTTGTTTTTAGCCTTCGTTATATCAAAATTTTCTTCCTGCAGAGTGTTTAACAAGGAAAGGAAACTTGTTTCGCCCTCAAACATACAATAGAAATCAATTTCCTTTTTGACGTCTAATAAAAATTTTTCCTGATCTTTATCATTGTAAGAGATGTATGGACCTCCCATAACCGTGACTGTCTGGGGTGATTCATTTTTAATATAGCGGGCAAATGCACGGTCCAAATCATGGTTCCATGGGTAATTAGAGAAGCCCATAATTGTGGGCATTTGTTCTTTCAAAGCTTCCAGAAGTTGGTCCGGGTATTTAAACAGTCTAATTTTTGCAGAAGGATAATAGTTCTGTACATAAGCGGCAATCATCCCAACATTTAAAGGCATGCTGTCATTAGAAACGGTGATTTGTGTGTGCGTTAGATCGGACAGATAAATACTAATATCTTGGCAACTCATGTAATGATGTCCTTGAAATTTTTTATTATTGTTCTCTTTAAGGCTAAGTTACACATTATCACTGGATATCGAAACAAGAAATAATTGCGACGATTTTTGAGCCCATATCATATTTAAACCCCATCGTAGAGCTTTGTAGAAATGAACAATCAGGCCATTTCATTCGCGGCTTTTTTATTGCATACGGTTCTCAGGATGTCTGCAAGGCGTTATTTGTGCAAAATTTGTTGAGTGGTCTGCATTGCCCTAAAGGAGCGGAGTTTCCGACTATTTTATGATAGACGAAATTGGGTTGATTGAGATGGATGCTGTACATCATTTTATGGTTGATATATATCAATTGTCTTAGTTCATGCTCTGTTTTACAGGGTTTTTCTGTCGCAAACTTTAATCAATCAAAGGTTTTGGCGGCGCCGTTTTCTCTCATTTTAATGGAGTGCTGATGTTCGTTTTTTTCATTAGAATGATTCCTGACTTGGATCATGTTGTGCCGATTGCACATAAACTTGCTGAACGATATCCCGGTAAAGTTAGAGTAATCAAACAATCTCCATTTTTTGACATAGCCGATGATTATCGGATTAAATTTCTAGAAAAACGACATGGTATTGTTGTTGACCACATATATAATTGTTCGAGAAAAATAACAATTAGAGGAAGTGTTGGTCATGCTCTTATGTGGATTGCTCGTTATGTGCCAATAAATGCGGCACAACGTTTTTTCAATAAGTTGAAAAAAAATGTATTCAATCAACAATGGGCGGAAGATATCCTAGATGAGCTGAAGCCATCCGTTATTTCGTACGATTTCATCCCCCTAAACATGCACCATGCACTGGAAATAATAACACGGGTTGCTCAGGCGCGGGGTATTCCAATTGTGCTTGTGCCGCATAGTGCCGACGTTCATACAGATCATAAGGTTCCTTATATTCATAACCAAAACATTGAATATAGAATAATTAATCGTCCTGCACTGCGTGAAGCTTATAGCGATAAGGGAAACCCAGACGAGGTTGTTGTTGCCCTTGGGAGCTCGCGATATAATCGGGAATGGACAGCGATCAACGATGAGTTGGTTTTACAAGAGTATCCCGGTGATGATCTGCCAAATACGGATGGACATTTGAAAGTTTTGGTCCTGAATCGACCTGCCGTGGGATTTTATGGTTTCGATCCGCTTATTTCTAAAATTGGGAACTTACCCAATATTGACGTCGTCATCAAAGGCAAGCCGCGTGGTAATGATGGTATGAAGGGCGTGGACAATATTGGAACTAAATATCATACGTCTCGTTTGATCCACTGGGCAGATGTTGTCGTTTCTGCAGGCACAAGCGTTGCCGTGGAAGTATTGCTGCATAACAAGCCCTTCTTGTATTTGAGGTATTTATCACCTGATGATACGTTTTCTTTCCATACATTTGGGGCTTGCTGGACACTTCACTCTGAACAAGAGCTTTTTTCTGCAATAAAAAAACTAGGCAGTGGTGATGATACTTTGCCGTACAATCAAACACATATTGATGCGTTCGTTCAGGATGTTGTATATGCATCCGGTCAAACGACAGACCCGCTCGGTGATTATGCTGATTTTTATGCGAACGTAGAAAGCAAAACAATCGAAGAATAAAGTTTAGCCCAAAGCAAAATATATGCTCATATGATTCCAATGTTGTAGACGGAGGATAATTGCATTTATAGATGCTTGAGAGACACAATATATTTTAGGACAAAGTAAATTCATGTCATCAGATAATCCCATTTTTTCGACAGTAGCCGTTATCAAGACCGGTTTGGCAATGATGACTGCGGGGGAGAAGAAGGTGGGGTGGCTGCTTTCTATATGTCTTTTCTTTATAACCATTATTGACATGGTCGCCTTATCCAGTGTTATGCCGCTTGTAAGCTTGGTTCTTGAGCCGGATGCATTCTTAAAAAACGAAAAAATAATTTTGTTCATGGGATGGATCGGCAACCCTGGAAAAGAGCAATTGCTCACCATATTTATGGCCCTATCCCTGTCTTTATTAATTACAAGTGCATTTTTGCGTATTGGAATTGAGTATTTTATCGTTAAATTTACATCTAACTGTCGGGTGCGTATTGCTGGTGATATAATGGGGAAGTTTGTTGAGACGCCCTATCACTGGTTCTTGATGCAAAACTCAACCGTCCTGAGCCGTATATTATATGCAGATGTTGTCCAATGGGCACGTGGCTTTCTGCAGTCCATGATGGTGATGTTTGGCAATGTGATTACGCTTATTTTTGGTGTTGTCACAGTTGTTTTATTGGCCCCAGTCGTTGGTGTGACTGTTGTTTCGATTGTTGGTGGGTGCTCTGCTCTGCTTCTTTTCTTCACCAAGGCATCAATCAAAAAAATATCAATTGAGCAGCGCAAAATCACAGATGTTTTGACCAAGACATCACAGCAGGTCGTCGTCGGGATTAAGGATGTTCGCCTGAGTTCCAATAGTGGCTATTTTAAAGACTCTTTTAATGATGCATATCGTCAGTTCGCCGACATCGATAAAAAGAATAAAATTCTTTCTGTATCACCACCGATAATTGTTCTGCTGTTGGGGCAAGTGAGCATTCTGATTGTTGTCGCTGTACTCTGGAAACAGAACGTTCCTACAAGCGAAATTGCGGCACAAGTGACCTTGTTGCTGCTTGTATCATCAAAAGTTATCCCAGCAGTTAATCGTCTTACATCGAGCATTTCTAATTTTTGGAAGATTTACCCTTTTGTGAATGGTGTTAAACAAATTAGCGATGAAATGGACCAGTATATAGAACAAGCAAAGGCCGATAATCTTGCAACATGTGATATTCAATCAAGTGCAAATGGGTTTGCAATTAATGTGGAAAATGTCAGTTACAGATATGCTGTCGATGAGAAGCACGTCTTAAATAGTGTTAACCTAAACATTGAAGCTAATAAGTCTCATGCTGTGATTGGAGCGTCCGGTGCAGGTAAAACAACGCTGATTGATATCATTCTGGGTCTGCTGTCGCCTTCTGAAGGCCAGGTTTTGATTAATGGCGAGCCCCTTGGCATAAAAAATGTGATGTCATGGCAGAAACAGATTGGCCATGTTCCTCAATCCCCTATAATTTTTGATGATACCATTCTCAACAATATTGCATTTGGTGTTAGACCAGAAGAAATTGATCATCAGCACGTATCGAAGTGTGTGAAACTTGCTAATTTATCAGACATGATTGATTCATTCGAAGTAGGTCTTGATACTTATATCGGTGAACGAGGTGTTCGAATTTCTGGTGGCCAACGTCAACGTATTGCCATTGCTCGTGCTCTATACTTACGCCCAAAAATTCTTATTATGGATGAAGCTACCAGCGCCCTTGATATGGAAAATGAGAGGGTGATTCAGGAAGCTATAGATAGTTTGCATGGAAAATTAACAACGGTAATTATTGCGCATAGGCTAGCGACAGTACGGGACTGTGACAAAATATTTTTGTTAGAGACTGGTGAGTTAAAGGCAGAGGGGACCTGGGATGAGCTGATGAAAATTAGCCCGCTTTTCCAAAAACTATCTAAAAATTCAGTGGTGTGATTTGCAACCACCTTAGGGTCAAATATTCAATCAATATCTTTTTTTGTTCAAGGAAAATTTAAGTCATGGATAACAAAGCTCCAGGAAAAGACGTAACGGATGAGGACCTTCGCGATAAATTCCCATTAGCTGCTAAAAAGTCACCTGATCACAGAAGTTCTTTTGAAATTGCAGGAGTTCCTTTTGGTACGGACTTAATCCCTGTATTTGCAGGCCCTAATACGGTCGAAAGCAAAGAACAAATTATTGATATTGCCGAAAATGTTAAAAAATTGGGCGCACATTTTCTACGTGGCGGGGCTTTTAAACCACTGAGTTTTCCGTACCGTTCGGAAAAATATTTTGAACTTCGCGAAGAAGGTCTAGAGTATTTGGCGGCGGCAAAGGCAAAGACAGGCCTCCCAGTCATTACCGAAGTTATGGAAGAGTCGAAGGTTGAAGCCACAGCTGAAGTCGCCGATATTCTACAAATTGGCACCAGAAATATGCAAAACTTCCCGCTTCTGACGACAGCAGCAAAAACGGGTAAGCCAATTATGATCAAACGTCATTTTGGTTGTTCTTTGCGTGACTGGCTTGGGGCCGCTGAATATGTTCTTGTCCAAGGCAATGAAAAGGTTATCTTGTGTGAGCGTGGTGTCGTAGCCCCTCATACCCACCGTTCAAGTAGCCGTTTCCTGCTTGATTTGCAGGTTATACCTGCCGCCCAGGAAGTTACGCACTTACCTATTGTCTCTGACCCTTCGCACGCAACCTTCTGGGCTCCTTGGGTCGACCCTATGACATTAGCATCCATAGCAGCCGGCGCTGATGGCATTATGCTTGAGGTTCACCCCGACCCAAGGAATGCGGCAGTAGATCCGTTGCAACCGATTGATTACCAAGATTTTGGCAATCTAATGGTCAAGATGAGAGCCGTTGCCGGTGCAGTTGGAAGAAAAGTATGACGGCTAAAATGCCCACCGAATATTTAGATAATAAAATAGATCTTGCGCCCGGCAGACCCTACGGAGCCATTCTTGGCTTGTCTCCATCAAAAGGAGCTCGCTCTCCTGTATTGTGGAGAGCCGCTTTTGAAGCTTTAGGCATTGAAGCCGACTTTCACCCTTTTGATGTTTCTCCTGATCAGCTACCCAACCTTATTCAAGCCCTTAGCGATGACCCTCGCTTCATTGGAGGAGCTTGTGCTGTTCCTTATAAGGAGCAGTTGGTGTCAATTCTTCACGATATAGAGCCTGAAGCAAAAGACATCGGGGCTATTAACGCTTTCTATCGAACAAGCGGTGGAGAACTGAAGGGGGCAAATACAGATGGTGAAGGCGGTCTTGAAGCTCTTCGTGATCTAACGCCGGATCTTTCGGGAAAAATCGTTCTCGTTATGGGGCTGGGGGGGGCAGGAAAGGCTCTAGCTACGTATGTTGCCCATGCGGGGGCGGTGCTAAGGGTCTGGAATAGAACCAACTCAAAAGCTAAGGCCTGTGTTCAGATGTTGTCGGTCAACGGAAGAACGGTTTCATCGGTTAGCAGTCTTAACCATGCCGCTTTATGTGATGTCGATGTTTTAATCAACTGCACCAGCATTGGTTTTTCAGCGGATGGATGTGAAAATGAAGATATTCCATGTCATCCTGATGTTCTCGATTTCCTTCCTGAATCGGCAATCGTGTACGATATCGTATACCAACCGCTGAAGACGCAACTCCTTAAAGCTGCAGAAGAACGCGGGCTTAAGACGCTCAATGGAAAATCAATGAATCAAAAGCAAGCGGTTATTGCTTTTTGTAAAGCCGTCAAACAAGCCAATCCGGTCATTGTCGAAGCGGCAATGATCAACGCCTGAATGATATCAAACCTAGACTGAGCATAAATACGAGGTCAAAGCGTCACGCGGTGTTTAAATATATACGAATAAGTTAGCGAATGATGTGATTGTGCGTTCAAAACCCTGAAAGAAAATGCGATGACAGAAAGCACCTTTCCCCGGAGTCCGTTGGTTATCCATGTTGGGTTTCCTAAAACCGCGACGTCGACCTGGCAGCAAAATGTATTTTCCAGGTTTGAAGGTGCTCTATATTTGGGGATGCCCTTTACAGACCAAAAAATTGAAAGCGTTTGCCAAGATATTCAAAGGTTAGACAGCCTTTGTTTTGATAAAAAATATCCAAATTCTGAATTCACACAGTACCTAGATTCACTGTGTTCCACAGGCAAACCAGTGCTTTTGTCCAATGAGGTTTTTACAAAACGTGAGGATGGTATGGCTGTTCCGGGCGTTTCTGATATGGGGGATGTGGCGCGACGTATTCGTGATGCATTTGGTAAGGCCCACATTGTTCTTTCGATTAGAAAGCAAGAGGACTGCATTCCATCGTTTTACTTGCAATACGCATACCGCTACTTCAGGAGCGGATATTTGATGAAATTCAATGAATATTTCAGGCGCCACAAGCAGCGTGGTGGACGCTCGATTATGGCCGATGTAGACTATTGGAGCATAATAGAAAAATATCGCCATATTTTTGACCCTGAAAATGTGACGGTTCTTGTTTTTGAAGAATTTGTATCAAACCCTGAACGCTATGCCAAGCGTATGGCACGCGTGTTAGATTGTGAATCACAACAACTTTTAGAACTGATCAATGCGCCTGAAAAAAAGGTTGTGAATGCACGCGTAAGCCAAAAAAGTTACCTGTATATGAGGTTTGTTTCTGATTTTGTGCCAATCAAATTAAGGAACTTGTTTCAGAGAATCATACCAAACAGACAACAAGAAAAATTTCGAAATGCTATAAATAGAGGACCTAAGGCAAATATTCAGATGAATGATGAGCAGGTGACGTTTCTTCATGACTTGCTATCAGAAGGAAACCGTAGGATTGAACAAGAATACGATATTGATCTTCGGCAATATGGATATACAGTTAAAGATACCTGATTTAAGGAATATACATTACTTCACAGTTTAAGAATATTGGCTCGTTTTTTTGTGTTTTTGTAGGATATCGACCTTGAGTATATTGCATGAAATTCTACATACCAACAAACGGCGTGTTGGTAATGCATTGCGAAAATTTTCAAAGCTGACGCCTCAGAAAATTATGGATAGCCGTTCTCTTATGGCTGATCGAGATGCATCCGAGCATCTTTTGCATCTGGAAAGTTGTGAAAGTGAGGCGCACTTTGAAGGGCGTGTTCTCGTTGATGCAACTTTTGACAACCCTGGGTACTGGTTCCGTTATTGCTTGGTTCGTAAGGCCCTTGGTTTGGCAAAGGCGAATGAAGTCGGCGTGTTGGGGCCGTACAACGCAAAAAAATGCAAGAAAACTCTTCTTAATTTCAATATTCATCATAACGTCAAATATCCTGATGTATGCCCAGCTACATCTGATTTACGGAAAGAAGCTCAGAGAATCATTCGTGAAACGCATAATGCATCCGATATTATGAGCTGGAAGCTTCCCTACGATTTTCCGGGAAAATTGATTTATGACGGCATTCAAAAAAAGCAACGTACTCCAGTCGTTGATGTTCGTGCACCTCTATTTGAAATGCATGTTGTAGAAGTGCTGAGGTGCATCGAGGCGGCATCAATGCTTCTTACTGATGATACCAAATTGGTCGTGCTGAGCCATGCGATGAATTATGACTATGGCCCTTTAGCCTGGATTGCTTCAAAACGCGGAATTCCTGTGATTGTTCTTTCAGGCTTTTATGGGACTCCAAGGTTTTGGAAAATCAATGTTCCTGAAGACATTTACAAAATAGCGAGCCGGCCAAAACTAGATGAATTCAAGGCCTTTCCTTTGGCTATTCGCACAAAACTTGCTCAAGTTTTTCGTGAATACCTTGATGATCGGATGAATGGTCAAGCGACTGATGTTGGGGCTTGGTACGCGTACAACAGCAAACATGATCGGTTAACTCGGCCTGAAATTGCCAAAGGGTTTGGATGGGATAGCTCTAAACCTATCGTTGTTGTCTATGCGCCACATTGGTTCGATGGGCCGCACTTACATGGGATGAAAAACTTTCGCGATTTTCTAGATTGGCTTGAGTGCATTTTAGGTGTGGCTAAAGGCGTGACGGACGTAAATTGGCTCTTAAAGAATCATCCTTGTGAAGATTTTTATGGCGGCATTAAACTCCATGAACTTGCTGCGTCGGTGAAATCTCCTCATATCCGGCTTGTTGACAGAAACTGGAATAATGCGGCTGTTATGTCTGCTGCTGATGCGATTGTTACTTATCATGGAACGATAGGCATTGAGGCGACGGCTATTGGAAAGCCAGTCTTAGTCGCTGATGTTGGCTGGTATGACGACCTTGGCTTTGTGAAAGCCGCCACGTCTCGTGAGGACTTCCTAAATCTACTTGGCAAGGCGTGGTGGAAAGATTTAGCAACAAAACCAAATGCAGAAAATGCGCAGGTCTTTGGTGGATTGTATTTTACCATTCCTGAGGATCAGTCCAGCATGGTGCTTCCAGATGACGCAAACCAACAAAAGATTTATACTTTTATGAAAGGCCATATTGGTAAAATTCATGAAGACTTTGAACGGGAAGCAAAATGTATCCGTGATTGGTGGTCAGACTCGTCTCAGCACTATCATGTATACCGAATGCTAAAGGCTAAAGGTTTTTTCTCACCAACCGATTTACCTAAAATTAAATTGGATAGTTAGACCATAATATTAAAGTAGGACTATGCCCATCGTGACCGAAAAAAAACGAGCCTTCTTACCATACGGACAACAGTACATTGATGCAGATGATGTTGAAGCCGTCACGGCTGCACTAAGGAGTGATTGGTTAACGACGGGGCCAGCCGTTTCTCAGTTCGAGGCTGATATGGTCGGCATAACAGGCGCACGCCACGCGGTGGCATGTGCGAATGGAACGGCTGCGCTTCATCTATGCGCTTTGGTTTTAGGTCTTGGTCCTGGTGATTCCGTTATCGTCCCAACGTTGACCTTTCTCGCAACTGTTAATGCAATCCGTTATGTCGGTGCTGAGGTGGTTTTTGCTGACGTTGATCCTGATACGGGCCTACTTTCGCCAAAAACACTCCGATCAGCTATTGATGGACATATGAATAAAAGCAGTCTCAAAGCCGTTTTCGTTGTGCATATCAATGGGCAGTCAGCAGACATGTCAGGTATTCAGAAAATAGCGCAAGAGGGTAATCTAAAAATTGTTGAAGACGCCTGTCATGCCCTTGGAGGAACCCAAAGGGATGCTCATGGACGAACGACGCCAGTGGGGGCATGCGCCATGAGTGACCTGACTGTATTTTCCTTTCACCCGGTCAAAACCGTAACGATGGGAGAAGGTGGCGTCGTTACGACAAATAATGACGATTTTAATGATCGCCTACGCGCACTACGCAGTCATGGTATAATTCGTGATGCTGCCCATTTTGTAAATCAAGATTTAGCTTTTGATCAAACTGGCGGACCTAATCCTTGGTATTATGAAATGCATGAACTTGGTTATAATTATCGGGCAACTGACATTCAATGTGCTTTAGGATCAAGTCAACTCAAGAAACTTGAATGGTTTGTTGCGCGGCGGACTGAATTGGTGAAATTGTACGATCAGTCTCTTCAGTCGCTGGCACCTGCCGTTCGTCCCGTCAGTCGAGTAAATTTTGGGGAGACAGGCTGGCACCTATATGTCGTGCGAATTAATTTTAAGAAAATTGGTGTATCTCGATCTGATTTCATGAAGAAGTTGTCAGAACTTGGGATTGGAACACAAGTTCACTATGTGCCTGTACATAGGCAGCCTTACTATCAGGAACGTTATGGTAAACTGAATTGTCCTGGAGCAGATGCTTATTACGCTCAGTGTTTGAGCCTGCCATTGTTTCCTGCTATGGCAGATGAAGATGTGTCGCGAGTAGTTGATGGACTTTCGAGTATCCTCACTTTAAATACTTAAAAAAGTGCTCACTTGAGTGTGCGTGTGGGAAGAGGTGAAATTTTGACCAAAACCATCCTCGTCACTGGCGGTGCCGGATATGTCGGATCGCATGCTTGCAAGGCTTTGGCGGCGGCAGGGTATACGCCTGTTAGCTTCGACAACCTCAGCAACGGCCATGACTGGGCGGTGAAGTGGGGGCCTTTGGTGGTGGGCGACGTGCTCAATCCGGACGATCTTGATGCCGCGTTTGAGGCCTTTAAACCGGACGCGGTGATGCAGTTTGCGGCTTTGATCGAAGTCGGTGAGTCGGTCAAATATCCAGAGAAATTTCAACGCACAAACGTGACCGGAACTTTGAATGTATTAGAAGCCATGGCACGGGCCAAGGTGGACCGCATCGTTTTTTCCAGCACCTGCGCGGTGCATGGCGATGTTGGTGATGCTTTGATAAGCGAAACATCGCCCATTGCCCCCCTCAGCCCCTACGCCAGAACCAAGGCCGAGGTCGAAGACTTGCTGGCTGACTTTTCCGAGAGCCACGGATTGAAAGCTGTGGCGTTGCGCTACTTCAATGCCTCGGGTGCCGATCTGGACGGAGAGTTAGGCGAAGCCCACGATCCGGAAAGCCACCTGATCCCTATTGCTTGCCAAGCCGCCCTTGGTCAGCGTGACGGTATGTTCATTTATGGCGGCGACTACGACACGCCAGATGGCACCTGTTTGCGCGATTACATCCATGTCACAGATTTGGCTGCGGCACATGTTAAAGCCCTTGAACGTTTAGGCGCGGCGGTCCCCGGGGTCGAAGCCTTTTGTCTTGGCGGTGGGATTGGCACAAGCGTGCGTGAAATTCTCGATTGCGTGAAAAAAATCTCCGGCGTGGACTTTAAGGTGACGATGCAAGACCGCCGTTCGGGGGATGCACCGTCACTGGTGGCAGATGTCAGCAAAGCCAAAACCGTTTTGGGGTGGACGCCTTTGCACTCCGATTTGCAGACCATTATCCAAACGGCCTGGGCCTGGCATCAAAAACAACAGCAGCTCTAGCTTGTGGGCAGGCCTGGACTCCGCTAAAAGTAAATTCAGGAATCGCACGATGTCTATGATCAGGGGGCTTAAATGAAAGTTGTTATTCTTGCCGGTGGATTGGGCTCGCGCATTGCCGAAGAATCCGACCTGCGCCCCAAGCCCATGGTCGAAATCGGCGGTATGCCGATCTTGTGGCATATTATGAAAATGTATGCCGCGCACGGGCTGACGGACTTTGTCATTTGCTTGGGCTACAAGGGCTATATGATCAAAGAATACTTCGCCAATTATGTTTTGCACCGTTCCGACGTGACCGTCGATCTGGCGCAAAACAAAATCACCTATCATTCCACCGAAGCCGAAGACTGGTGTGTCACCTTGGTCGATACCGGGGCCGACACCATGACAGGAGGGCGGGTCAAACGGGTGGCGTCTTATTTAGATCCTGATGAGCCTTTTTGCATGACCTATGGCGACGGCTTGTGCGATGTGAACATATCGGATTTGATAACCTTTCACAAAGCCGAAGGCCGCGAGGCCACGGTGACCGTGGTGCGGCCATCGGGACGTTTTGGCGCGACCCGGTTAGACGGCACGCGGGTCAGCGAATTTGTCGAAAAGCCAGCGGGTGATGGCGACTTTATCAACGGTGGATTTTTCGTCTTGAACGCGAGCATTTTGGACCGGATTGAAGGCGAAGACACCGTGTGGGAGCAAGCCCCGTTGCAAGGCCTCACCCAGGACGGTCAATTAAGTGCTTTTCAACATGATGGCTTTTGGCAACCCATGGACACGTTGCGCGAAAAACGCTTGTTGGAAGATTTATGGGCCTCGGGCCAAGCCCCGTGGAAGACTTGGGACTGAATGATGACGGCCAGTTCAGACGCTTGGGCGCGGACCACGACAATTGTCGTCACCCACCATTCCAGCGCCGTCATCGGGCCTTGCCTCGATAGCGTGGCTCGGTCCGCCCGCATCATCGTGATTGATAACGAAAGCAATGACAACACGTTGGATATTGTGCGAAGGCATGCGCCCAAGGCCGAAATCATCATCAATAAAATCGGTGTCGGTTACGGCAATGCGGCCAGCCAGGGCTTGAGCCTCGTCGAAACCGAATATGCCTTGTTGATGAATCCAGATGCCGAATTTATCGGTGAAGCCTATAAAGATTTGGTGGCCGACGCCGACGCCAATCCCGATGCTGGATTGTTGTCGCCATTGTTGATCGGCACCAACGGCGACCATGATCGGGCCTGGAACGGGCCGTTGTTCAGCCGCGATCAAATGCCAAGCGACCGCAACTCAGAGCCCAAACCCGAAGGGACGTTTTGCACCTGGGTGGTGTCGGGGGCGGTGAACTTGGTGCGTATGTCGGCGATGCACGATGTGGGGTTTTTCGATGAAGCGATTTTCCTCTATCATGAAGACGATGATATTTGCATGCGCCTAATGAACGGTGGTTATAAAGTTTTGGTGGTGCCGAATGCCGTGTCCGGACACATTGGCGGTGGGTCCATCGGCAGCGGCTGGCAAGTGCACTGGGAGAAGTTTTATAACATGTCGTGGTCGCGTCTATATTTTGAAGCCAAACACAACAACCTTGAAGCCGCAAAATCTTTAGGCTGGCGGCAAATGTTTAGGTTTGGCCCCAAGGCATTGTTGGTGTTCCGCCCACAAAAGGCGCTGCGCGATGCGGCCCGGTTTTGCGGTGCCCTTGCTTTCATGCGCGGGGTCGCCGTTTCTAAAACCACCACCCGTGCCCGGCCGGAGGTTCAATCATGATCAGCCCAGACTTCTGGCAAGGTAAACGCGTTTTGCTGACCGGACACACCGGGTTTAAAGGCACCTGGATGGCGTTGTGGTTGGAAAGCTTAGGTGCCGATGTTTATGGCTTTGGGTTGGAGCCAGAAACGGACCCCAGCTTGTTTAACCTGCTGTCACCGTGGTCGGGTATCAAATCCACCATCGGCGATGTTCGCGATGCTGATGCCATCAAATGCTGTGTTGATGAAGCTGATCCAGAAATTGTCATTCACATGGCGGCTCAGGCTTTGGTGCGGCGATCGTACCGCGAACCCTCTGACACCGTGGCGTCGAATGTTATGGGTACGGTGAACTTGATGGAAGCGCTTCGGGATGCTAACAGTTTAAAAGTCGCCTTGGTGATCACCAGCGATAAGGTCTACCAAAACACCGACGATGGCGAAGCCTTTGGTGAAGACGCGCCATTGGGCGGCGACGATCCGTATTCCGCGTCCAAAGCGTGCCAAGAAATCATCACCCAGTCGTGGGCCAAAAGTTTTTTCCAAGATCGCGCGGTGGTGATTGCCACGGCGCGGGCCGGAAACGTGATCGGCGGCGGTGACTTTTCCGAAGACCGCCTAATCCCCGATATCTACCGGGCCTTGGCGGCGGGCGAAAACCTCACCCTGCGCAGTCCCGACGCCACCCGCCCCTGGCAACATGTGTTGGATTTGAATGCGGGCTATTTGATGTATGTTGAACGTTTGGCGGCTCAACCAACAGCAACGCCCCTGGCGATGAACTTCGGACCCCAGCCCGGCCCCAGCTCCTCGGTCGGTGCGATTACGCAAAAGATGATGACGGCGCTGGGCCACGCTATACCAACGGATATTCAAGCTTCGACCCTCAAAGAAAAAACTCTGCTGTCGGTTGACGCCAGCCGCGCACATGACGTTTTGGGATGGTCGGCACAGTTGGATGTCGAGGCCACGGTGCGCCTGACCGCCGACTGGTACGGGGCCTTCTTGAACGGGGCCACGGCCAAAGACATCACCGCCCGCCAGCTTAAAGAATACGGAGCCAAGTCATGAGCACGTGTCGGTTTTGCGGATCAGCCATCGATTTGACCCTGGTGGATTTGGGCCAACAGCCGCCGTCCAACAGCTATCTTAAAACCGCCGATGCCCCGGAAAAATTATTTCCATTGCACACGGTCGTCTGTGACGATTGCCATTTGGTGCAACTGGCTGATGATGTCCCAGCGGATGAAATTTTCACCGCCGACTACGCCTACTATTCTTCTTTTTCGGCCAGTTGGGTGGCGCACGCCAAAACCTATGCCGATACCATGACCGCCCGCTTTGGCCTTGATGGTTCAAATAAGGTTGTCGAAATTGCCAGCAATGATGGCTATCTGTTGCAGCATTTCGTTGCGGCGGGAATTCCTGTTCTTGGTGTTGATCCGGCGGCGGGCTGTGCCGAAGCTGCCCAGGCCAAAGGGGTGACCACCGAAGTCGCCTTTTTCAATGCCGACACCGCAAAACGGTTACGGGCAGAAGGCCACGGCGCAGACCTGATGGCGGCCAACAACGTGATGGCTCACGTTCCCGACATCCGCAGCTTCGTCGAAGGTTTTGCCATTTTATTGAATGATGACGGCGTGATGACGGTGGAATTTCCGCACCTGTTAAACCTGCTCAATTTGGTGCAGTTCGACACCATCTATCATGAACATTATTCGTATCTGTCGCTGTTGGCGGTGGAACGCATTTTCGGCGAATGTGGTTTGCGCGTGTTTGACGTTGAAGAACTCGGCACCCATGGTGGCTCGCTGAGAGTCTTTGCCTGCAAAGCTGATACGGGCAGCCATGCTGAGTGTCCAGGCTTGGCCAGGGTGCGGACCAAAGAACAGGCTGCTGGGCTGCACACGCGCGCCGCCTATGAAGGCTTTGATGCCAGATGCCAAGCGGTACGTTCTGGTTTGCTTAGCTTCTTAGAGGAGGCCAAAGCGGACGGAAAAACCGTTGTCGCTTATGGTGCGGCGGCCAAGGGCAATACCTTTTTGAATTATGCCGAGGTCGATACTGATCTGATCGACTTTGTTTGTGACGGCAACCCGGCCAAGCAAAATTGTTTTTTGCCCGGCAGTCGCATTCCGGTTTTGTCACCCGATCATATTGAAAGTGCCCAGCCGGATTACGTTTTAATCTTGCCGTGGAATCTGCGCACGGAAATCGCGGACCAGCTTAAATCCATTCGCGCCTGGGGCGGTCAGTTCGTGGTTGCGGTGCCAGAGGTTGAGGTGTGGTGATGAAAATAACCCCGCTGAAAATTCACGGTGCGGCGATGGTCGAGATCGAACCGTTGGCGGACGAGCGGGGCTTTTTCGCCCGCAGTTTTTGCGTCCAAGAGTTCAAAGACGCTGGTCTTAACCTGAACGTGGTGCAAAGCAATCTGTCGCACAACACCGACAAAGGCACCCTGCGCGGCCTGCACTATCAAGCTGTCCCAAAACCCGATCCGAAATTGGTGAGCTGTATTCAAGGCCGCATCTTTGATGTGGTGGTGGATCTTCGCGAAGACTCCGAGACCTTTTGTGAGTGGTCCGGCGTTGAGCTGAATGCCGACACGCACAAATCCTTGTTCGTGCCGCCCGGCTGCGCCCATGGCTTCATGACTTTGACCGACGATGCGGTGGTGCACTATCAAATGGGCGAAGTGTTCGTCGCCGACTTGGCCCGGGGTGTGCGTTGGAATGATCCGGCCTTTGGAATTAAATGGCCGATGGTACCGACGTCAATGTCTGAGCGCGATGCGGCTTATGCGGATTTTGGGCAGGGCTGATGACACGCATTCTGGTCACCGGGGCAACGGGTTTGATTGGCAGGCACGCCGTGGCTGCCCTTGTGTCTCGGGGACTAGACGTTCACGCCGTTGCTCGCACCAAACCAGAAACATCACTGCCGGGGGTGACGTGGTATGAATGCGATCTATTGCAAACCAATCCCTGTACCTCAGACCTTCACGCCACCCACCTGTTGCATTTGGCATGGGTGACAGAGCACGGTAAATTTTGGAACGCACCTGAAAACAGAGATTGGCAAGATGCGTCAAAAAGCCTTATCAGCGCTTTTCAAAAACAGGGCGGACAGCGCGTGGTGATGGCCGGGTCGTGCGCCGAGTATGATTGGAATGATTTGGGTGATGGCATTTGCCGCGAAGGCATAACGCCGCTGAATCCACATACTTTGTATGGCCAGGTGAAGGTCGAAACGCAAACGTGGCTGGCTGATTTTGCTGACCATACGGGGCTCAGCCAAGCGTGGGGCCGGGTGTTCTTGCTGTTTGGCGCGGGTGAATACCCCAATCGTTTGGTGCCGTCCATCGTTCACGCCTTAGCGGCAGGGGACGAGGCCAAATGTTCATCGGGAACCCAAGTGCGAGATTTTATGGACGCCCAAGAGGTCGGTCATGCCTTTGCAGAACTGTTGATGAGCGATGTCGAAGGGGCCGTGAATGTCGCAAGCGGCGTGCCTAGAAGCATCGGCGAAGTCGCCAAGGCGTTGGGCGAGATCGCCGGGCACCCTGACTTGGTAAAACTCGGCGCGTTACCCGATCGCCCCGACGACCCACCGGTTTTGGTGGCCGATGTGGCGCGGCTTAAAAATGAGGTTGGCTATGTATCGTCCCAAGGTTTTGTGGACGCTTTAAAACGCGTTTACGATCAGATCAGTTCTATTAAGTCCTCACATAATAGCTTATAAACATGTATTGAATTCGAGACTTAGCTCTTGGGTGTGTCATGGAGTTAAACTTTTCCTATGCTGGCAGTTTCCAAATGCAAAATATGTAGTGGCTCGCTTGGCCATGTTCTTTCCGTGCGTGAGATGATGTATGGAACGCGTGACGAATTTGCTTATCAACAATGTCATGACTGTGGCTGTTTACAGATTTCTGAGATTCCAGATAATATTGCGAAATACTATCCTGAAAACTATTACAGTTTTGATGGCAGCCAAAAACGAAAACATTGGCTCCGTGACCTTGTCCGAAAATATAGAAGTCTATACGCCATAAATCATCAAGGATGGCTGGGTGCCTTCCTGTGTGCATTGAAAGCCCCTGCTTCAATCTTTCAAGTTTATGGGCGCGTTGGGCTGACCACAGAAGATTCTATTTTGGATGTTGGGGGCGGAGGGGGAGGACATGTCCAGACTTTGCATACCCTTGGCTTTACCCGCGCGATCGCCATAGATCCTTTTATTGCATCAGATATTACGATTGATGGTCATCTCGTGGCAAAGAAGGCTGATGTTTTTGAAATGGATGGGACCTTTGATCTGATCACCTTCCATCATTCATTCGAGCATATGGAACGCCAGCGTGAAGTGCTCGAAAAAGCACGGAATATGTTAACTGAAAATGGTAAATTACTTATTCGAATCCCGACCGTGAATTCAGAGGCTTTTGATAAATATGGGGCAAACTGGTCTGATTTAGATGCGCCTCGCCACTTCTATCTACATTCCCACAAGAGTATAGCTGTTCTTGTGGAATCCGTAGGATTGCAGATTGATGATCTCTGGTGTGATTCCAATTCGTTTCAGTTTTGGGCTAGTGAACAATATGCCGCCGATATTCCTCTATATGATTCTCGGTCGTATTCTCAAAACCCGAACGAATCCCTTTTCAAAGCGGAGCAGATGGCTGAATTCGAAGCTAAATCTAAAAGTGTGAATGACAACATGCGCGGTGATTCTATTTGTGTGTTATGTTCACCTTCACGAATTCAACAAGGATCGGTCACCGCTCGTGAAATCTAAACACCCCACCCATACACCCACGCATATCCTAATGGCCCGCATTTGGCGTGAATGCGTAAAGGGCTTTGTGGGCAAGTTGGTCTTGTCCGTGACCTTCATGGCCGTGGTGGCGGGGGCAACCGCGATGAGTGCGTGGCTGATGAAACCAGTGGTGAATGAAATCTTTATCGCCAAAGACCGAGAAATGTTGTGGGTGATCGGCGCCGCGATCTTCGTCACGTTTACGGTGAAAGGCATCGCCAATTATGTTCAGGCCACGCTTATGGCACATGTGGGCCTCAAGATTGTCGCCAATATGCAAAACCGTCTCTATCACCATTTGACCGACTTGGACTTGGGCTTTTTTCATAACAATGCTACTGGCACGTTGTTGTCGCGTTTTACCATAGACGTTGGCTCAATGCGCGTGGCGGTGACCCATGGGATAACGGTATTCGGCAAAGACTTGCTGTCTTTGGTGGGACTTGTCGCTGTGATGTTCATGCAAGATTGGGAGCTGGCTTTCATTGCCTTTTTCGTGTTCCCCTTAGCCATCATCCCAATTGCTAAAATTGGTCGCCGCATGCGCAAGGTGACGAGCAATACACAAGTCGAAATGGGTCAGTTTACGACCACCTTGGAACAATCTTTCCAAGGCATTCGGGTGGTGAAATCCTATGGCATGGAAGACTATGAACGCGGGCGTATCGCTACCTTGGTGCAAAGTATTTACGAGCTGTCCTTCAAACAATTGCGCACCCGCGCCCTGTCGAGTCCGATCATGGAAACGCTGGGCGGGGTCGCTGTGACCACAGTAATTATTTATGGCGGCTATCGAGTCATTGAAAATGCCACCGATCCAGGCGGGTTCTTTTCGTTTATCACCGCCATGCTGATGGCTTACGAGCCGATGAAGCGTCTCGCAAATTTGAACGCGACCATTCAAGAAGGCATGGCCGGCGCGCAACGCACCTTTGAAGCCATAGACCATCCCAATCTGATCAAAGAAGTTCAAGACGCTGTTGACTTGCAGGTCTCCAAAGGAGACGTGGTTTTCGAGGACGTGTCATTTATCTATCCCAAAGCTGATGGCGTGCACGGCGAGTTGAGCAATGCCCTCAATAATATTTCGATCTCTGTCCCGGCGGGTAAAACCGTAGCCTTGGTGGGGGCGTCGGGGGCTGGTAAAACGACCATCATGAACCTGTTGCCGCGCTTTTATGATATCAGTGCCGGGACCATTCGTATTGATGGGGAAAACATCAATGGGGTGACGTTCAAATCTTTGCGTGGGGCCATGGCCTTGGTTAGCCAAGAAATCATGTTGTTTGATGATACGGTTTTTAACAACATCGCTTATGGCCGCCTTGGCGCCAGTGCTGACGACATCTATGCTGCCGCACGCAATGCGGCGGCCCATGACTTTATCGAACAGCTTCCCGATGGCTATGACACCATGGTCGGCGAACACGGCGTGCGCTTGTCCGGCGGTCAACGCCAACGCTTAGCCATTGCCCGTGCCATGTTGAAAAATGCCCCAATTTTATTGTTAGACGAGGCCACCTCGGCCCTAGATACGGAATCCGAACGCCACGTTCAAGACGCGCTGGAAAAGCTGATGACCGGACGCACCACCTTGGTCATTGCGCACCGTTTGTCCACCGTGGTCGAGGCTGATTTGATTTACGTGTTAGATGCTGGCCAAGTGGTAGAGCAAGGCACCCACACAGAACTTATCGGCCGAGGTGGCTTTTATGCCAACCTCTATCAATTGCAGTTCAGTCGAGAGTAGAAATAGGTTTAGGATGGGGCATGAGCCCGGTCCCACCACGCCATAAGCGCCGTGAGCGTTCCGTCTACGGGTTCGGCCAATCCTCCCGAATAGTGCAGCCACGCTTCATATTCATCTTCATGCACACTGATCACGGTGGGAATGCCGCTGGCCATCAGCGCCATGAGATCATCGGCCAAGCCGCCGCCGTCACTTTCGGTTTTGCTAAAGCGCTCAACCACGCAAAGCTCCGCCGAACTTTCCAGGGCGCGGCGCAGCACTTCGGTGGCTTCGGTCAACTGGGCTAGGTTGAGGCTACAGCGCTTGTTATCTCGCTCGAACTGGGTTGGGCGCATCAGGGGAATGTGGGCGTTGGTTTTGATATCCACCGCATCAACGCCCCAGCGGCTGCCGTCATCATTTAACAGGTTCTCTTGCAACAATCCTTGGACATCGACGCCTTGGTTAAGCATCTGTTGGACAAAGGATTTGAGAATGCCCTTGGTCGTCGGGCCTGAACGATAACATACGGCGGCAATGCAAGGGTCCGGCATCGTGAGCTCCTATGGATGAGGGCCTTACTATAGAGGGGAACGTAAATCTGTATAGAAAAAACCCCGGCCAATTGGCCGGGGTTGTCGTCTGGGTCTGTTGCGTCGAGGGGGGGGAGGAACGGACAACAGACCCTTGAGTTGGTTTTGAGAGTCGCTTTAAGCCATTTGCGCCAAACCCAAGAGGGTCACACCAATTGAGGCCAAGCCGACAACGGCGA
>Ga0316202_10000384_pt1 | contig 52291 bp, 46 predicted proteins | sample 3monrhotite_MG_FD_204934 | JGI IMG/M metagenome (GOLD analysis project Ga0316202, IMG submission 204934) | Microbial mat bacterial communities from mineral coupon in-situ incubated in ocean water Damariscotta River, Maine, United States -... | ecosystem: Environmental > Aquatic > Marine >...
GGGCCACACCAAACGAGTTCGCAAAATCCTGTTCCGGGTTAAACCGGAACAGGATGGACAAGGTCGCATGAGCCTGTCATGCATAATTCACTAACTTCACGATGGTACGAAGTTGGGGAGAACGTCAATGTCCCCGACAGAAGGGATGCTGATCAGGATATTGAAGCGTTGCGTCAACACAGGGCTGGCCCCGGTAATTTCAAGGCATTCGGTGTCGATCTGCGTGATCTGGGTTTTGACCTGCTTTGCTGATTGTCGGAGTTGGCGCTTGAGCAATGGGGACATCGCGGTTTTGCTTTTATTGGCAATGCGTGTGCCTTGTTGCACCAGCCCACGACGTGCCGCACCCAGCTCTTTAAGCTGTTCAAGGGCTGGGTCTGGCAGGGTTTTTGTTGCGGGTTTCAGAAAAGCTCCGAACTCAGCCAGAACACGGGCATCGACCGGATCTGTCTTGGCATTAATACCAAGCGCTTCGGCAAATCGCCGGGCGCGCCGCGCATCAAGTCGCGCAATGGGGAAACCATACTCACCCAAATATCGCTCGATACCTTTGTGATAGCTTCCCGTGGCTTCGTAGACTACGCCTTCCAGATGGCAGGCGGGTAACCATTTGCGAAGCGCACACCAGCCTACTTTATTGTTGGCGAAGCGATGGTTTGACCGATCTGGGTGACGGCAGGCATCGAGATGTGCCTTTGATACGTCGATCCCCACAAAAATTGGTGTATACTGTGTCATCTTGACCGTTGTCCTTTGCTTGTCATACGGGGCTTGCCCCCAGGTATCCGTTCAGGCCAATGGAAAAGAAATGGGCGATCAAACTCTAACTCGGCCCCAAAAGGGCCCGCACTTCAACGATCCGTCCCATTCCACCAGCCGGGCCAGGCCCGGCTGGTGCCTTCAGGATAACACCACAAAGGTAGTGTTTTTATAAGACAAGCACGTCAGGATTGATGCGGCTCATAACCGGCATGCCTGAAGAAGTTTTGACATTCGCCTGGGGGAAATTCATCGAGAAATTCAGCGATAACGTCCCATTGAGATGCCCCTAGATTTTTAGACACCTTGCTTGTTAATTTTGGAAGCAAGGAGAGATGCAATGTCAGGACGAATTAGGTTTAACGACGCGTTCAAGAAGGATGCGGTTTCACAGGTTGTCGAACGGGGTTATTCGGTGAGCGACGTTGCTGAACGATTGGGCATCAGCACGAAGTCGCTTTACACATGGAAGGCGCAGCTTTCGAAGCCGGACGAGGCCCGTGATGACGAGGCCGCGCTTGCATCGGAGCTGCGACGTGTGAAGCGCGAGTTGGCGCGGGTGACGGAGGAGCGCGACATCCTAAAAAAGGCAACGGCGTACTTCGCCAGAGAATCCCGGTGAGGTACGCATTTATCGAAGGCCATCGCGGTGAGTTTTCCGTCCGGCCGATGTGCCGTATGCTGCGGGTGCATTTCAGTGGTTTCTATGCTTGGTGCAAAAAACCATTGAGCCGTCGAGCCAGAAAAGATGCGCATCAGACCACGTTGATCAAACAGGCTTGGGAAAACAGCGGCAAAGTTTATGGTTATCGCAAGCTGCATGATGATCTGTGTGATCAGGGCGAGCTTTGTTCGCCGAACCGCGTCGCCAAGCTGGCTAACCTCGCTGGCATCAAGGCCCAGATCGGTTACAAGCGCCGTCCAGGTCGCTATGGTGGCAAGCCTGCAATCATTGCCGAGAATACGCTCGCGCGGAACTTCGAAGTCGCGATCCCGAATGAGATATGGGTGACGGACATCACGTATATTCGAACCCGTGAGGGTTGGCCTATCTGGCCGTTGTCATTGACTTGTTCTCCAGACGCGTCGTCGGTTGGTCCATGCAATCACGGATGACAACGGATCTCGCCTTACAGGCTTTGTTGATGGCCGTGTGGCGACGAAAGCCGAAGAGCAAGGTGACGATCCATTCCGATCAAGGAAGCCAGTTCACTAGCCATGAATGGCAATCGTTTCTGAAAAACCATAATCTGGAAGCCAGCATGAGCCGACGCGGGAACTGTCACGACAACGCCGTCGCTGAGAGCTTCTTCCAACTCCTGAAACGCGAGAGGATCAGGCGACAAACTTATGCCACACGCGCTGCCGCCCGAAGGGATGTGTTCGAATACATCGAGATGTTCTACAATCCACAGCGCAAGCATACGAACAATGACATGCTGTCACCTGTCGAGTTCGAACGGCAGCAGAAACTGAAGATGCGGGGTGTCTAGGAAATCAGGGGCATCTCACATAGGTCATCGACAAACCTTACCGTTGCCTTTCGCAGCAGGGCCATGAGCTTTGAAAACGCCAACTCGATGGAGTTTATATCCGGGGAATATGGCGGCAAGTAGAGCAGAAAAGCCCCCGTCGCCTTGATTGCTTCGCGCACCCCTTTGACTTTATGGCTCGACAGGTTGTCCATGACGACGATATCTCCGCTCTTCAGGCTCGGGGCGAGAATTTTCTTGGCATGGGTCTTAGTCGTTAGCACAGGTTGCGTAGCGTCTCTCGATGAAAAAACCATCGTGAAAAGGCCCCCAACTTTGCCAAATGGCTTGAAGATAATGTGCCGGAGGGACTGGCCGTGTTCACCTTGCCTGACCAACATCGCCGCCGCCTGCAGAGCTTCAAATCCGATCGAACGCGGCATCCAGCAGGAACTCAAACGACGCACCCGAAAGGTCCGCGTCTTTCCGAATACAGAATCACACGAACGACTCGTCTCTGCCGTTCTCGTCGAGACCGACGACAAGTGGGCGGCGACTGACAAGGGATATATCAAATGGGAATTACAGGATGACTGATCAGGCCAATTCCAAATTTCCAGACAGCAGGTTGAGATTTTCGTTCGGATTAATGGGGAGGTTCGTTATCTTTGGCGAGCCGTCGATCATGAGGGTGAAGTCCTTGAGGCCTACGTCACAAAGAAGCGAGATCGCAGGGTCGCACTTAAATTTCTGAAAAAAGCCATGAAGCGATACGGTTCTCCAAACATTATCGTGACAGACAAACTTCGATCATATCAAGCGGCAATGAAAATGATCGGCAACCCAGTTCGCCAGATAACCGGAAGATGGCTCAATAATCGAGCCGAAAATTCACACCAACCATTCCGAGGCAAAATCTTGAAGCCTGAGCACACTTCAGAAATTCGTATCAATTCACGCTTCGACCCATGACCATTTCAACCAGAAACGACATTTCTACAATCGGCAAGAACTCAAACTTAACCATGCAACAGCCTTGGGCGCGTGGTGACAGATTGCCGCCAAATAATCAATGAAGCAGTGGTTTCGCCAGTCGGGTAATTTTCCTCTGACACCGCTGTGTGTCGGTGGCCTTGGCCGAATGGCAACAACTTGCTGCCTAACGACAGCCAAAACTGGGTTCCGTTCTTCAAACCGTTTTAATCTGACAAGGCCATGCTGGGCCTTTACAGCCCTTCTTGTTTCTCCAACCACCGTTCAACGAGACGTGCATAGTAGCTGGCTCCGAGGGTCAGAATATCGTCATTGAAATCGTAACCCGGGTTGTGCACTTCGCAATCGCTGTGTCCGCCGCCGTTACCAATATTGATATAAGCGCCGGGACATTTCTCCAACATGAACGAAAAATCCTCTGACCCCATGATCAGGGGCCCGTTTCGGTTCATGTTTTCCTCACCTACCAGTTCGGCAGCCGTATCAGCGGCGAACTCGGCTTCTTTTTCCGTATTGATAACCGGCAGGAACTTAACCTGAAAATCCATTGATGCCGTGGCCCCGAATGCAGCAGCGACATTTTGTGAAATTTCAAGCATGCGCGTTTTCGCCATTACCAAAGTTTCATTTGAAAAAGCGCGGACAGTTCCACTCATAACAGCTGATTGCGGTATGACATTATAGGCGTCGCCGGAATGAATTTTGGTGACCGATATGACCATCGGCTCGGTCGGCTTGAGATTGCGTGAGACGATCGATTGCAGGGCAGTGGTGATGTGTGAAGCGACAAGTACCGGATCGATGCTGGTTTCCGGTCGGCCGCCATGTGCGCCTTTGCCGTCAACGGTAATATCAAAGAAGGCGCCACCGGCCATCATCGGGCCGGAGCGAATGATAAACTGGCCATGCGGCGCGCTGGGGCGGTTATGCATACCGAAAATTGCGTCCATCGGAAACTGTTCAAACAATCCATCCTGAACCATGGCATCGCCACCACCGAGGCCTTCTTCCGCTGGCTGGAAAACGAAATGCACGCATCCGTCGAAGTTTTTGGTCTCCGCCAGATAACGAGCAGCCCCAAGCAGCATCGTTGTGTGGCCGTCATGACCGCAGGCGTGCATCTTTCCTTCATGAACGGATTTGTGATCGAAGGTATTGGTCTCGAAAATCGGCAGGGCGTCCATATCCGCTCGCAGGCCGATGGCGGTAGAATGATTACCAACCCGCAAGGTGCCGACAACACCGGTCTTGCCCAGCCCTCGATGGACATCAATTCCGAAAGAACTGAGCTTTTCGGCAACAAGATCAGCGGTCCGGTTCTCTTCGAACCCCAGTTCAGGATGGGCGTGGATATCGCGCCGCCATGATGTCAGGTCATCATGGAAGCCGGTAATTTTATCCAATGGTTTCATCTGTATCCTCAAATTTATCAACTGTCGTAAATAATTTTTTTCAGGAAGGTCGCTTTTCCTCGACCGCATGACAAGCGACCATGGTGTTGCCATCGCTATGCAACGTTGGCGCCTCGCGTTGGCACCGTTCATTGGCAAGTGGGCAACGCGGATGAAACGCGCAGCCACTTGGAGGGTCAATGGGATTGGGGACCTCTCCCTGAACCGGCGCACGTTCCACGCCGGTCATATCCATATCGGGAATTGTATTGAGCAATAGCTGTGTGTACGGATGCTTCGGAGACTGGAACAGGTCGTTGGCTGTTGCGACCTCACACAATTTTCCCAGATACATAACACCAATTCTATCAGATACATGATACACAACCGCCAGATTGTGACTGATAAACAGATAAGTCAGTCCCAATCGGCGTTGCAAATCCTTCATTAGATTAAGGATCTGTGCCTGAACTGATACATCCAGAGCAGATGTGGGTTCATCGCAAACAAGAAATTCAGGTTCGCTCGACAAGGCCCGAGCAATTGAAATTCTTTGACGCTGTCCGCCGGAAAATTCATGGGGAAACTTGTCGCCGTCGGCGGGTGATAGCCCGACCTGAGTCAGTAACGCACCAACACGGTCGCGGATTTCTTCCGCCGAGTTTGCCAGTTTAAACACGCGAATGGGTTCGGAGATAATATCACGAACACGCCAGCGGGGATTGAGGCTGGCATAGGGGTCCTGAAAAATAATCTGCCAACGTCGGCGAACCAGATTTGAATCTTTGCGTTTGATGGCTTCGTTCAGGTTTACTCCGTCAAAGAGAATCTCGCCGCGCGAAGGGCCGTGCAGACCGACAATAAGCTTGGCAACAGTAGATTTTCCACATCCGGATTCACCAACCAGCGAAAATGTTTCCCCCTTGTCAATTTCAAACGATAGTCCGTCAACGGCCTTCAGTATCTGTTTGGGCTGGTTTTCAACAACCCGTGCCAGCCAGGGTTTTGAGACATCAAAATGTTTAGCGAGGTCCCGAACCTTAAGGAGTGCTGTGTCTTCAGAGGGTTGCTGTGTGTCGTCACGCATTCGCTGTCTCCGTGTCGTACAGCCAGCATGCCGCAGTACTGGCCCCGCCAGTCGACATTAAATCCGGGCGCTCTTTGAAACACCTGTCAACCGCGTCCGGGCAGCGGGCATTGAACGCGCATCCTACCGGAATTTCCGTCAGGCGCGGCATTGACCCGTCGATTTGCTGAAGAACCTCAACATCATGACCAACGACCGGGATTGAGCCCATCAGACCCTTTGTATAGGGGTGTTTGGCACTTTTGATGACGTCTCGCACTTTGCCAATCTCGACGATACGTCCGGCATACATAACAGCTACCCGGTCTGCCGTTTCGGCAATGACACCCATATCATGAGTAATCAGCATCACCGCCGTTTTATGATCTTTGCACAGGCGCTTGAGCAAGGCGATGATCTGGGCCTGAATGGAGACATCAAGTGCTGTCGTTGGCTCATCTGCAACAATCAGTTTTGGGTTGGCGCAAAGTGCCAGAGCGATCACAACGCGCTGGCGCATGCCGCCCGAAAATTCATGAGGATACGAATTTATCCGCTTTTCCGCTGCTGGAATTCCGACCTCATCGAGCAATTCAATCGCACGTGTGCGTGCCTGTTCCTGTGTCATATCCATATGAACCAGTATCGTCTCGGTAAGTTGGCGCGATACAGTATAGAGAGGATTAAGGCTGGTCAAAGGGTCTTGGAAAATAGCGCCAATTTTCTTGCCACGAATACGCCGCATCTCCTCATAAGGAAGATCATCAATGCGATTCCCTTCCAGCAGGACTTGTCCGGCAGAAATTTGCCCGGGCGGCTCCAGAAGGCCAATAATCGAAGCCCCCGTAAGCGATTTCCCGGCACCGGATTCACCAACCACACCAAGTACTTCGCCGGGTTCGATAGAAAATGAGATATCATCAATGGCAAGCAATGTCCCGCGTCGGGTCGGGAAATCCACCCGTAAGTTCTTGACTTCAAGCAGGCTCATATTGTTCGCCTAACGAAGTTTGGGATTAAGGGCATCACGAAGCCAGTCCCCCATCAAATTTACAGCCAGGACCAGCAAAACCAGCGCAACACACGGGAACAGCGTAATCCACCATTCCCCAGAAAACAGATAGTTGTTGCCGATACGAATGAGGGTCCCAAGAGAGGGAGTCGTGGGCGGAACGCCAACGCCCAGAAACGAAAGTGTTGCTTCTGTAATTACTGCCAGTGCCAGACCGATTGTCGCCATTACCAGTACTGGACCCATGATATTGGGAAGTACATGACGAAGGATGATCAACAAGGGATGCACGCCAATAACCTGAGCTGCTGCCACATATTCTTTGCGGCGCTCCACTAGAGCGGATCCACGGGTAATGCGAGCATAGCGAGGCCAATCGGAAACGCCAATTGCAAGGATCAATACGTAGATTGCCATTTTATGTTGCAGGTGCTGTGGCAACATGATGGCAACAACGCCATTGATCATGAGCGCAATCAGAATAGCCGGAATTGCCAGTTGAACATCGGCCATACGCATAATAACCGAGTCGAGCCAGCCGCCCAGATATCCCGCCAGAAGCCCGCCACTAACACCGACGACAACAGAAAACAGGACAGCGGAAAACCCGACAATCAGCGATACCCGGCTGCCAAACATAATGGTCGAAAGAATATCACGGCCTTGGTCGTCTGTGCCGAGCAGGAACTTTGACATTCCGTCCTCCAGCCACATCGGAGGTGTCGATGCTTCCATCAGGTCCAGAGAAGAGGCGTCAAACGGATTGTACGGCGCCAACCAGGGTGCAAACCCGGCGCCAATGAAGAAAAGCAACGTTACGATCGCCGAAGCGACAACGACTGGATTGCGGGTGAAACTGTAAAAGAGGTCACTGTCCAAAATTCGGAGCCAAAGATCATTTGATCTTTGCAGACCTGATCGTTTTTCAGCCAAGTTTAATACTCCTAATTACCTGCGGCCACGGTTTTATCTACACGCAATCTCGGATCGACTACGAAATACAGGATGTCAACAAACAGGTTGATAGAAACAAAAATTACTGCGACCAACACAAGGTAGGCAGCCATAACCGGAATATCGGCAAAGCCGACCGCCTGGATAAACAGGAATCCCATACCCGGCCATTGGAACACCGTTTCGGTAATAATCGAGAAGGCGATCAGGGAGCCTAGATTGAGACCAACAATCGTGATCACCGGCACCAGGGTATTTTTAAAGGCGTGACCGAAATTGATCATTCTGTTGGGCAGTCCCCGGGCACGGGCAAATTTGATGTAATCCGTGCGCATGACCTCAAGCATTTCCGAGCGGACCAGACGAAGGATGATGGTCATCTGGAACAGGGCCAAGGTTACCGAAGGCATGATGATCGCCTTCCAGCCCGAGGCCGTCAGCAACCCTGTAGACCACCAGCCAAGCTGAACGGCTTCTCCTCGACCGAATGAGGGTAGGACGCCCAAAGCAACGGCAAAAATATAAATCAACAAAATACCGATAACGAAGGTCGGTAGTGTGACCCCGATCAGAGAGCCCACCAGGAAAGTGCGACTAAGCCAGGACTCCGGGTTGATCCCTGTATATACCCCCATCGGGACGCCAAGAAAGACGGACAAAATGGCTGAGGCAATCACAAGTTCAAGTGTTGCCGGCATACGTTCCGCAATAAGTTCCTCAACGGGGCGTTGAAGGCGATACGAGATTCCAAATTCACCCTGTACCGCATTGCCCATAAATCGTGCGAACTGAACCAAAAATGGATCGTTGAGGCCAAGATTGTCTCGCATGGCCAGACGCTCTTCATAGGATGCTTCCTGTCCAACCATATTATCGACAGGGTCGCCAACGAAATTAAACAGCATGAAAGACACGAGTGAGACGAATACCATTACGGCTATCGCCTGCAACGCTCTTTGAACCACATAAGCTATCATGATTTTTCTTGCAAAAATTCAAGCCCCCGGACGTGAGATTACTGCACGCCCGGGGACTTTGATTGATCAGTCAGTTACTTTTTGAACTTTGTGTAGATGAAACGCACACCGTCATCTGCAACGATCGGAATATCGAGTTTGTCGCTCATCGCCCAGACGATAACCTGATGATGCAGTGGCAGGTAGAGGACGTTATCACGCATTTTCTGCCAGACTTTTGCAATCATTTCATCGCGTTTAGGAAAATCGATTTCTTTTTCGATCTTCGCAATCAGATCATTGGTTTCTGGATCGTCATAGCCAGTACCATTCCAGCCATTTTTCTGGCCTTTAACCAGGAAGCTGAAGACATAGTGTGAATCGAGGGTAGGAACGCCCCAACCCAGCATGTAAAAATCAGTTTCCCGATTTTTGATTTTTGGGAAGTGAAGCGTCTTTGGAATCGCCGACAGGGTAACTTTAATGCCGATCTTTCCGAGCATGCCAACGACAGCCTGACAAATGCCCTCGTCATTGATGTAGCGGTTGTTAGGGCAATCCAGCTGAATTGTGAAGCCATCTGCGTATCCCGCAGCAGCCAACAATTTTTTGGCAGCAGCAACATCATATGGGCGGCGTTTGTTCAATTCCTCTGTATATCCATGCACAGCCGGAGGCGTAATCAGGCCCGCAGGCACAGAATATCCCCGCATGACCTTTTTCTTAATCGCTTCAATGTTGATGGCTTGGTACATAGCTTGGCGTACGCGCTGATCAGCGAGTGGGTTTTTACCTTTGATGTTTGAGGAGCGCAGTTCTTTAACTCCCTGGTTCATACCAAGGAAGATTGTCCGCACCTGGGCCGTCTGCTCAAGATGTAGGCCTGAGGTGTTTTTGATCCGGTCCAGATCCTGCAATGGTGGGTCAAGGACGAAGTCTAGTTCGCCAGATAGTAAAGCAGCCACACGAGTCGCCTGATTTGCAATCGGCGTATAGATGATTTTATCAACGTTGTGTGGATAATATTTTAAGCCCCACCAGTCTTTGTTTTTGACCAAAACGGTTTTGATGTCAGGTTCACGCAATTTCATTATGAATGGCCCGGTGCCCATGGCATGGCGCACCGCATAGGTTTCTTCTTTGCCAGCACGGTCCTGCGGCTTAGTGACATTGTGTTTTTCTGACCAAGCCTTCGACATAATGAAGACGTTGGTCAATTGGTTGGTCAAAATCGGGTTTGGTTCTTTCGTGATGAATTGAACGGTGTATGGATCAATGATCTTCACTTCCTGAATGCTGCCGATATCGCTTTTGATATCTGAAGTCGGCGAAAGTGCTCGCTCAATCGAAAATTTGACGTCTACGGCGGTAAAATCTGAACCATCATGGAAATGGACGCCTTTCCGTAAGGCAAATTCCCAAGTAGTCGGGTTGATCAACTTAAACCCGGTCGCCAGCCAAGGCGTTAGCTTCATGTCCTTGTCGTTATAAAAAAGGACGTCGTAGACTTTGCGTGATGCTGAATGAGTCGGAGACTCGTTCGCCGCGTGTGGATCAGAGGTCAGCGCATCGCCCTGACTGGCCCAGCGGATAACGTTCTCCGCAAAAACCGGTGATGCGGTCAAGGCCAAAGCCGTGGCCGCCGCCGCAAATGTTGATAACAGTTTGATTTTCATAATCGTGATTTCTCCCTAGAACCTTGCGAAACTGCGCCCGGTTAGATTAACCCAGACTGCAGTTGCATTATCTCGAACTGAACAGTTGCATTGTTTCGAACTGAAGACGAAAGTCTATTTTTTATATCATTATTATTTTATACGCCAAATTTGGTATCATGTTCCCAAAATAAGAGTCAACATTTAATGCCTGATTCCTAAAAATTTGGTTCTAATTGCAATCCATGTTATTAGAAATTATTAAGTGTATGGAACATCTACATTTTCTATTGCGCTATGAAAACGGAAGTTCCAATGGGAATTAATAATGGATCAGTCTTAGCATGAGCCGTCGCGACACAAAAAACCTGATACTTGACGCTGGAGAATCATTGTTCAGCAAGAGTAGCTATGTGGATGTCACTTTTCGACAAATTGCCGAGCAGGCTGGTGTCCATATAAGCCAGATCACGTATCATTTCCAAAACAAGGACCGCTTGCTAAAGCAAGTGATCGACCGCCGCGCGGCGGTACTCAATGATGAGCGCATGAGCATATTGAAAACATATCAGCGCGTTGTCGGCAAAGATAACATGGAGATAGAACCGCTGATAAGGGCTTTTCTCGATCCATATTTCGAAAGACTGATAAACGACGAAACTAAAGCCTGGAGAAATTACGGAGCGCTTATCGGCAGGATTGTCTTTGATCCGCAGGTGCTGCCGACGCTTAACGACGCCTACAATGACGTCGCAAGGCACTATCTGGAGGCCCTTACCAGGGCGGCCCCGGAGATTGATGAAGAACACATTCATCGGGCATACCAGTTTGTTTTGTCGGCCATGTACAGTGCGGGTGCCGACAATCGGCGTATCGACACGCTTTCCGAAGGTAAATTCTCCAGCAACGATTATGGTCGCATCTACGAGCTAATTATCCCGTTTGTGACGGGAGGATTTAAGGCGATTTGCAAAAATTCTCCCGCACGGCAAGAGCGTGGGGATGCGGCATGATCAGCAGAAAGGTTGTCGAACAGTTTGTGCCCGTTACCGTTGGGCGAAGAGGATAGAATTTAATGGCGCGTGTCCCCAGCGTGACAGCAGAAGATATGCCGGTTGCCTTTCAGGATGATTTTCGCAGGCTTAGCGAAATTTTTCCCGCCTTCAGCAATCAAGTCCCTGTTTATGCCAATAGTCCGACAGGCATGAAGCAGATTTTCGAAACGACTTTGGCCTTACGAGAAACCGGTAATTTTCCACGCCGCTTGATGGAAATTGCCGTTATTGCGGCAAGTCACGCCAATCGCTGTGAATATTGTGTCATTCACCATTCATCAATTCTGGTCGAACTTGGACTTGATGCTGATTCGGTCATAGATATCACCAGTGCAGAGCCCGTGAATTTGAACGATGTGGAATTGCTGGTCCGAGATTACGCGATTGCGGTATCCGAGCGGGCCTATGGAATACGTGACGAAATGTTTGAACGTCTGCGCAATCATTTTTCCAACGAACAGATCGTAGAACTAACCATGCGTATAGCCCTGACAGGGATGTTCAACAAGATAAACCAGGCCCTTGGAATAGAACTGGAAGAAGAGATGATGGCCGATCTCTTCACCCAAGATACTGATCGACCGGCTGATGACGCAGCTGGCTCAACCAGATAACGCTTTGTCGATGAATTTTCCATCGACCAACTCAACAGGAGTATTCACGCATGCCTATCATTAATCGAGTGGCGGAATTTCACGAACAAATGAAAGAATGGCGCCACGATATTCATGCCCATCCTGAAATTGCCTTTGAAGAAAATCGAACATCCGACATTGTCGCACGTGAGCTTGAAAGCTTTGGTATAGAAGTTCATCGCGGGTTGGCGAAAACCGGCGTCGTCGGTGTTCTAAAGAACGGAGATGGCCCGTCCATTGGTCTTCGCGCCGATATGGATGCTTTACCAATCCATGAAGCAAATGAATTTGATCATCGCTCGAAGCACGATGGAAAAATGCACGCGTGCGGTCATGACGGGCATACGTCGATGTTGCTGGGGGCGGCCAGGTACCTCTCAGAAACACGTCAGTTCAAGGGCACCATCAATTTCATTTTCCAGCCAGCGGAGGAAGGCGAAGGCGGAGCCAGAGTGATGATTGAGGAGGGTTTGTTCGATAAGTTCCCGTGTGAATCCGTATACGGCGTCCATAACATGCCGGGAAAAGACACCGGAACCTTTCACCTTCGTCCAGGTCCGCTGATGGCCGCCTACGATACTTTCCAGATCAGAGTGCGCGGGCGCGGTTGTCACGCTGCCATGCCTCATCAGGGCGTCGACCCGATTGTCGTCGCATCGCAAATTGTTACGGCGCTGCAAACCATCACCAGCCGTAACATGGACCCGATTGAATCGGCGGTAATCAGCGTCACGCAAATCCATGGCGGAGATACCAACAATGTCATTCCGGATGGGGTGTTCATGGAAGGGACGACCCGTAGTTTCAGGCCTGAAATTCGAGATTGGCTTGAACCTTCCATGCGCCGGGTTGTCGATGGCGTAGCAACTGCTTTGGGCGCAGAAATCGAGTTCGACTATTTGCGCCGCTACCCGTCGACGATCAACCATGTATCGGAAACTGCTATTGCGGCGAAGATTGCTGCCGAGGTCGCAGGCGACTCCAGGGTTACGACAGACACACCCCCGGTAATGGGTGGTGAGGACTTCGCCTTCATGTTGGAAAAAGTTCCGGGGTGTTATCTGTTCATCGGTAATGGCGACGGCGAAGGTGCGTGCATGGTTCACAACCCCAACTATGATTTCAACGACGAAATCCTTCCCGTTGGTGCGACTTATTTCTCACGTCTTGTGGAGACCGTTCTAGCCGCCTGAACCGGATTAACGGTCCAGAATCTGCTCAACAATCTCCTGAACGGACAGGGCGGCGCGCAGCGGCGCCATCGTATGTGCGTCGCCTTTGACCATCCCGAGAAAATTATTCAACACTCGCATATAACCATCCTGACGCGGGTCTTCCACGTGTTGAAGTTCGTTGGTCCACTCGTCACCCGTTGTCGATTGGAGTTTGTTCCAGTCCCACAAGCGGTATGACGATTTCGATCCCCAAACAGTATACTCCACCCGGTCAGGCCCGATTCCACTGGCACCGCCCGCAAAGGAGATCGGCGTGCCGTCGCAATCCAGCCGAGCCAGAAAATGGGTTTCACACAATTTCGGATCGTTCTGATATCGGACGGATGCGTCAATCAGGGTTGCCGGACCGAACAGCTTCTCGGTCAGGAATACGTAGTGAGAGCCGACTTCTCGAACAAATCCACCTTCCTTGCGCTCAGACAGCCACGATGCAGAATGCTGCCAACCGCGTGGCCAACTGGAAAAATGAAGCCGCAGATCGACGCCGGTTACATCACCAACCGATCCATCCGCGAGTTTTGCCTCTATCATGTTGACGGCTTGCGCATCGACGAAGGGAAAGTTGACGGCATTGAGAACCCCGGAGGATTCCACATCCTCAACCAGAGAGCGGCTATCATTGACATTAACACCCAATGGCTTTTCGCAATAAACCGTTTTTCCGGCGCGGGCTGCGGCTGTTGCGTATTCTTTGTGTGATTGCGGCGGGCTGGCGATATATACAACATCGACATCGGGTGCCGTGATGACTTGTTCGGCAGATGAACCAATCCTGATCCCGTCATACTGCTCTTCAACTGCCCGACAGGAATCCGGGTTGAGGTCCCATGCCCATGCGAGGTTGAAGCCGCCATGTGTGGTCATGTTGGTCAGCATTCGATGCCCCATGACACCCAGACCAACAAAGGCAATTGATGGTTTCATAGTCTCAGGCCCTCCTGCCAATCAATAACGCTTCAATCATTTTCTGCACCGCGAATCCGTCAGAAGCATTCGCCATGTTTATGGATCCCCCGTTTAAACGGCTGACAACGCCATCAAGAGTTCGTTGACGATCATTGATGCCAATATCCTCAAGGTCCGTAAATTCTTCAGTCCAAGCACCGCCTTCGCTGGAACTGATCCGCCCGCCACTATGAAGGCGGTAGGATTTCCTGTCTCCCCAAACAGTGTATTCTGTGCCCACTGGTCCCGCACCCCCGGTTGCCGCTCGGATAAACAACGGTACACCGCCAAAATCGAGTTCAGCGGTAAGGTGGGTTTCTGACGAAATTCCGTCCTCGGGATATGTTGCGCAGGCATATGTGATTGAGCCGTCACCAAGCAAGCGGCGGGTCAGGTATAACCAGTGCGACAGCATTTCTCGGGTAAACCCGCCCTGTTTGCGCTCGCCTAACCATGTTGCTGTTTTCTGGAATTCTCGCGGCCACTGGGTCAGATGAATGAAGGTATCAACCCCGACAACTCTTCCCATATCTCCGCTTCGGAACTGGTTTTCAATATGTGTGCTGCCCAGTGCATTACCATGATTGAAGTTGATAATGTGGGGAAGGTCAGCATCTTCGATCCGCCTCACCAGATCCTGACTTTCATCAATATCAACGCCAAACGGCTTTTCACAGAACATTGGAACGTTGGCGGCTATAGCGTCAAGAAAATACGACCGATGAGAATTCGGCGGACTCGCCACATAAACAAGATTGATGGTTGGATCATCGATCAAGTCGCGGGCATCATTGGCGATGCGCAGTCCAGGATACTGAGCTAGGCAAGCGGCGCAGGCATCTTCATTATGATCCCAAATGATTGAAACAGAGAACTCTTTATGAAGATGCATATCGGCGAGCATCATCTGGCCCATGCCGCCGAGGCCTATCATTCCGACATTAAACGAAGTCATTAATCCTCCTGTTAACCGTCACTGAAATGACGTTGATTTTATCGTCAACTTTGACGCCACCTGGCCACGTTAACTGCCTGGTTTCAAGGCGGACCAATATTTTCGGGGCATTGTCACATTAACTGCATGGAGATTACAGAGGGTTCTTGTCGTTGACTTTTAAGCAACCATACAGGCACATTCCCACGTACCGAAACCCTCGCCCCGATATTGTTTGAAAGTGAATCAGTTGAGTAAATGACGCTGGACGTAGAAGGTGTTGTAAGTGGCGGATTGAATGTTGAGAAACCTTCGTGCAGAGTGTTGCATTTCGTTTGTGAATTTAGCGGGTGCGGAATTGCATGAGATCGCCGTCCCATGACCAGTTGGGACTGATCTTTGCGGCGCTTGACGCGGCCCGGTTCCAGCACTGTTTCACAGCCTGGGTTTCAGCGCTTACAGAGACCGTCAAGGGCGTGGTGGCGGTGGATGGCAAGACGCTTCGGCGTTTCTTCGACCGTGCGGGTGTGAAGGCGGCGGTGCATATGGTCTCGGCCTGAAGTTCGCGCCAGCGTATGGTTCTGGGCCAGCGGGCGGTGGACGACAAGTCCAACGAGATCACGGCCATTCCCCAATTGCTTGAACTGTTGGAGTTGAAAGGAGCCATCGTCAGTATCGACGCCATCCACTGCCCGGCAGATGATGGTTACATCATCGAGAGGGGCTGCCAAAAGGAAATTGCCCGGCGCGAAACCGCCGATAGAACAGCCTCCATTGGGTCCTGGGCATGGTCTTCAGAGACGATGAATGCCGCATCCGAAAGAAAAATGCCCCCGCCAACTTCACCACCATCAAACACATGGCGACAAACTTCCCGCGCAAAGCCCCAGGCAAACACAGCCTCAAATCAAAACGGCAAATGGCCGCCTGGGACGAGGACTTCCTCCAGAACGTCATTACAGCATGAAACCGTTCAGTCGATTGCCCTGGGAGTGGTGGTGGACGCAGTCTGGAGCGAATCCATCTCCAACGAATTCCCTGATAAACAGGGAATTTACAGGGAAATTTTACAATTTTGGCACCAATTCACGGGAATAATCTTCCGAACATCTTGAATCACGCCGCATTCAGCGGGAGTTTCCTATAAAAATAACAGGGAAATATTATTGCTGAACACGGATATCAAAATCGATAGCAGGGAATCTATCAAATAATCCGATTGAGTTCTCAACCTACCATTTAAGACAAGAAGAGAGCGCCTTCACAAAATGCGAGGCATTCTGCAATTTAAAGCCTTCCTATCCAATCCCTGAAATGAAAAATACAATTATATCAGCAACTTAATTTATGGCACGTCCTTTGCTCCCTATCGGTTAGTTCAACATGATAGGAGAAAACAAATGGCTTACTTTTCAGAAAATGACCTCGGTTCAGAGCACTTCAATTCTACTGATGAGTTTCCTCTATTCCTGACTGACAGCGCCACCGATATTGACCACATTCTTGTCCATCTGGAAATGGGGACAGAAGATTTCAAGGCTCTGGCGAATGACCTGAGCCATCACTGAGACTCCTAATCGTAAATCGGTTACTGGACTTTCCAATGTATCATTCTGATCAAAAAGTCAGTGATGGTCGAATAGCCCGACCTGAACGAAATGACCGAACACTAGCGGTCGAAAAGAATGCCGCTCGTCTCTTTTGGATACAGCGACGGCGTCTCATGGAGGAATCCGAATTTCGATATTCTCCCACTGGAATATCGCGAAATGATTCGAGTTCAATGTTTGAGCGAGCACTCGGTGTATTTGAGTTGCTTCTGAGAGCCACCGGACTTTTCAGTATTGGGAATCAGTATGCCAGAGACATTCGTGTAAAACACCTGGACCTATTTTTCGACAAACTACCTGATGCATTCGACGGGTATAGAATCCTGCACCTTACGGACCTTCACATAGACCAAAGCCCTGAAATTGAAGATGCAATCATTCGAGCCGTCGACGGGCTGTCCGCAGACATATGCGTAATGACCGGCGATTTCAGAGCCGCGAATGATGGTCCCTGTGAGCAGATCATTGCTCCGATGACCAAACTCATGAATTCGATTGATGTGGCAGATGGCACCTATGCCGTACTTGGCAATCATGACGATCATAAACTCGGGTTAATGCTGGAACACAAGCTGGGCATTCGCTTGTTGGCCAATGAACACGTTGCTATTGAGCGTAATGATCAACGACTTCGAATAGCCGGCGCAGATGATGTAAATCGTTTCTACACCGCAGATGCATCCGATGTACTAGCAGATACGCATGGAGATTTTGGCATCGCTTTGGTTCATTCTCCGGAAATGGCGCATGAAGCCGCAAAAGGAGGTTTTTCTCTCTACCTTTGCGGCCATACGCATGGCGGCCAAGTCTGTCTTCCCGGGGGGAAACCTTTGGTTACGCACTTGATGCGCAATCGGGAATTGGCATCAGGGCTTTGGAATGTCGGGTCTATGACGGGATATACCAGTCCAGGCGCCGGGGTGTCGGGGCCAGCCGTGCGCTTTTTTTCAAAGGGCGAAGTAACGTTGATCCGCCTTCGAAAGCGTTCGCTGGAGAGCAAACCAAAACCCGATCAAACCGAGCTAAGTTGGCTTAGAAAAATGGAACCCTGCTGATGCAACGTCTCATATCCAGATTTCCAGTGAGCGTCCACCAGATGGTGATCTATGGGTCTGCCTTGGTATTCACTAAAGCCATGTCGTTGGTGATGGTGCCCGTTTTTACTCATTTTCTGGACCCGGCCGATTATGGCCGACTTGATGTCCTGCAGACTCTCGCGAACCTGCTTAGCATTGTGATTGCCTTCGGCCTTTCTGAATCCCTTTTTCGGTTCGGAGGTGAAGCGTCCGACAATAACGCACGGAAAAAAATTGCCGCCGGAATTTTCGGATTGGCAATTGTTGTCGGATTATTCAGTTTGGGCATTACCCAACTCGCTGCATCACTACTAACCGATCTGTTGCCGGGAGGTGTCACGGAAACACAGGTGAGATTGATTCTCGGAAGCCTAGCTTTCTCTGGAATAATCCTGGTGCCAATGTCCTGGTTGAGAATGAGTGACCGCGCCTTGGCATATACCATGGCGAGCGCAGGGTGCGCATTAATTCAGGCTCTACTTTCCGCCCTATTATTATACTTAGGGTACGGTATCGAGGGAGTACTGTTCTCTGGTCTTCTTTGCATGGTGGCACTCGCTTTAATCTTAGGCGTCAGCCACTTCAAGGATGTTGGCATACACTTCCAACGCACCCTGTACCCGAAATGCGGCCACTTCGGAGGTGTGCTGGTATGCGCGGGAATCGCGGCTTTCGTGATGGATAGTTTCCCAAGGTGGATACTTGCGGGAACAATTGGACCGGCCGAGATGGCAATCTTCGCGCTCGCCGCCAAGCTCGCCATGATCGCCGGGTTCCTGACCCATCCATTTGAGATGTGGTGGATGCCGAGACGGTTTGCCGCCTTAAACGAAAAGAACGGATTAATGAAGTGTGCTCGAGCGGCGGAGCTCGGTGTTGTCGCGGCGTTGACAGCAACCCTATTGGTCAGCGCTGCTGCTCCAGCAATCATAACGCTTCTGACACCGAAAGATTATCATGGCGCCATCATCTACGTGCCTGCTCTCGCAACACTAATGGCAATGAACGCGGTAGTGCGACTATTCGACATCGGGTGTTTAAGCAAGAGCAACACCCTGTCCCCACTGGCAATCGATGGAACTGCTGCGTCAGTTGCCTGCGGTGGATACTTCCTGGCAATTCCTATATGGGGCGCGTGGGGTGCCATAGCGGTCACGTCAGTTGTGATGAGTACACGAATGCTTGCCTATCTGATTATTGGCCATCGGGTTAAAGCCATCCCTTATGCTTATAGTCGGTTAGGGTTTCTCGCGATCGTGACAGCTTGTTCCTGTGTCGGGATGACAGTGATCGATAACAACGCAGCACACCTCACCCTTGGCATTATGACAACCGCCGTGCTCATTCCCCTAGCTGCTGCTCTTGGGGTTTTGCCACTTTCAAAACTTATCCATAGCCGAAATATGAGCCCCGCGAGAGCTACCTAGAAATGGAGCTAATTAAAAAACAGATATTGAAAGTGGTCTTGATAACCTTCGCTCTTATGTGTGTTGTGGCCGCGGTTTCCCATATCCTGAGAGACACGGAAGCGGCCAATAAATGGGCAACCCAAGAAGTTTCTCCAAAGGTTGCGATTGATCGAGCTGCAGTTCTTCATCCAATTGAGCGCGTCGCGTTTTCTAACGACTGGCAACTCCAAACCGAACGGACTGTAAAACGTGGCGGGTTCGCTTTTGCCATAATACGTACAGGCATGAACCGCTGCGCGCCGATTAGCGTCTCAAACACGGACGCTAATCTGTGGGTCATGTATCCGACAAAAATCGACACACCCAGCTCAGAAGGTGGCCGTACCGGAACATTCTATGAAGCCTTGATACCACGAAACGGCTCGGCATGCTCTGAGTCACGTTACGTATTCGTCGAATGGAAACCACGGATCGGTGGAGTTACGAGAATTGATGTTGGCGGTGAAATTATCACTGTTAACGTCCAGATCAACGGAGCTTTGGGGCCGCAGAAACGCCCATTATACGTTGCAACAACGAACAGCTATCTTATCAACGGACACTGCATGACATATTGTCGGCGCGAAGGAGAACTCGCCCATAAGTATGCTCAAATCCTGGCAGATCACCATATTCAACCAATACAGAACTGGGTTGGCTTACCACCAATCATCGACGGTTATCTGGATCTGGATCATCTGTCAGACCAGGGATTATCATTCCGTCAAACGACCATGGCCTATTCAAATTCCGGCTATGTTGGTTTTCCTCGTGCCAGTCAATACAAAGATCAAATCACTTACCTCCGCGCATTGGAAGCAACAGTTCGGCGTGAAAAACTAGCCGGAAAAGCCTGGGTTTACAGCATCGATGAACCGGAGATTACACAAGCTTTGGTCGAACACTTAAAGTTATACAAACTGTTCGCGCCAAGCGTGAAGGTAATGATCACGGCAGACTATGATGAACGGCTTGAGGAACTGGTCGATATCTTCTCGCCAGTTTTAAACAATTTAATCTCACCAAACAAAGCTTCTCATGGCGATTATCAGGGTAAGGAACTCTGGAGTTACGCGTCCTGTATGGGGTCTTGCGGACCTAATCGAAGAAGCAATATCAACACCCCTAAACAACCTGGGCCTGACACGGAGCTTCCTGACTTCCTGATCGACCGTCCAGCAAATAGGTTGTTCGATTTTTTCAAGACACTTAATGATCTGCGAGTTGATGGCGCTCTCTATTATGAAGCGACGGAGGGGTACCCCTTAACTCGTCTCGGGATCAACCTGCTTAATGACCCATGGAATTTTGGCGGAAACGGAGACGGTCTTCTCCTGTATCCGGGGCGACCGGGAGAGTTCGGGCTTACGGAACATCAACCAATTGCATCGCTCCGTATCAAATTAATCCGTCACGCAATCGAGAATTATTGGTAGGTCCTCACATTGGGAATTTGATAATGAAGACGCTAAATGAAATCAAAATCTGGATTAAACAGCGAGATACGCCAACCAAACGTGCGCTATTCCGGGCTGCAAAAAGTGTATTGCGACCGGATTTCCCGCCTGTTCCGGCAATTCATTTAACGCTTTACGCGATGATCAGCTTGATCTCATTGGCAGTCTTGTGGGTGATTAATGCACTGTATTGGAAACCAATTTTCATATGTTGGTTAAGTAATCGACCAAAACGGCTTTTCCTTTACGGAAAGGGTCTGCCGTACCTGACGGGTCCACTGAACATCTCAATCGGTGACGACTGCCGTATCTCCACGCAGATTACTGTAACCGGGCGAACATCCGCACCAGTTCCCGTTCAACTGCTGATTGGCGACAATGTCGATATTGGCTGGGGCAGCGGACTTTATGTCGGCACGCGCATCATCATCGGGAACAATGTGCGGATCGCCGGCCAAGGCACGTTAGCTGGATACCCCGGACATCCGCTCAACGCCAAAGACCGGGCGAATGGCGATCCTGACCTTGACCAACAAGCGCGGGACATTGTTTTGGAGGATGATGTCTGGCTTGCTCGCGGCGTGATCGTCAATGCAGGGGTAACCATTGGCAGAGGCTCCATTGTCGCGGCGGGAAGTGTCGTCACAAAGGATATTCCGCCAGGAGTTCTCGCGGGAGGAGTCCCCGCAAAGGTAATCAAAAACATAGATGAAAACCCAACTGATCATATTGGAGCTTCTTGGGAAAGGGTCGCATGAAATGATGACCAAATCCTCGGCGCTAATTCTTGGAGGGCACTACGCCGCACTATCAATTGCCCGCAGTCTTGGCAATAGAGGTATCACTGTCTATTGCCATGACCAGAACCCTAATGCCGTGACGTTGCGATCACGTCATGTCAAACGATTTTGCCCGGGGACCAGTCGTTCAGAATTGTTAGAGGAAATTAAAGCGCTGTCTGACAGAGCCGGGGAAAAACCAATCCTCTACATTACAGCCGATACATTCCTGACCTTCATCTCTGAAAATGGCAGAGAACTTAGATCTTATGTTCGTTACCCCTATCTTGATGATGAGTTAATAAATATTCTCGTCGACAAGTCAAAAAGCGAACGGATTTTTGAAAAAAGTGAATTACGAATTCCCAAAACATGGCTTATCGACGGCGAAATAAGCACCGCTCCGAAACATCTGCCGACGCAAACCGTAATAAAGCCATTGTTGCAGACTGACTGGACCCAGAATTCTGAGGCCATGCAAATCACTAACGACCGGAAGGTGCTCAGGTTTGACAACCCGGCATTAGCGCAATCAACAATACATAAAATGCGCCCCTTCGGCGCAATGGCCGTGCAGGAATTCGTCCCGGGAGATGATAAGAATTTATATTATTACGTAGGTTACAGAGCCGCCGATGGCCAGATATTGGCCTCGTTCACTGGACGCAAGTTAAGAACCCTGCAGGAAGGTATGGGAAGCGAGACGCTGTTGAGCTCTGAAGGTGCCGATGACGTCGCCCAACTTGGAATGAGCGTTCTAAAAAAGCTCAACATTATTGGCCCGGCCGGAATTGATATCAAACGAAACGCGGAGACCGGTGAGTTATTTGTTATCGAAGTGAACCATCGCTTCGGGTTGAGTGATGGTATCTTAACATCGGCCGGGATCGATCTTCCGATGATCTATTATCGGGATATGTGCGGAGAACAAATAGAACCCGTAATCCGTCATCGAACAGATATAAATTGGGTCTGGTTGGAGCCCGAATTACGACTTAACAGTCAATCCTTTCTCAAATTGATCAAGTGTATGGCTAGTCTTCTCACCTTGGCACTAAGGGGTCGGTTATGTGTGAACGAGTTTGCGATCTCAGATCCGTTACCCGGTTTAGGTCCGATTTTTGATAGGTTAATGGAGCGCGTTGGCAAAGGACTTCGCCATGCATAAATCCGCCACCAAAATTGCATTCTTAACCTCACATGATCGTTGGTCTTACTGGCTTCAACACGCGACAGAATTGTTACGAGAGATGCATGACGTCAGCTCGATATCTCATTGTTTTCTTGTTGGCACCTTTGGGTCCAAAGGCGGCATATTCCGAAAACTGTGCAGCATGCCGCTAAACTATCTTGAACGTCGAGCCTACAACCCGGCTGAAATTGGTGCTTTGTCTGAATCTGAATGCTCTAAACCGGTCAGCGTAGGCATAAGAAACGAAGAATCACTCGTGCTTTGGCTAGAGCTGTATCAGCCTGACATCTTGATCTGTGAAGGCGATGTCCCACAAAATGTCGCCCAACTGGTCCGGCAAAACTCCAACGCCCGTATCTGGTCCATCAACGAAACCTGGAGCGATGGCATCCCTGCGATGGCGGCCCGACAGTTCCTCTCAAGAAGCGGTTCCGTCGCTCTCTCATTATCCGACATCAGCAACGTCCGTAATGAATACATCCTGACAAAGACTGTGTCGCAAGTATCAGAAATATCATTAAGTCACAGCATTCATCGACACTTTCTCAAATTATCTAACATGATTGGGCGGGCGTTAAGTGCGCAGAATTGCGATCACATATCTGAAATAGATAAAGTCTCGCCTTTGTCTAACATTGAAATTATCTCTGTCGCAGCCACTCAAGCTTATCGACGCGTTATCCAACGCGTTCAGAAACGGAATGACCAGGCGTGGTCAATCGCTTTAGGTTCCAAGGCCGATACGGAATCAGATTTTCCTGACATCGCCTCTATGACACTCCTGTCACCCCCAAGTGACCGGTTTTGGGCCGATCCGTTTCTAGCAGAGGATATGGGCCGGAATTACCTGTTCTTCGAAGAGCTGAAATATGGGGAGAATATCGGCAAACTGGCCGTTGCCGAAGTTGGACCGGAAGGTTTGCGTTCAAAACCTGAAATCATCCTCGACGAGCCCTGGCATCTCTCATATCCACAGATTTTTAGGCACGATGGGCAATGGTATATGATACCTGAAAGCGGGGATGCAGAACGTGTTGACTTATATACAACGGAAGATTTTCCGAGAAATTGGAAACGACTCAAGACATTGGTCAAGGGGCAACGGTTTTTCGACGCAACGGTCGTTGAGCATGACGGGTTGTGGTGGCTATTCGGCACAGTGGCAGAGAATGGTGTGTCAGATTATGACGAACTGTGTGTGTATTACTCCAACGATTTGCTCACGGGCGATTGGACGCCACATCCCTCAAATCCTGTAATTTCTGATGTAACATCGGCTCGTCCCGCCGGCCCTTTCTTGTGGTCGTCAGGACGACTTTTCAGGCCATCCCAGGATTCCAGAAAACGTTATGGATACGGATTGGTTCTGAACGAAGTTATTGATTTGACGACAACAAATTACAAGGAAAAAGTCACGGATCGCGTATTGCCAGAGCGTCACGGTATGAAATTTCGCGGTATGCATACATACGGTAAAAACAATGGATTGGTGACCGTGGATTGTATTTTGTAGTGCATGCTGAATTCGACCCGATCACTCACCCTTCCAATTGATGCGTTTTCGGTAGATCGTTGCCGCACTAATTCCAAGTTTGAACGCAGCTTCTGGAATGTTGCCGTTACATAGGCGGATGGCACTCTGAATAGCCTCCGTTTCGATATCTTCGAGAGGTCTTATTTCATCGACATTGGTCGCAACTGTCGAACTCAAAATCGGAGAGGCAACCGGAACCACGGTGTTTATTCGGTTCCCACGCATAACTTCCACGGAAACATCAAGTGGTGCCGGCAGCATTTCCGGGGTGACGATGTCCCCGTCATTGAGTACGACGATATTGCGAATCACATTTTGCAATTGCCTGACATTTCCCGGCCAGGGGAACTGCTGGATAGAAGCCTCTACCTCTGGCGCAAAGGTGTTAAGGGATTTCCCTTCTTCCAGGGAATACACACTCAGAAAATGGCTGGCGATCTCCACAACATCCGCATCTCGGTCGCGTAATGGCGGCAACTCGATCGGTAGCACGTGAAGACGATAATATAAATCTTCGCGGAACCGTCCTTCTGAAACTTCAACCCAGGGATTTCGATTGGTTGCACAAATGATACGAACGTCAACATGTTCGGACTTACTGGCACCAACGCGCTGAAAAGTTCCTGTCTGCAAAAACCGGAGTAATTTCGGCTGTAATGAAAGCTCCATCTCGCAAATTTCATCAAGAAACAATGTGCCTCCGTCTGCCTGACCAGCCAACCCTATTCGATCAGCGGCTGCTCCGGTAAAAGCCCCTTTTACGTGGCCGAAAATTTCACTTTCAACCAGGTCTTTTGGAATGGCTCCACAGTTGAGCGCAACGAATGGCTTGTTATTGCGGTCACTTCCTCGATGAATTGCCTCGGCACAGACTTCCTTTCCTGTACCGCTTTCTCCAGTGACAAATACGCTGGCCTTACTTTTAGCAGCACTTTCAATGGTTCTGTAAACCGCCTGCATGGAAAGCGAAGATCCAATAAAGCCGTTAAAACTATGGCGGTCGATTTCATCGCGATAGGTCTCAACGATTTCCTTTAACTGTTGGTTTTCGATCACGTTCTGAACGGTCAGGAGAAGTCGGTTTTTATCGCATGGTTTTACTACAAAATCGCGGGCGCCCAGTTTCATGGCGTCGATGGCAGTTTTCATGGACCCTTCGCCTGTAACGACGATGACGCCAGTCGGTATTTGCTGTTTGTTAATTTTCTCCAGGATATCGAAGCCGTTCATATCAGGTAGCTTCAAGTCAAGAAGCACAGCATCGGGAACCTGGTTTTTCAACACAACAAACGCATCCGCCCCCGTTTCCACGTGGGTTACCTCATAGCCCTCAACGCTCAAATAGGCGGAATAAACGTCGGCGATGGCACCATCATCTTCGACCAGCAATACGGATTTCGAATTTTTTGCAGTAGCCATCTATTCACCTCACCAAAGAGCTCAAATTTAGGAGTGAAGTTTAGAGTATCAGACTGAAGCGAAAGTTACAGGATGTGAAGTTGATTGTCGGTGACTTTTCCCTGCATCGCTCTAGGTCCGCCTTCAGTCTGCATATCATATTGCGAGTCCACAAACCGGTTTTTTAAATCGAGGAGCAAGCCGCAAAAATATACCATTTAAAATCAACAACTTAAAAATAAACTAATATGGCACACCTATTGCTTATCCAGTGTTGTCAAAACGTAGGTGGAGATATTTATGCCAGGAAATGTAGACGTTATAGTTCTCGCGGCGGGCAGAGGCAGCAGAATGCGTTCGGAACTACCAAAACCAATGCATTGTATCGGTGGGCGCCCTATGATTTGCCATGTTCTGGATGCCACTATCCCTCTCAAATCCGCACAAACAGTTGTTGTTGTCGCACCTGATGATGGGCACATCCCTGCGCTTGTATCCCCGTTCCAAACAGTAATTCAACCAGCACCAAAAGGTACAGGCGACGCCCTGATGCATGCCCTAAAGGGTTTGAAAGAAACATCTGAAACGGCCCTTATCCTTTTCGGTGACGCCCCCATGATCAAAGGGGAAACACTTGAGAACCTCCTCATCGTTCATCATTCCGAAAAAAACACGGTGACTGTATTGGCTTTTAATACGGAAACCCCTGAGGGTTACGGCCGTCTGGTAACAGACAATAATTTAGGTCTCCAGAGAATAGTAGAGGCCAAAGACGCCTCCGTTGACGAAAAGAACATCAGTCTGTGCAACAGTGGGATAATGGCAATAGATCTGTCCCGCGCTGGACCATTGCTCGGTTGTCTCGATAATGACAACGCTGCCGGTGAATTTTATCTTACTGATCTGGTATCCACAGCGGTGGCACGGGGTTGGTCATGCGGTTATGCCACCACAAATGAACAGGAAACCCACGGCGTCAACGACCGTTTTGAACTGTCTCGGTTAGAGGGCATATTCCAGAGCCGCATGCGCGAAACGGCAATGCGCAATGGCGTAACATTGATAGATCCGGCTTCGGTGATGTTCAGCTGGGATACTGTTTTGGAACCGGATTCAACGATTGAGGCACATGTCGTATTTGGACCGGGCGTGCATGTAAAATCAGGAGCGACAATCCGTGCGTTTTCCCACCTGGAAGGATCAGTCGTCTCATTCGGCGCGATCATAGGCCCTTATGCCAGATTGCGGCCCGGCAGTCGAATTGGTGAGTCTGCACGTATCGGCAATTTCGTTGAAATCAAAAATAGTAATATTTCCTGCGGTACCAAGGTGCCCCATCTCAGTTATATCGGGGATGCCGAAGTGGGACCATCCGTCAATATTGGCGCGGGAACCATCACCTGCAATTATGATGGATATTCAAAACATCGAACACAGATAGGAGCAGGAGCTTTTATCGGTTCCAACACCGCCTTGGTCGCCCCGGTCGATATTGGTGCTGAAGCAATTATCGGCGCGGGCAGCACAATAACCCACGATGTTCCCACCCAAGCTCTGACTTTGGTACGCGGCGAAGAAACCTTCAAACCTCTGGGCAGCATTGCGTTCCGAAATCGTATTGGAGCCAACGCGCCGAGATTTCGCAAATCCAGTGACACTTTAAGGAAATCAAATCCATGAAAAACCTGTTCGGAACGGACGGAATACGCGGTCTGGCAAATGAAAATGCGATGTCACCAGAAACCTTGATGGCCATTGGTAAAGCCGCCGGTTTTGTAGCGGGTGAAAATGCCCGATCACCTCGTATCGTCATTGGTAAGGATACCCGTTTGTCGGGGTATATGGTTGAATCAGCACTAACGGCTGGTCTGGTGTCTGTTGGAGCAATGCCCATATTATTGGGGCCGCTTCCAACACCGGCGGTATCAATGTTGACACATTCTTTGCGAGCGGATTTGGGCATCATGATTACAGCGTCTCACAATCCGTATCACGACAACGGAATAAAGTTCTTCCGCGCTAACGGTTGCAAAGTCTGCGATGAAACCGAAGAAAAAATCGAAAAACTGGTTATTGATCCAACAATACTGGGGTCGATTCCGGCTGATAAGATAGGACAGGCAAATCGACTGGAGGGTGCGCACGGGCGTTATACAGAATCAGTTAAAAACACTATTCCCAAAGGCTTGAAGCTTGATGGCCTCAAAGTGGTTCTCGATTGTGCTAACGGCGCAGCATATAAGGTTGCCCCGGAAATTCTTTGGGAACTCGGGGCCGAAGTTATTCCAATGGGAATCAATCCTGACGGTACCAACATCAATCATCAGTGCGGTGCAACGGATACCAAAGCGATGCGAAGTAGGGTCATTCAGGAAGAGGCCGATATCGGAATTGCACTGGACGGTGATGGCGATCGGATTATCGTTTGCGATGAACGTGGCCAGGTCATCGATGGCGACCAGATTTTAGCTCTGATCGCCGGATATTGGCGTGATCAAGGGCGTCTCAAAGGTAACGGTATTGCAGCAACGGTTATGTCAAATATGGGCCTTGAAAAGTATCTTGCCAAACTTGGGATTGACCTTCACCGCACGGCGGTTGGAGATCGGCATGTTGTGAAAAGCATGCAGGAAAACAACCTCAATCTCGGAGGCGAACAATCGGGCCATATTGTACTTGCAGATTATGCCTGTACTGGAGATGGCTTGGTTGCTGGCCTGCAGGTGTTGACGGCGCTAGTCGAGAAAAAAGCAAGGGCGAGCGATATCTGCAACGTCTTCAAACCCTACCCTCAGGTCTTGCGGAACATTCCACTCAAATCAGAACTGCCGCTCGATCAGGATTCTGTTGTTACTGCGATCTCGGCTGCAGAAACCACATTGGGCTCCAGCGGCCGCATATTGGTCAGGAAAAGCGGAACCGAACCCTTGGTCCGCGTTATGGCGGAGGGGGAGAGTATCAGTATTCTCGAGGGCGTTGCTGATAAACTGGCAAACACGATTGCCGAAGCTGCTTGATTGTGACGATCTGATGCCACTCATTCACACCGTTACACTTGCCCCTAATGAGAAAGCTGCCCGGAATTTCCGAGCGGCCTTTTCGACGGTTATGAACAGTGCAGGGTTGAGCGATAACGAAAGTAATAAGTTTCTTCTGGCGATGTCGGAAGTTGTCACCAATCTGCAAAAACATACTCGCCCTGCTCCAAAACATGTTCGCGTAACGTTGCATCGTTTGCGGGCGCAATGGAGGTTAACAATTGCCGACGATGGCCCACCTTTTACTGGTTTCAGAGAAAAAGCGGAACTGGCCAGTATTGCGGATTTGAATGAAGACGGACGCGGCTTATATTTGGTTCATTCTCAGTTCCCTGATTTCAAATATGAACCCGGAACGAGATCAAATGAGAACTGGAATACACTGACCCTCACATTGCCATTTCAGTCTGGCAGTCTAGATCTTCCAAAAGCTGCCATTATTGATGATGACCCCGTATTCCTAGAGGTCATCAAAGCCTATCTTGAGGGCTCGTTCTCAGTAATCTGTTTTCAAGACGCCAACAAAGCGTTGCAAGATCTGAGTACAAATGTCGTCGATTTGGTGATTTCAGATATTCGAATGCCGGGAATAGACGGTTATATGTTTCGTCGCAGCTTGCAGAACGGCGGGAATATGAACACTGTACCCTTTATTTTTATTACAGGTGCAGATTCCCCTTCCAACCGTGAGATGGCCGCCGAACTGTCTATCGACGATTACCTGACTAAGCCGATTGACAAACAGCAGCTGATTTCAACAATCCGCCGTGTCATGAAACGTGCTGCGAATTTACGAGATACGATTGGTGATCGTTTAGACGTTGAAATTACAGATGCCTTACGTCCTGGGTTTCAAAATCATCCAAACGGATTCCAGACGGCGGTGGCCCATGAAGCAGCGACAGCTGGCGGCGGTGATATCCTGATTGAGCGAGAACTGGAACAGGGGCACCTGATCATTTTCGCCGACATTATGGGGCATGGAGAGCAGGCAAAATTTTTTGCACATGCATTCACTGGCTATGCTTATGGCGCGATACGAGCGTTGAGTAAAAACGCATCCCCGAAAGTTTTATTGAGCGAACTGTCGGATCTATTTTTATCAGATCGTCTGTTAAAGAATTCGTTCGCAACGGCATTGGCCTTGATGGTGTACCCTGACGGAAAAATTTCATTCGCGGCAGCGGGGCACCCGCCACCATTTATCTTGACGCAGAACGGTTTCATAAATCTTGAAATCTCCGGTCCTCTATTAGGATTGATGGAAGAACCTGAATACACCGAAATTCAGCATCAATTACCAATTAATGAGCGGCTTGTTCTATTTACCGATGGGATTTCCGAAGCAGGCCGGACAATGATCACACAACCGGCAGACTTGTTTGACACATCGCCTACAGAAATGGCTAATTGGACAGATCAGAAAATTGCTGACGCATTGCTTTCGTTCGCGCGGTCGCGGAGCAATTACTTCTTACATGACGACGCAACAGTCATTGTCATTAGGAAAACCAATGACAAATAACGATAATGCAATTGATATTAAACGATCTACAGATGGTGTTCTGCATATTGGTATTCCGACAACATTGGATTCTGTAAACGTTCCAAAATTAAAAGGCATATGTATAACAGCTTTGACTGATGAAGTTTCCGAGGTTCAAGTTAAACTCACAAAAACGACTTTCATGGACAGTGCAGGGATAGGATTACTGGTCTCTATATATCGAGCAACCAAAACGAGACAATTGCCCATGTGTCTTATCGGAGTATCTGGGCAACCTCTTTCGTTACTAAGGTCACTTCAAATCGATAAGGCAATTTCCCTAAAATAAAAGTGCCCGAGCCTTATGTGCGGTGCAACAAACCTTAAAGTGAGCCCCGGAATTCTTATAGTCAAAATTCAAGGTGCTCACTGACCGTCCACTGATGGATATCGGCCATCTTTTTTGGGAGGAATATAGAACTCAAGTTATATCGTTAGAAATTCTCAGACGATGTTTGAACGGAGTCACTTGGTCGAGTGATACAAGCCTTGCTGCGGCGAGCATACAATCCACACATATAAGATTTGGCTCGGTAAATTTCTTTTTGGTTATGATGTCTTGTTGGGACATGACCCTAAATCCCCTTTATGGTAATCCCGGATCAGAAACGTCGAACACACTAAATCTTCTGCATCAAAAACGCATTGGTCCGAAAAAACCGCCGCAAGTTTACCATCAGTTTTGGCATTAGCTTATCGGCGCGATGGGTTTCCCTGCAAAGTTCATCTTTTAGGTTGGGGTTATAACGGTCATTGATCACCGCGCCGACGATATTGGCGCCGACCTTTTCCAAACGAAGGCTGGCTTCTGTCACTTTGGTCTCTGCAGTTCGTCCTGCGAGCACAACGAAAACAGCACTATCACAACAAGATGCTGCCAGATCTGGCATGACGTTGCCCTGATTTGTTCGAGTCAGTGGGGAGGTGTCGAGAACAATGCAGTCAAATTCTTTGCGCCACGCCGACAATGCCTGGCGAAGCTTGCCCTCTTCACGCATCTCAAGAATGTTTTTGGCGTTTTGAGGAGCAGACAAAATTGACATTTCCAATCCTTCGAGGTCGATGATTGACTCGATCACGCTTTTGTTCGTTGGCGACCAATCTTCTCCCTGCAGGCCTAATCGCCGGGCGACTGTTGGATTGGCGGTGTTCAAGTCGACTAAGAGCGTTCTGCGCCCGGCCGCAGCAGCGCGTCGAGCCAACGCGTAAGCGATCATAGACACACCTTCTCCCCGTTCAGCAGAAGTGACTGCCACCGAATGATAATCCGTGCCAAATGTGCTGGAGTATATTGTCTCTAATTCTTCAAACTGGATCGGGAAGGGTATCATTTAGGAACCTCGAATCTGCATGTTTTAACCGCCAAATGCCAATGAACCGATTGTGATAATCGATATGGCGTCCTTCAGTGCGGTACGAAGAGTATACATGGGACTTTCTTCTTTACTGGGCACGTAAACAGTATCGCCGGACCGTAGGACGGGTAGTTTGGTAAAATCGCCCTGCCGGGCAAAACCAACAAGATCGAACGCGCTCGACTGCGGTTCAGATTTGGAACGGTTAACGACAACAATACGTTCACTATATGCGAGAGGTGTCGGCCCACCAGCTTCTGCCAGCAGGTCCAGGATTGTCATTGTATCGTTAAATTCATATCGCCCTGGCCGACTGACTGCTCCCAAAACGCGGATCGTTGATTCTTTCTTTTTATCAAGAAACTGTCTGTCCTGTTCGGGGACATAGATAACATCCTCCGGACGAACCTTCGGTAGAATGGAGTCGTCCCCAGTTTCAAAATACAAGGCTAGGTTAAGCTTGCTTACCCGCGCCCCGTCTTCACCTCGGTGGGTGACGCGGATATTGTGAAGGTCAGCCGTTTTCAGCGGGCCATTGGCGGCAGAAAGAATGTCCAGAAAGGTCAATTGCTCATTGAAAGCATATCGTCCGGGGGCTCCAACCTGACCAAGAATGTATATCGAACGCTCTTTCGCTTGCCTGATCCATTTTGATCGATTGTCGCTTGGATCTTGAGGTAACTCGGGAACCACGATGGTATCTCCGGCTTCAAGTGGGGGCAGATCAGAAACGCGACCACCCGTTTTTAGAAATTTGTCAAAATCTATTTCCATTGGCTTGACCCGGCCGCCCGTCAGTTCCTTCAATATTTGAATGTGAGCTGTATCCGCTGCGGCTACGGGACCACCGGCATGAGCAATCAGGTCTATGATCGACATTTCTTTCGACCATTCATAACGACCAGGTCGCACGACGGCACCGATGATGCGGACCGCTCGGCTTGGCGAAATGCTTAGCCACGATTTCTCGTTCATATCCGTTTTCTCCGGCACCAAGATGGCATCACCTGGATTAATTGCCGGCATTGGGATGGCCCCGTTAGCGTTCATGAACCCTTGCAAATCAAAGTTAATGACATTTCCATCCTGTTTAAGAACCTGAATTTGCCGGGTATCAGCAAATCGTGTCGGGCCACCAGCGTTGGCAAGGATATCCATTAAAGAAGCATCGTCTTTGGTTTCAAATGCACCGGGTTTAAAAACGTTACCCATGACATAAACAGTGCGGGCTCCGGTTTTGACTTGCTCTGAACGCTGAGGAACAAAGATCGTATCTCCAGCATTCAGCGCCGGCATGAGATTCTGATTTCCTGTATCCAGGTATTCGCGAAGATTGAAGGGACGAGGCTGTCCGCTGCTAACAATGCGGATCTGCTCTACGCCTGCATAACGCGTTACCCCACCGGCCCGCATCAGCATATCAACCACGCTGGACCCGGCCTTAAATCCAAATAGTCCGGGGCGATGAACTTCGCCAAAAACTTTTACTGACGATCCGTCATTGGCGGCATCCCCAGCTGCGGTGAGCGTCTTAGCATCGAAGTCGACCTGAATATTACCGATGAGAGGGGATGCAGGAACGAAAATCGTATCAAGAGGTTCCAGCAACGGAATAATGCTGTCATCACCGGTATCAAGATACCTTTTATAATCAAATTTGAGAACGCGTCCACCGCGCCTGATTTGTAGTTGGTCCAGTTGTGCGCCCTCGGCCAAACCGCCGGCGGCAGTTAATGCCATCTGTACTTTTGCATTTCCAGGCAAATCAATTGGTCCGGGGTTTTTCACATATCCAAGCACGGAGACCGACAGTCGACGATCCTTGAGAGCAATTCGAAGTCGGTCGATATCACGAAATACCACACCAAGAGCACCGCGCACGGCATTGCCTGCTTCATTTACGGTTTGGCCAGAAACGACAAGTGTGCCGACCTCCGGAAGGGTCAGTCGACCTTGGCGATCAATTTGGAAAGGTTGATCAAATGATGGTTCACCAGGGAGATTGATGGTCAGGATATCTCCTGCCCGCAATTCCAGGTCGTCTGCCACCGCGGCTTCTGCGGATATAAGAAAAAAGAACATTGCGAATAGGATTTTAATGTATTTCATTAGGTCACTCCTGCCGGGCATCAGTACGATCATGGCTCTTTTGAGGTGTGATGTGCTGCAGGTCAGTTTTTAAAGTCAGCAGCATTTCCTTGAGCTTGTGAATATCTTTTTTTGCATCAGCAATCATGTCGCCTGCAAACTCTCTCGCGACTCGACCCCATTGGGTTTCAATCAAAGTCAGCTTTGCCGGACGATATTTCCCTGCGACCGATTTCCATGCCAAATCGATTTCTAGGCGAAAATTATCGATGTCCTGCGCGATTTTGTATTCATCTGTTTCGGTGGTTGCGGATTTGGCGGTCACTCGGCTTAATCGCGAGTAGTCGTAGGCTTCATCTGTACCGCCAGTTCCATAGTCCGGCCACACACAACCAGTCACCAAATTTGCGCATAAAAAAAGCACGCCCAATGATCGCAAAGCTCCGCGTGTTTTGGTCACGATGAGGTTCCAGAAAATGCACCACTGACGGAAATCGCACGGTCAATACGTAACATCTGGATCAAATCACGTGGCTGACCTTCAACACCAATCAATTCAAGATTTTGGTTGCGAGCACGTAGACGCTTGTACAAAAAGACCACAGCGCCAATTCCGGATGAGTCGAGAAATCTAGTTTTGGAAAGGTCGATTATGACATCATCTGTGCTGTTAATTGCGATCTCTTCGAAGCTGCTCCGGGCCTCTTTGGAAAACTCGGCGTCAAAATCACCTTCTACGGAGATGATCAATCTTTCACCGGGTTCATTTTGTATACTTAACATCGGGACCTCCATCATTCACATGTGCGAAAACAGCTTTCTCTTCTACTTACGCAATTGCAGTGCCAGTTATGATGGAGGCTTAATTTTAATATTATTATGTTATATCAATAACTTATGATACGATGTTTCGGCAGATCACATTGCCCGCGCAGCCAAAATGAGGATTTCTCAAGTTGAGAAACGAAATGCGATGATATGTACCCTTGCGGGAACCTATTGGCCTCGCCCAAAGGCCACGACGGCAACTGTCCGGGCGAGTATTTCAAGATCAAGCAATAGCCAGGATTTCCACGTGCCCGCGGCCATGGCATATGCGTGATCATAGGAGACCTTGGAACGGACATCTTCGATCGTCTCATCGTAACCTTGAAAGACCTGGGCAAGACCGGTAATCCCAGGGCGAACACCGTAGGTGCGGTCAGCGTAAAATGGGATTGCAGTTTCCAGTTTGTCGCAGATTCCGGGCCGTTCCGGTCGCGGTCCAACAAGAGACATCTCGCCTTTCAGAACATTGATTAACTGAGGAATTTCGTCGAGACGTGTTTTGCGCAAAAACCGACCAACACTGGTTATGCGAGGATCGTCCTTGGTTGCCCAAACCGGCCCAGACTTCTTTTCCGCGTCGACTTGCATTGTTCGGAATTTATACATCGTAAACAGTTCAGTATAATTAGGCCATGCGCGCCCGACTCTAGTCTGTCGAAATATGACAGGGCCTTTGGAATCCAGTTTAATGGCCAGACAGACAAGGGCCATAACCGGAAGCGACGAGATCAAACCAATTAGCGCACATAAGATATCAAGAGTGCGTTTGGAAAATGCGGTGCTTTTTGTCTCAAAATTCATTTTTGTCATAACTGAAAAATCCTTTCCTTGTTTTTTGTGCATCCAGCGAATTCGATTGGGGTTTATCAGATAAACAATGCCACCAATTAAGCCGGCCAAATGGCCGATGGTGATGTAATGGATAATGTCGAGAAGTCTTGAACGGCCGGCTGGAATGAAAAAGTGACGCCAAACCACCAAGCCAATGGCCAGCATTTCAAATGTGAGAACAATGCTCCACAGATCGGATACGGTGCTCAGAGCGGCGCCTCCTGCGAGAAAGATCATTAGCAGGAATGGCATCACTGCTCGTAATGCCTTTCCTGAAATAAAGGCGAACGCAATACCACCCATGCGTGGAGACAAGAGCCTGGGCATGCGGATCAATTGTTGAATGTTTCCTGCTGATATTCTGCGTCGGCGGTTAAAATCGATTTGATAACTGGCGACTTCCCGCTCGATGGCAACGATTTCAGAATTATAGATTGCGCGCCAGCCATTGCAGACGGCCCTCATTGGAATTATGAAATCATCATTTATGGTGTCGGGTTCTAGTTTCTGAAACGCCGCAGCGCGGATAAAATAAAGTGCTCCGTGCACGCCCAATGGCGCGCCAAACGCCGCCTCTCCTATTTTGTTAGCCACCTGATATCGCCAGTATGCGGCTTCGCCGGCGTTATCTGTGTTGGAAAGACAATAAGTTGCTGCAACAACGCCTATGGTCTGATCCGCAAAACATGAAGCCGCTTTTCGAAATGCGTCTGGTGATAGCTCGGCAGATACGTCTGTGAGAGCAATTATTCCGGAAGGAATAGTAGGCAGATATCGGTTGAGCACCGCTATTTTGCCACGGTTTATCGGCTCATCAATGATTTCAACCCTTAAACCACCCAAACTTGGTTCAGTGGCCACAGCCCGGGCGATCGAAACGGTGTCATCTGTACATCCATCGCAAACGACAACGACCCGAAAGAGGTTTTCAGGATAATCCATAGCGGCCAGATTTCGAAGCTTCTGGGCAATGTGCGCTGCTTCATTGTATGCGGGCATGAAAACGGTGAGAGTTGGCAACTCCTTTAAAGGGGATGCCATTAGAGCGCCATCTCTATGCGCCACTCTTGATCCCCGCCACTTAACGATCATGGGAAATCCAAGATGATGATAAATCACCAGGGCGCCGATAATCCACAGTACGCTTGATGATATCTGAACAAATGTTTCCATTGTTGGTTCCCTGTTTCAGTGGTGCAGTCCGTAAAGCGCTTCATAAGCGCCAACGGTTTGAAGAAGGTTTCGATGCTGTAGAACGAAACCACGCGGGTCCGCCCGACCAATATCGTTTAGGGCCGCAGTAAGGCCTTCCGCCAATTTCAATGGAGATCGTTCAGATACCAACCACCCGGCATCAGGACAAATAGCCTCTTTGCATCCGCCGACGTCCGTGAGAACTGCCGCTGCACCCGATGCCTGTGCTTCAAGAGGAGACAGGGGCAGCCCCTCTTGTTCAGATGCAAGGCAGAACACATCCTGGGCCTGGTGAAAGACCTCCATATTGTCGATTGCACCAAGAAAATGAACGCGTCGATCTAATCCCTTGGATTTGGTGATCTTTTCTAATTGTGCCCGAAGGCTACCGTCACCTGCCAACGCGAGATGGACTGACGACGGCAGAGACATCATTGCATCCAGCAACAGACAGTGTCCCTTAACAGGTTCCAACCGCGCCGCGCATCCAATAACGGACACTCCCTGTGGAAGACCTAACTTTCGCCTTGCATCTTCTTGATTACCGGGCTTGAACTTGTCTGTATCCACGCCATTATGAATGATCTGCGGCTTAATCGCCGGGATAAAACCCTTCAAGGCCGTTGCCACCAACTCTGCGTCAGCGATAAAAATCGGCTGGACGATTTTTGCTATTATCGACTGTATTTGACGGCGGCGATTGTGGCGCAGATGCCATGCATCGTGTTCTGTATGGACGACCGTTCTAATTCCGGTCAGCCTTGCGGCGATTCCACCATACAATAGTGGACCGATGTGATGGGTGTGAATGGCGTTAACGTTCAGTTTCCTCAACAACGTCACCAGACGACCCACAGCGCCAAAATCAAGCTTTGGCCGTTTATCAAGGAAATGAAGTCTGTCCGCATAAGGCGCCAGTCTTGGCCAGGACAAAATAGCTTCAGCTTTTGATCCCTCTAGGCTAAGAATATGGACCTCCATGCAAGATGAAGAACGATCCAGCAGATCGAGCGCCATTGTTTCGATCCCGCCCGGTTGCAGGTGTTGCACAATTTGCAATACGACTTTTCTAGGCATGACTTACCTCCATGGGGATCAACCCGACCGTTTCTGCGTTAAAGATGAGCTGAGCGTCGCCGTCCTGCGGGCAAAGCCCTTCAGTCGGCAGGATGGGAAGTCTAGTTAGTACTGGAATCCCGGAAATTTTCTCAAGTTGGCGCCGGTATCGGATTGTCAGGTCCATAATTTCCGCAAGCACCGCAAGTCCGATCCCTAATGCTCCTCCACTTACCAGCCCAAGGAGCATGTACACCCATAAAGGCAGATTTGATGGAGCTGTTGGAATAAATGGCGGATCGATGAGTTTGATCCGTTCTTTTTCTTCGGCCTTGCCCAATGCTCCGGTTAATCGAGCCATCTGATGGCGTTCTGACAAATCATCATAAATTTTTCTGTTTACCGAGGTGTCTCGCGCCAGTTCGCCCAATCGGCGCTCATGCTTACCAAACCCGGTTACCTTGGCCTGCAGTTCAGCCAGATCGGTTTTCAGACTTTCAATCTGCTTATTCAGATCGCTGACTCGGGATTCACTTTCCTGCAGGCGTTCCAACTGGGATATCAGTAGCGGCGGCTGCCCGTTCTGCACATCGCCAACCTGATTCGCGGCCATGTTCCAGAGGCGCTCCAGGTCGCCATCTTGCAGTTGTTTCGACTGGGCTGACGTTTTCGCGCGCTCTTCTCTCAGGCTTTTTAGTTTACGCAGTGAAGCCTGTACCAAGGTATGGTTATCGGTATAGCGCGAGCGGAGAATTGTCAGTTCACTCACCACATCGACGATCCGCTCTTCAATTTTTCCGATTACTGGATTGGTTTTAAAGATTCGTGCCTTCAGGTCTTTCCAGGATGCCCGTGCGCCTTCGAGTTCTGTCCTACGGGCCGCAAGTTTCTCGCGAAGTTTGCCAAGGCGCATCACGTTACTGACGTGCAGTTCCGGAAGTTCACCGGCAAACTTTGATTTATACTCTTCCTGGCGTTTTTCAGACGCCTCCAGGTCAAGTTTTCGCCGGATTAATTCGTCGCTCAGGAACTTTTCGGAATCAACAATTGACGATCTCTGCGGAGCAACGATTCGTTCGACAAACCGAAGACTAACCAGTCCCAAAATTTTCGCCATTTTTGAAGGATCTTCAGATTCGAATGATATTTTGACCAAATCATCACCGACCAGTTTCGCAGTGAGAGAAGATGACAATTTGGCAATCTTTCTGGTGACCTCCTCCCCTGGTGTATCCTGGTCAATAAGACCAATCTTCTGTGCAACAGAGCCAAGAATATGCCGACTATGCAAGAGTGCCTGTAGGGCGGCCATACGTTCACCAAGGAGCGTTTCTACTGTCAAATCCTTTAGAAACGGATTTTGCTTAGCCGCTTCCTGAATCAATATTGTTGTATAAGTCTCATATTTTTTGGGCGTCAAAAGTCCCACAAAACTACCGATAACCGGCATCAAAAGGATAGGAATGACAATCAGATAGCGTCTCCGCCATGCAGCGGCGAGAACACACAGGCTGTTGGCAAGAATTAAGTTACGCATTGTCTGGACCGCCGGTCGCCGTAAAGCGCAGCGTTCCCGGGGAGAGTCCTGGGTCGATTTTCAGATCACCAACGGTGCAAAACCGCCCCAAGCGTTTGCAAATATCCCTAACATACAAGAACTGTTCTAATTTTTTGGCAAGCTTTGTGCCCGATGTACGGATGCCGACATCGACCCGTATTGGAGTGGCATCCGGGTAGGTTTCTAATAGTTTAGAACGAATATCTTCAATTACGTCGTCACGTGAGCTTGGCTCTGATAATTCGATCTGAAACTCAAGCTGGTCCCGATTAAAAGCTGAAAGCAAGACCGATGATTGAGCCTCTCCAGCCCTTATTTTGACGAAATCATCTTGTTTGGTAATGAGGGGTCTCACGCTGACATTGGCGGGCACCTCTGAAACTGCAATTGGACCATCTTTACGACAGGAATTTGGGCCGTCAGAACTATCAAACCTTGATGGATTCGAAGAGACATTATCTCCTCTGGCCATTGCGAGCATCTCTGATACTGACATGGGCGCATTGGAATCGGGTTTATTGTTATCGGACTGTAATTTAACCAAGTAGCTGACAGGTTGAACGAGTAGCCCCAGTGCCGATGGCAGAAGACAGCCAGATGTTGATAAAGATAACGCTATGACAAAAATTATTTTTACACAATTGGGCATGAGCTAACCTGATGATTGTTGGGTTTACATCAGATATAAAAGCAACTAATGGGCCAACTTTTCAGAAATATTAAAAATTTCATAAGACTCTGATAAAAAACAATTATTTTTCTTTTTTCAGAGTTAAATTTTGGAATTTTGTGTAATTAGGAACGACACCATTCAAAGTGCTTCGCAGATTGAGAAATCAAAATAAGTGGAGGATACACAAAGGAGAAGCGCCTATAGCGCCGAGAGATGTGAGCTAACGTTCTGTGCTCTTGCGGACCAGCTTTCTGTTTGCACAGACAATTTCCGCAATTGCGCGATAGACGGATGTTCGCGAGATGCGGATTCAATTGCACGTACAAATTCGTCTGCTGTAGAACCCAATGTAATCAGATCACCATACGCTTTTAATGCAGGGAAAGGTGTAGCAACGACCGGACGTCCAGCGGCTAAATATTCGCGTAATTTCAGGGGATTGCAGGCTCGGATCTGCTCGTTATCCTTGAACGGCATCATTGATACATTCCAGTGCTGAACGTATCTGGGCAGCTGGTCATGTGAGCGTGGACCGAGTAAATGAACGTTGGGCAGGCTGCGAAGCTGCGACACATCCGTGCGTTCCTCGCCAATAAAAACGAAAGACCAGTTTGGGAATTTATTGGCGCAGGCTGCGATTAACTCCTGATCCAGCCATTCTGACAAACTGCCGTAAAATCCAGCAATTTTATCTGCTTCAGGCAGGTCGTCAGCACGTTCTGCGGGGGTAGAGAATAGGTTTATGTCAACACCATGAGGTAACAATCTGGTTTTTGGGGAGCCGAATTTATCGGCCAAAATGCCACTAGCGGCCAAAATGAGATCTGCGCGGTCAGCCAGTTTACGCTCGCACTTCAGTACAGGTCGGTGATCAACTCCCGCCAAAGCACCAAATTCATCGCCACAATAATAGACGATCGCTTTTTCCCCACATAACCCCAGCAGGTCCACTGCGGTTGGCAAGGATGTCCATAACACGGGCTCCGTCATGTTCCTTTGCTTCATGACCGACTGCAATTTCCTGCCTAATACTCTGCGATTAATACTGGCTGCAACGGGGTTGCCCGGTAACGGTATTACCGTCGGCTCGACAATTGTCATTCTTTCTGGTTTTGAAACTATTTCTCGTTTCACCTTCCCTCCCAACATTCTTCCGAACTTGACCGCCACCCGCGAGGCATCCGAGAGGGTAAATCTGGGCCTGCGAAGGCCAATTGAATTTACCCAAATCACGTCTCGGTCCTTTGCGAGCTCACGAACCAGATGTTGAGTGCTACTCGGATGCCGCCCCCAGTCTTCGCCAAAAACAATCAATCCGGGATTCATTCTACGGTCACCGATTTCGCCAGATTACGTGGTTGGTCGACATCGGTGCCTTTGCGCACAGCCACCATATATGACAACAACTGCAACACGACAACTTGAAGCAGAGGGCTGACAAAAGGGTCCGCTTCTGGAATTTCTATCCCTGCAGCAATATCTTCCCGCAGTTCATCTAGACCTCGTTTTTCACTGACCGCATAGATAGTTGCGCCTCGTGCACGGACTTCTTGCAAGTTTGAGCAGGACTTTTCAAAAAGAGAGTCCATTGGCGCTAAAGCGATAACGGGGGTGTCTTCGTCAACCAATGCAATCGGGCCATGCTTTAACTCACCAGCACCAAACCCTTCAGCATGGATGTAGGAAATTTCCTTGAGTTTTAACGCGCCTTCAAGCGCGATTGGAAAGGATGTCCCACGCCCTAGAAACAACGCGCTTCTGGCGCCGGATATCTGCTTGGCAATGTCATCAATCGTAGTGCTTTTCGAAAGTATTTGTTCGATTTGTGATGGCAGGGCCTTTAGGGCAGAGATCAATTTATTGGCGCCGTCGACGTCAAGCGTTTCTCTTTTAAGGCCGGCGTTGACGGCCAAAATTGCAAGTGTTGTCAATTGCGCAATAAACGCCTTTGTCGATGCGACGCCGATTTCAGGCCCGGCATAGGTTTTTAGCACGACATCTGATTCACGGGCCATCGTGCTTTCAGGCACGTTAACCAGACTAATGATATGCTGCCCCTCCGATTTGGCATACTTTAGTGCAGCAAGGGTATCTGCAGTTTCGCCTGACTGGGATATAAAGAGAGCGGCTCCACCTGGAGTCAGAGGAACATTGCGGTATCTGAATTCCGACGCGATATCGACGTCAACTGGAAGGCGCGCGATATGTTCAAACCAATATCGTGCAACCTGCCCCGCATAACTCGACGTACCGCAGGCAACAATGCTCAGCCTGGGCAACTCAGAGAAATCGAACGGAAGATCCGGTATCTTCAACTCATCACTCGAAGTAGAGACATAGGACTTCATGATCCGCCGAATTATGGTCGGCTGCTCGTTTATTTCCTTGAGCATATAGTGACGATAACCCGCTTTCCCGATGTCTTCGGCAGAAAAGTGGGTTTTGGTGACTGTTCGTGTCACTTTTTGCCCGGCCTCATCGATGATTTCAACGCCGCCATGATCCAATACTGCGATATCGCCATCTTCAAGATAACTTACGCGGTCAGTCATGGGCGCCAATGCCATGCCATCTGAAGCAATATACATCGCTTTGTCACCGTACCCCACAGCAAGGGGGCTTCCGCGCCGGGCTGCAAAGAGGCGCTCTTGTTCACCTTGCAGGAGGATACCGAGCGCGTAGGAGCCATCAAGGCGGCCAATCGACTTTTCGATCGCGGCTTCGGAACTCATTCCTTGTGCAAGATAATGGCGGATGAGGTGCGGTACGACTTCTGTATCCGTTTCACTCTCAAACACGTGCCCTTCAGCGCAGAGTTCCTGCCGGAGCTCCCGGAAGTTTTCAATAATGCCATTGTGGACGACACCGACACCTCCAACGAGATGCGGATGCGCATTTTTTTCATTGGGAGCACCGTGAGTAGCCCAGCGCGTATGAGCTATTCCCAATGGTCCATCAATTGGATCTAATCTCATCGCATCTGCCAGTCGGTCAAGTTTCCCTACGGCTTTGCGGCTTTTTAGCCGGGCTTTATCCAGGACCGCGATTCCGGAAGAATCATATCCACGGTACTCAAGTTGTTTCAAACCAGCGAGCAGGTGCTCAGCTGAATTACGACCATTTACGACACCTACAATCCCACACATATATTTGGCTCCAATGAAACAGTATAAATTCACTACTTCATTCGCAGAAATCGAGCCAAGTGTGACGTTTTCTCAACTGCTTGATTTTATTGAGTTTTTAAAAGCATAGACAATCAAAAAGTGGGGAATTTCTCACTCTGCGAAACACTTTGTGAGGCATCTTTTTGCAATTTCAAAGAAAGGCGCCCTATAGCAGTTGAAAGCGCGAGCAGGATATAAATGGGCCACGTAAAACCCATTGTCAGGAATGTTGCTGATACCGAAAACCCAACAAGGCTGGCAAGAATCCCTTCCGCCAATGTGTATGCTTCATTGTGTGTCGGTGTATCATTTAGCCCATAGCTCGGCGACAACTGAGAGAGCGATTTTAGTACACACCGAAATATGGCGATGATCATTGAGATGAAAAATATTAGCCCGAGAAATCCTGCTTCGGCCAACACACCAAACCAGGTACTGTGGACCGCGTGGTTTTTGCCATCCCAAAAATCGCTATAGATCCAGTAATTGAGTACGAAATTATCAAGACCAACCCCAGTTATTGGATTGTGAATGGCCATCTTTATAGCCGCATCCCAGGCATATAGACGCCCCATAGCAGATTCATCAATGCCTTCTTCATGGGCACCTCCCGAGGCTCGATCACCAACACCTGCAAGCACAAATAGGGTCAACAGAGCAACCGATGCAACGACCACCAACAAAGCTTTTGATTTAATTCTTCGGTAAGCAAAAACCCCCATCACCGCGGCAATTCCGATAAGGCCGCCACGACTTTGCGTCGCAACGACGGCGCAAAGGATGGTAATAAACGCGATCAACGCCAAAACCCGAGTTGGCCAATCAACACCTCGGTTCAAGACGTAAGACAAGGCGAACCCAGCGGGGAATAAAAGAACGAGTGCAAGGTCATTTGGGTCACCAAGCATGGAACCAATATCACGGCCGATCGTTACCCGCGTTCCTTCAACCAGACCGATTCCATTGGCTTTGTTAAAGAGGGCGACAAAGCCAACCAAAATTCCAGACATCATAATGGCACGTGATGTTTGACGAAGCTGGCTAATTCCGGCAGCCAGCCAAGAAATAGCGACGACCATAACCGCGATTTTTACATAATTCCCAGTATAGTTGGCCAAGGCTTCGCCACGATTGGAGGCAAAAAATACTCCGATTGATATCAGGCCGAAAAACAACGCAAAAACACTCAACTCGCGCGACCAATAGGCCTTTAGCTGCCCCGACCATAGACTCCAGGCTAAAGAGACCAGCGCACCGACAGCCATCATTTGAGGTATTCGCAAAGGATATAGTTGAGGGAAAACTTCATGGATACGGAAGAAAGAAAAAATCACAAAACCCAACACAAATGGGAACGGTTGTTTCAAAACCACCAATCCGGCTAACGGTATTATTGCCAGTGCAGGCCCGACCAAAGGATGCTCGACCCGCAGCCAAACAAATCCGACCAAAATGCAAATTGTCAGTGCCATACCAGCCTGGGCGAACCGGGGGGCATGACCTGAAATAAACCATCGTTGGAAATTTGGCGCTTTTGAGGTTCGCATGGCCCCAGTCATGAGATTGCACCTGATGGTCGTACATCTGAATTGTGACCTGTATCGGTCCGGTCATGTCGAAGCGCGCGTCCATATACTGCAAGTACGCGCGGGATAATGACGTCATTTGAATAGTGGTCCTTTATGCAAGTGCGGGCTGATTTTGACATCGCGTCGCGCCTACCATTTTCAAGGTCATGCCATTCCTGGAGGCATAGTTTCATAGCCTTCATATTGCCTTCAGGTACGAGAAAACCATTTTCTCTGTGATCGATCACATCAGGCAAAGCGCCCACCCCGAATGCGGCAACGGGCACACCATGAGACATGGCTTCCAAAGCGACCAGGGGCAGGCCTTCGTATCGAGAAGAAATACACAGCAGGCCGATATGCTTCCAATAAGGTTGCATCGTAGATACAGCGCCGTGAAAAACGACAGAGCCAGCGGCGCGCTTCGACAAAGTATCAAACATGGGGCCGTCACCAAAAATTTTAAATTGGTGTTTTGGCAAAGCCTTGGCCAATTCAATGAAGCGGTCAGGTCCTTTCTCATGCGATAGGCGTCCGACAAAAGCGATCGAATTTCCAACAGGCGTATGATCGTCCGGAAGGTTGACAAAATTTGGAATAACATCGGCACGATGCCTTAGGCGTCGAGCAATCAAAGAACTAACCGCGATGGCTTCCGCCATACACCCGGTAAGAACGTCGACCATATTATAGAATTTGACCCGGCCAACCCCAGGCTCACCTGCGTGAAAAGTGCTGACAACCGGGACCCGAAGCAATCGGCAGAACAAGCGCCCGACAATGCCGGCCTTATACCCATGTGTGTGAACCAGGGCGGGTCTTTTCTTGAGCAGATTTAAAAACAGCCCTCTGAGGCCACCACAGATTTTCAAGACGGGAATGCCCACCTCGCTCCAAAAATCTTCCAGCGGGTGAAGTCCGTGATCGTCCAAAAGCACAAGCTCCGCATTAATGCATTGAGCTCGTAGTGCCGCCGTAAGTGAGGTCACATGAGTTTCAATTCCGCCGATACCAGACGAATCGAGTAATATCCATACGGGGCCTTTATCCATAGTATCCTCCTGATGGTGCCACATGTAACGCAAGCTGTGTGCCATTTATGAAATCGCTGTATTGAAGGATTTTTCTGCGCCAGGATCGTTTGATTTCTCAGTTTGTTTCTCGCTTTGCAAATTGAGAGCGCAGAAGACTGGACGTATACGTGGGAAAAGTATTTTGTTTCAATAGCTTAATAGAACAACAAAACTTGGCCGGTTTGTTGCTCTTCTCTTTCCGAAACTTATTCACGGAAAGGAATGGACATGGCGAATTATTTGGTTACCGGCGGATGCGGCTTTATCGGTTCAAATCTTGTTGATGAACTCATCTGTGCGGGTCACAGCGTTCGAGTGATCGATGATCTATCAACCGGGAGCCGAGAAAATCTCCATCCCAAAGCTCAACTGATTGTAGGTGATATCTGTGACACCCGCCTCGTCAAACAGATGATGGAAGGGGTGGACGGATGTTTCCATCTGGCAGCAATCGCTTCAGTTGAGCGTTCACTGCATGATTGGATAGAGACCCATCGCGTGAACCTGACCGGGACGATCACTGTTTTCGACGCAGCAAAAACCGCCAAGAACGGATCCCCCGTACCCGTCGTCTACGCATCATCAGCAGCTATATATGGTGACAACGCCAGCATGCCGTTAACGGAACGGGAGATTCCGCGCCCTCTCACCGCCTACGGAGCAGACAAACTTGCTTGTGAATTGCACGCCCGTGTCGGATCACTGGTTCATGATGTAACTTCAACCGGATTACGTTTCTTCAACGTCTATGGCCCGCGTCAGGACCCATCCTCTCCCTACTCAGGAGTGATTTCGATCTTCCTGGACCGTATTGTTCGTGGCGAAAAAATCAGTGTTTTTGGCGACGGCGGCCAATGCAGAGACTTCGTTTATGTCGGTGACGTCGTCCGGTTTCTTATGGCTGGAATGAAACGCATAACCAGACAGCATGAGGTCGTCAATGTTTGTACTGGGCGTATGGTTACCCTTAACCAACTGGCGCAAACGATTTCAAGTCTGTCTCGACAACCTCTACGAATAGACCGTCAACCTCAACGCAATGGAGATATCCGCGTATCACTGGGTGACCCCGAACGGGCTTTGCGCATACTCGGTATCAAGGCGGAGATTGATCTCAGCGACGGTTTAAAGCGAACCATGAAATCCATGTTCAACACTGCAGAAGCGGCATAACTTGAAAGGACGCGATAAAATGAAACACTCTTCAAACCCCACAAAAAACCTCCAATGCTCCCACATTATTCTTGCGGATAAGTTGGTACGTAGTCTCGGTTATTTTGGGGCGCAACGAGCATGTCGCGAGAACCACTGGTCTGGAGTTTTAGCTCTTCTGCAGCGGTCAGCGTCATATAGAAATATTATCACCTAAGAACTGAGGGGCGTTATGAGAGCCATGAGTCAAAATGCCAATCCAGTTTGATTATTGATGAGGTGGCGGGTTACCGCAATGCCATTGGGCGTTTTCAGTATTCCGACACAATCTTTGACGGGCAGTCATTTGGGAATGTCGATAATGATGGATCTGGTAACGTACTGCTGACGGAACTGAATGCAGTAGAAGACGTTCAGGCCGCCTGAAATTGGGTCTAGCAGATTGTCCGGTTTGTTGAGCTTGTTCATTGGCCTCTCGGTGATTCGAAGGTGACGCAAACAGGGTGCGTTGATCTCATAAATGCGGATTTTTCAAAAACGCGACTTAACACACAAATTGATTCTCATTCTGCGAGAATTAGGGAGTATGGAAAACCACCTCATGCTTTAAGAGCAACTATCGATCCAGAAAAAACAAATAAATTCAGCATGTTAATATAAATACTCGCACCAAAACGGCAGTGTTAACGCCATTGGCATGCCATTTGCTCTGTTAAAGGTAGTAGATAGGAGGAGCGAGAGATGTCAACACAACGCAAAATATTGATCATCGACGATGATCCAGCAGTTCTTGCGGTCCTGAGTGCTCGCTTCTCAATCAAAGAAGGTTACGAAGTAATGACGGTAAGAGGTGGTGCCGAAGGGATCAAGGCCGCTCAGAAGAAAAAGCCGGATATCATTCTTCTTGACTGGATGATGCCAAAAATGACGGGAATATCGGTTCTGGAATCGCTGAAGGGCGACAGCCGAACAACATGGATTCCCACATTTATGTTGACGTCAAAAACGAAGATGGCCGACGTGGAAAAGGCCTTGGCCAAAGGTGCAAGCGGGTACTTCACCAAGCCCCTGAAACTTCCAGAAATGAGCACACGGCTCAATCGATTGTTTGCAACCGCTTAACTGAATTTGTTTTCTCAGGAGATTGTCATCGTGAATATATCACTGAAGAATGTTGTAATCGTTATTTTCTGCGCATCGTTCCTCCTTGGGAACAAAGCTCATGCTTTGGACACATTGGTTTTTGGTACCTACGCTTTCGAGAAACCGACCACGACAGTACGCAAAATACGTCCTATCCTGGACGCGCTGGAACGGAAGCTTGAAACGGAACTGGGGCACCGGGTTAAGATTAAAATGCGTGTAGCAAGAAGCTATCGTGCAGCAATTGATGACATAACCAAAGGGCGTGTTGATTTTGGTCGTTACGGACAAGCCGCATACGTCATGGCAAAAGCTGCGCGCCGTGACCTAAAAGTCATTTCAGTTGAAGGTGATCACAAAAAGAAAACGTTCCAAAGTGTCATTATTGTCCACCAAAAATCCTCTATTCAGTCTCTTTCGGACTTTGATGGTCGATCATTTGCATTTGGAGATGAACACTCTACCACAGGACGATATATGCCTCAGGCATTTCTGGCTCAAAATGGAGTCACAGCGAAAATGTTGTCAAAATTCAAATATCTCGGCCGCCATGATCGAGTCGCTGCAGCAGTCGCAGATGGCTCCTTCGATGCTGGTGCCGTTAGTGAGTGGGTTTACAAGGATCTGAAAGAAAGCGGCGCGCCGCTTCGCACAATATCATCATTCTCAAATACAACGAAACCATGGGTCGCGCGAAGCGGGCTATCCACGGAAATGATGGAGGCCATCCGCACCTCCCTTATTAATCTCCGTGGAGTCAAAGTATTGGACCTGATCAAAAAAGATTGTTTCCTTCCAGGCCATGATGCTGATTACGACGATGCAAGAGCAGCCATATCGGACAATTGGGCATTTTTCCTCGAAACCGACAAGTTGCCCGTTGGATTAACGTCTGGGTCGCCTGATTGAAACAGGACGAAACAAGAAGCTTGGATCTGCGCGTAACGGTTCATATTGAGTATCAAAATGGCCAGAGAGATATTGCCAGCACCAGACATTCTCTGCATCATTGCTTCCTTCGGAGGACCATATGCATCCTAATCCAACGAGCAGTCCAAACGACAATTCGAGGAAGGCCACGCCTCACTGGAAATTATCACGACAAATATTAATTGCCGTCGCAGCGATTACGCTGGCATCTGGTTTACTTGTAGGGGAGGCCGTGCGCTGGTTTGAAACTGAACTCCAGAGAGAGGAGATGGAAACCCGCAACAAGCAGACCGTAGCCCTGATTTCCGCAGTTGTGGTTGATGCGATGATTACCGAAGATCGCCCCTTAATAGAAACCATCATTGGGCAAGCGGCTAAATCGATAGAGGAAATACATTTTATCGACGTCTTTAATGAATCGGGACGGAAAGTTGCGTCTTGGGCAAAGCGAACTCACGATCACCCGAAACACCATGTCGTCCTGAAAGAGAACATTGTTTTTCAGAATGAAATCTTTGGCTTGGTAACGACCCAGTGGGATCTGAACGCTGCAAATCGTCAAGTCGAACGACACGTTCTTTCTGTACAGGGGTACGTAGCAGGGGGGATGCTCCTGCTTTCCTCATTTTTCGTTGTGGTGATGCGGTTCGTGGTTGGCAAGCCTCTTGTTATGGTTCATGACCAAATTCACAACGCACTGATTGGCAGAGCTGAGGGACACCCGAATTTGCCACGTCATGCTGCCCGGGAACTTGTCGAACTGGGGGCGTCAGCGGGTCGACTTGCAACATTATATGCGGAAAGGCGCGACTTCGAAATCGAGCTGAGTAATGCCAGAGAACAATTGATCGATGCAATCGAATCTCTGTCTGACGGCTTCGTTATCTACGACTCCGAAGATCGGCTGGTGATTTGCAATCAACGTTACAAAGACATTTACGCCGCGAGCGCGGATTTAATGGAACCTGGCGCTACATTCGAGCATATCATCCGGGAAGGCGCGAGACGCGGCCAATATGAAAACCTGGAAGGAAGTTTAGACGAGTGGGTTGATGCTCGGATGACGCAACATCTTAATCCATCTGAACCGGTCGAACAGGAACTGCCTGACGGGCGCTGGCTGCGGATTGAGGAACGAAAAACCCGGGATGGCGGGATCGTTGGGTTTCGAGTTGATATCACAGAATTGAAACAACGTCAGTTCGAGCTCCGGAAAAGCGAAGAGCGGATGCGCGCGACCGTTGACACCGCGATGGATTGCATTGTTTCCATCAATACCCGAGGAGAGATTATCGCATTTAACCCTGCCGCCGAAGAAACATTCGGCTACAAACGAGTTGACGTATTGGGTAAGGAAATGGCGGCACTGATTGTTCCAGAAAAATATCGGAAAGGCCACTGCGACGGTATGGCCCATTTCCTTAAAACTGGTGAAGGCCCGGTAATTAATAACCGTATCGAGATTGAGGCGCAACGATCTGACGGCTTTATTTTCCCGATCGAACTTGCCATATCAGTTTCGAAGGAGGCCGACGGGGATATTTTTGTTGCCTATATCCGAGATATCACGGAACGACGCCAGGCTGAGGCAGATTTAACAAAAGCCAAAGAAGACGCAGAAGTTGCAAACCATACAAAATCACAATTTCTGGCGATGATGAGTCATGAAATTCGCACACCTATCAATGGTGTTCTCGGCACTCTGGGTTTGCTTGCAGACACAAAACTAAATGAGGAGCAGATCAGGTATACAACGACAGGGCGTCAGTCAGCTGAAGGATTGCTTGGCATTCTCAATGACATTCTGGACTTCTCCAAGATGGAAGCCGGAAAACTCGAATTTGAAGACGTGCCGTTTGAGCTTACCCAACTCGTGGAAGTTGTCACTGATGTATTAAAGGCGCGGGCCTTTGAAAAGGGGATAGCAATCGATGCGGTAATTGGAACCGACACCCCCAGGTTTCTGAAAGGTGATGAAGGTCGTATCCGGCAGGTTTTACTTAATTTGACCGGCAATGCGGTCAAGTTTACCGATCAGGGCGGCGTCTTCATCACAGTTTCTGCAGAAAAGGAAACGGACGAATCGACCACACTGAAGTTTGAAGTTTCTGATACTGGTGTTGGTATTGATTCGGCGTATCACGGAGATCTTTTCGCCGAGTTCACAACGCTTAACCCTGCCTATACTCAAAAATTCGGCGGTACCGGCTTAGGTCTAGCGATTTCCCGGAGCTTGGTTCAGATGATGGGTGGCATGATCGATTTCGTTAGCACACCCGATGAGGGCAGTCGTTTCTGGTTTGTCCTGACCCTTCCAAAACTAACAGAGACTGAGATAGCTGAACACATTACCACTGACGCTCCTTCAATGGAAAATGTGTCTTATGAACTCAAGGGCCGGGTCTTGCTGGCTGAAGACAATCCTGCCAATCAGATGATTGCGAAAACGATGCTGCAAAAGGCGGGCCTTAAAGTTGATGTCGCTGCAAATGGACTTGAAGCGGTCGCTGCGTGCGAAAAACGCACTTACGATTTGATTCTTATGGATATCGGAATGCCGGAAATGGGAGGCGTCGAGGCGACTGAAGAAATTCGCCAAACGAGTGCCCCTAATGTTACAACGCCTATTGTTGCAATGACGGCACATGTCATGCGTGGTGATCGCGAGAGTCTCCTTTCTGCGGGTATGGACGATTACCTACCCAAACCAGCGTCCAAAGCTCAACTTTTGGAAATGGCTCAAAAGTGGTTAAGTGGCTCTGTCCCCAACATATCCGATGAGGCTGAACCGGTCACATCTATTTCGACAGAAGCTGATCAAGAAGTGAGACCTCCAATTGACCACGCTACGCTCATTCAGCTTGGCGAAGATACAGACCCAAGCATGCTCCCAAATCTCATTGGAACCTTTATCACTCACGCCAAAGAGCGGTTTATAGCGATACTCGAAGCCTCGGAAGCAAAGGATATGCCCGCCATAGAAGAAGAATCCCATGCCCTAAAGAGTAGCGCGGCGACTTTCGGAGCTCATCGACTACATCAGCTAGCGGCAGATCTGGAAATAGCTGGGCGTGAGGAAGACTTTGTCTTCGTCAAACAAAATGCACACTATATTTCAGAAGAAGGTGCTAACGCTGTTACAAGCCTGGAGGCTTTCCTTAACGATCTTAACAACAATGAGTAAAACGATACTGTCATCTATGAGCGTCCCTCCGATTGAATGAAATTTTGGACGTGCACCGGAAAAGTTGAGAGATACCCTCTCATTTAAGCGACCATGCTTTCATACTTCACCGGGCTAATATTTCCCAAATATGAATGATGGCGACGGGGATTATAAAACCCGTTGATGTAGTTGAACAAGTCGTTTTGGGCCTGTGCCCTGGTCTCATACTGGCTCCTCCAGATTAATTCTGCTTTCAGTGATTTGAAGAACGTTTCAACGCAAGCATTGTCATAACAATTTCCTTTGCCGGACATTGAAACGAGAAAGTCGTGGTCTTCAAGAAGGGTCTGATAGTCATTGGAACAATAT